>VFQO010000088.1_pt1 | contig 119801 bp, 104 predicted proteins | sample 3512331 | NCBI WGS metagenome assembly VFQO01 (sample SAMN10412371, study PRJNA504923) | tailings metagenome | isolation source: Replicate 3 from Balatoc abandoned mine | place: Philippines: Itogon, Benguet | collected 2017-08-28 | reverse complement strand
ATTTAATCGTTTTTCCTTAACTTAACCTCTGGTCCCGTTTTTGGGGAGTATTATAATGGAACCGCCCGATATGAAAACTACAGTGACTTTGGGGATGCATTTGTCTGGAAGCTAAGTTCGCGCTATAAAGTCATGGACGATAAAGTCACCTTACGCTCGTCACTATCCACTGGATTTAAAGCACCCACCCTGCATCAAATTTATACTCAAAAAGCTCAATATAGTTTTGTCCCGGGGCAAGGGATTCAAGTCGGAGGTTTAGTGAGTAATGTATCTCGAGAGGCACGATTATTGGGTATACCAAGCTTGAATCCCGAGAAATCACTCAATTTTACAGCAGGAGTTGGCATCAATCCCTCTAAAAATACCAGTGTGACACTTGATTTCTATTCCATCTCGGTCAAGGATCGAATCATCCTGAGTACTGAAATTGGTTCAACTGACCAAGGAAATACGTCCTTAGACCGTATTCTCTCTGAGAACAACTTATCTGACTTAAGTTTCTTTGTAAATGCCATGAATACCCAAACGACAGGCCTTGATTTGGTAAGCTCCTTCCGAAATATAAATCTCGGACTTGGTAAATGGACGGTCAATCTTGCTGGTAACTATACCTTCAAAAATGAACGAGTGGGATCTGTCAACAATCCTACCTTGGTGGCCCAAGCAGGGCAGTCGGTTGCCAATGCTACCCAGGAAGCCCTCTTTTTTACTTCTCGCCCTCAATACAAAATGATTGCTGGAATCGACTGGGAAGTGGGAGATTGGAATTTCTTGTTAAACAATACCTTATTTGGCCCGACTAAGTTTAAACAACAAGGTTTGGATGTAAATCTATTCACTGAGTTTGACCCTAAAATTGTCAGTGACTTGTCCATTACCCGGAAACTGGGGAAAGCTTCGATGATTCAATTCACAGCCAATAACTTCTTCAATGTATTGCCTACATGGAAATTTAAAGCTGAGAATGCACAAGGAGAAGCTCTATTACGCGACGCTGCGGCTGTCAAACTGAATTCAAATTTGATTACCTTCAATCAACGGTACAGCCAAATGACGTATGATGGGTACCATTTCAGTCAATTAGGCGCCAACTTCACCTTGACGTACCAAGTTCGTTTTTAATCGGGTGCCACATAAAAAAAGTTGCGATGTAGGTAAAACTACGTCGCAACTTTAAAAAAAAGGATGAAGTCGAGATTACTTCACCAATTTAGCTTTCAAATTCTGGTCAATAGCATCCAAGAATTCTTCGGTGTATAAGTAATGTTCACCATGGTTCACTTTGTTGCCGTGGATACAAACCGCCAAATCTTTGGTCATTTGTCCTGCTTCTACGGTTTCAACACAAACCGCCTCCAAGGCGTTTGAAAAATCGATCAACGCTGGATTTACATCGGTACCTGTAAGGGACTCTCTTGTTTACAACCGTTCTCTACCGGTTGTCGCGTTCGATCTGATTGCAGACAGTGGTTAAATCTGAGCCCGAAAAAAGAGGTTAATAAAAAAGTAAGACTGGAAAATTTGAAGAATTGATAGCGTCCGAAACGCCTATGATGATTGATTTTTGTGCCGAATGGTGTAGCCATGCAAAGCTATGGCACCCGCTTTGCAACAGTTCGCCAACCAAATGGGCGACCAAGTAAAAGTCGTTAAAATTGATGTGGATAAAAATCTAGCGCTCGCCCGCCTGTACAAAATTACAGGCGCACCCTCTGTCATGGTTTTCCGGAAAGGAGAAGTCAAATTCCGCCAATCTGGCGTTCTTTCGGCAGGCCAATTGAAGGAAGCCGTGCAGCCATTTCTTCCTAAATAATCTAGGTACCTCTTTTTTTGAATGAATAGTCTTTTTGACTTTGTCAAATACGAAATAGGTATATTGAAATGACAAAAAAACAATAAAACTCCGAAATTTCTCCTCCCACCACATCTACACGTGAATAACACCCTATTTTATGTGCCTAATGGATTATTTACCGTGGTTGATTTTCTTTGGTAAAAATTCAGCAGGTTGTATTACGAAACCAAATAATCCACTCAATTAGGCAAAGGTACAAGCGGATCCGGCAATTTCAGAGGCTGGCTTGGCGGTGTATTTCGCTACGTGTTTCTATGGGCGAGGAAACAAATTCTGACATGTTGCACCCAGCACTGCTCGAACCAAGAGGTGGCGGATACATTGGAAATTTCAGTCAGTACCGTGAAGGTGCATAAACGTTCTATCGGAAAAAAGAGGGATATCAAAGGCCAAGTTGAATTTCGGAAATTTATGGTGTGGGTGCAACCTTCCTTACAAACTACTACTTTTCTACCACTAAAATACCACTTAAGTGGTATTGACAAGTGTAATAAATGGCTCTACCTTTATTTTGGTTAACCAATAAAGAGTTGAAATACACTCAAGATACAAAGGTCGCTCTACCTGCTAGAGAAAAAGGAAGTACTGCCTTAGAAAAGTGTGCTAGGAGGTGTGTTTAACTTTAAATTAAAATTGAGATGAGAAAATTTATTTTGTGTGTTTTACTCGCGGTTTCATTAACTGGGTGCCAGGATAACGAACCCAAAGAAAAACAAAATCTAACGGCTTCCGAATTGCTGAAATCAGAGGCGTTTAACTACATTGCAAATGAATATTTGGACATTTTCATTGCTTCAAATTTTTACACAATAAACTTTTCTGACGAGGAAAGATTTAATTATAGGAAAAAAATTGAGCATATTTCTTTTAAAGGAAAGTTAGAAGAGGAAGATAAAGAGCTTTTAAGAAAGGTTTTAGAGCTTAAGAGTATTAAAGAATTAGATCAACGATTGGATACCTTTGAAGATAACGTCAAACAACTTAACTTAGATTATCCTAAACTATTTGAACCCGCAAATTCAAACATTATTCAGGAAGCATTCAACCAAATCGTTACAACAAGAAATGCGAAAGTTAATGGAAAAAATTGTAGAGGTATTTACAATGCTTGCCTAAATGTTGTTTTGGCGGGTGGTGCTCTTTGTATTTACGGTACTGCTGGTATTGGATCATATTTATGTGTTATGGGTGCTTACGCAGGAAATGAACTTTGTTTACAGGAATACAAGGGATGTATTGAAGAAGAACAAGAAGCTCCTAAAAATTGATTTTGAAAGGTTTTCTTACATTTTAGTGACTGCTATTTAGGGGCTATTAAAATTGTAAGAAATGTTAATGATACTTTAAAAATTAAAAAAAATGCTCGATGCTCACCGAAAAATCTATTCTACATGCGATAAAAATCGCCTCCATTTTGGCTATGTTTTCTTTGGTATTCTTTCATGTATATGACATGCGCATCGTGCTGTCGCTTGGGTTGATTGTGGTTATTTCCCACGCGATGGAAGTCAAGAAGGGATATCATGTGTACCAAAAAGGAGAAATCCTGCTGAAAATCCTCATGCTGCTAGTGCTAGGAGGGATGTATGTGTATTATAGGTTTTATGCGGTTTGATGTTCGTGGAATAATCGTAGCCGTGCACCCCTGTAGAGACGTAGCATGACTACGTCTCTACAGGGGTGCACGGCTACGTCTTTACTGCGTCAGGGTAGTTGGGAGTTGGTTTAGACGAATGAAAACAAAGGAAGGCCATGTACTCGAAGTGGTGCTTAGGGACATTCAAATCATGCAGCATCTGGGTTTATAAAATCCCATCCTGGAACAATTGTAACGGGTCAAGACCAAGGATGTGTTTGGGAGGATTTCGTGTGTATATACGTTATTTCTATGTTGTATCCATGTTAAAAAATAAATGCGTATGAGCTTTTTGCTACCCTCTTACTACTTAAAAATAGTAATTGTTGTCTGTTTTTTATTCAATATTTATGCAACGATTAGGATATTAAGTAAACGACACGATTCATCCACTGTAACGGTTGCAATTCTTTTATTGATTTGGCTAATTCCATTTTTTTCGTTAGGATATATAAGTTTGAGTGCATTTAATAATAAGGTAAGTCGTAAGGTACACTGAAAATCAGTGCGTGACGAAAACCGTTCTTGTACTGCGATATTACGTCTGACGAATCAAGAAGAAAAGATTGTTGGTTTTGGAATCATAATGTTTGGTGAATGAATGATTCAATGGATTATTCTAGCTCCCCCAGTCGCACCCTGTAAAGGTTTTCAATAATCAATCGTATTTAGTCCCGAACAGAAAGCTACCCAAGAAACGCTAGAGGGGATTTGGTTGTAAGATTTGGGAGAGTAGCCTATACAATAACACTTAAAAAAAGTTGGAGCAGACTAAACCTTGGAGTTGGTTCGTTGAGTTTGTTGTAAAACGGGTAAGTTTATAAAAAAGAGAGAGACGTTGTTTCCAACATCTCTCTCTTTTTGGTACAAACTGAAAAGCGTTGGGAATTACTTCACCAATTTAGCCTTCAAATTCTGGTCAATAACATCCAAGAATTCTTCGGTGTATAAGTAATGTTCACCATGGTTCACTTTATTGCCATGGATACACACCGCCAAATCTTTGGTCATCTGTCCTGCTTCTACGGTTTCAACACAAACCGCCTCCAAGGCGTTTGAAAAATCGATCAACGCTTGGTTTCCATCGAGTTGGCCACGGAATGCTAAACCGCGCGTCCAAGCAAAAATGGAGGCAATGGGGTTGGTGGAAGTAGGACGTCCTTTTTGATGTTCCCGGTAGTGACGAGTCACGGTTCCGTGTGCGGCTTCCGACTCCAATGTTTTTCCATCCGGAGTAATCAATACAGAGGTCATCAATCCGAGTGAACCAAAACCTTGCGCTACGGTGTCAGACTGAACATCTCCGTCGTAGTTTTTACAAGCCCAAACGAAGTTTCCGTTCCATTTCAAGGCCGAAGCCACCATGTCATCAATCAACCGGTGCTCATATTGTACTCCTTTGCCTTTGAATTCGTTCTCCCAAACTTCTTGGAAAATATCCTTGAAGCGGCCATCATACTTTTTCAAAATGGTATTTTTGGTCGACAGATACACAGGCCATCCTTTCTGAAGTCCCATGTTCATACAAGCCCGAGCAAATCCGTAGATCGACTCATCGGTATTGTACATACCCATCGCTACACCACCTTGACCTTCGTAGTTGTACACTTCGAATTCTTGTACGGTGCCATCTTCGCCTTCAAACTTCATGGTTAGTTTTCCTTTGCCTTGTACCACGAAGTCAGTCGCCCGGTATTGATCGCCAAAAGCATGACGACCCACGATGATCGGAGAGTCCCAATTGGTCACTAAACGAGGTACGTTCTGGCAAACAATGGGCTCACGAAATACGGTTCCGTCCAGAATATTCCGGATGGTTCCGTTTGGAGATTTCCACATTTTTTTTAGCCCGAACTCCTCAACCCGAGCCTCGTCTGGAGTGATGGTGGCACACTTAATACCAACACCGTATTCTTTAATGGCGTTCGCCGCGTCGATCGTCACTTGATCGTTGGTTTCATCCCGATGTTCAATGCCAAGGTCGTAGTATTTAATATCCACGTCAAGGTAAGGAAGGATCAATTTATCTTTGATGAATTTCCAGATGATCCGGGTCATTTCATCCCCATCCAATTCCACTACGGGATTATCCACTTTAATTTTTTCCATGAATGTAAATTTTGAGTGTGTTCATCTAAACGATTGTGCGGGGCAAAGCTAGTGAAATTATAGGATTTTTCCGATGTAGATACAAAAAAAAGAGCCTCCAATTGGAAGCCCTTTTTCCTGCTTAAACCAAAGAAAATGAGGAGTGTTCGTAAACAGGCGAACCTGCAACCTCATCATTTTTGGTTTAAGTTGAATTATTTATTCAACAACTCATCAAAAGTCAAACTGACATAATACATCGAACCGACCGAAGCACTACCAAATGCCTGGATGTACGGATTTCCTCCAATGTTGGTTCCACCAATTTTGATAATGGACTTCATCTCAGGTAATTTGTAGCTGATCTGTGCATCGATGTTTCGGATACGAGGTACACCTGTATTGGTAAAGAATGGAGTGCCTGTGGTGGTTGGCTGAACAAATCCGGCCTCCCAAACAAACGCATCTTGATGACGGAAGTTGACATTGAATCCGAAGCGCTCACCCGAACCGATCCGTTTGCCAAAAGTAATGTTGTAGCGATACTGAGGTGTGTTGAAACCAGAATACTCTTGCTCAGGTGACGGTGTAAAGCCCGTTAATTTGTTGTACGCTACGTTGGTTCCGATATTGAACCCTTTGGGTAACGAGTAGTTCAAGGCTAGGGCCCATCCATTCACCGTAATTTCTTGGTTGGTATTGGTAGGGCGTGAATAAGCTAACCGCGTGTTGGCACTCGATACACCCGACTCGATCGGTAAACCAGGAGCAGCAGGAGCAGTTGGTACGACGATCGAAACCCCTCCGATGAAATCCAAGTACCGGCTGTGGTAATAATAGGCATCAACAAATAATTTTTTAGCGATCAAGCCTTTGTATCCAATTTCATACGACTGGATCCGCTCGGGACGTAGAGCCCCGCCACCGTATTTAGGCAACGCTGCTAACGCAAACGCAGGAGCTACCTGAGCGACGACTCCCGGTACTTGTTGCGCCAAAACACCTTGTAGTTGTTGCTGTACAATCCCAGGAGCAGCTTGTAAGGCGCCCGGAAGTGCATTGGCCACTGCTTGCTGGATGGCCGCTGGAGCTGCCTCCGCTGGAATTTGACCTGCGGCTACTGCGGCCATAATTTGGGCCGTGACAGCCTGCGTTACTTGTTGGGTAATTCCAGCAGTTACTGCCGCTTGAATTTGCGGCAAAGCCTGCGCTGTTACCGCTTGAATCGCATACTGTTGTGCTTGTTGTAAAATGGCTGGATTACTCTGAATGACAGAGGCAATATTGGATGGGGCCAAATTCGAGACCGCAATACCATTTTGTAAGTTATAACGGGCATCAAATTCTGGCAAGCCTCCAATCAAGGTTCCTGCCGGTGTGCGTAGATCAATGTATTGGTTTTGGGTAGTTGGGATACGGAAGCCCGACTGATACGACAACCGGATGTTTTGATCTCCAAAGGTGGCAACCCCTGAAATCCGTGGCGTAAACTGACCATCAAAGTTTTGGTTTTTATCATAACGCAACGATCCCGTTACTTTGAAATGATCCTTAAATAAGCTCTTACCTGCTTGTATAAATGCACCATACTCGTTGATTGGAATGGTTCCGTTACGTCCATCTTTGTTATCAGCAAACAAGGTCCCGTTTGAACGAAGTTGGTACATACGGTAATTACCACCTGCCAACAAATCCACAAATTTCACTTGATTTTTGAAATTGTAAACCCCTTCTAAGTGGTACAAATTCGTCTTGTCCAAGAACGAACCACCGCCTTCAATGATGGGACGCTCACGGTATGTATCCAATAATGTGGTGTACGCATCAGTGCCTGGCATCGGCATTCCTGTATCCGCTACTCGGCGAGCTGCCAAATGGGCCGAAGCTTCATCCAAGCCACCTGAACGTGCTTGTGTGAAGGCACCAACATATTCACCAAACCAGTTCGCATGAGGTTTGATGGCATTTAACATGGCTACAGCGGCTAAACCTGCTGTATAAGATTGTCCAGAACGCTCTTGAGTGGTGTAACCACGTAACGTGAAGTTGTCGCCGCGCAATTCCAATTTCGCTTGGGTGATGTTGAAATTCCGTAAAGAATATCGACCCGTTCCGGTGTACACCGTAGTACCCGTTCCGTAATTCACTTGCGCAATGGCCTCTACCTTTTCATTCAAGCGATAATGCAAAGCCATATTGGCTTTCAAGGATTTGGTGTTGTAGTCAACTAAATCACGCTCAAGGAAACCAGTCCGGCTAACGTTACGATCTGGGATCAAGCCTAAAGCCGCTGAGGGTAAACGTCCGGCCGAGATCAGTCCGTTTGCCACAGTCCGCATATTGGCCTGGATTTCGTCCCCATAAATGTTCATCCCGTCGTAATCAAGATCGACTCCGGCACCTCGGGTGCCGTTTTGAGTACCCCCCACATTCAAATTGGTGTAATCGGTGGCCTGCCAATCTTCCGCATTGATATACGATAGGTTGACTTTGTAAGCAAATTTATCATTGATCGCTTTGGCATAACGAACCGCAACATCGTAAAATGGAGTTGCCCCCATGGCAGATCCGTCCGCATTGGTCCGATTGGATGCATTCATCAAACCTGACTTGATGTTGGCACTAAGCCCCTGATATAAAAACGGACTTTTTGAATTCATCAAGATTAAACCATTGATGGCATTTGGGCCATAGAGTGCAGACGCAGCACCAGGAAGTACCTCAACGCTCTCCACATCCAATTCAGGCATACCGACAATGTTATCGACGGCAAAGTTCAATCCTGGAGCTTGGTTGTCCATCCCATCGATCATTTGAACCACCCGTGGGTTACCCGTTGCCCCAAATCCCCGCATGTTGATGGACTTAAACAATAACCCTTGGGTGGTTACGTCAATGCCCTTCATGTTGGCAAGGTTATCGTAGAATGACGGGGCTGCACTTTGCTGGATCATCCGAAGATCCATTTTTTCAACAGTAACTGCTGATCGCATTACGCTTTCTTCGACTCGAGAAGCTGAAACCACAATTTCCTGACCCATCACCGATTGTTCCTGCAAAGCAAGGTTAATCGCCGCATTGTCGCTCTTCACTTCCACCTCCGTGGTCTGATATCCTACCGAGGATATCACAAGGGTAAACGGAACGGGGGTTGAAGTAGACAGTGAAAAACCTCCCTTAGCATCGGTAATCGTTCCGATCACTTTTCCTTTCACTTGGATACTCACCCCAATCAGTGGCTCTTTGGTGCCAGCATCCGTGATGGTCCCTGTGACTTTTGCTTGGCCAAAAGCCGACAAGGCCACCATCATCATGACGAAATTACTAACCAGTAATTTCTTTACGTAGATTTTAAACATGGTCTTAAGCTTGTTTAGTAAATTTGTATGAATATAATACAAATCAAATGTTTATTTTATACAAAAAAAAATAAAAATATTAATATTAATGAGGAACTTGACTAGAGTCACCTTTTTTGGGGCATGGATTATTTTTTTAGGTCTTCCAAGCCAAGCCCAACGCTACCTGATTACCAAGCCATTTGATTCTCAAAACCTACCTCCGACTCCCGATTATTCCAAATTAACTTCTTGGGCAGCACATCCTGAAAAACAGGATATGGCAGATCGAATTCCCTTGGGTGCGCCTTACCGAGATGAGCAAGCGCAAGCTCCGGTGGATGTGTTTTTTGTCCATCCCACTATTTTTACCGCAGAACCCACTGGAAGATATCTCTGGAACGGCGATATTGAAGATCAGGAATTAAATCGACAAGTAGATGAATCAACTATTTTGAATCAAGCCTCGGTTTTCAATGGGACTTGCCGAGTCTTCGCGCCAAGGTATCGGCAAGCACACTATAGCGTATTTTTGACAACCGACTCCTCAGCCAACCGCCAAGCTTTGGCGCTGGCGTATGAGGATGTCAAAAATGCATTTCTATACTATCTTGAGCATGAAAATAAGGGCCGCCCTTTTGTTATTGCCTCGCATAGCCAAGGGACACTGCACGCCCGGAAGCTGATCCAAGAGTGGATTGACGGGAAACCGATTCAAAAACAATTCATCACGGCCTATTTAGTTGGTATCGCCGTGCAACCTAATTCATTTCAGACCATTTCCCCCAGCAAAACACCTGAACATTTAGGTGGATTTACCAGTTGGAATACCTACCTTACCGGTTTTTATCCTCCTTACCATAGTAATGGTTTAAAAACGGCTTATTGCGTTAATCCGCTTACCTGGACCGATACAACGGAGCCTATTTCCCATAAAAAGAACCCGGGTGGAGTTGGATTAAAATTCAAATGGGTCGCACAACCTGCCGATGCGCAGGTTCATCAAGGGATGCTTTGGATACACCAACCATATGTACCAGGACGCTTTCTCCTTCGGACCAAAATTTGGCACCGAGCGGATATCAATTTATATTGGGGAAGTATCCGAGAAAATGTAGCTTTACGCACGAAATTGTATTTAAGCCAAAATAATACGCCCTAAATACCTCTCGATCTTACTTGAAACACGAAAACCATGCAAAATCCCAATTATTACGTCATTATCATGGCAGGCGGTGTCGGAACCCGATTTTGGCCCTTTAGCCGGCAAAATAATCCGAAACAGTTTCACGATGTTTTGGGTACGGGACAGACCTTAATTCAACAGACCGCCGCTCGGTTTGAGGGGATTTGTCCACCCGAAAATATTTACGTTGTCACCAGTGTTGAATACCAAGCCATAACCCAGGAGCAATTGCCTTTTTTAGCACCTGATCAAATTCTCTGCGAACCTAGCCGCCGCAATACAGCCCCTTGTATTGCTTACGCATGTTATAAAATTGAAAAACAAAACCCGAATGCTGTCATTGTTGTCGCTCCTGCAGACCACATCATTTTAAAAGAGGAGGCTTTCCGAAGCCGGACCCGCATCGCTCTAGAACATGCCGAAAAAGAAGATGTATTGGTCACTTTGGGAATCACCCCCACTCGCCCAGATACCGGCTATGGGTATATCCAGTTTTTGGAGTCAGAGGGAGAAGTCAAACGTGTCAAAACATTTACAGAAAAACCTCACCTCGAGCTAGCCCAGATGTTCATCGCAAGTGGAGATTACGTTTGGAATGCTGGAATTTTTGTTTGGCACGTGCGGTCCATTCTTAAGGCTTTCAACCAATTTCTACCCGAAATGGCTGAAGCCTTTCATGCCGCACAACCCGATTTTTACACAGACAAAGAGCAAGAAAGCCTACTCGTGGCCTATCCTCAATGCCGTAACATATCCATCGACAACGGGGTCATGGAAAAAGCCGATAATGTATTTGTAGTCTTGAGCGACATTGGTTGGTCCGATCTAGGTACTTGGAAATCACTTTTTGATATGTCAGAAAAAGACGACAAAGGCAATGTGGTGGAGGGTGAAGTCATGTTGTACAATACAGAAGATTGTCTGATCAAAACCCCACATGACCGACTCGTCGTGGTGAATGGCCTCTCCGGATTTATCGTAGCCGAATACGACAACGTCCTCATGATTTGCAAGAAGGATGATGAGCAGAAAGTAAAACAATTTGTCGCCGATGCCGAAAACGTCGGGTCCCAATTTGTGTAATCTTACCGATCGTACGTTAATTTAAATCTATCCAAATTCGGTATGTGCTCCCGTGAACGCTTTAGTTCATGGGAGTATATCGTTCTACCCAATTCCCCCATAAACGGGAAGCCAACGGAATCATAATCATATTGATCGTCATTGAAAACTCCATCTGAGTTGCAATGAATAACGGCTGAAAGCATGAACTCAATGTTGTTTTCAAAATCTACGATGTAGGCATTGTCGATCAAGTAACCGTACGCATCGCCAACTTTATTGAAAACCCGGATATGAGAAGGCATGGGTTCTTTGGAGTCTCCAAATCCCAGGAATTTGACATACGAATCATAGTATACACTCGAATCCAAAGTAGGGTAGGTCGTTTCACGGGGAAGTTGAGACATATATTGGTAAATAAATCGATAATCCTCTTCTTTTAAATCAAATCGAGCCGATTCAGGTACTGTCTCTGGAAAAAGGATGGCCTGCAGGAATCGGTGTTGATCCTGCAAACCAAATGCATTTCGGCGGGAAAAATCAAAAGGTTGTTTGATGAATCGGCCTCCCTGGTAAAAGCCTATGCCTCGTAAAATGGGGGTCGGATGCTCGTAGGAGCGAGAGCTCTCGGCCGATTCCTGTGTAAATAAGGTAGCTTTCGTTTGCGGATCAAAAAACTGAACTTCCGGAGTTTTTTTATTTTGATCAAAGGTGTAAGGAACTGAAAGTCGATGCGAAAAACGTGAATGAATATATCCTTTTTGGGTAAAGGTTTGATTCATGTATTCTTGGCCCAAAAAATCATACAACCGATTGAAGGCCTCGTTGTCGCTGTACAACAAGATCTGCTTTCCCCAATGTCCGAGACTGGCATACCCACTGGCGGAGCTGGAGTCACCTTCCAATGGAGGGTAGGAGGGGAAGGAAGGTACCATGCGGATTGGCGTATTTTTACTCAATTGGGGATTTTGAAGTCGATTCAACTTCTCCAATGCCATCACCAAGGCAGGAAGTTTCACTGTACTCGCCGGGTAAAAGTAATGTTGGGGTCTAAAGTTATAATAAAAGGTTCGAAAGCTGGGTTTGTTCTGCGTATCACGATTGATTTGGGTATAAAGGATTTGAATATCCCAATCCCGTTTGTCTGTTAGAATAGTCCGCAATTTTCGATTTTTGTATAAAACTTGTTGAAGCTCAGTAGAGGTTTGAGCAGGTTGTTGGCCATAGCTGTGGATAAAACTTAGCAAAAGCCAGGGCAAAATTCGTAACATAGCGCAAGCAATCGATGTTTATTTTATTTTTGTGAAGGAGCATTTATATGTGAAAATACAAAGACTTGTGTAGTAATATGAATAAAAATAAATTTTTTATAAAAAAATCATCTTTTCGGACCTGTGGGATTCTTCTGGTTATGTCGATGTGTATCGGGTGTGGAGAAATAAAACGGGTGGATACCAAAGCCGTGAAAGAGCACATGAATGATTATAAAATCAAGAAAGCAGATCAAGCCACCATCGTTTTACAAGCTGAAACCTGGAGCCAAGAGTTGACCGATTCCTTGCAGAAACGATGGGCTACTCAAATGACCTCGGTTCAAAAACAGCCAGCCGCCAAGCGACAACTTCTTTGTGAACCCATGAAAGACCCATTTCTGGACAGCCTCCATAAACTTTATGACCTTGATGTCGAAATTTGGGGGAAAAATACGCAGCTAGCCGATTTGCCATTACCTCAAGAAAAAGAGCTCTTTTCTGCTTATCAGTATGCCCTTGAAAACCGGTTGCCTCTGGAGTCGAACCTTCAAAAATCAGGAGATAGTCTTTTCTTGTTTACGCGTTCCATTCCAGGTTTTGCTGCCCTGTGTTTTGGGGACTCGACCCGCGGGCTTTCCATTGTACGATTGAAAATCTCCAAGGCCTCCGTCGTTAAATCCATCCCGCTTCGTAAAAAGTAACATAATAATCTGACCAGAATAATTGGTATTTCTCCAATAAATAGTAGTTTTGCGCCCTAGATGATCCAATCTGTCACACATATCGCACGACTGTTTCTTTTGGTTTGCCTTTTGGCCACCCAATGGACGACTGTGGTTGGTCGTGACGCTGTGCTGGAAAATCAAGCCACTCAAAAACAAGCTACAGACGATCCGGAAGAGTCGATTCCGACATTCGAAGAGTGGTTCGTCTCAAGCCTTGTGCCCTCGCATCAGTTTCATTTTGATGAAGTCACTTTTGACTGGCCTGAACTTTCTTGGGGAATAGTCCTGTCTATCAAGCAGCCGACTACTTTGCCTCAAGGAAATTACAGCCATGTCTACTTTGCCAAAATTTTTGAGCGACTGATCGCCATTAACGCTCCCTAAGGAGAGGTCCCTTCACTTTCTGCAAAATCAAATCAAATCAAAAGCTTTTTCTCCCAAGCTTTCCTACGAATATGTCGTTTTCCAGTCTCAAGGGAGATGGGATCTGGATAACACTTAACTTAATTTTATGAGAAACAAAGGCGGAATAATCGCGCTGATGATTACTTTTTTAGCGATCAGCGGCTATTTCTTGGTGCGGACCTGGAAGGTCAATAGCATCCGAAAAGAGGCAGAAAAATATGCCGCAAGTGTCGACGGAAAAGTTGACCCGATGAAAAAACAAGCGTACCTAGATTCACTTTGGAAACAAGATGTATTTTTAGGAAGCACCCTAGAAGACTTAACCAAGCAGGAGCTCGGATTGGGTCTTGATTTGCAAGGGGGTATGCATGTAATTCTTGAAGTTTCCCCTCAAGAAATAGTACGGGCATTGGCAGGTGGTTCTCGTGATCCACGCATCAATACGGCATTGGAAAATGCGACCAAGGCCGCTGTGACCAGCTCCACCAACTACGTGGATTTATTCGTTCAAGAGTACCGGAAACTTTCCCCTGATACTAAATTGGCCAATATTTTCGCCAATACCTCAAACCGTGGAATCTTAAGCTTAAATTCATCGGATGCCGAGGTGGTACGATATATAAAAACTGAGGTGGATGGCGCTTTTGATCGGGCTTTCCGGATTATTCAAAGCCGGGTCGATAAGTTTGGGGTTGCCAACCCTAATTTGGTTCGTCTACCCGGAACCAACCGCATTCAGGTCGAATTACCGGGTGTCGACAACCCTCAGCGTGTTCGGAAGTTATTATCCGGTGCTGCCAAATTAGAGTTCTGTCAAGTAATTGAATTTCAAGAAGTTTCGGCTGGATTTGATGGCCTAACCGCCATGCTCGCCCAAATGGATGTAGAAGAAGCTGCCAAGAAAAAAACAGCGCAAGCGAAACCTGCTTCAACAGATACCACAAAGAACAGCTTATCAGCTCAGCTAGCGGCGAAATCAGACAGCTCTAAAGTGGACTCCACCCAACTGACCAACGCTTTCAGTCGTTTGTTCACCGCTGGTACTTATTCCATGCTGGGTGTTCGGGTGAAAGATACGGCTCGGGTGAATACCATTTTACGGAAACCGGAAGTAAAAAGCCTATTCCCAGCCGACCTAAGCTTTGTGTATGATATCAAACCTGTCGTTAAGCCGGGTACCAACGAAGAGGTAGTTGATTTGTACATGGTGCGTGATCTTGGAAAAGCACCTTTGGAAGGTGATGTTGTAACCAACGCTACGCAGGATTACGATCCAACTACGGGTAAGCCCAATGTCGATATGCAAATGAATGCGGAGGGTGCTCGGAAGTGGAAGGCCTTGACCGGCGCCAATATCGGTCGACGTATCGCGATTATCCTAGATAACTTCGTGTATTCGGCTCCCAACGTTCAATCCGAGATTTCGGGTGGTCGCTCTTCCATTTCAGGGAACTTCTCCATTGAAGAAGCTCAAGACTTAGCCAATATTTTGAAAGCCGGTAAACTTCCAGCGCCAACCAACATCATTGAGGAAGCAGTTGTTGGTGCAACCGTCGGCTCACAAGCTGTTCAGGCTGGGGTTATCTCCTCATTGGTTGGTTTGCTAGGCGTTCTGTTGTTCGTTTTAGTGTACTATAACCAAGCAGGTTGGGTAGCCAACATCGCTTTATTGGTGAACTTGGTTTTACTTTTGGGTGTGATGGCCTCTTTTGGAGCTACCTTAACATTGCCAGGGATTGCCGGTATCGTATTGTCCGTCGGTATGTCAGTCGATGCGAACGTACTCATTTATGAACGAGTGAAGGAAGAGCTTGCCGCCGGTAAACCCTTTGGAGCTGCTATTTCAGAAGGCTTCCGCCAAGCAATGCCATCCATCATAGACTCCAACGTGACAACCCTGATTACCGGTGTTATTTTATTCGTTTTCGGAACCGGCTTAATTCTTGGTTTTGCGACGACCTTGTTGATCGGTATTTTTACTTCGTTGTTCTGTGCGATCTTCATTACGCGTTTGATTTTTGAACAATACATCAACAAAGGCAAGTCGATTAACTTCTTTACCAAATGGACCGACCGTTTGTTCAAAGATTCAAAATTTGATTTCTTGAGCCGTCGCCGTACGTTCTACCTGATTTCAGGAGCAATCATCCTAGCGGGAATTGCCTCGATCGCCATCAAAGGATTTGGTTTGGGTGTGGACTTCAAAGGGGGGCGTACCTATGTGGTGAAGTTTGAAAAAACCATCGACACGGAGTCCGTAAGAAAGCCTCTTGAAACCGTATTTGAAGGAACGGGTGTTGAAGTGAAAACATTTGGTGGATTTGATCAAGTGAAAGTGACGACAGCCTATCAAATTGACAATACCGACCCAGAGGTTGAGGAGGGTATTAAATCCAAAGTGGATCAGGTAGTATCCAATATCAATGGAAATAAAGGAACGATCACGTCCTCTTCTAAAGTAGGACCTACCATCGCAAATGATACGATTTGGTCTGCGCTGAAAGCTATTTTCTATTCTTTAGTAGTTACGTTCATTTACATTTATATCCGTTTCCGCAACTTTGCTTTCGGGTATGGTGCTGTGGTATCCCTTTTCCATGACGTTTTAATTATCTTAAGTATCTTCTCCATCTTCAATGGTATTCTTCCTTTCTCTTTGGATATCGATCAGGCCTTTGTAGGTGCAGTTTTGACCTTAATGGGATATTCCATGAACGATACCGTGGTGATCTTTGACCGGATCCGGGAATACCTAAATGAAGGTAAGGCCAAGAATGATTCATTGGTGAATGTGATCAACAATGCCTTAAATACAACCTTGAGCCGGACAGCAGTTACGGGGGTTACGACTATTTTGGTCTTGTTTATCCTTTTGATCTTTGGTGGAGAAACCATCCGTGGATTTATCTTCGCTATGTTCATTGGGGTAATTGTTGGAACATATTCCTCTCTATTCATCGCTGCACCTATCGTGGTAGATACGATGCAACGAGGAGAGAAAAAGAAAGAAAAAGCAGCCTAATTTTGAAACGGCCCCTCGGGGCCGTTTTTTTTGGCATAACCCCCAAAACTCGTTACATTTGTTGCACCCAAAATCCACACGGGTATTGATATTTATTCAGTGTTCATGAAGCATTTTATTTCTCCTGCAGATGTCTCCAATATCCCAGCATTGGTTGAGGAGGCCCTGGCTCAAAAAGCCAATCCCTTTGGGTGTCAATCCCTAGGCCATCAAAAAACCATGGGGTTGCTATTTTTTAATGCCAGTTTGCGAACTCGGCTCAGTACCCAAAAGGCTGCTCAAAATTTAGGTATGCAGGTGATGGTCATGAATGTTGGATCTGACTCCTGGCAACTGGAAATGGCAGACGGCGTCGTCATGGATGGCGGGAAAGCTGAACACGTTAAAGAAGCGGCCGCGGTGATTGGGCAATATTGTGACATCATTGGGGTTCGGGCTTTTGCAGAGTTGAAAGACAGAGAGCTAGATTACCAAGAAATAGTTCTGGAAAAGTTTCGACAATATGCAGGAGTACCTATTGTAAATCTGGAATCAGCCACTCGGCACCCTTGTCAATCCTTGGCTGATTTGATTACCATCGAAGAACTAAGAACCAAAGCACGCCCGAAGGTAGTGCTAACTTGGGTTCCTCATTTTAAACCTTTACCACAAGCGGTGGCCAATTCTTTCGCCGAGTGGGTCAATCACATGGACTATGAATTTGTGATCGCACATCCACCCGGATATGAGTTGGATCCAGCCTTTGTTGGAAAAGCCTACGTCACGCATGATCAAGCAGAGGCATTTCAGGGAGCCGATTTTATTTATGCCAAGAATTGGTCATCCTATTCACCCCAATATGGTCAAGTTTTGTTGGAAGATCCTGCATGGAGAATTACCGCTGAGAAAATGGCTTGGACAGATCAGGGACGATTTATGCATTGCTTACCCGTGCGTCGAGGTTTAAAAGTCGATGACGCGGTACTCGATAGCCCCAATTCGGTCGTGATACAACAAGCCGGAAACCGAGTTTGGTCGGTGCAGGCAGCCTTGAAAAATATTTTAGAATCCATGTAAGTCATTCAAATAGCTCCGTATTCGTTTACGGAGCTATTTTTTTGGCTTCCTCCCAAAACACATCCATTTCGGCCAATGTCATGTCGGAAAGGTTCCTGCCGGCTTCCCTGGCTTTTTCTTCGAGGAATTGAAAACGAGATTTAAACTTTAGGTTAGTTCTCTCTAAAGCAGTTTCTGGATTGATTTGGGCAAAGCGAGCATAATTCACAAGTGAAAACAAAAGATCTCCCAACTCACTTTCAGCTCGATCAAGATCGGTTATTTGTCCATTTTCTGGATGAATATAGGCTTTAAATTCACCCAATTCTTCTTCTACTTTCGCCCAAACCTGTGTTTTGTCATCCCAGTCAAATCCAACCCCACGGGCTTTTTCTTGCATCCGCATGGCCTTAATTAATGCGGGAAGGGAAGCGGGCACACCAGATAAAACCGATTTATTCCCTTCTTTGAGTTTAAGTTGTTCCCAGTTGCGTTTGACATCTTCTTCGTTTTGGACCACCGTGTCCCCATAAATATGAGGATGACGGGCGATCAGTTTATCGCAAATCCCATTCAATACATCTCCAATATCAAAAGTGTCCGATTCCGAGGCAATTCGGGCGTAAAAAACGAGATGAAGCATAATATCACCGAGTTCTTTCCGAATTTCGTTTAAATCGTTGGCCAAAATAGCATCGGATAATTCATAGGTTTCTTCGATGGTAAGATGCCGTAAACTTTCCATGGTTTGCTTTTGGTCCCATGGGCATTTTTCACGCAGGTCATCCATGATAGTCAACAAGCGATCAAATGCCAAGAGTTGTTGGGCCCGATTGGGAGAAAAGAGAGATGGAAGGTGAACTGACATGATCTTTTTTTTGACAAAGATACAAATCCCTAAGGTTTTTCACGATAGGCATACTCGGCGGCCCTCCCGGCCATTGCTAAGTAGGTGAGTGAAGGGTTAACACAGGAGGAGGACGTCATGGCCGCGCCATCGGTCACAAAAACATTTGGGGCGCCCCAGACTTGATTGAATTTATTCAGAACCGAATCCTTCGGGGAGTGTCCCATTCGGGCGGTACCCATTTCATGAATGCAGCGTCCAAATCCTCGAATTTCGTCATAAGATTTAACATGTCGATAACCATTCATTTCCAGGAAGTTGGCCGCATCGTTCCGCATATCTTGGCGCATGGCAAGTTCATTTTCTCGGAAGGTGGCATTCAGAACCAATAGGGGAAGGCCCCATGCATCCTTTTCAGTTGGATGTAAATAGGCCCGATTGTCGTGATAGGGTAGTGTTTCGGCAAAGGCCTGCATCGATACTGTCCACGGGCCAGGGGTAGTCAATTTTCGTTTAAAATCGGCACCAAATTCCAGAGGATCTACCTCTTGTTGACCACGCTTGGCATCGCCCTCATAACCAAACCCACGAAGATAAGTACGGTCTTGTTTTTGAAGGTTTTGATACCGGGGGATGTAAAATCCGTTTGGCCGACGGCCGAATTGAATGCGGTCTCCATGTGTATCCGTTACACCCGAGGCTCCAGCCCCAAAGTGGTGATCCATGAGGTAATGTCCTAATACGCCACTATCGTTTCCCAGTCCATGTGGAAACCGTTTGGACAGCGAGTTGAGCATGATTTGCGTAGTACCCAATGTGGAGGCATTCAAGAAGATTGTTTTTCCTTGAATTGTGGTACGTTTTTTTGTTTTTGCATCCATGACTTCAATCCCAATGGCTCGTTGCTTGGTATCATCATACACCACTTGAGTCACAATGGCGTGCGTCAAGGTAGTTAGATTGTTAGTTCTGCGAGCAGCAGGCAAGCTCGCTGATTGCGAACTAAAATAGGCACCATAAGGGCACCCGCGGCTGCACATATTTCGAAACTGGCAACTACCCCGGCCCAACGACAATTGTTCTTCAGTGGGTTGAGTTAAATGCGCCTGGCGGGCGTGAATGAGATGAACACCTGGATGAGATTTTTTTAGATTTTCTTTTAGGTCCAGCTCGACACAATTCAGGGGCATGGGAGGTTGAAAAATCCCATCGGGTAACTGAGGTAATCCCTCTCGAGAACCAGCTATTCCCACAAATCGCTCGGCTTTATCGTACCATGGAGCTAAATCACGGTAGCGAATGGGCCAGTCTATGGCAATGCCTTCTTTGGCATTGGCCTCAAAGTCAAGATCACTGTACCGCAAGGCAATTCGGCCCCAAGTTAAGGACTTCCCACCTAACTGATACCCTCGAATCCAATCAAATCGTGATTCCTCCAAGTAAGGGAAATGCCGATCAGGTGTGTAGAAGTGAGCCGTGTATTCAGAAACCTTGTTATACACTCGCGCAGTGACTGGGTAATCTTCCAGTAATTTCTTAGGCGCTTTCCCATGATGAGGTAACTCCCATGGTGGAGTTAGCGCAGTGGTGTAGTCAGTTATATGTTCGACCGGTCGGCCCCTCTCAACCAAAAGTACCTGCCACCCTTTTTCACAAAGTTCCTTTGCTGCATAGGCACCTGACAGGCCAGAACCCACTACAATAGCATCATAGACAGAGATATTATTTTCGGACATACAGGGGATCGTCGATTTCGGATTAAAAAGATAAGGAGGAAAGGGGGTATAGGCTGCCTCACAGACACTATTCTTTCTCAAACTAGCAAGCTACAAATATTCCTTTATATACAAAAGGATATTTAATATTTAATTTTTAATAAAAAATTTAACTTTTATAATATTTAAAAATTTAATTAAGTCAATATATTTGAGTGTATTTATCCCATTTTACCTAAATCATTTTCCTTTATGATTCAGAAACCTTTACCTATTCAAAAGTCGTCATTATGGCTTTTCCTTGGGTTCATGCTGATTTCCTCCTGGGCATGGGCACAAGTCAAGATTACAGGAACCGTGCTTGAGGAAGGCTCCAACACGGGAATACCCGGGGCTACGGTACAAGTCAAGGGAACTACTCGGGGTGCCGCCACGGATGTAGACGGAAAATTTTCCTTGGATGCTAAATCAGGTGAAGTATTGGTTATTTCCTCGATTGGATATGTGTCAAAACAGATCACGTTGGGAAATCAAACCAATTTAACCATTCTTTTGGCTTCTGACTCCCAAAGCCTTGATGAAGTAGTTGTTACGGGCTATGGCGCACAAGCCAAGCGAGACATCACCGGGGCTGTGGCTACCGTGGATATGAAAAAAGCCTTGGCCGTACCGGCCGCTAACTTAGCTCAGGCGATTCAAGGTCGTGTGGCTGGGGTGAACGTCTCAAATGAAAACACTCCCGGTGGGGGCGTGATGGTTCGGATCCGGGGCTTTGGTACAATCAACGATAACTCGCCTCTATACGTCATTGATGGTACGCCCACTAAAGGGAACTTGAATACGCTGAACTTGAATGATATAGAATCGATGCAAGTTTTAAAAGATGCCTCAGCGGCTTCAATATATGGTTCTCGTGCTGGGAATGGGGTGGTGATCATCACGACCAAAAAAGGAAAAGGAGGGAAACCGAAACTGACCTACGATGCCTACTACGGTACACAGCGTCCCATTAAATTTTTGGATTTATTGAATACCCAAGAATACGCGAATTTGTTGTGGGAGTCTCGGATCAATGCCCAAAATCCAGGCTTGTTGGTGGACGGCCGAATCTCCGACCCTAGCCGCATCGTGTATCCGAATATCCCTATGTTTGGTGGACAAGTTGCCACGCCAGTTATTCCTGACTACATCACCCCAGTAGGTGGCCGTGATGGACAAGTGAACGAAGCATTGTACTCCGTGACACCTAAAAATTTGATCACCCGGGCAAATAAAGTTGGGACCGACTGGTTTGATGTAATTTTTGGAACAGCTCCTATCCAAAACCACCAAATTGGTGTTTCAGGGGCAACCGATGTCGCTCGGTATGCCATGTCAGTCAACTATTTCGATCAAAAAGGGATCATGGAATATACTTCCTATAAACGTTTCTCCTTGCGCTCGAATACTGATTTTGTGGTAAACAAACGCCTTCGGGTAGGAGAGAACTTCCAGTTTGCTTATGGCTCTCAAGTAGGTCAACCCAATGGTAATCAAAATGAAACCAATGCGGTATCGCTCGCATACCGTATGCCTCCTATAACACCAGTTTACGATATTCGTGGAGAATTTGCCGGTTCACCAACCGTTTTGGATAACTCTCTGAATCCGATGGCCTTATTGTTCCGAAATAAAGACAATGCTACCCGAGAGCTACGCATTTTCGGAAATATTTACGCAGAATTGGATCTAGCCAAGGACTTGGTAGCACGCACTCAATTTGGTATCGACTACAACACCTTTAACCTACGAAATTACATTTTCAATAACATTCAAGATCCAGAGCCGAGAGGGACCAATACCTTGCAGCAGCGGAATAGTTATGATTGGGCCTGGACATGGTATAATACCCTAACCTACACCAAGAAATTGGGGGACAACCACCGGTTTAATTTCATGGCGGGTACCGAATCCATTAAAAGCTATTTTGAATTCTTTACCGCAGAGCGTTCAGGCTTCGCGGTGGATGATATCTCCAACCGGTACCTATCCGCTGGTCGGGCTGGTATTAACAACGCCGGTGGAGCTTCTGAATGGCGTTTAGCCTCTGAGTTCTTCAAAGTAAATTACGGCTTTGGAAATCGATATTTGGCCGATTTCACGATTCGTCGTGACCGGTCAAGCCGGTTCTCACGGGATTTCCGTACGGCTATTTTCCCAGCGGGAAGTTTAGGTTGGGTTATTTCGGAGGAGTCTTTTGCCAAAGACTGGAAATGGTTGAACTTTGCCAAACTTCGGGTTGGGGTAGGGCAAACAGGTAACCAAGAAATTGGTAATTACAATGCCTTCTCAACGTTCGCTACCTCTCCAGAATCTTCTTTCTATGACCTCAATGGAGCCAATACCTCGGCTTTGCCAGGATATGAGTTAGGTCAGTTTGGAAATGCCAATGCCAAATGGGAAACTACCACCTCTCAAAACATTGGTTTGGACGCGAACTTTTTCAAAAATAAATTGGAGTTCTCCTTGGATGTTTTCAAACGGGTAACCTCTGATATGCTCTTCCCTGTGGAAGTTCAGTTTACTCAAGGTGTTGCTGAAAACCCATTCCAAAACATTGGAGAAATGGTGAATAAAGGGTTTGAAATCAGCTTGAATTATAGCGATAAAAAAGGAGATTTCGAATACTCGATTGGAGGTAATCTATCTACATACCGCAATGAAGTAACCCGGACCAACGGTGATCCCAAAACCCAATTCTTTGGTTTCTCTACTCGACTTCCACCTATGAGCGTGACCCAACAAGGTTTCCCGCTAGCTTCATTCTTTGGATATCAAATCGATGGAATTTTCCAAACCGATGCCGAAGGGGCCGAGCACCCTGTGCAGTTTGGAGGTGGACAAATGAACAAAGCAGGTTCGTTTAAGTACCGAGATATCAACAATGACGGTATAATCAATGCCGCTGACCGGACGATCATCGGCAGCCCACACCCTGATTTTGTTTATGGAATCAACGCCTCGCTAGGTTACAAAAACTTCCGGTTGGATATCTTCGGCCAAGGTGTTCAAGGTAATCAATTATTCAATTATGTGAAATATTGGACTGACTTCCCAACTTTTGGTGGAAATAGAAGCCGCACCATGTTGGAAAGATCTTGGAGACCAGGGGTGACCGACGCCGTCTTACCTTTACCGCGCTCAAACGATGTGATATCGGTGAATCCGTCAACGTATTACATTGAAGATGGTTCTTATTTCCGTTTGAAAAACGTACAATTGAATTATTCCATTCCAGCCACATGGTTGACTAAGGCCGGTATCAGCTCGGCTACGGTGTACATCCAGGGTACCAACTTGATCACCCTAACCAAGTACACAGGCTTGGATCCTGAGGTGAACCTAAGAAACTTCAATGCGGGTTCTGACCGTCAAATTGGAGTAGATGAAGGGGCCTATCCTGCTTTCCGGTCCTATAACGTAGGTGTAAACTTGAGCTTCTAAATCTTTCAAAACTTGACTATGAAAAAGAAAATAATTCTCATCTCTTCAGCTTTACTCTTGGGTGGGACCTTCTCCTGCCAAGACGACTTCCTGAATGTGCAACCTCTAGGTGTACTCAGTGAAGCCAACTTAACCAATAAAGTAGGAGTCGATTTGGTTTTAACGGGGGCCTATTCTTTATTGGATGGTGTCCAGACCAACGTAGGTTCTGCCTTTGGCGATTGGCATGGTGCCGCAGATAACTGGGTGTATGGATCGGTCACCTCCGACGACGCCTACAAAGGCTCGAATGCAGGGGATCAGCCCGAAATCTCGGTGATCGAAGCGTTTGCCCATACCCCTGATTTACTCCACTTTCGGGGTAAATGGCGGGCTGTATACGACGGTGTAGCCCGAACCAATGATGTGATTTTGTTGGCAGCGAAAGCACAAGATTTGACTGATGCTGAGCGAAATGTAGTCATCGCACAAGCTCGTTTCTTGCGCGGACATTACCACTTCGAAGCCCGTAAAGTTTTTGGTAAAGCTCCCTATATCGACGAGAAAACCTACAATCCGGCGGATGCAAACTCTACCAAAGTGCCTAATACGGATGAAATATGGCCCAAAATTGAGGCAGACTTAGATTTTGCTTACAAAAATCTACCCAACCGTTGGGCAGGCCAGCCCGGCCGTGCCACCAAGTGGGCTGCCGCCGCTACCTTAGCGAAAGCCATGCTTTTCCAAGGAAAATACAGCCAAGCGAAACCTATTTTGGAGGATATTGTACAAAATGGAGGATATTCATTGGTAGCTCGTTACCATGATAATTACCGCGCCGCAACCAATAACAATGCGGAATCCATTTTTGAAGTGCAGTACTCTGTCAACGACGGTGCAGCTATTTCCAACAATGGTAACCGGGGAGGAACTTTGAATTATCCGTATGGAGGTGGAGCCTTGACTACCTGCTGTGGATTCTTCCAGCCCTCCCAAAATTTGGTGAACAACTTCAAAACAGACGCTAATGGTTTGCCTATGATGAATTTTAACGCCTCCGATGTACCTGGAGATAATTCCGTTAACTTCAATGGAAGCCTTGACCCACGTCTGGACCATACCGTCGGCCGGGATGGTGTCCCATATTTGGATTGGGGGATTCATAATCCGCAGTATATCCGCGACAGAGCCTATGCAGGTCCTTTCTCCCCTAAAAAAGGATCTCCTTATCGCTCGGAAGCAGGTAGCTTAACCTGGACGAACAACCCACGTCAAAATGCAAATAATTACCGTATGATTCGCTTAGCACACGTACTTTTGTGGCTAGCGGAATGTGAAGTGGAAGTAGGTGACTTGCAAAAGGCCCGGGATTATGTCAATCGCGTGCGTAAGCGTGCTGCCAATCCAGATGGTTTCGTTCGATTGGCCAACGGGCAACCCGCTGGTACCTACTTGGTGAGTGAGTACGCAGCTCCTTGGACCGATCGGGCCGTGGCGCGAGAGGCGGTTCGAAGAGAATCTCGACTCGAATTCGCCATGGAAGGTCATCGGTTCTTTGATTTGGTCCGCTGGGGAGTGGCCGATCAAGTAATCAATAGCTACCTGGAGGTCGAGTCAACCAAAAGAACCTATCTTCGAGGAGCTCGATTTGTGAAAGGAAAACATGAATACTTCCCCATTCCAAATCAAGAAATTCTAAATAGTGCAATCGGTGGGACACCAACACTACGGCAGAATCCAGGATACTAAAATGGAGTAAATCAAAAGCGTTCCTAGGTCTTTGGCCAAGGAACGCTTTTTTTATGTTTTGGGATTCAGTCGAAACATTCGAACCATACATCCGTATTTTACCTGATTCTTTGGGAAAACCCTCAATCTACTTTATTTTTAAGCATCAACTTATGAACAACCTTTATGAGATCAATTAAGCTAGTTTGGCTGCTTTTGTTTAGTGTACTGGGCAGCAGCTACGCCCAAAATAACCAATGGGTGAAAGAAAATTACACCAAGTATGTGTTTAAAATCCCAATGACGGATGGTACCAAATTGCATACCCATGTGTATGTTCCAAAAGATGCATCCGAAACCAATGTGTATCCTATGGTCATGCAGCGAACCTGCTACAGCGTCGCACCGTATGGGGAGGATACCTACCCAGCGAAACTCGGACCATCCGAACACATGATGAAGGAAAAATACATTTTCGTCTATCAAGATGTTCGCGGAAGATGGATGTCGGAAGGAACCTGGACCAACATGACACCCAACAACCCGGGCAACAGTAAAACCATAGCCGCGGATGAAAGCTCCGACACCTATGATACCATTGAATGGTTATTGAAAAACGTGAAATTTAACAATGGTCGTGTTGGGCAATGGGGAATTTCATACCCTGGATTTTACACCGCAGCGGGCATGGTAGATGCACACCCTGCTTTGAAGGCCTCTTCACCACAAGCACCAATCGGCGATTTCTTCTTTGATGATTTTCATCACAATGGAGCGTTTATTCAAGGCTATTTGTTCACATTCCCAGTCTTTGGCGTACAAAAAACAGCTCCTACTGCCGAGTCTTGGTACAACCATCAAATCATTCGTCCCAACACCAAAGACGGATATCAGTGGCACTTGGATCTGGGTCCTTTGAGTAATGCCAATCAATACTATCAAGATAATTTTTACTGGCAAGAGACGGTCAATCATCCGAATTACGATGAATTCTGGAAAAGACGAAGCATAATTCCCCACCTTAAAAATGTTAATCATGCCGTAATGACTGTTGGGGGATGGTTTGATGCCGAGGATTTATTTGGTCCTTTGACGATTTACAAAACGGTAGAAAAGAATAATCAATCCAAAGGCTATAATACCTTGGTCATGGGACCTTTCGGCCATGGTCGGTGGTCAAGAGAAACAGGCCCGACTTTACATAGCAACATTTACTTTGGTGATAGCATCGCCACATTTTACCAGACTCAAATCGAGCAAAAATTCTTCGCCCATTTCTTAAAAGGATCGGGTGATGGGAAAACAGGTTTGCCCGAAGCCTATATGTTCGATACTGGTTTGAAAAAATGGGATCAATTTTCTACTTGGCCACCCAAGGAGGCCCAGAAGAAAAAACTGTATCTAGCTTCTAATGGAAAACTTTCTGAGGCAGCACCGACGAAAGTCAATGCGGTATCTTTTGTTTCAGACCCAGCCAAGCCCGTACCTTACACAGAAGATAATACGACCACCATGGGCTTTACGCCACATAATTACATGTCAGAAGATCAACGATTTGCGGCAAGACGACCAGATGTTCTCGTTTTTCAATCCGATATCTTGACCGAGGACTTGACAGTTTCAGGAGAAATTCTAGCGAAACTTCAAGTGGCAACTACCGGAACTGATGCCGACTGGGTCGTTAAGTTGATCGATGTATATCCCGGCGATACCCCAAATCACCCACACATGCCTAACAAGAATGTGATTCTCAGTAACTACCATCAGATGGTTCGCTCAGAAGTCATGCGTGGCCGTTTCCGAAATAGCTTTGAGAAACCAGAACCGTTCGTGCCCAATCAAAAAACCAAAGTGAATGTACCCTTACAGGATGTTCATCACACCTTTAAAAAAGGGCATCGTGTACAGATTCAAGTTCAAAGTACCTGGTTCCCGCTAATCGATCGGAATCCGCAAAAATTTGTGCCTAATATTTACAAAGCCAAGGCAGAGGATTTTATCAAGGCAACCCACCAAGTATTCTCAGATAGTGTCATTGAATTGGATGTTCTGAAATAAATTTTTTAATCAAGTCGGCCGCTAGCGCGGTCGACTTTTTTTACTATGAAAAAAACAATCCTTCACCTTATTTTATTAGCTCTTGTTTTAAGTTGTGGGTACAAACCGCAACCCATTGGCCCCGTACCCTCTGCCCAACAACAAGCCTGGCATGAACTCGAGCAGTATGCGTTTATCCATTTCTCAATCAATACTTTTACCAACAAAGAATGGGGATATGGAGATGAATCCCCTAGTTTGTTCAACCCTTCCGAATTAGATGCCGATCAATGGGTGCGTGTACTCCAAGAAGCGGGAATGAAAGGCGTAATCCTGACCTGTAAACACCACGATGGTTTTGCCTTATGGCCCTCTCAGTTTACCGAGAATTCAGTTAAAAATAGTCCATACAAACAAGGGAAAGGGGACGTAGTACGAGAAGTTGCCGAGGCCTGTCGGAAATACGGTCTTCAATTTGGTGTATATTTATCTCCTTGGGATCGAAATCACCCAGACTATGGTACCCCCGCTTACCTGACGTACTATCGAAATCAACTCACCGAACTTTTCACCCAATACGGACCAATCTTTGAGATGTGGTTTGACGGCGCCAATGGGGGAGATGGGTATTATGGCGGTAAACGCGCTCAAGTCAAAATAAACGGGGCCCAATACTACGATTGGCCAACTACCCTGAAGCACGTTCGGTCGATGCAGCCTGCAGTCTTATTTTTTAGTGATGCAGGTCCCGATATTCGATGGGTCGGAAATGAACGTGGCATTGCAGGAGAAACCAACTGGAATTCCATTTCTCCCGATACCTTATTCGCTGGAAAATCCAATATCGAATCTTTATTGCAAACGGGTCATCCCGAAGGTACCCGCTGGATTCCCGCCGAAGTCGATGTATCCATTCGTCCAGGCTGGTTTTACCACGCAGAAGAAGATGCTCGCGTCAAAACTCCAGAACAACTTTTTGAAATTTACCTCACCAGTGTCGGCCGAGGGTCCAATCTCTTACTCAATGTACCACCTGACCGCCGCGGTAAAATTCATGAGGAGGATGTGAAGTCGCTCCAAGGATGGGCAAAACTTCGCGCGGATCGCCTATCCAATAATCTAGCTGCCAAAGCCAAGATCATGGCTTCCTCAAGTTCCCGTGGTTGGGAGGCCAATTTAGTACTTGACAGTAAAAAAGAGACCTATTGGATGCCCAAGAAATCGGATAAGTCGCCAACCCTCTCTATACAATTTACCCAGGCCGTTCCGGTGCAATATGTTCAAATTCAAGAAGGAATTGCCTATGGCCAGCGCGTTCGATCGTTTGTCATCGAGGGATACCTCGGGTCCGAATGGATTCAATTATACCAAGGCACTACCCTTGGATACAAACGAATTATCCCCATTAAAGGTAACGCCCTTCAACAACTTCGAATCCGTTTCCTAGATAGTAAGGGGGTACCTATAATCAAGGAATTGGCGGTATTTTAAAGGGGTTTGGCCGATGTTCCCTCTTTTATTTTTTTTCGTTCAGTACCTTTGAGTAATCGTATAAATCAAGATATGAAAAAATGGTTTCTCTTGGCTTGCCTCGCTTGGCAAGTATCTTTTTCTGCCTTGGCTCAAAATAAAGCCAAGACTGCCCCAAACCCCTCCGCGAAAACCCAAGTTCCCTTGGTAGTCGGGATCGTTGTCGACCAAATGCGGTACGACTTTCTGCATCGCTACGCCAACCATTACGGTGAAGGGGGATTTAAGCGATTAATGCAAGGCTTTGTGGCCCACAACCACCACTATGATTATGCCCAAACTGTGACCGCCGCAGGCCATGCCACAGTTTACACCGGGAGCGTGCCTGCCATTCATGGAATCATCGGAAATGAATGGTATGACCGTATCGGTAAAAAATCCATGTATTGCGTTCAAGATACCTCGGTTCGAACAGTTGGAAGTACCAATGCAACCGCCGGTAAAATGTCTCCCAAAAACATGGAAACGTCCACTATCACAGATCAGCTCCGAATCAACTCCAATTTCAACTCCAAAGTCATTGGCATCGCACTGAAAGATCGTGGGGCTATTTTGCCCGCTGGTCATGCCGCCAACGGTGCCTTTTGGTTCGATTCCAAAACAGGAAACTGGATCACCTCAACATTTTATAGTTCGCAGCTCCCCTCTTGGGTAGAAGCCTATAATGCCAGAAAACGCCCGACAGAACTGATGAAGTCCGGTTGGAAAACTCTTCTTCCTATCGAAAAGTATATTGAAAGTGAAGCCGATGACCAACCCTATGAATCCAAAATAACCGCTGATCGGAAATCGACGTTCCCCTATGACTTCTCAGCCTCGTTTGGGGAAGCATTCGGTGCCATCGGAACCTCACCTCATGGCCTAACCATCACCAAAGAATTAGCCATTGAAGCCATCAAAGGTGAAAACCTTGGAAAAAACGGACAAACAGACTTTCTTGCCGTTAGCTTTTCCTCCACCGACTACGTGGGGCACGCCTTTGGGCCGTATTCCGTCGAAACCCAGGATATGTATCTGCGCTTGGATCGAGATATTTCCGAAATGCTCACGTTTTTAGATAATTGGGTCGGAAAAGATAATTACATAGTCTTCCTTACCGCAGATCATGCCGTTATGGATGTCCCCGAAATGTGGCAAAAGCACAAATTACCCGCTGGCCGCATCGATATCAGCGGTTTGACCAAAGCGGTTCGGAAAACCTTGCTCGAAAAATTTGGTGATGCCTCTCTTTATGAAGATGCCGACAACTACCAACTTTACTTGGATCGTATCAAACTCGCTCAACGAGGTATTTCTGTGCAGCAGGTTGTCGATGTTCTACGTCCTACTGTGACTCAGTTCGCTGGCATCCAAAATATTTTGGCTTCCGAAAATATCCTCCAAGCTACACTTCCAGCCCAACTGACCGAGCTATATCGTAATGGGTATCATCCTGTTCGGTCCGGCGATATTCAACTCGTCACCAAACCCGGATGGATCGCAGGTTCCATCACCGCTACCCATGGTGCCACGTATAATTATGATACACATATTCCCCTCGTATTCTATGGAAAAGGCGTTCAATCTGGGCATACCTATGAGCGTACGCATGTAACCGATACAGCTCCCACATTGGCCGCTTTCCTGAAAATTCTAGCACCAAGTGGTTCGGTAGGTCGTGTGTTGTCTGGCGCGTTGAGTCGATAAGAAATCAGCCTAGAGATCCATCTTTAAATCCAAGAACCTGATCAAAATCCCGAGTCGAAAGACTCTTTGGTTTGATCAGGTTCCGCCTTTTTTGTAGGATTAATTTTGTATTTTTGTTTTTTTCACCACCAATCCAACACATGAGTACGATACTGGATCGAATTGTTGCCAATAAACACTATGAGGTAACCCGCGCCAAGCAGACGCTTAGCCAAACTCGGTTGGAGTCTCATCCTGGATTCCAGCGGCGGACTTTATCCTTAGCAAAAGCCCTACGAGCCACTGATTCCTCGGGTATCATTGCTGAATATAAACGGAAATCACCTTCCAAAGGGATCATTCAACTAGGAGCTGGTATCGCAGAAACTACCCAAGGATATACAAAAGCGGGTGCAGCAGGTATTTCGGTGTTGACAGATACCGTATTTTTTGGAGGATTTAAAGAAGACCTCTATATCGCTCGGGAAAATAATTCACTCACGCCCTTAATTCGGAAAGACTTTATGGTAGATCCCTACCAACTGTTTGAAGCCCGGGCTTGGGGAGCAGATGTCGTCTTGCTCATTGCTTCCTGCTTAACGCCTGACGAAATTGCCTCCATGAGCCAGTTAGCTAAACAACTTGAGCTGGAAGTCCTTTTGGAAGTACACGATGCGCAAGAATTGCAACATGCCCCCCTGGACCATGTTGATCTGGTTGGGGTCAATAACCGAAACCTAAAGATCTTTTCTGAATCCAATGTGCAAGCCTCTCTCGATTTGGTTGATCAAATTCCCCAGCACCTCGTGAAGGTCTCCGAAAGTTGCATTGACTCCCCCGAAACCGTCCAAACCTTGAGGGCTGTAGGTTATCAAGGTTTTTTAATTGGTGAATTATTCATGCGTCAGCCACGTCCGGCGGATGCACTGGCCCAGTTTATCTCATGAATTGGAAAGTCTGCGGTATGAGGGACCCTGATAATATTCAAGAAGTCCTAAAAAGAAAACCTACTTGGTTGGGTTTTATTTTTTATCCACCCTCCCCCAGGTATGTAAAGACCTCCCTAGACTGTCTTCCTGACAAGTGGATGTGGCCCTCCGAAACCCTGCGGGTCGGTGTTTTTGTTTCCCCTACCTTCGCAGAAGTACGGCAAGAGGTGCTGGCTTTTCAATTGCATGGCGTGCAATGGCATGGGCTGCCCCCCTCATCCGAAATTACGGATTGGCTCAAAGAAAAAAACATTTTCCTCATACAAGTAGTCTCCATTGGTGAGAATTTTGATTTGGATGAATTGAAAAAGTACGAAGGAGTCGCCGATTATTTTCTATTTGATACCCAATCCCCGGGACATGGGGGGTCAGGTAAGACATTTGATCATTCTTTTTTGCCAAATTATTCACTTTCAATCCCTTTTTTAATTGCGGGTGGTTTAAATTTACCCCACATTAAACAACTTCCTGACTTATCGCAGGTCCCCTTTTGGGGTGTGGATGTCAATAGTCGATTTGAAACATCACCCGGGCTTAAAAATATCGAACTCATTTCAGATCTAGCAGATTATATTAACTCGTTATAAACTTTTTAATCATGGTTGAATCTTCCGCCTACGGTGTTGATAAACGTGGATATTATGGACAATTTGGGGGTGCCTATATTCCCGAAATGCTGTATCCTAATATCGAAGAGTTAAGAGAAAATTATTTGAATATCATGGCTCAGCCTGATTTTCAAGCGGAGTTTGACCAATTACTCGCCGATTACGTAGGGCGTCCAACACCCCTCTATTTTGCCCATCGGTTATCCGAAAAGTACCAAACCAATGTGTACCTGAAACGAGAAGACCTCTGCCATACAGGTGCCCACAAGGTTAACAATACCATCGGACAAATTTTATTGGCCAAACGTCTTGGAAAAAACAAGATTGTCGCCGAAACCGGGGCCGGTCAACATGGTGTTGCCACAGCCACCGTATGTGCCTTGATGGGGATCGAATGCATTGTCTATATGGGGGAAATTGACATCGAACGCCAAGCCCCCAATGTGGCTAGAATGAAAATGCTAGGGGCTGAAGTTCGACCCGCCAAAAGTGGCTCCAGAACCCTCAAAGATGCTACCAATGAAGCGATGCGCCATTGGATCAACAACCCTGTCGATACTCATTACATTATCGGATCCGTCGTGGGGCCACATCCATATCCCGATATGGTGGCTCGATTTCAATCTGTCATTTCGGCCGAAATCAAAAGTCAGCTATTCGAGAAAACAGGCACATCCAACCCTGACTATGTAATTGCCTGTGTAGGTGGAGGTTCCAATGCCGCTGGAACATTTTTCCATTTTTTAGATGAACCCTCCGTACGAATCATAGCCGCCGAGGCGGCAGGCCATGGAGTCGAATCCGGTATGTCGGCTGCCACTACATTTCTGGGTAAACCGGGTATTTTGCATGGTTCCAAAAGTCTACTAATGCAAACCACCGATGGCCAAGTCGTTGAACCTCATTCGATTTCAGCTGGTCTCGATTATCCAGGCATAGGGCCTTTGCATGCCCACTTATGGGAAACGAAACGAGCCGAGTTTTTTGCCATCACCGATAGCCAATCCATTGAGGCAGGATTTGAACTTGCCAAGTTGGAAGGTATCATTCCTGCCATCGAATCTGCCCATGCTCTAGCTGTTCTCCCCCTTTTAAAAGCTCTACCCGAAGAAACCGTTGTTCTTGGGCTATCCGGTCGTGGAGATAAAGATTTATCTACCTATATGAAATTCCTATGAAAAAACGTATCATGGCCACCCTGTTGGGGGTCCTCGCCTTCTCATTTGCTATGGCCCAATCCAAACCTCAATTACGACACGTGGTTCTCTTCCAATTCAAAGCTTCAGCCTCCGCCCAGGATGTCGCCAAAGTAGAAGCCGCCTTTGCCGAGTTGCCAAAACAGATTCCTCAAATCAAAGGCTTTGAGTGGGGATTAAATAACTCACCAGAAAACCTAAATCAAGGGTTTACCCATTGCTTTACGCTGACTTTCTCCTCCGAGGCAGATCGTGATGCCTACCTTCCGCATCCCGCACACAAAGCTTTCGGACAAGTTTTACGACCCTACTTAGAAAAAGTATTGGTCGTTGATTATTGGACTCGCTAATTCACCACAATGAACCGAATTGATCAATTGTTTCAGCAGGTCAAAGAGCCTGTACTTAATATCTATTTTACCGCTGGTTTTCCTCAGTTGAACGATACTCGTCGCGTTCTTAAAGCCATCCAAGAAGGAGGGGCCCATATCGTTGAAATCGGAATGCCGTATTCTGACCCCATCGCCGATGGAGAAACCATTCAACAATCCAATCAGAAAGCGTTGGAAAATGGGATGTCGCTTCAAACGTTGTTTGACCAATTAAAAGGGATGCGATCCGAGATTTCAGTGCCCGTTATTTTAATGGGGTACCTCAATCCCGTTGTTCAAATGGGAGTTGAAAATTTCTGTCAGAAGTGTCAAGAGGTAGGGGTGGATGGACTCATTCTTCCGGATTTACCCGTCGAGGAATACCATGAAGAATATAAACCAATTTTTGATCGGTATGGACTAATTAATATCTTCCTAATTACCCCCCAAACATCAGAAGCTCGCATTCGTCGCATCGATTCCATTTCCTCAGGCTTTATTTACATGGTGTCATCGGCTTCGGTGACTGGCTCAACCTCCGGTATCTCGCCCGAAATGGAGTCTTATTTTAATCGGGTCAATCAAATGAATCTAACCAATCCTCGATTGATTGGCTTCGGAATTAAGGATCAAGATACTTTTCACCAAGCATCCAAACATGCTTCCGGTGCAATTATCGGAAGTCAATTCATTCGGATACTCGAACAAGCCCAAAATCAGGATCTAGAGTCGGATGTTATCCGGTATATTCAATCTGTTCTAGGGTGATTGATTTTGTAATGAAACAAGAAGTCCTCCTGAAAATATTCTCAGGAGGACTTCTTGTTTATAGTAGTTATTATTCAATATTTCCTTGCCAGTCGTACAGTGGATTCTGTGTCGGATCCCAATTGGGGTAAATTTGAAAATGGCGTTGTGAAACCACGTCTATCAACAATTTGCGCATTTCATCCATATTCTGATTCAGATAAGCGGAAACAAAAACCACATGATCCATGTCTTTAGCCAAATAACTTTCCTTCAATCGGGCTAAATTCATTTTCAGGTCCTCTTCGGTCGCAAGATGAGCGTCCAAGCCTTCCTCCGATTCGGGCTCATATTGATCCAATTTATTGAATACCAAAATGGTAGGCTTTTCCTGTGCCTTTATTTCGGTCAAGGTGGCTTGCACAATGTCGATGTGTTCCTCAAAACCTTTGTGCGAGATATCGACTACATGCAATAGAATATCGGCCTCTCTGATTTCATCTAGGGTTGACTTAAAAGACTCGATCAACGTGGTGGGGAGTTTTCGAATAAACCCAACGGTATCGGTCAATAAAAATGGAATATTCCCGAGAACCACTTTTCGTACGGTCGAATCAATCGTGGCAAATAGTTTATTCTCGGCAAATACCTGAGATTTAGACAATCGTTGCATCAAGGTTGACTTACCCACATTGGTATATCCAACCAACGCAACCCGCACAAGTCGATTCCTTTCTTTTCTTCGGGTCATCGCTTGTTTGTCAATCTTCGCAAGTTTGTCTTTCAAAAATGCGATCCGATCCAAAACGATACGTTTATCGGTTTCCAATTCTTTCTCACCCGGACCTCGCATCCCGATTCCCCCCTTTTGGCGGCTTAAGTGAGTCCACATGCGCGTTAATCGGGGGTAGAGATATTGATATTGGGCCAATTCTACCTGTCTTTTGGCCTGGTCAGTTTGTGCTCTTTGAGAAAAGATATTGAGAATAAGAAGGCTCCGGTCCAAGACTTTTACCTCTTTAAATGATTCCTCTAGGTTCCGTACTTGAACAGGGCTTAGGTCATCATCGAATATGATCGTGTCGACGGGATTCAGGGTCATCCATGTCTGGATTTCTTCCAATTTCCCTTTACCAATGAAGGTTTTTTTATCCGGGTAATTGAGTCGCTGGACAAACGTCTTGACCGTCTTTGCACCCGATGTTAGGGCCAAAAAGGCAAGTTCGTCTAAGTATTCGCGGGTTTTTTCCGCGTTTTGTTTTTGGGTGATCAAACCCACCAACACTGCCGTTTCTTCTTTTTTGGCAGTGGAAATCATGGGGGAATTTAGCAAAATATACCTCAGTTTAAACGTTTTGTACGAAGGGCCCGCTCAGGCGCTTCATACAAAAATACATTTATTTGCGTAAATTTGTTTCCCTTATCCTAGATAAACCGAGGAGAAGGATATGACATGAACTTTCAGAAACAAATTCAAATACAAAATAAACGCGCCTCTTTCGAATACTTTTTTTTGGATACCTACACCGCAGGCATGGTTCTGACAGGTACTGAAATCAAATCGATTCGTCTTGGTAAAGCTAATCTATCCGATGCCTACTGTTACATTCAGGAGGGTGAAGTGTTTATCAAACATCTACATATTGCCAAATATGATGCAGGTACCTACCTGAATCACGATCCGATTCGAGAACGTAAATTATTGTTACAGAAAAAAGAGATCAAAAAGCTAACCTCTAAGTTGCAAGATAAGGGTCTGACGTTGATTCCAGTTAAGTTGTTTATTTCCGATAAAGGCCTAGCTAAATTGGTGATTGCACTCGCTAAGGGGAAAAAATTATTCGACAAACGTGAAAGTATTAAAGCCAAAGATGTGGCTCGGGATTTGGACCGTAAATCGTATTAATTTTTAGTTAGATTCCTGAATTTGTGAGTTTTACACTTGCAATTTCTCCCAAAGTCTTCTATATTGCCTAGAAACCCTAGACAACAAGAAGACATGGGAAGGAAAGTGTTGGTGTTGAACGCCGATTATACGGCGATCAGTCTGTGTACCGTACCCAAAGCCTTTTTATTGGTGTATCTTCAAAAAGCGGAACTTATTGCCGAAGACAAACGGTTGGCTCTCCGGACGGTGGATCAAAATTTTCCTTTTCCTTCCGTTATCCGGTTGCATCGGTATGTGTCCGTCCCCTTCAAAAATGTTGTTTTAAATCGGCAGAATATTTTTCGGCGTGATGGACATCGGTGCGTGTATTGCGGTAGTTATGACGATTTGACCTTAGACCACGTGCTTCCTAAATCCCGCGGTGGAAGAACCTCCTGGGACAATTTAGTGACGGCCTGTCGGAGGTGTAATGCCCGGAAAGGAGACTACACACCGGAGGAAGCGTACATGAAATTGCCTAAAAAACCTGTCCGACCCACCTTTATCAGTTTTCTGCGAGATTTGGTGGATACGGTCGATGCTTCTTGGGAACCTTTTCTAAATACCGCTAAATAGCTTACCTTCAAATATTTATTTTCTAATTATAGGTTAGGATTGCAAAATTTTCTATTTTTGCAGTCCTTTTTCAATTTTATTCATTTGTAACTAATTTACACAGCGGAGCCCCGGTTGTGTATGTAATGGAGGGGCAGCGAACCAAATTATATGGCAAATCAAGAATTTCCCGAGTTTGATTGGGACAAAGTATCCAAAAAAGGTATTGGTGGAGGTTACTCTGCCGCTGAAAAAGCAGAATTAGAAGCTCTTTACGAGCAAACCTTGACAAGCATCGAAGAGAAAGATGTGGTTGAAGCAACCGTAGTAGGTGTTACAGACCGTGAGGTTTTATTGAACATCGGATTCAAATCAGATGGTTTGGTATCTCGTTCAGAATTTAAAGATCTACCCGATCTTAAAATTGGAGATAAAGTTGAAGTATTCATCGAGAAGCAAGAAAACGCGCTTGGGCAGTTGGTAATTTCCCGTAAAAAAGCCAGAATCTTGACTGCTTGGTCTAAAATTGAAGCTTCATTTGAGAAAGATGAGATCGTGGACGCCTTGGTGAAACGCCGGACTAAAGGTGGTTTGATCGTGGATATTTTTGGTATTGAAGCCTTTTTGCCAGGTTCGCAAATTGATGTAAAACCAATTCGTGATTTTGATATCTTCGTTGGCAAGCGCATGGAGGTGAAAGTCGTTAAAATCAATCATGCGAACGACAACGTAGTGGTTTCGCACAAGATTTTGATCGAAAAAGATCTCGAGATCCAGCGTCAGCAAATCCTCAACAACTTGGAAAAAGGACAAGTTTTGGAGGGTATCGTGAAAAATATCACCAACTTCGGTGTGTTCATCGATTTGGGTGGCGTAGATGGTCTATTGCACATCACCGATATCTCATGGGGCCGCGTAAATCACCCGAACGAAGTATTGAAGTTAGACGACAAAATCAACGTTGTTGTGCTTGACTTCGATGATGACAAGAAACGTATTTCTTTGGGTATGAAGCAATTGGAAGCTCATCCTTGGGATTCTCTCGCAGAAAATCTTGAGGTTGGTTCCAAAGTAAGCGGTAAAATCGTCAACATCGCAGATTACGGCGCATTCTTAGAATTGAAGCCAGGCGTTGAAGGCTTGATCCACGTTTCCGAAATGTCTTGGTCACAACATTTACGTAATCCATCTGATTTCTTGCAAATCGGAGATGAGATCTCGGCTGTTGTTTTGACCCTTGACCGTGATGATCGGAAAATGTCCTTAGGCATCAAACAATTGACCGAAGATCCTTGGACTAAACAAGATTTATTAAGCAAATACGCCGTTGGAACCAAACACAAAGGACTTGTTCGCAATCTTACAAATTTCGGTTTGTTCCTAGAATTGGAAGAAGGTATCGATGGTTTAGTCCACGTATCAGATTTGTCTTGGACTAAAAAGGTAAAACACCCATCGGACTTCGTGAAAGTAGGAGATGAACTCGAGGTTGTAGTACTAGAGTTGGATAGCGAAAACCGTCGTTTAGCTCTTAGCCACAAACACCTTGAAGAAAACCCTTGGGATACTTTCGAAACCGTGTTTGGATTAGATTCAACCCACGAATGTACCATCATCAGCAAAGCCAACAACCAAGCGGTATTGGAATTGCCTTATGGTATTGAAGGATATGCCGCTTTGAAGCACCTGACAAAAGAAGATGGTTCAGTCGCTGAAGCGGGTGAAAAACTTTCTTTCACTGTAATCGAATTCAATAAAGAAGAAAAACGCATTGTTCTTTCACACACCAAAACCTTTGAAGCTCCTGCTGAGCCTAAGAAGAAAGCCGCGAAAGCTGCAGGTGGGGCCGAGAAATCAGGAGCAAAATTACCTGAGGCTGAAAAGTCTACCTTAGGTGATCTTGAAGCCTTGGCTGCCTTGAAAGATCAAATGACAGGTGATAAAGGAGAATAATCGGGTCCTACCTAGTTATTTTTGCTCTGGCCTTCCCCATAAATTGGGGAAGGCCATTTTTATATTAGTGAGTTTGTTTGTTTTTTCAAATTTTGAATTCTAACTTTGCAGTCCCAACAAAATGGTCCTGTGGCCGAGAGGCTAGGCAGAGGTCTGCAAAACCTTCTACAGCGGTTCGAATCCGCTCGGGACCTCAAAAAAAGCGGCCTTGGCCGCTTTTTTTCTTCACTCCAGCACACTACTTTATAAAAATTTGAGTGCGTGCGACCTCCTACGGGAGGGTACCGGTGACGTCATGGTTTCCAAGGCCCGTGGAATGGTTCCCTTGGATGGATTTTCAAAACCGGATTTTCCTGATAAAATACAATTTATTGAACGACTATACGTCGGATTATTGATTGTTATTCATTGGTAACATTTTGATTATCAGTTAATTATGGGCCTATTTAAAATAGTTCTAAATTAAATTGAGGTATGAAAAAAATGTAATAACTTTTTGATTAAATTCAATCCTGACTTAGTTTTGCATCTAGAAAAAAGGCTTATTATCGAAACATTATGTTAAAAAAAGTAATCCATTCAGTATTTGCGTTTGCTTTGGTGCTGAGTTGTGCCGTTCAAACGTCATTCGCACAGGATGCCGACGCCTCAGCAGAGGGTGATGCGGCCTTGGGTGAAAAGCTATTTAAAAACAACTGTGCGCAGTGTCATGCGGTTGATGATAAGAAGGTAGTAGGCCCCGGAATGAAGGGAATTGAGGAGCGTCGTGATTATGCTTGGTTGAAAAAATGGATTAACAATCCAAATGCAGTCATTGCAAGTGGTGATAAATATGCTGTTGATCTATACAACGCATACAACAAAACTCAAATGACAGCTTTCCCAAGTTTTGGTGATACCGAAATCAAAGGAATTTTAGCCTATATCAAAGCCGCAAACTCAGCTCCCGCCGCTGCTCCAGCTGATGCGGCTGCCGGAGCTCCCGCTGCTGCTGCGGCACCTGCTGCAGGTGGAGGTGAGTTCTTCAATATCGTATTGGTGGTTCTGTTAGTGATCATGGCGCTGGTATTAGTGGCCCTGTTAGCTGTTTTACAGTTGTTGACCAAACTGGCTGGTGTAGACGGATCTGCTGGAGATGCCAGTAAGTCGCCTATGGAGAACTTGAAGGCCAACCTTCAAGCTTTGACAGCTAACAAAGCAGTTCGCTCCGCGGTGGTATGGATGTTTATCCTGTTGGCAACTAAAGCCTCTTTTGATGGAATGTTCGGAATTGGCGTGCACCAAGGCTATGCCCCTAAGCAACCTATTTCTTTCTCACACAAATTGCATGCTGGAGAGTATGAAATCGATTGTGCCTACTGTCACACTGGCGTGTACAAAGGAAAGCAGGCGGGTATCCCATCGGCAAATATTTGTATGAACTGCCACAACCAAATCAAAAGAGAGTCTCCTGAGATCCAAAAGATCTACACAGCGATCGAGAAAGATCAGCCGATTGAGTGGATTCGGGTACACAACTTGCCGGATCTTGCCTATTTTAATCACGCTCAGCATACCAATGTGGCCGGACTGGAATGTACGAATTGCCATGGTGAAATTCCTAAAATGGAGGTAGTCCAACAGCGCTCTACCTTAACGATGGGATGGTGTATCGATTGTCATCGCAAAACCGATGTCAATGCCAAAGGCAATGCTTATTATGACAATTTATTAAAAGCCCACAATGCCTCGTCGAAAGATGCGATGAAAGTAGAAGACATTGGTGGTCTTGAGTGTGCGAAATGTCATTATTAATTTTGGTCCAAGTAAGATACATACAAAACCCAGCGAGGTTTTAATTAATAAAACGATTATGGATAATTCGAATAAAAGGTATTGGAAAGGTATCGAGGAACTACAAAACGATATCAATCTTGTTAAAAATGCCGACCGGGAGTTTAACTTGGATGACATGGAAGGCTTTGAGCCTACCCACCGCCGCGACTTCTTGAAGGTATTGGGTTTCGGTATGGCAGCTGTATCATTGGCTGCTTGTGAAGCCCCTGTTCGGAAAACAATTCCCTACTTGAATAAACCAGAAGAGGTTGAGCCAGGCATTCCAAATTACTATGCGACAACCTATGTGGATGGAGGCGAATATTGCTCTGTTTTAGTCAAAACAAGAGAAGGCCGCCCAATCAAGGTAGAGGGAAATAAATTATCAAGCGTGACCAAAGGAGGTACCAGTGCCCGTGCACAGGCCTCTGTTTTGTCATTGTATGATGTTGAAAAAGCTAAAGGACCTCAAAAACAAGGTAAAGACATCGATTGGGATACACTTGACAAAGAAGTTATCTCAGGGCTTGCCGCTGCCAAAAGCATTCGACTGGTTACGCATACCATTCAGTCTCCTTCCGCGTTGAGTGTGATTAGCGGCTTTTTGACTAAATATCCTACAGCCCAACATGTGACGTATGATGCGAATTCGGCATCTGGAATCATTTCTGCTAATCTCCAATCTTTTGGTCAAGCCATTATTCCTTCCTATCATTTTGATAAAGCTCAGGTGATGGTTGGGATTAACTGCGATTTTCTAGGTACCTGGCTATCTCCAACCGAACATACCACCCAGTGGGCCGAAACTCGTAAATTGAGTTCCGCGAAAGGAGGCAAAAAAACCATGTCACGTCATTATCAGTTCGAAACCGGCATGACCATCACAGGTGGAGCCGCTGATTATCGAGGCATGATCAAGCCTTCCGAGGAAGGAAAAGTAGCTGTTGCACTATACAACAAAGTAGCTACTCTTTTAGGTTCTCCTACACTCGGCACAGTTAAATTGGACTTGCCCCTTCTCGACAAAGCGGCAAAAGACCTTGTGGCGGCCAAAGGTGCAGCCTTGGTTGTTTCCGGCTCAAACGATGTAGCTACCCAAGTAGTGATCAACGGCTTGAACGTGTTGTTGGGATCCTACGATGCCACCATCAATTTGAACGTACCTTCCCATGCGAAAAAAGGTTCGGATACCGCTTTAGCGCAGCTTGTGAAAGACGTAAAATCAGGTTCTGTTGATGCGGTTATTTTCCTAGGCGCAAATCCCGTATTTGATCTACCCAATGGAGAAGAGTTCAAATCCTCTCTAGCTAAATTGAAACTTTCCGTTTCTTTTGCCGACCGACTAGATGAAACTGCTTCGGCGTGCACTTACTTAGCTCCAGCGCCTCATTACTTAGAGTCTTGGGGTGACGCTGAACCTAAGAAAGGATTTTTCTCCTTGATGCAGCCTACCATCTCCTTGATTTTCAATACCCGTCAATATGAGTCCAGCCTCTTGAAGTGGTCAGGTTCTCCGTCGGATTACCAAGCCTTCCTGAAAGGATACTGGAAAACCAATATCTTGAATGGTGCCGCATGGACCAATGCATTACACGACGGTGTCTTTGAATTACCAACCGTTGCGCCTTCGGCCAAACCTTTCTTAGGTAATCTCGCAGCCGCTGCTTCGGCAGCTACCTCGATCAAAGGTAGTGATTTGGAGGTTTCGGTTTTCGAATCGATTGCCATTGGAAATGGTTCTCAGGCAAATAACCCTTGGTTACAAGAATTACCCGATCCAATTTCCAAAGTTACTTGGGAAAATACAGCTGCCATGTCATTGAAAACTGCCACTAAATTGGGCGTGAAAGCAGGTGACATGTTGAGTTTGACAGCTGGAGGAACTACTGTTGAGGTTCCTGTATTGATTCAGCCTGGTCAAGCCCATGACACTGTGTCGATAGCGATGGGCTATGGACGTACAGCAGCTGGTAAATCAGGAAATGTAGGGGTCAACGCTTTCGCGTTTACTTCCTTAACTGGCAATGGTCGTGTTTATTTTGCCAACGATGCCAAAGTAAGCGTTGTCAAAAGCGGCTACACACTTGCTCAGACGCAAACACACGAAACAGTGATGGGTCGTCAGGCTGTAGTTCAAGAATCTATTTTGAGTGAGTATGTGAAGAATCCAAAAGCTGGACGTTTTGAGCCGATGATCGAGACTTCAGAAGGACCTAGAAAACCACATACCATCACCCTATGGAATGGTCATGAGAAAAAGAATCACAACTGGGGAATGGTCATTGACCTCAATACCTGTATCGGTTGTGCCTCTTGTTTGATCAGTTGCCAAGCTGAAAATAACGTGGCCGTAGTAGGTAAAAAAGAGGTGGTTCGTGCACGCGAAATGCACTGGATTCGCCTGGACCGTTATTACAGCACCGATGCAGATGTGACCGATAACATGTCGATCAGTGGACTTCGTGCCATGGAAATTGCCTCGGAAAATCCAGAGGTTGTTATCCAACCCATGATGTGTCAGCACTGTTCAAATGCACCATGTGAAACGGTTTGTCCGGTTTTAGCCACTACACATAGCTCAGAGGGCCTAAACCAAATGACGTACAACCGTTGTGTCGGAACACGTTATTGCGCAAACAACTGTCCATATAAAGTACGTCGCTTTAACTGGTTCAAATATTTTGAGAATGATAATTTTGATTATCACATGAATAACGACCTAGGACGGATGGTTTTGAATCCAGACGTTACAGTTCGTTCTCGTGGGGTAATTGAAAAATGTTCGATGTGTGTTCAGCGGATCCAAGCAGGAAAACTTGAAGCCAAAAAAGCGAAAAGAAGACCTGTTGATGGTGAAATCGTCACCGCTTGTGCACAATCTTGTCCGACAGGTGCCATCACCTTCGGAGACATGCTCGATCCAGAATCGAAAATTTCGAAACTGATCGCTGCGGAAGAAGAAGGTCGTGGTTTTGAGGTATTGGAAGAGATTAATGTTCGTCCCCAAATTACCTACCTAACGAAGATTCGGAATAAAGATAAAGAAGCCACCCAAGCCTAAGTAAGGGAAGCGTCGAATAATCAACCTTAGGGTTCCCTTTTTGGGGAATCCATTCATTCAAAAAATTAGTAAATCATATGCAAGTAGTTTCGCCTATCCGGGAGCACTTAGTAACAGGTGGTAAAACCTACCACGATGTGACGGTCGATATTTGTAAGCAGGTGGAAGGAAAACCCACAAAAGAGTGGAAAGTTGCCTTGACCATCTCAATCCTGGTCTTACTTTATGGTACAGGCTGGTTGTTCTGGACCTGGTGGGAAGGTCTTGGAGTTTGGGGTTTGAATAAAACCGTAGGTTGGGCATGGGATATCACCAACTTCGTATGGTGGGTAGGTATCGGTCATGCAGGAACCTTGATCTCTGCTATTTTATTGTTGTTCCGCCAAAAATGGAGAACATCAATCAACCGAGCGGCTGAGGCCATGACAATCTTTGCCGTACTTTGTGCCGCTTCCTTTATCTTGATGCACATGGGTCGTCCTTGGTTAGCGTATTGGGCTCTTCCTTTACCCAATACGTTCGGTTCTCTGTGGGTTAACTTCAACTCACCCCTTGTATGGGACGTTTTTGCCATCTCAACTTATTTCTCGGTATCGTGTCTATTCTGGTTTATCGGTCTTATCCCAGATTTGGCCACAATCCGTGACCGTGCAACGGGTGTGAGAAAACAAATTTATGGTGCTTTGTCATTGGGTTGGACTGGGGGTGCTCGGGCTTGGGCTCGGTACGAAGATGTTTCCTTGATTTTAGCGGGACTCTCGACTCCTCTTGTACTATCTGTACACACGATCGTATCCTTTGACTTTGCTACGTCAGTTATTCCTGGTTGGCATACCACGATCTTTCCTCCCTACTTCGTAGCTGGTGCGATTTTCTCTGGTTTCGCGATGGTTCAAAATTTGATGTTGGTTGTTCGTGTGGTCTATCGCCTAGAAGACTACATCACCATTGAGCACATCTCGTTGATGAATAAAATCATTACCGTTACAGGTTCTATTGTGGGGGTTGCCTATATTACCGAGTTCTTTATTGCCGCCTACTCAGGTGTACAATACGAGGCCTATGCGTTTATCAACCGGGCGACTGGTCCATTGTGGTGGTCCTATGCTGCGATGATGACATGTAACGTTATTTCTCCACAAATTTTCTGGTTCAAAAAGTTAAGAGAAAACATCGTGGTTTCGTTTGTAATTGCCGTTGTGGTAAACATCGGGATGTGGTTCGAGCGATTCGTAATCATCGTAACCTCACTTCACCGGGATTATCTACCTTCTAGCTGGACCTACTTTACGCCACGGATGGGAGATATCGGCGATTACATTTTCTCTTTTGGTTTATTCTTTACCTTGTTCTTCTTATTCTCCAAATTCTTACCTGTTGTGAATATGGCAGAGGTGAAGTCGGTTTTGAAATCTTCTTCAGAGCGGACAGAGAAAAAAGAGAAAGTTGTTGCTTAAGTATATCATTGACATAACCAAACTCTCACGATGACAGAGACGAAATATATTGTAGGCGTATTCGACGACGAGGAAGTTGTTGTCCACGCTGTTTCCGATGTTCGGAATCAAGGAATAAAAATTCATGAAGTGTACACTCCGTTCCCTATTCATGGTTTAGATCATGCCTTGGGCTATGAGCGAGCTCGTATGGGTGTACCCGCCTTTATGTTTGGTATTACCGGAACGGTATTAGCTCTTTTGCTTACCTTCTGGACCATGGGGATTGATTGGCCTATGAATATAGGGGGAAAGAATTTCTTCCCCTTCCCAACCAATATTCCCATTTTGTTTGAGCTTACTGTACTTTTTGCTGCTTTTGGTATGTCGTTTACTTTCTTCTTCATGGAAGACTTAGGCCCTACCAAGAAGCCGTTGATTTTTGATCCTCGCAGTACGGATGATAAATTCATCATGGCCATTCGCTTGGATAAAAATGCTGCTTCAGAAGCAGAGATTGCCGAAGTTTTGAAAGCAAGTGGTGCAACAGAGGTTAACCTAAAAGAAGTGTAAGGGTCAAAATTATTAAGCAGTATGAAAATGAAGATCAATATTCTTTCGGTCGTTTCACTTGCTACGCTAGGTCTACTGGTAGCTAGTTGCCAGGATAACAATAGCACAGGAATTGAATTTGCTCCGAACATGTATAACTCCAGAGCGTATGAAGCCCAGACTCAATGGAGAGAGAATACAATTAATCCACATGGCATGAACATGCGTTTGCCAGTGGCTGGAACAATCTCACGTCGCCAATACAATACGACTTTCTTCAATGAGGAAGATTCCACCGTAACCCGCGACTTGATGATTTATTCTATTCACAAGGATAGCCTGGAAGTTGCAGCCAAAGTGTTGAACAACCCAATCGTCTGGTCTGAAGCAGCCGAAGCAGAAGGAAAGGTATTATACGAGCGGTATTGCCAGCATTGTCATGGTGCCGGTGGGGCCGGGGATGGAAAAGTCGGGGTAAAGTATGCCGGGGTTCCGAACTACTCCTCAGACGCCTTGAAAGATGTGAGCGCAGGTCATATCTTCCACGTTATAACTCATGGAAAAGGTCGTATGTGGCCACATGGTTCACAAATGACCCCTGAAGAACGTTGGAAAATTGTATTGTATGTTCAACGTCTTCAATTAGGTAGTTAATAAGATCTTTCCACGACCCCTCACCCTAGAGGGTTACACGATGTTTCATCACCCCGTTTAGGGTAGGGGATTGTTAAAAAATTATAGAAATGGCTCATAAACACGAAATACCTTCCATCGAAGAGCAATTTGAGTTTAGCTCTGAATTAAAATCGAAGCTTCGCCTTGGTATAATCCTTGGCATTGTGATGGTGGCCTTGGGAGCATTTTTGCTTCACAACCACTGGAGCATCGGCGTTTGGGAATCCACTGGCCATGGGGCTGGCGGAGAGCATGCCCATGCCGGTCATGACCACGGAGATCACGGTCATCATGGAGCAACTTTACTTTCGCGCGTGATCGCCAACCTTTGGATGAATTCCGTTTATTTCCTTGGTATCGCTGTGGTAGGCGTATTTTTTATGTCCTACAACTATGTGGCCAAGGCAGGATGGTACGCTACGATCAAACGTGTTCCGGAGGCTTTCCCTTCGTTCTTGATCGTTCCCTCAGCCATCATTTTAATCCTTTTTGCGGTTCCATCCACTCGTCATATCATCATGCACTGGACACACGATGGTATCATGGATCCAACGGCTGAAAACTACGATAAAATTATTGCGGGTAAATCTTGGTATTTGAATACTGGATTTTACCTTGTTCGGTTAGTAGCTTATTTTGTCGTTTGGTACCTTCTTTGGGTAATGATTCGTAAAAACTCATTATTGGAAGATCAATACGGCGATTTGTCTTATTACACCACTAGCCGGAACTATGCCAAAATGTTCTTGATCTTCTTTGCAGTAACCTCGTCAACTTCTGCTTGGGATCTTTCCATGTCCATTGATACACACTGGTTCTCTACCATGTTTGGTTGGTACCATCTAGCGTCTTGGCATGTTTCAGGTCTCGCTGCCATTATGTTGACAGTCCTTATACTGCGTGACAAAGGATATCTAAAAGCGGTAAAAGAGAGTACTATTCATGACCTTGGTAAACTTGTGTTTGGTTTCTCTATTTTTTGGACGTATGTTTGGTTTGCCCAGTACTTGTTGATTTTCTATGCCAACCTTCCTGAAGAAACCATCTATTTCCGTGAGCGTTTCACTGGGTTTGATGGTCGGTACTGGTGGCCGTTCCACATCAATTTTGTGTTGAACTTCTTCTTCCCTTTGTTGGTGTTAATGGCTCGGAATTCGAAACGAAATGCATTATTGCTTAAACTAGCTTGTGGTGCTATTTTAGTAGGTCACTGGTTTGATTTCTACCAAATGCACATGCCGGGTATTGCGAAAGATCAAGGTGGTATCGGATTAATTGAGTGGGGTACAACTCTTACTTTTGCTTCATTATTCATCTATTTTGTTGCAAATCAATTATCTAAAGCCAATTTGATTCCAAAGAATCATCCTTTCTTGGAAGAATCTTTACATCACGATATCTAATTTCAAACATTTTGGTTTGACAAATTGATTTTTATTCATTCGTAATGTCCATTAAAATATGACTATTGTAATTGCTTTATTAGCCGTTGTGTTTTTGGTCCTTACCTTCCTCGTGATCGGTAAGACGCAAAAACTGATCAAAGGTATCAAACAGGAGGATACGGCAGAAGAGTCTTTGGCCGTCGATAAAGCCAATGACGCCAATGCCCTAGGTCTATTACTCTTTTGGGTTCTAAGTGCTGTCGGAACTGTTTGGTCTTATCTTAAATATCGGGAAGACTTTTTGCCCGAAGCGTCATCTGTTCACGGACGAGAAACCGACTATTGGTTTTGGGTATCTATGATTGTGATCACAATCGCGTTTTTCATTGTCAATACTTTATTGTTCTATTTTGCTTATCGTTACCGATTCAACAAGAATGTTAAAGCAACTTTTTATCCTCACAACAACAAATTAGAGTTAATCTGGACAGTCATTCCAGCCATCGTAATGGCAGGACTTGTTTTCTCTGGATTGTTAGTTTGGAATAAAGTGATGGATGATGCACCTGAAGACGCTGAGGTGATCGAGATCATGGGTAAACAATTTGGTTGGCAAGTACGCTATCCAGGTGTTGATGATAACACCCTTGGTAATTACTCGTACAAACTCATGGATGATACCCGCGGAAATGTATTTGGTATCGATTTCACAGATGAGAACTCATTTGATGATTTTACCAACGAAACTGAAATGCACATCCCTAAAGGTCAACCCGTTTTGTTGAAAATTCGCGCCCGGGATGTCTTACATTCAGTATTCATTCCTCACATGCGTGTAAAAATGGATGCGGTACCTGGTATGCCTACTAAATTCTGGTTCCATCCTGATAAAAGTACCGAAGAAATGCGGGCCGAATTAGGAAATCCAGACTTTAACTACGAAATCGCCTGTACCGAAATTTGTGGCCGCGGTCACTTTGCTATGAAGCTTAAACTCATCGTCGATGAGCCCGCTGATTACGAAAAATGGAAAAAAGAACAAAAGCCTATTTTGGCGGTTTATCCCGACTTTTTGGCTGACGTTCCTGAAAAGTTAAAAGCTAAGGCCATGAAATACCTTCCTGCGCCTGAGCAACCTGTAGCAGAAACAGATAGTACAAAAACAGCAGTTGCTGCTACGGCCTCTGTATCGATGAAATAAAAGATCTTAAAACAATACAATTCTATGGCTTCGTTATCACAAGATGTGCATGTAGATTCGCACGGTGCTCATGAGGAGCATCACCACGAGGAGGGCTTTTTCTCAAAGTATGTCTTCTCGTTGGATCATAAGATGATTGCCAAGCAATACCTATTTACTGGTATTTTCTGGGCAATTATCGGTGGATTGATGTCTAGTATTTTTAGACTTCAGCTGGGTTTTCCTGACATGGATTTGTCATGGTTGAAACCTATTTTGGGTGGTTGGATTGATGAGCAGGGTAAGCTGGATCCTAACTTCTACTTGGCACTTGTTACGATGCACGGTACCATCATGGTATTCTTTGTATTGACTGCCGGTTTGAGTGGTACTTTTTCAAACTTCCTGATTCCTTTACAAGTAGGTGCCCGCGATATGGCATCTGGCTTTATGAACATGTTATCCTACTGGTTATTCTTTATTTCCAGTGTTATCATGTTCTATTCTATATTCCTAGAAACAGGTCCTGCAAGTGGTGGCTGGGTAATTTATCCTCCGCTAAGCGCATTGGAAGATGCCAATCCTGGATCAGGCTCAGGTATGACGCTTTGGCTTGTATCCATGGCTCTATTCATTGCTTCATCTTTGCTAGGGGGTATCAATTATGTAACTACAGTGATCAACCTTCGTACCAAAGGTATGTCGTTTGACAAAATGCCTTTGACGATTTGGGCGTTTACTTTCACGGCTATCTTAGGTATCCTATCATTCCCTGTATTGTTGTCAGCTGCTTTGTTGTTGATTTTCGATCGTAGCTTTGGTACATCTTTCTATCTTTCCGATATCTACATCAATGGCCAGGCATTGCCTAATCAAGGTGGTTCTCCGATCCTCTTTCAGCACCTATTCTGGTTCCTAGGACACCCCGAGGTTTACATCGTCATTTTGCCTGCTTTAGGTTTGACTTCCGAAATCATTGCCACGAATTCGCGTAAACCTATCTTTGGTTACAAAGCTATGATTTTCTCGATGGCAGGTATTATGTTCCTTGCGTTTATCGTTTGGGCACACCATATGTTCATGACTGGTATGAACCCATTCCTTGGGTCGGTCTTTATGTTGTTAACACTTATTATTGCCGTTCCTTCGGCCGTGAAGGCGTTCAACTACATTACGACGCTTTGGAGAGGTAATATTATTTTTACCCCTGCCATGTTATTTGCTATTGGTTTAGTATCCTTCTTCGTATCGGGTGGTTTAACCGGGATTATCCTAGGTAATTCCGCTTTGGATATTCAGTTGCATGATACCTACTTTGTAGTTGCCCACTTCCACTTGGTTATGGGATCGGCTGCCTTCTTTGGTATGATTGCCGGAGTTTACCATTGGTTCCCCAAAATGTTTGGTCGTATGATGAACAAAACATTAGGTTATGTTCATTTCTGGGCGACTTTCATCGGAGTATATTTGGTATTCTTCCCTATGCACTACTTAGGTATCGCTGGTTTCCCTCGTCGGTATTATCAGTGGTCAGGATTTGAGACTTTCAATTCGTATGCCGATTTGAATAGCTTCATTTCTATCGCGGCTATCTTGACATTTGTTGCTCAATTTGTTTTCCTATACAACTTCATTTATTCTATCTTCAAAGGGAAGAAAGCCACAGCTAACCCTTGGAATTCGAATACCTTGGAGTGGACAACTCCAATTGAGCCAGGTCATGGTAACTGGCCGGGTGAAATTCCTACAGTATACCGTTGGCCTTACGATTATTCGAAGCCTGGTTCAGCAGTCGACTTCATCCCTCAAAACGTTCCTTTCTCAGCTACTCCTGAGTCGAACTTACCAGAGGAAAATGAATTGATCGCTAAAGAAAAAGAAATCGATTCAATCAAATACGATTACAATATCCCTGATTAATTTCTAGTCAGGTATATTGTACACAATTCGATAGCGAAATATAACGTACAGTGTGCCTTATATTTCGCTATTACAATTTATATGGTCTCCAAATTTCATCGTCTCGTCCGGGTAACGCTGATTGCCCTTTATGTACTGATTTTTATTGGGGGCTTGGTTCGGGCAACCGGATCGGGCATGGGTTGCCCTGACTGGCCTAAATGTTTCGGGTTGTGGGTGCCACCTACCCATGTTTCTGAGCTTCCAATTAATTACCCTCAACTTTTTGGTGAAAAGTTGAAGGGGGAGGTGGAGTTCAATGTCTATAAAACTTGGACCGAGTATTTGAATCGATTGGCTGGTGTTTTACTTGGCTTTTTGATTTTAGCCACGGCCGTCTCTGCATTTATAAAGCATAGAAAAGGTGATCGCCGTCTTTGGTATGCTGCTTTGTTAGGACTGGTCATGGTGGTTTTTCAAGGTTGGCTCGGTTCAAAAGTTGTTTCCAATGAGCTTTTGCCCCTCATGGTCACACTTCATATGTTTGTGGCAATTTTAATGGTATTTGTTTATGTGTACCTCTATGTGGTTTCTTCCCAAATCGAAAATAGGCCTTTTGCGGAAGTAAGCTCCTCGAGTTATTTTTTACTTTCACTTTTGATCATTTTAAGTTCCATTCAAATTTTGGTTGGTACACAAGTGCGTGAGGTGGTTGACCATCTTAATTTGTATACAGACATCCCTAAGCCTGAATGGACAAATTATTTAGGTGCTTGGTTTAATGGGCATGTTTTTTTAGCCATTGCCGTCGTTTTTTTAACGGGTTGGTTTTTAAGAAATCAGTACAAGGAGCAAGGAAAACTGGATCCTGCAAGTCGATGGCTAGGGATTTGGGTAGGATTGGAGATTCTCACCGGTGCTACGCTTTATTTCTTTGATATCCTTTCGGCTGCACAGCCTTTGCATTTAACGTTTTCGACGGTTTTGTTAGGTACTCAAACCTCGTTGTGGGTACAATACATCTTACGTAACTAATGGTATGGAAAATTCGGTCGTTCAATCAATGTCGATTTTAGATAAATTCCGGGCTTACTTCGATCTAACCAAATTTAGATTAAGTATAACGGTAGTTTTTTCGAGTCTGTTTGGGTTTGCTCTTGGGGCAGATCATCTTGATTTCGGAAAAATGGTTTTGTTTGGGCTTGCTGGCTTTATGACTACCGCCGCAGCCAATATCATCAATCAAATCTGGGAAAAGGATCTTGATCTTTTGATGAAACGCACCCACCTTCGGCCACTGCCTTCTGGTCGTTTGAGTGTTTTGGAAGCCAAGACTTTCGCTTGGCTTATGGGGGTTACTTCCCTTCTTATTTTGACTTCCTTTTTTCATTGGAAAGCAGCTCTGTTAGCGTTGGTAAGCATCATTTTGTATGGATTTGTATATACACCTTTGAAACGAGTTGGACCTATTGCCGTTGCGGTGGGTGCCTTACCGGGAGCTTTCCCTCCTATGATTGGCTGGGTTGCAGCAACCGGCCATTTTGGGCTCGAACCTGGGATCTTGTTTGCCATTCAGTTTTTTTGGCAGTTTCCTCATTTTTGGGCAATTGCTTGGGTACTGGATGATGATTACTCCAAAGCTGGGTTTAAATTATTGCCCTCAGGTGGAGAAAAAAATAGTGATGCAGCCTTTCAAATGATGATTTACACGTTGTTTTTATTACCCTTGTGTTGGGTACCCTTTTATCTCAATATGACAGGGCTACATTCCGCTTTCATTGCTTTAGGATGTGGAATCTTATTCCTAGCCCAGACCTTTCATTTGATGCGTCGCACCACCGATAAGGCGGCGCTACAATTGATGTTTGGTTCGTTTCTTTATTTACCCATTGTTCAAATTGCTTACTTATTCGATAAAATAGGATGAAAAATTCAAGTGTTTCGCAGGAGCCTACTCCCATCTTAACGGTGAATAAGTGGAAGTTCATTACGTGGCTTTTTATTATTTCCATTGTGATGCTCTTTGCTTCGCAAACGAGTGCCTACTTGGTTCGGCGAGCTGAGGGAAATTGGATAGAGTTCACCATACCCACCATCTTTTACACGTCAACCCTAGTTTTGGTGGTTAGCAGTGTTCTTTTGCATTTGGCACTGGTAGCGGCCAGAAAGGATGAATTTCCGCAAGTTCAGCGGTATATTACGGGTGCCTTGATCTCGGGCATTGCGTTTTTGATCATGCAGTATTTTGGTTGGTTGGATTTACAAGCCCAAGGCGTTTATTTAAAAGGAAATCCATCAGGTAGTTTTTTTTATATTTTGTCGGGACTTCACGGTGTCCATTTAGTGTCTGGTTTGGGAGTGATCATCGCAGCTTTTATTTCCGCAAGACGCTTAAAAATCCATTCCAAAAGCCTTGTACAGCTGGAAGTATGTAATACCTATTGGCATTTTTTAGATTTACTTTGGGTGTACCTTTTTGTTTTCTTACTCTATTTTAGATAAAAATAATCCTAAATTTCTTGAAGCGGGGCGAATTAATGCTTTTGTTTATTAAATTTGCTCAAGTTTTGAATAACTCAATCTTTTTCTATGGCAGCAACTAAAACTTCAAGTACCCCTGAGCACCTAATTTGGGAAGGTGGGGTTCAACCTATGAAAGTAGGTTATGGAAAACTCATGATGTGGATATTCCTATTATCCGATACATTTACCTTTTCTGCTTTGTTGATTGCATACGGCTTGGTCCGTTTTAGCTTCCCGAGCTTTAAAGAGGTCATGCCGGAGATGACACATAAAACATTCGAGCTTTCACATGATTGGTGGCCAGTGCCTGAAAAAGTATTTGAAGCCGTTCCTTTTTTCCACGGAGTCAGTTTACCATTGGTTTTCGTTGGAATCATGACATTTATCTTGATCTTTAGTTCGGTAACCATGGTATTGGCTGTAGAAGCAGGCCATCGTCGCGATAAAGAAGATGTAGAAAAATGGATGCTTTGGACTATCCTAGGTGGTTTCATCTTCTTGGGTTCACAAGCATGGGAGTGGTCTCACTTCATTCATGGTTCTGCTGAGGGTCTTACACTAGCTGATGGAACTAAGGTTTTCGGTGCGAATCTTACGGTGAATGAATATGGTCCTGCCGCTTTTGCTGACTTTTTCTTCTTCATCACAGGTTTCCACGGAACTCACGTATTTTCGGGTGTAATCTTGAACGTGATTATCTTCTATAATACCGCTAATGGAGTGTATGAGCGCAGAGGTCATTACGAAATGGTGGAAAAAGTAGGTCTTTACTGGCACTTTGTCGATCTTGTTTGGGTATTTGTATTTACCTTCTTCTATCTTGTTTAATCTATAATTTGCACCTATTATGGCAGAACATACTAGCAATCCCGGAGAAAAATTAAAACCTCAAACCAAAGAACTTTGGAAGGTATTTTTCATCCTCTTGATCTTGACTGCGTTGGAATTTGCCATCGCCTTTGGTCTTGATACAGATCAATTTAAGTGGACAAAAATTATCATCTTCATCTTGATGACGATTGTGAAAGCATACTACATCGTAGGTACTTTCATGCACTTGAAAGAAGAAGTAAAAACCATGATTTGGTCGGTCATTTTACCTGCCATGTTTGTGGTATGGTTATTAGTTGCTTTGATTGTGGAAGGAGGATACATCGGTAGTTTCTAATACAACATGATGAACAAAACCTTAAAGGCCGGGGTACTGATAGCAATATTGGTGGTTCCGGCCTCCATTTTTTTATTCCTCAAGTTTTTTGGGAATAATCGATTTGATCTGCCCTACTACATGCCAAAGATCAGCGAGCAAGGCGAGGTGGTGGTCGAGAACGGTGATACTGTTTTTCATCAAGTACCTTCCTTTTCACTGGTAGACCAACAGGGGAAAACGTTTACGTCACAAACCGATTTGAAAGGGAAATTCTATGTCGTAAGCTTCTTTTTCTCTCGGTGTGGTACTATTTGCCCGGTGATAACCCGGAATCAAAAGCAAATTCAAGAGGCATTCAAAGGACAACCCGATGTGCATTTGGTTTCGATTTCTATTGATCCAAAGTACGATACGCCTAATGTCCTTGAAAAATATGCGGCCGATTTAGGCGCCAACCCGACTCAATGGGCTTTTTTAACTGGAGAAAAAACGTATATTTATGATCTAGCGATCAAAGGTTTTAAGTTGCCTGTGGCTGATGCCTCCGCCTACGATCCCACCGTAACCGACCCGGATGAAACATTTATTCATTCTGAAAAGTTGTTATTGATAGATGATGTGGGTTTTATTCGGGGGATTTACGACGGAACTCAAAAATCCGAAATAAAGCGTGCCATCGTAGAATTGAAAGTTCTTCAAGACGGAAAGAAATCTTCATTATGAAACAATCAACTCGAGTTATCAATATAATTTCCATCGTTATCCCCATTGTGGTGGCGATATTGCTCGGAATTCCACAAAAATTGGATCTTGGAGCTTGGACGAAAGTACTTCCTCATCTGAATGCTGTAATCAATTCATTAACATCCATTTTATTGATCTCGGCATTAATTGCCATTAAAAACAAGAACATTGGTTTGCATCAAACCTTCATGCGCTTTGCTTTTATCCTAGGTGCATGTTTTTTGGTGTTTTATGTGATTTATCACTTGACCAATCCCTCCACTAAGTTTTTAGGAGAGGGAGGAATTCGGTATGTGTATTTCTTTATCTTGATCAGCCATATTTTACTTTCCTTAATTGTTCTTCCTTTTGTTTTGCGCGCCATGTTTTTTGCTTGGACGCAACAATTCGAGGAACACAAAAAGGTAGCTAAAATAGCATTTCCCATTTGGTTGTATGTGTCAATCACGGGCGTTTTGGCTTATTGGTTGATTTCACCTTATTATGTTCAATAACGATGAAAAAGTGGATTTGGACTCTCGGTTTTGTGCTATTATTGGGATTGTTGGAATCCCAAGCGCAATGCGCCATGTGTCGGGCTACGGTTGGATCTAATTTAAGCGAGGGACGTGGTGTTATTGGAACTGGTATTAATTTTGGCATCTTGTATTTGTTGTCAGCACCTTATTTATTGGTCTTGGCGGTCGGTATTTTATGGTATCGGACTGGAAAAAAGGAGTTAAAGGAAAGGCTACAAATGCAAGCTCGATTACATGAGATTTTTAAAAAATAAAGAACCTTCGGGTTCTTTTTTTATTTTAATGCAACCTTCGTTCAATCAAGTGCATCTTGGTGGTAAGACACATGACATATGATTCGACTTTTCCGAAAATCGTATACTGAAGAACAATTAGTGCTTGCATTGCGTCGGCAGGAACGCGATGCTCAGACGTATGTGTATGATCAGTATGCCAAACGATTTTTGGGGATCTGTTGTCGATATATAGCCGACCAAATGGAAGCCGAGGATGTCATGGTGGAGGGGATGATGAAAATCTTTCAAAAAATTGACACTTTTCAGTCACAAGGAAGTTTTGAAGGATGGATGAAACGAATTATTGTTCGTGAGGCCTTAATGCGAGTCCGTAGTGCACGATTATTCGTTTCGGATGAAGTTTTGGATTACCAGGGCGAGTTTGTTGAGCCCTCCAACGACATGGAAGCTGAGGATTTGGTTCGGTTTATTTTGGAACTTCCAGAAGGATATCGAACCGTATTCAATATGTATGTAGTGGATGGATTTAGTCATCAAGAAATTGCGGCTCAGTTGGGAATATCAGAGGGGACATCCAAAAGTCAACTTAGTCGAGCCAAATCGATACTAAGAGAAAAGATAATGGCTGAAAACAAAGAAAGTTATGGCATTTAAGGAATCGAATTCAGAGGAAAAGTACTGGAAAAAAGTGCTGGAAACGTATGAGCGGGTACCTTCCGAACGCGCAAAGCGTCAATTTCAATCTAGATTATCAGCTCAGCCTCAAACAAAAAACAAAGCTTGGTTCTGGGGAGTGGCAGCTGGGATTTCGTTGTTTGGTGCATGGTGGATGTTTCAGCCCACGCCAAAAATGGCCCAGTCGTCTATGGCGATACGCTCAGAGAGGAGTGGGGATGTCCAAAAGAATTGGGTTCCTGTGCCAGCTGAGCCATCCATGAGACAAGAGGTGGCAACTGAGGTTACTTTAGCAAAGACAGGATTTAGTCAACGGAAGAAGACTTCGAGAACGGAGATGGATAGTTACAATCCTGAGTTGCGCCTAAATGAATCAATGAATAGCCAGGTGGTAGAGGAAACGGATGCATTGCCTCGATTGGCCATAGAAGTGGCACCCTTGCGCGGGAGAGATGTGCAAGTAGGTGGGCCCCAAGAACGGCAGATGACGATCGCGTATGTGGCTTCAACGGGTTCAGCGGAAAGTTTCAAACGAAGCCCGGGCCTTGGTCAATTAATTGAGGAATTAATGATCCTCAAGTATGGGGAGCCTGTCGAGGATAAGCCTACATTGGCTGCTTTGTTGGCAGGTGAGGAGAGGAACCTGTTGGCGGCGGAGCGGGCTGAGTTAAAAGAGAGATTTTCATGGATTAAAGATAAAGTGACAAAATGAGAGCGTGGTATTTACTAAGTTTAATATGCTTGAGCTTTCAGGCATTGGCTTCCGTGGATTCGACTCGAATCGAATTCACCGACCGAGAAAATCAAGTTCGAGTAGCAATTCATTTGCCTCGGGATGTGGATCAACTTCCTAATGGATTATCGGTATGGAAATTATTAGTGAAAGTAGGAGTTGAAGAAGCTGAAAAAGGGGATTTGGAAAAATTTCTTTCCGAAAAAGTCATTGGAAGTTATTATTTAATTCCACTTCCTCCAAAGGATACCATTCGGATTGAAATCTTGGGAGAAGCAGAAGAAAAAATTGGAAAATTGGGGATTACAATTCAAAAACCAGAAAAGGGGGAAAAACCCGAGGGACCCAAGCGATTTTTTCCAAAAAGAGATTTTGGATTGTATTTAGGGTTGAATAACTGGCATGGGCCAAACTCACTACTGAGGGAAAGTGAGCTACGCTGGCCTCAATCGGTGTATGTTGGCTTATCTTTTCGCCGAAATATGGAAATTTGGAAGTCGGATCAGGTAGCTTTCGGATTTTCCTATGCTCCTGAGTTTGTGTGGTATAATCTGCGGTTTAAAAATCCAACTACCGTTCGAGAAAATGCACTAGGAGATCCAGTCTTTGAAACAATAACGGAGGACATCAAAAAGTCGAAGTTAACCGTGCCAAGTTTTGCTTTACCTGTCATGTTTCATGTAGGAATCCCGAAAACCAAATGGATGTTCTCGTTTGGGCCCTATGCAAGTATTCGTTTGGGGGGATACACCAAAATTAAATACGCCGGTTGGGGTGGAAAAGAAAAAGAAAGAGGCGATTACGACATGAGGCCCTGGCAAACGGGATGGATTGCTGAGGTTGGTCGACGTTCAGGTATGAAACTATTTATAAGACAGGATAATCAAACTCTGTTCCGAACCGAAGGGCGACCTGAAAAAGTATGGGCAGTTGGTGTTCGTTTTTAAAATTTTCTGATTTTTTTTCAAAAAATATTTGACAATATCAATTTACCCATTACTTTTGCAACTCAATTCAATGACGTATGTTGTAGAATTGACTTGGGGGTGTACCAGAGTGGCCAAATGGGGCAGACTGTAAATCTGCTGGTGTATGCCTACGGTGGTTCGAATCCATCCGCCCCCACGGTTTTTACAGGTTATAAGCGGGAGTAGCTCATTTGGTAGAGCGATAGCCTTCCAAGCTATAGGTGGCGGGTTCGAGCCCCGTCTCCCGCTCCATTCCCTAAGCCTTCGTAGCTCAGTGGTAGAGCACTTCCTTGGTAAGGAAGAGGTCGGCAGTTCAATCCTGCTCGAAGGCTCGCCACTTGTTTCAATTTTTGGCTTACACCGTCTTTTGATCCGAGTGTTTGTATTCCCGAATCGATTATTTCTAGAAACTTTTTAAATTTGATTTCATAACATGGCAAAGGAGAATTTTGACCGTAGTAAACCACACGTAAACATTGGTACAATCGGTCACGTTGACCACGGTAAAACAACGTTAACTGCTGCAATTACTACGGTTCTTGCTCAGAAAGGTTTAGCCAAATTGAGAGATTTCTCTTCGATCGATAACGCGCCTGAGGAAAAAGAGCGTGGTATCACGATCAACACGTCACACGTAGAGTATGAAACTTCTAACCGTCACTATGCGCACGTTGACTGTCCTGGTCACGCTGACTACGTAAAAAACATGGTTACAGGTGCTGCTCAGATGGACGGTGCGATCATCGTAGTAGCTGCCACTGACGGTCCAATGCCACAAACTCGTGAGCACATCCTTCTTGCTCGTCAGGTAGGTGTACCTCAGCTAGTTGTATTCATGAATAAAGTTGACATGGTGGATGATCCTGAGCTTCTTGAGCTTGTAGAAATGGAGATCCGCGAATTGTTGTCATTCTATAAATTTGACGGAGATAACATCCCTGTGATCAAAGGATCAGCTCTAGGTGCTTTGAATGGTGAAGAGCAGTGGGTAAAAACAGTAGAAGAATTGATGGAAGCTGTGGATACTTGGATTCCACTTCCAGCACGGGCTACTGATAAGCCTTTCTTGATGCCAGTAGAAGACGTATTCTCGATCACTGGTCGTGGTACTGTAGCCACCGGTCGTATCGAAACAGGTGTTATCAACTCAGGTGATCCGGTTGAAATCCTAGGTATGGGTGCAGAAGGCTTGAAGTCTACTGTAACGGGTGTTGAGATGTTCCGTAAAATCCTTGACCGTGGAGAAGCTGGTGATAACGTAGGTTTGTTGCTTCGCGGTATCGACAAAGACCAAATCCGTCGTGGTATGGTTATTTGTAAGCCAGGTTCAGTGAAGCCTCACACGAAATTCAAAGCAGAGGTTTACGTTCTTTCGAAAGAAGAAGGTGGTCGTCACACACCATTCTTCAACAAATATCGTCCTCAGTTCTATTTCCGTACCACGGACGTAACAGGTGAAATCTTCTTGCCTGAGAACGTGGAAATGGTTATGCCTGGTGATAACGTAACAATCACAGTAAACTTGATCAATGCAATTGCAATGGATAAAGGTCTTCGTTTCGCGATCCGTGAAGGTGGACGTACTGTAGGTGCAGGTCAGGTAACTGAAATCATCGAGTAATCGATTCAAAATTTATATAAAAAGCCCCATCCTTCTGGTTGGGGCTTTTTTCTTATTCCTATGTCGAAAAGTTTGGTTTTTATTCTAATCACGCTTCTTTTGGATATCATTGGTATTGGGATCATCATTCCAATCATGCCAGGATTGATCCAAGAATTGACTCAATCCAATGTAAGTGAGGCAGCAAAATACTCGGCGGCACTTGTGGCAACTTACGCCGTGATGCAGTTTGTTTTTTCTCCCGTGATGGGTGGATTGAGCGATCGATTTGGGCGCAGGCCGGTCTTATTATTGTCTTTACTCGGATTTGGCTTAGATTACATACTTTTAGCTCTTGCTCCTACTCTCTCTTGGTTATTTGTCGGACGATTCATAGCCGGTTTATTTGGTGCAAGCATCACGACAGCAAGTGCGTACATTGCCGATGTTAGTCCACCCGAAAAAAGAGCTCAAAATTTTGGATTGATTGGAGCTGCGTTTGGTGTAGGATTTATCATTGGGCCGGCACTTGGAGGCTTGGTGGCCACATGGGGCCTACGAGCACCGTTTTGGCTATCTGCAGGGCTAACGCTGGCGAATGTGGTCTATGGCTATTTTGTTTTACCGGAATCGCTACCAGCAGATCAACGGCGGTCCTTTGATTGGAAAAAGGCCAATCCAATTGGTAGCCTGATTCACCTAAAGAAATATCCGGTAATTTATCAACTCATTTTTTCTCTTTTTCTTCTGTATTTGGCGAGTTATGCCACGCAAGGAACTTGGTCATTCTTTACCATGGCTCAATTTTCATGGGGTGAGAAAGAGGTGGGTTTATCCTTGGCATTTATTGGATTGATGGTGGCCATTGTACAAGGTGGTGCCATTCGACCTATTTTGAAACGATTGGGGCAAAATAAAACACTCACTACAGGACTACTTTTGAATTTGGCGGGTCTTGTTTCTTTTGCCTTGGCCCAAGAAGGATGGCAGGCCCTGGTAATTATTATGTTTTATTCATTTGGAGGGATTGCAGGACCTGCCTTTCAATCGATTATTTCAACTATCGTACCTGCCAATGAGCAAGGGCAATTGCAGGGTGCATTAACCTCTTTAAACAGTCTAGCAGCCATTGTGGGTCAACCGTTGATGTTGGGATTGTTCTCCTATTTTACCTCCGGTAAGACGATTTATTTCCCTGGCGCGCCTTTTGTTTTTGGATCCATCTTGTTGTTTACAGCATTTTTGTTGACCAGACGAGCTTTGCGTTAATCGGGCGTTGGAAAAATGCCCTGCCAGTCGGGTTTCCAACGACCCTTGAATGTCCAATTGGGGGTAATTTCCTTTTCAGCAACCAAGGTTGTTTGGTCCCATAAAACGGGTGTATGGGGTGAATTGATATAAAATATCCGGTGTCCCCACTCCAATTTTGCGTCGGATGCCTGATAAATGGGACGCAACGCCATGTTTTTACTGAATGTGCAGGACACTAAATACATGTGAGCTTCCCGATGGTATCGACCGAGGGGAAACTGCGGAATTCCATCGAAATGGCAACGCAGTAACACGGAACGAAAGGTGGAATCGCCTGATCCGTCATGCCAAATGGCGGCTGATTTACTATGGCTAAAGAATCGGCAGTCTTCTGCCCATGCTGTCCCACGCGGGCAGTATAAGTCGACCCCTCCTTCAAACGAACAATCTTTGAAGGCAAATTGGCCTTTTTGTGCATCCCAAGGACTTACTGTGTCCCCACCAGGTCCGGAGAAAAAGAGGCATCTCGTAAACGTGAGGGGTGTTGCTCCGGGGAAGCTTCGAACGGCAAACTGATGACCGTTGGTTCGAACCCATTTTTGATCTTGAGGTTCTCCTTTCTCTCTAGGCAAGGCATAGCCATTGGTTGAACTTGTTGGGATTCGACAAGGAATAAGTGTATCTCTCTCAGCAATTTCACTGTAGTTATTTCGAATAACCAATCGATCAAAATGTAGGTTTTTCCCTTTTATATTCACAACGGCTGCTCCATAATCGTCTGGGTAGGTACATCGCCAATGATCACGTGCGATGGCAAATTGAATGATGGTTCTTTCACTACCTTGAATAAAGAGATCGGTTTTGGTACTATCAAAAAATAGTTTCTCGGTGAAAAGTCCATTTTCTATTCGGATTTGATCACCTGCTTCGGCTTGATCAATGGCTTTTTGAATGGACTCACCTGGTTTTACGACATGGGTTTTGTGTTTTTTTCTAAGGAACGCATCCATTTGATCAACTATTTTGGGCATCCAAGTTGAATACAAAACAAAATTATGGGGAGCTTCTGGGTAGGAATGAACCTCTGTTTGAATGGATAGAGCGCGCATCTTGGCTCTAAAATCTTCACGTCCGGCATGCATTCTCGGGACACCAGAATTGATGAATAAGGCGGGAGGATCGTTGGCAGAGATGTAGGCAATTGCAGAGGCTTCTTCCCATAGCGGCCGACTTTTTTCTTTGGAACTCCCAAAATATTGAGTAGCTGCACTGAGGGCTTTTCTGTCGTCGCCTTCACCTGATTCTGAATGTAAAAAATCTAAAATGCCATCCAAGTTGATTACTTTGTAAATCTCTCCTACGGGTTTTCCATAAATGCCTTCATTCCAGGAAGATGCTAGTAGCGAGGCCATTTGGGCTCCTGCTGAAAACCCAGCAACCGAAATTTGTTTTGGATCAATTTTCCAATCTCTTGCATGCTTTTGTAGGTAACGAACTGCCTGGTAGGCGTCGTTCATGGCGGCTGGGTATTTGGACTCGGCTGAGAGGCGATATTCGAATAAAAAAACTCGGTAGCCTTTTTGGGCTAAGTAGGTGGCTAGTGCCCTATGTTGTGCGGGGTTTCCTGACTTCCAGCCACCACCATGAAAAAAAGCGATAGCCGGTTGCAAGGACGGGCTACGTGGTTCGATGCACTCAAAGGAGAGGGATCGTGAGGCGATTTTATGATAAAGTAGATTTTTCTTATGCTGGATATCAGAGGACCAACTAGGTGGGGCAATCTCCAAATTAGGCCATTTTTTTTGATCTTGGGTCCAGGCCGAAAAATTGGTGTAGGTGGTATCTCGCTGGGCATAACTTGCCCAAGAAAGTAGGAGTAGATAAATCAAAGTCCATGTATTTTTTTCCATTGAGGTAATTCTTTTGCCAGTAAGTTTTTGGGCCAAGTTCCATAATATGCGTAGCCGGTGCGCCGCTCTATTTCAATTTCTGCAAGTGAATTTTTAGGGATACCGTCTCGACCGACAAACATGGGTTGATGGTTTTGAAGATCATAAAATCGAGCCCAGAGTGTATGGTTGGGATCTTGAATAACAACGCGATCTCCGTATTGGTCCACCACATTGATTCCCGATAGTTTTACTTTTTCAAGGAATGCACAACCGGCTAGAATAGCGGATTTTAGTTCATCGGTGGGGTTGGGTTGATGCATGAGAAAACGTAGAATTTCGACGGATTCTGAACCACTGAATGAGGGTAATTCAAATGCCCTGGCTTTGGCAGGTGCGAGGGTTTCCGGGTGGTGTTGTGCACACCAGACCATCCGAACACCCTTTTGAATGATTTGGCAATTCAAAATACATTGAATCCCTTTATCAATGGCTTGAACGGCTTTGGGAACGAGGTTGGCATTTAATTGGTCGAATCCTTCTTTTCCCTCGACGAGCGTTTGAAGGGTCCAGAGAGTTTGAGTCATGGCTTGATCATTGAAGGTAATGAAGCTTCTATAACTCGATTTGTCAGGATAAAATTGAGGCCATCCACCTTGTGCATTTTGAGCTGAAAAGATGTAGGCAATGCCTGCTTCGGCTGCGTTCTTGTAGGCTGGGTTTCGGGTTTTGACATAGGCTTTGACGAGGTACCGAATTTCCCGATTGGTCGCTTGGTCGTCGAAGGTGGCATCAAGTTTATTTTTGTCTTGAACCAGTTTGGTTTGAAAATCGGTGGTTAGGGGAAGTTCATACTTGATGGGGCTCCCTCCTGGTTGAGGCCATCCACCGTTCGATCGCTGATAAAGTAGCATACGTTCAGCTACCGGATCCTGTACTTCGACAGGAACCGGTAGATTTTGACAGGATTGCCAGAGTAATAGACTGAAAATACAAAACAGCTGTACCATTTAGTAACCAGGGTTTTGTTTGAGTTTACCTTGGTAAGAATCTACCGTGGATTGTGGGTAGGGGAAAAGCTCACTTTTTCCACTGACAAAGAAACGAGCGATGGCTCGATCAAGGGGTAACCCATCAATCACATTGGAGGTGAGATGTTGGGCCCAATCGAGTCGCGTAAATCCGGCGGGTGCTGTGGTCAAATTGGTGGCTCGATAGAATGAGTTTCCAAAGAATAGTTCTTCCCCATTATTCCGCCAGAACATATATCTAGGAACTTGGCTGTATTCACCCGTTCTCGCTTTCATTCGCTCTAACTTGGCACGAGTCTCTTTGATTTTTGCATCCAGCAAATTCCAACGGATGAGGTCATATTTACGGATTCCTTCCCCAGCGAATTCCAAGAAACGTTCTTGTTCGATGGTTTGAAAAAATCCGTCTTTGGTGGATGGAAATAATACGGGAACACGGGTCGAACGATTCCGAACCTCTTGAAAGGCGGTGATGGCAGCTGGCGTGGGGCCATTATTTAATTCATTTTCTGCCTCTGCAAACATGAGAAGTACATCTGAAAAACGAATCAAAGGCCAGTTGTACCCAACATTTAATGCGGTACCGGGCAGCAGGGGGTTTCTCCAGTCTTTTCGGAATTTGCCATCGGTAATTTCTCCAAGTCGCCGGGGTGTTTTTATGTTGTTTGCTGGAATGGCGTATAGGGTAATGGAAACATCACGCCGAACATCGGTGGAATCATAGCTGTAAAACAGAGTAGGCATGACTTGAAGTCCACCACCACCTGTACCAACTCGAGAATTTGGGTCGGTTCGGGGGCCATTGTAGTTGGCCATACGGCTATCGGAATTGGAATTGGAGCCACCTGCACCAACTTCAAAAAGGATTTCTCCAAATGGATCTAACTGAAATGAGCTCAGGAAACGTCGCCATATATCTTGAAAATTAGGATTTAGGGTATGTTGATCTCGACGTGCCATGAGGTCAGCACATTCTTGACGGGCGATGCGGTAGTATTCCAGGTGATTGGATCCTCTCACCATCTGGCCATTTTCGCGAAGGGCAAAACCGCCTCTGAAAAGAGCCAATTTGGCACGAAGGGCTTTGGCTGCTCCTTTAGTGATCCGTTCATCTCGAGGTACCTCTGTACGCCATGGAAGGAGTTCGATGGCAGTGGCAAGATCAGCGATGAGCTTTTCGTAGGTTTCATCTCGATTATTTTGCGACAAGAACAAATCTGTTTGTCGGTAGGCTGGAATCATCGGGGCGGGGACATCCCCCCAATTTCGGATTAATTCAAAGAGAAATTGGGCTCGAAGCACCAATGCTTCTCCGTGCATTCGCCGGAGTTCAGCTTTTTCACTCTCAGAGCCTTGGGAATAGAGAGTCATTTGGGGGATTTGTTCGATGCACAAATTTGCTTTTTCGACACCCCGATAAAGTTGGAGAAATGGGTTCCGGAGTTCGGCGTTTGTCAGGAGAAGCTGGTATCGGCCAATACCTCGGCGTCCATTATCGAGGTTTCCAGAAACATACATTTCGTCTGAGTCGAAAGGATAATATAAGTTTAATCGGATGCCATATCCATTGTCACCCATTAATTCATCATACACACCGATGATGGCATTCCGAACGTTTGCAACGCTAGAAAAGGCCTCCGCGATGCCAATTTGGGATTGAGGTTGAACCTCAAGGTAGTCACGGCAACCTTGGAGTGAAGATAGACTTAGGGCGATGATTGAACCACCCAAAACGAATTTTAGAACACTTTTTTTCATAGTTGATGGGGGTTAGAAAGTAAGATTGACACCGGCAACATAGGTTTTGGCACGAGGATACCCGGCAAAGTCAACTCCTTGGGTCAGGGGGTCAGATCGTCTGGTATTCACCTCTGGGTCATAGCCACTGTATCGGGTGAATGTTGCTAGGTTATTGACTGTTCCAAAAAGGCGAAGGCGACTGATTTTTGCTTTGCTTAGCAGAGCTGTGGGCAAAGAATATCCCAAGGTTAGGTTGTTAATTCGGAGGAAGGAGCCATCTTCCACTGCCCATGAATGCAACCAATACCGTTGCACGCGAACGGGCGACCAAATTTCTGCATTAGCATTGAGCGCCGATAACTCTGCGGGATCTACGACAACTTGGCCTTGACTGTTGATATTCGTCCATCTATTTTTCATTAGGTCCAGCATATTCAAATTCGGAAAGGAGCCATCTGTCATTTCAATTTTGTTGGCATTATAGATGTCATTCCCTACAACCCAATTGACAAAGATGCTGGCATCCCAATTTTTGTAGGATACTTGGTTGCTCCAACCACCAATGAATTTAGGATTTGCATTTCCAATGACAGTTCGGTCTTTATCTGCGGTGATCAAACCATCGCCATCCAGGTCTTTCCATTTCAACATGCCGGGTTGAGGAACCCCATAAACGGAGTTGACAGCCACGCCTTCTTTGATGGTGTAGGTACGGGTCGTGGGGTTGAAATTAAAATCGTCTACCGTGTAGAAGCCATCTGTGACAAAACCGTACATCAGACCAATGGGAGAACCGACACGGACCAGGAAATCATCCGCCCCATCGGAACCTTGCCATCCTGAATTTCGGGTTTGTTCGGAAACCGTGCCGAGATCCAATACCTTGTTTCGATTGGCTGACCAGTTGAAATTACTAGACCATTGGAAGTCTTTCTTTTGAATGACAATGGCATTGAATTGGACTTCGATTCCCCGGTTTTCGGTTGATCCTAGGTTCCGAATTTGCGAGGCATATCCTGTTGTTGGTGGGATTGCCACAGCTAGGAGAAGGTTTTTCCCTACGTTTCGGTAGGCATCCAGGGTAAGTTGAAAACGATTGTTTGAAAAAGCCAGATCTAGCCCGATGTTTTGTGAGACATTGGACTCCCACCGAAGGTCTGGATTGGCGAGTGCAATGGGGGCAAAGCCAGGCTGTAGCGTTTTATTTAAGGCATATTCACCTGTCACATCGTACAATTGCTGATAGAGTAGGTCGCCGATTCGATTGTTTCCGGCGGTTCCGTACCCAATCCGAAGTTTTCCATCGGTGAGCCATTTCCAGTTTTGGGTAAATCCTTCTTGAGTAAAACGCCAGGCAAATGTACCTGAGGGGAAAATCAGGGCTCCATTTTCGTAATTGAATTTTGAGGAGCGATCCGAACGTAACGAGAATGAAGCTAGGTATCGATCTTTGAAGGCATAGTTCACCCGGCCAAACAAAGAGAATAGGCGATTGGAAGGGGCAATATTGGTGGAGGGTCTTGGTTGTTGTGCACCGGTTGGGGCTGCACCCAGGCCCATATTGGCCAATGCTTTTTCAGCGGAAATATCAGCCGGGAAATAGCGAGTTTCAACGGAGGAGGAATTTATGTCGTTTTGATAGACTTCTTGCCCCAAAATAATGTTGAGATCATGTTGATCTTTCCACTTTTTACCGTATTGCACGATATTAGTCAAATTCAAAATTTGAGAAGTAAATTGATTGATTTGGGCAACCGGTAGGGAAGAAGCATTTCGAGCTCTTGGGGTTATTTTGGAGAAAAACAAGTCGGTCAGTTGGTTGTTTCGATCAATTCCCAGAGTCGACCGAAAGCTTAGGGCTTTGGTGATTTGATACTGCAAATATCCACTTACATGGAAGTTATTGGTTCGTTGCTGGCGGTATTCAGCTTCAATCATAGCCAGAGGATTAATCAATTGGCTGGAGGCTACAAATAAATCTTCGTCGAAGGTATCTATGGGTGCAGAGGCGTCGCTTAAAAATGGACGGTATTGAACGGAATGACGAAGACGATTGGTTGTTCGGGTGCCTGTGGAGGAGGTACCAGCACCATCGATCGTTTGGTTTAAATACCGCACATTGAAGCCCATTCGAAACGCTTGAGATGCCTTGTGGTCAAGTTTATAGGATACCAGCTTTCGGTCGAATCCGGAAAGTTTCAGAATACCTTCCTCTTGGTTGGCAGTGATGCTCAGGTTAAAGTTGGTGTTTTGACTACCCCCGTTGATGATAAAATTATGATTTTGATAAGTTGCCTTTCCCCCAAATACAGCATCTTGCCAATTTACCTCGGGAGTGGCTTGGTACTGGTTGATTGTCTGCCAAGTACCATATTGATTGGCAAAGGAGGTGGAGTCGGCAATGGATCCACGGGAACGTTCATATTGCCACCGGACAAATTCGTACGGATTGAGGACACCGAGTTTTCTTGAAATTTCTCGGTAACCTGCAGATCCATTGTATGACACGGTGGTTTTTCCCCCTTTTCCTGATTTGGTGGTGATGATGACCACCCCGTTCGCCCCACGGGCCCCGTAGATGGCGGTGGTGGATGCATCTTTCAATACATCAATGCTTTCGATATCTTGAGGCGAAAGGAAGTTCAGCGCATTTTCGATTTGAATCCCGTCAACAATATAGATAGGGGAGTTGTCTTGCGTGATGGAACCACCACCTCGAATTCGGATTTGTACATCGGCACCTGGGGCACCTTCAGAGGTGGTTACCCGGACACCGGCTAATCTTCCAGTAAGAGCTTCCGCGGCATTGGTGAGTGGAATATCCTTTAATTGTTTGGCACCAACTGAAGAGACAGAACCGGTGAGGTCACGACGATTGACTGACTGATATCCCACCACTACCACTTCATTCAATACTTGGGCATCCGATTCGAGTGATATGAGCAACTCTTTACCATTTCCAACTGCAATTTCCTTGGCTATGTAACCTACATACGAAAACACCAAAATTGCTTTTTTATCTTCTACAGAGAGGGAGAATGTGCCTTCTGTGTTCGACATCGTGCCGGACTTTTTGCCTTTCACCGTTACACTTACGCCAGGTAATGCCTCGCCCGAGCTAGCATCTGTAATGCGCCCAGTAATGGTGGATTGTCCGAGTGCCGAGGAGGTCGCCAACAGACATAACCAAATCCACAGTAGTTGTTTACGAATCATAGTACATCGTTTTAGATTGGGGTTGAATGGCCACTCGATGCGTAATTTCAAATTATCACTTTTCTAATATTTACCGTCGAAAGATTGTACTATTCGACTTAAAAATAGGAGTTTGCCAAAGGAAACATACAGGAAATGACTTCTCTTCAAAAAAGAATGAGAATATTTTTTTTCGCAATCGTTATCGGTAACGTTCCCGAAAAAAGAGAAAAAGGAGCTTGGCGGTGTGAGGAGAAAAAAAGAAATGAGCTGCTTGTTTTTGATTAAGTTTAGTTTCTATTGAATGAATCAAAGAAGGGAAGGAGGGGACCCTGCCAGTCCGCTAGGTAGAGAAACTAGGGGCGAGTGGTCAGGAAAGTGAAAGGCTGGAATACCGTTTAATAAAAGGTGTTTGGGATCGGAGCCTTAAACGGGTAATTTTGAAAAACACAGCACCCACCTTTTTAGAAAAAGTCAATGATAAAGCTAACACCTGAAGAAATTGCCCAGTTGGTCGAAAAAATACATTTGGAAATAGCGAGTTCAAAAGAAATCGATGATTTGGTGTATTCGATGGCTAGTTACGGATTATTATCGTTGGGGCATTTACAGAACTACCGGGAAGAAAAAAATAAATTTGGGGTGATCAGTCGAGCCATTTCAAGTGCTACCCTGTATCTTCTGAATTATGCCATAGATATGACCACCCCAAATCGTTTTAATGTGGAGAATGGGGCTTGAGGTATACCACCCACTGATCTTGTTGTACCCGGTATAAGTAGCCCTTTTTGTTCAATAACCGCACAACATCCTCTTGCAAAGCTCCGGCAGGAAAACTCACTTCCTGGTGGCCTAACGTAATGGCCTGACACATGCGTGCTATGACTTGATGGACAAGCAGGGGGGTAGCTTGGGTATACCATTCATTCTCCATTGGTCTGTATAGGTATGTAGTTACTCGATGTACCTCTCTATACTCAAGACACGTACCATCTTTTCCGTTTCTTTTTGATTTGGTACTCAAAAAGGGTTAATCCGTTCATTTTAGACGAATTTTTATAAAAAAATTATAAAGAACAAGTATTTTGATGAATGGGGAAGGCGCAATATTTTCCAAAAAATGGAAAATAATTAAGAAAATTGGAAGGCATAAGGGTCGAAATGTGGGCCAAGTGGTTTGAATTCGGTAGATTTACTACATCAAGAAACCTATGAAAAATGAAAAGATTATTTAACGGAATTTTAGGATTGAGTCTACTGGCATGGACATCCGTTGAGGGGCAATGGGAGGTTCGGGCTGAATCACCTCGACCGGAAGGCTATTTCGGTGTGACGGTAGCCAATGGCATGATTGGGTTAGTTTCTTCGCCAGAGCCATTAAAAGTGAAAGAAGTGGTATTAAATGGAGCCTTTGATACGTATGGTCGAGGTCGTGTTTCCAATATTTTAAAGGTATTTGAATTAGCGAATCTGGATTTGGATGTCAATGGGAAACGGATGACCTCCCGGGATATTTCTAATTATTCTCAAACATTGCGGATGCAAGATGGAACCTTCGTAACCTCCTTTGACTACGCCCAGGTCCATGTCGAATCCAAGCTTTTGGCTCTACGTCATTTGCCTTTCACGACTATGCTGGAGGTGGAGGTAAAGGCAAATGCAGCGTGCGAGATTACTCCCCATTCCTTCATCCAGGCTCCTGATATGTTGCGGGACGTCAAAAACTTTTATCACGTCATTGACCGCCCTCATTCCTTAACGCCTTTGATGACCTCAGTGGCCAAGTCGCCCACCGGTCGTCATACCATTGCGGCTTCCAACTCCCTTATTTTTGAAGAAGAAAGAGGACAGGAGCCACGATTGATTCACGAGGAGTGGGATTATGGCATGCATCGATTAAAATTTACCAAAAAACTTCAAGCTGGGGAGACATACCGTTTTACAGTAGTTGGTTCGGTTATTTCCTCTGCCCACGTGGCAGATCCTCATAACGAAGCCGAGCGACTCACCTTATTTGCCTCTTTGGAGAAGACAGCCCGGCTTCGGTCCAAGCATCAGCATGAGTGGGCTAAGTTATGGGAGTCCGACATCCTCATTGAGGGTGATCCAGAGGCTCAGCGTGCGGCCCGCATGGCATTGTACCACTTGTATTCATTTGTCCGCGAGGATGCGGGCTATAGTTTATCTCCCATGGGATTGTCGGGATTGGGTTATAACGGTCATGTCTTTTGGGATACGGAGCTTTGGATGTATCCTCCGATTTTACTGTTGAAGCCAGACATGGCCAAAAGTATTTTGGATTATCGTTTTAATCGCCTGGAGGCTGCTCGTTATAACGCCAAGGCACATGGATACAAAGGGGCGATGTTCCCTTGGGAGTCTGATCAAGATGGACAGGAGGCTACCCCCATTTGGGCTCTGACGGGGCCTTTTCAGCATCATATTACGGCCTGTGTTGGATTCTCGTTTTGGAAGTATTTTCAAGTGACACAGGACAAAGAATGGTTGCAGGAAAAAGGTTATGTGGTATTGAAAGATGTAGCCGATTTTTGGGTATCCCGAGTAGAAAAGGGAGAGAAAGGACAGTACCATATTCGAAATGTGGTCTGTGCAGACGAATGGGCTGAAAATGTGGATGACAATGCATTTACCAATGGGATTGCGAAAGAGGTCCTTGGATATGCCATTCAGGCGGCCCAGATTTTGGGAAAAGTACCAGATCCTCGGTGGAAGGAGGTTCAACAAGGCCTAGTGGTGCTTAAAATGTCGGATGGTACGACAAAGGAGCACGCAAGCTACCAAGGGGAGCCGATTAAGCAAGCGGATGTCAATTTATTGGCTTATCCCTTAAAGCAAGTAACAGAACCCAGTCAAGTTAAAAAAGATCTAGATTATTATTGGGCACGATTGGGAGACAATCAGCCTGGGATGAAGGGTAGCAGCCCTGCCATGGCCCACGCGGTATTTTCAATTTTGTATAATCGGACGGGACAAACCGATAAAGCGTATGCTATTTATTTTGATAGTTACAAACCGAATGAGGTGGGGCCTTTCAAGGTATTGGCTGAAACAGCGGGCGGCACCAATCCGTATTTTGCCACGGGAGCGGGGGGATTTCTCCAGGCCCTATTAAATGGTTTTGGCGGACTGGACATTTCGGATGCCGGAATCGTTGGATTAAAAACCAAGTTGCCCTCCCACTGGAAGTCACTTACAGTGAAGGGAGTTGGGGTTGAAAAGAAAACGATAGTGATAAAGTAAATGAAACAAGAAAGGCCACTCTCCGCGAGTGGCCTTTCTTAATTTAGGGCTTGATCTTCACTTGCCCAAAACGGGAGTTGATCATGACTTTGGTGTCCACGGGTGAGTCAGGTCCGACTTTTCCCATATACACCCGGATGGGTTGTTTGGATTTGGAGGGGAAAGGGGCTTGTTCGACTGTCACTTCACGGGCGCCTTGGTATGAAAATTCCCCATTCTGAAGTCGAACCTCAAAATTATATTGTCCATTGGGAATTTCGACGGGACTGTAGGCCGACTGGATCTGGATTCGTCCAGATTTGGCATCTACTTGATTAATTTTAAACTTATTAGCGTAGTTCACTTGCCAAGCAGCCGATTCTTTGATTTGATCGATTAGACCGGAGGAATACGACACCACGCCTCGTACATCCCGGGCTATTTTCACATGTAAATCGCCAAAAGAATTATTTAATTCACTTCGTGTGACCTCATCTAAGACCACTTGCGAATAGGAGGCTTTCATTTGCCCACCTTGGAGTGATTTGATCAGAGCTTGGCCGTAGGCTACTTTCAAATGTGTATCGGGGCCTGACAGATGATTGGCAAAGAGTTTTCCATATTCCTGTGAAATGGTGAGTTTTCCAGCATGATCGGGCATGTAGATATCACCGAATGAGTTCGTCAGGACGAGTTCTGCATCGCGGGGTACTTGCACCACATAGTCAACCCGTAAGCTTGTCCGTTTGCCTTTTTCAGGCGGCGCTGGGGGGCGATGAAACTTAGTTTGTACCGAAACGCCTTGATCGGTCTTGGCATGAAGGATTTGAACTTGCTGAAGCAAGGCTAGGGCTATGTCCTCTTGGGGACTTTCAGCTGAAATTCGAATTTGAAGTTGGGTGGCCTCTTTATTCCAATATACGATCTTGATATCGCCAAATTGATTGGTGATTGATAATGAATTTCCATTAGGAAGAGGATAATTCACCTGGACGATTCGCTGTTTTTCAATGAAGGCAGGATCGTTACCTACCGAAAACAGGGGTATATGCAAAACCCCAAAAAATAAGAATTTAAACCATTTCATCAGTGGACTTGTGGGATTTAACCTGTTCTAAAATTTGTACTTGCCGCTCTAGGAGTTCTGCTTGCCAGCGGAGGTTTTCGATCATAGCTTTAAGCAGCTCTTCTTGGTTGGGATGATTGGGGAGCGACTTCCTGAGTTCTTCATAAGATGTTTCAAGTGCTTTCCAATCTTGTTCAAACGTCGCATACAAGGCGGGATCTTGACTTTTAAAATGGGTCAAGATTTTTTTGCGTTCGGTGATGATCCCATCGTAGGCTACCATTTGCTTGGCATACTGGGGGTCAAGTGCTTTGATGTCGGCATACTTTTGGTAGCCGGTCAAACTATTTTTCCCCCAAAAATAGCCCAAACCCAAGCAAAAGACCAGTGCGGCTACCCAGCCTAATTTTGGCCAAATGGACTTTTTTTGAGGTGCTGGAAGTTGAGCTTCCAGTTGTTTCCACAAGTTGTCGGAGGGAATGAATAGATCCGCCTCCTCTCGTTTACTTCGTACAAAATCCTCTAGCTTCATCATGAGACAGTTCGGTTTTGAATCATTTCCATCAATCTTTTCTTCGCTCGAACGTACTGTGTCCGAGAAGTCACTTCCGAAATTCCCAAAATTTGGCTGATTTCTTCGTGGTCATATCCCTCAAATAAATACAAACTTAACACGGTTCGGTAGCCCTCAGGTAATCTGGATAACGCCTGTAAAATGGGTTCCAGTGAATCGGTGGATTCCCAAAACTCGGTATCTTCACCTAGGTCAACCTCCTGTGCGGCCGGGCTGTCAATAGAAAATAAAACCTCACGGCGCGTTCTCAGTTGATTGATGGCTTTTCGAACAACAATCTGCTTTAACCAAGCTCCAAACGATGATTCTCTTCGAAACGTGCTGAGTTTCAAAAAAGCATCTAAGAAAGCCTCTTGAAGTACGTCTTCGGCTTCCTGGGTTTGTTGCAATATGCGATAGGACACATTGTACATGGCCTTGGCATACAGGTTGTACACCTGGTACTGAGCCCGCCGGTCACCGCGCAGACATCGGTCCAATAAAGCTCCATGAGGCTCTGTCAGCATGTAAAACTCGTTGAATTTCTAGGTAAGTTATAGAAAAGACAAAAACTTGAGCAAACCGTTGCATGATGCTGCCAAATTATTTTAATCCGCTTTTGTAGTGATTTATCGGGTATCGGTAGAAAAGCACTTGCAAGAATCCATCCTTCATGGTATTTTGCTATCATTACCAACCCCCTATTTTAATTCAACCAATGAAAATTTCAGCGAAAACCAACCGTCGCCAAGCCATACAAGCTCTAGGCACAGTGGCAGCCTCTACTTTATTGACTGGTGAGGTGAAGGCGAGTTCTCTAGAGAAATACCCACCTTTGAAAAATAACATTCTTCACTCTGTTTCCCGATGGTGTTATTCTAGCATTCCGTTTGAGGAACTGTGTATCGCCTGTAAAGAAATGGGGATCATGTCCATCGAACTCACTGGGCCTGAGGAATGGAAAATCTTGAAGAAGCACGGTATGACATCTGCCATGGGTTGGGGTGAGTGGCCGCAAGGAATGGGCTTGACCAACTTTTTCAATAATCCCAAAAACCATGATACCTTGGTGACTTTTTATGAAAAGTTGATTCCCGAGGCAGCAGCCAACGGCGTGAAGAATTTGATATGCTTCCCAGGGAACCGAAATGGGATGAGTGATTTGGTCGGAATGATGAATTGTGCCAAAGTGATTCGTCGCTTGATACCCACGTGCGAAAAATACGATGTAATGCTCACTATGGAGCTTCTCAGTTCACGAGACAGCCACCCGGATTACATGTGTGACCACATCGAGTGGGGGGCTGCTTTGTGTGAAATGGTGAATTCCAAGTACTTCAAAATGTTATATGATATATTCCACATGCAGAGCATGCATGGAGATCATATCCGGAGTATTCGGAAATATGGCCAATACATCAGCCATTACCATACGGGCGGTATGCCAGGTCGAAATGAAATTGATGACACCCAAGAGATCTATTATCCAGCCATTGTCAAAGCCATTGTCGCGACGGGTTTTAAGGGGTATATCGGACAAGAGTTCATCCCGAAAGCCAAAGACCGGGCTGGCATGTTAGCTTCCTTGCGAAAATGTGTGGAGATTTGCGATGTATAATTTGGACGTTGAGTATCATACATTAACCTGACAAAACTCATATACTGCTTTCCTAAGTCCTTGTAATTTTGACTAACGTAAAACGCCAGTCAGGGTGTCAAGCGTCATAGGGTTGAGTAGTGAAATGTCCTTTCTATGATTTAGAGAGGACATTTTTTTTAGGCTATGGCGACACGAATTTCCACATCATTCAAGGGGCAAAAGTTTCATATCATGCCCCCGGCTACGCTTGTTCAACTGCAGGACCACGTATTAATGCAGGATTTGTACTGTACGGATATTGGTATTTTTCCTTCGGCACTAGGCCACCAAAAGGAAAGGCAGGAGGGGTGTCCTCAGTTTATTTTGTTGTATTGCACGGCCGGAACCGGGTGGTATGTGCTTCACGGTGTTCGTCGAGTATTAGAGCCAGACCATTGGGTGATTCTTCCTCCCAATCAGTACCATCACTATGGAGCCGATCCAACGAATCCATGGACTCTGTATTGGGTTCATTTCACAGGAGTTAAAGCAACGGAATGGGTTCAGTTCTTATATGAAGGTAGGACCTGGGGGACATCCCAGTATGTGCCGCCAAACCTGCATCGATTGGAGTTATTTGGTCAAATCATTCAGGATTTGGAACAAACCTTCCACATGGAGTCTCTTATTCGGGGACACCAAGGATTGCGGTATTTTCTGACCCAATGCCAGCCCAACAGTGTGTCGATGGAGCTAGACAACCCCATTGCGAAGAGTATTCGGTACATGCGAGCCCATCTTAAAGCTGGGGTTACCTTGGAGAGCCTAGCGGAGGTTTCGGGTTGGTCAGTTTCCCATTATTCGTCTTTGTTTAAACAACAAATACATCAAACACCCATGCAGTTTTTTACGTACCTGCGCGTGCAACATGCGTGTCAGTTACTTGAATATACCAAACAACGAATCCAAGAGATTGCGGATGAGGTAGGATACGATGACCCCTATCATTTTAGTCGGGTTTTTAAACAATTAATGGGGGTTTCACCCCGCGCGTACCGAGGCCAAGGACAGTAAAAAGCCCTCCCGTTGAAGGGAAGGCTTGTGTCATGTTTTGGGAAATTAAAAACCGCTCCGTTTGGGTGTCGTCATCTTGAAACGGGATCGATTCAAAAAAGTAACGGTCAAAAAAAAATAAAAAATTGCTTTTTGTCGTGTGAAATAAGGCTTTAATCTTGCAAAATGGGTGTTTTCACGGGTCGACAGGCACAAAATGCGATTAAAATCATACCAATCGCCCGCATAGTTTTGTACTTTTGTCAAGTCCAATTAGACCGCTACGTTTGACATGTTTACCTCCGAAATGCAGGCTTATCTTTCTACCCTTTTGCTCCCTTCTGAGCAAGAATGGTTGCAAAATGCCATCAACAGCCAAGGTTTTGTGATGGCGCCTAGGAAAATCAGGCGTGTTGTGGAAGAATACCCGGCCCATTTTCCATGGGCCAAACAAGCCAATGGACAAAAATGGACTCTCGATCGCTTGGTCCGAGTTTGGATTGTCACACAATTAGCAGAGGAAGAAGTGCACCGGCTGTTCATTACGGCTGAAATGCGGGAGTGGGTTGCATTGGTTTCGGCACTTCCTTGGCTAAACCATCCGGCTTCTTGGCTCTTACGTGCGACCGATGCCGTTCGATCCAATATTGGAGATGTATTGGATGCAATCGCTCAACATAATCCCTATCCGGCAGCCTATTTTCCTGAGCTGGCTTGGAATCAGCTCGTTCTTAAGGTGTTATTCAACGATAAACCGATCCAAACGATTGAGGGACTTACGGAAAGGCAAAATCCAACCTTGGCACAAGATATCCTTCTTTTGGCACAAGAGCGATGGGCCGCAGGGCGCGAATTAACCCCTCATGCTTGGCGGCTTGTGGCACCGTTCCCCTCCGATTTAGCTTTAAAAATGGCGTTGGCCTTGCTGGTTCGTCCAAAGATCGAGGATCAAAAAGCTGCGCAATTAGTATTATTTTCCTTTGGTAAAACAGAAAAGCCCGACTTTACCTGGGACGACCTTTAAAAACCTATCCAATAACGATCATGTGCTCAAATCACGACGCCCAAACAGCTCATCCCTCTCATTTTGAAGGAAGTACCCCAGAGGAATTTAGTTCAGTTTTATTTGACAAACCTTGGGAATCGTACATTGAAGGAATGACTTTTTTTGATCCTCATATTCACATGACGTCTCGGACGACTGACGATTACCAAGCTTTGGCCGATATGGGTGTGCGAGGAATTATTGAACCTGCATTTTGGCTTGGTCAGCCAAGAACGGGTTTGTCCACCTTCCAAGATTATTTCAATAGTCTTATCGGATGGGAGCGTTTCCGATCTTCTCAATTCGGGATTCGCCATTTTTGTACGATTGGCTTGAATTCGAGAGAAGCGAATAATGAAGCCCTGGCTGAGCAAGTAATGGAAATTCTACCCCTTTACCTGTACAAAGAGGGTGTAGTGGGAGTGGGTGAAATTGGATTTGATGATCAAACACCAGCAGAGGAAAAGTATTACCGTGCCCAACTGGAATTAGCTAAAGAGGCTGGCTTACCTGTTCAGGTACACACCCCTCATCGGAATAAAAAACAAGGAACAGAACGTTCCATGGCAATAGCCTTAGAACATGGCCTATTACCCAACCAGGTCATCATTGATCATAACAACGAAGAAACCGTACGGTCGGTGCTTGACCAAGGGTTCTACGCTGCCTTCACCATCTATCCCTTCACAAAAATGGGGAATGAACGGATGGTCGAAATTGTAAAGCAATATGGTCCAGAACGGATTATGGTTAACTCAGCTGCCGATTGGGGTATTTCGGATCCCCTGGCTGTTCCCAAGACGGCAGCGCTCATGAAGGTACGGGGGATTTCAGAGGAAGCGATTCGGTTGGTCACTTTCACCAATGCTTTTGAGGCTTTTGCACAAAGCGGTCAGATGGATCTCGCTGATTTCATACAGCCTTTAACAGTAGATCAGTCCCAAACTTTTCAAGGCAACACGGTGTTACGAGGAGGGCAACAGCCTCGAGTGGATAAACAAAGCGGCATAATTCGATAATGATCAAAACCTATTTGCAAATGATGCGGCCGGCCAATGTCGTGACGGCGTGGACGGACATTCTAGCAGGGGCTTCCCTTGTCGGATTTGTGACCTATGGTCTTGGTTTCTCTGTTGACCCTCAACTTTTGTTGGCTTTGTTGTTTTCGACGACTGGTTTATATGCCGGTGGAATTGTGTTGAATGATGTGTGCGATGCCGATTTAGATGCGGTCGAACGACCAGAAAGAGCCATTCCAAGTGGAAAAATTTCCGTGACCAAAGCCACCATTTTTTCGATCGCTCTAACTGCCATGGGACTTGGGATGAGTGCACAGGTGAGTCCCCATTCCTTGTACTTGGCCTCCGCAGTAGCTGCCAGTGCAACCTTATATAATGCGTGGGGAAAACATCAATCCATTTGGGGACCAATCAATATGGGTTTATGTAGAGCTGGAAATTTAGCTTTAGGAATGTCTATTTTTCCATTTTGGACCTCCTTCGCGTGGCTGGCTCTGTTTCCTGTTCTCTATATCGGTGCCATCACCATGATCAGTCGGGGTGAGGTCCATGGAGGAAAGCCCATCACGTTGGTTTGGGCTGGAATTGCCTACGGGGTGGTTCAACTAGGTCAGGTTTATTGGTCGATCGAAAAAGGACATTTGCTTACTTCGATTACTTTTATCGTTCTTCATGGTTATTTTGTATATGGACCCCTTTGGAAGGCGTATCGAAACCCTTCCGGCCCATTGATAGGACAGGCCGTTAAGGCAGGTGTATTGGGATTAATTTTAATGAATGCCGCCTGGATAAGTACAGGAGGCGATTGGGTGCTTGCAAGTGCCGTGACATTTCTTTTGCCCTTATCCATGCGACTGGCTAAAGTTTTTGCCGTAACCTAACCCTATGAAAATCTTACATCAATCTTTTACCGTTACCTACGAATATCCCGTCTATTTTGGAACCCATATTTTTGATCCTAAGCAAACGGTCTTGTCCGATTTCTTTTCAGTCTACCAAACAGACGAAATCCAAAAGATCTTTTTTGTAATAGAAAAGGACTTATTGACATGGTACCCTACTTTATTGAATGACGTGGAGGTTTATTTTAAGAACGTGGATATCGTTCAATGGGCTGGCGCTACTTTTCTTGATGGAGGTGAGCAAATCAAACAAGATGCTCGGTTGGTGGAACGATTAATCCAAGAGATTGACCAAGCAGGCATCGATCGACACTCCTATGTAGCGGCGATTGGTGGAGGTGCTTTATTGGATATGGTGGGATATGCGGCTGCCATCACCCACCGAGGTGTTCGGCACCTCCGGTTTCCGACGACCGTTTTATCCCAAAACGATTCAGGGGTAGGCGTCAAAAATGCCATCAACTTTTTAGGAAAGAAAAACTTCCTAGGTACGTTTTCCCCTCCATTTGCTGTCTTTTCAGATACTTCTTTTTTAGGGAGTTTACCGGATCGTGACTGGCGTGCCGGAATTTCGGAGGCCATCAAAGTGGCATTGATCAAAGATCGTACATTCTTTGAATGGTTAGAGAGCCAGGCAGAGCAACTGATCAATCGTGATAAACTGGCTATGGAACATTTGGTTGTTCGCTGTGCCGAACTCCACATGCAACATATCGCTTCCGGAGATCCATTTGAGCGAGGGTCGGCCAGGCCACTTGATTTTGGCCACTGGGCTGCCCACAAGCTAGAGTATTTGACTCATTTTGCCTTGCGTCATGGCGAGGCGGTGGCCATTGGACTGGCATTGGATACCTATTACTCCCACACCCAGGGGTTTCTTTCGCTCGAGGAGGTTCGTCGGGTTCATCGGCTTATTCAAACCTTGGGACTCCCGATTTTCCACGAGGAATTAAAAAACCCGAAACTCTTGGCCGGGCTTCAAGAATTTCGGGAACATTTGGGTGGCAAACTCACCATTACATTGCTAGAAAAACTAGGAAAAGGGATAGAAGTACATTATATGGACGAGTCGAGTGTGCTTCAATCGATTGATTTCTTGGCTAGTTTGGGGTAACCATTTTTTGTGCTTTAGCCCAATTTTTCATTGCAGATTGTAATTCTTTGTCTCGTCCGGATATGACTTGGTAGTAGGCATTATTTAAACCATCGTTTGCCCGACTAGACCAAATGTTTCGGGCGATTAGTGCTTTTAACTGAGTTTTGATAAAATCCTCGGAAGGTCTCAGATCGGATCTAGTCACTTTGTTACCTGAAAGTTGAATTAGGCGGGATAGTTCTTTATCGCCTATCTGAAATTGGGTGAGAAAGGCAGGTAATCCTTTTTTCTCCCATTCTTGCCGGTACTTGGCAGTGTATTCTAGCGCAACCTCTTGCAAGGCGTTGGCATTGTAAACTTGCAATAAGGCGGGGGTCACGTGCGAGGTGTCGGCAGGTATTTGCAGGTCAGGGGTTATGCCTCCTCCTCCAAAAACAGTTCGCCCACCAAGGGTTTTATACGCTTTTTTGGGAAGCTGATCCGTGGAATCAGAGGATCTTTGGTAGCGCTCCATCGCATACGATTCACGTTGGCCGGAGGTAAATGGTTTTTGAATACTCCGTTTACTGGGAATATAATACCGAGAAATGGTTAGCCGAAGCTCGGATCCATCCGACAGTGGAATGGGTGCTTGAACTAAGCCTTTTCCAAAGGTTCGTCTGCCTACCACTAGGGCGCGATCATAATCTTGCAGGGTTCCAGAAACAATCTCGGCGGCTGAGGCACTTCCTTCATCCACCAAAACAATGATGGGGATCTTCTCCAGTTTTCCTGTTTTTCCAGCAAAAACTTCGTAGTTATTTCGGGGGTCACGCCCTTGGGTGTAAACCAAGATGCCCTCTCCCCCGATCATTTCATCCAGCATGTCGGTGGCTCGATCCATGTATCCACCAGGATTTCCCCGAAGATCCAGAATGAGTTGTTTCATCCCCGATTGTAAGAGCGTTTGGGTATGTTTTTTAAACTCCTCAAAGGTGGTTTCTGAAAAGCGGTTGATGCGTAGAAAACCTGTTTTTTGGTCTGGTAACAAGTAGGCAGCGTCTACCGAGAACGTGGGTATTTTATCACGTTTTACCTTGAATGTCAAGGGTTTGGCGTAGCCTTTCCGAGCAATCGTCATGGTGACTTCGGTCCCTTTCGGACCTCGCAAAGCTTTGAATACTTTTTCACTCGTAAGGCTTGGGCCGGTTAAGTTTTCTTGATTTGCCTTAAGAATTACATCTCCCGTCCGTATGCCAACAGCGGCAGAAGGACCACCCGCCAGTGGCGTAACGACGAAGACCGAGTCGTGGAAAATATTAAACTCGACCCCGATGCCATCGAATCCACTTTCGAGTTGACTTCGGACGAGTTCAGCCTCGGCCAAGGGTATGTAAGCTGTGTGTGGATCTAGTTTTTCGAGCATTTGGGAAATACCATAGTCTACCAGCGAATCGGTATCTACACTATCCACATAGCTGCGTTCGATGTGCCCAAGAATCTCTTTCCATAGAGTAGGTTGCGGAGTCGACTGGGATTTACCTCCAAAGAAAGTGGCTCCGGCCCAAAGGCCAACCGCTAACGTAGTACCTAGGTAGAGTGGTAAACGAATGTTGTTTTTGTTGTTTTGGATGTTTTGTTGGTTGTTCATTGACGTGTGGAAACGAAATAGGTAGCGGCTCCAAGAGCTAAAATACCTAAACCGACGATACTCTCCCATGGTTTTTCATAAAACAGAAAACCCATAGCAAAAATATTAAAAATGATGAAAAAATACTGTAGATAGGGCCTTCCTGGGCTACGGAAACGATGGCCCTCTGAAGGTATACGTAAATAACTGGCTACTGCAAGAGTACCCATGGCCTGCAACAAGAACGTAGAATAAATCATCACCTGTTGAATAGTCCCTGAAACCAAAAGCAATAGAATGATCCCTGTCTGAAACCAAATGGCACGCGTCGGAATGCCATTTTCTGAGGTGGGTTGAAGAAAGCGCCAAATACGGTATTCTTTGGCAAGTTCGTGAATAACACGTGGGCCAATCCACTGGTATGAGCTCATAGTCGCCACCAATTGGAGAGCTATACCGGCCGACAACCACTGGAGTGCGGGGGTAGAAAGATGAGGTTTGGCGGCGATCAAGGCGACATCGGCCTGTCCTTGAAGGACCTCAACCGGCGACCAACCCAAAAAGACCCATTGTAGCGCAACATACACTAAAATAACAAAAGACGTTCCTAAAATTAGAGCTTTAGGCAGTTGTTTTCGAGGCTCTTGAATTTCAGAAACAATGTATGCTGCCGCATTCCAACCCGTGTAAGCATAGGTAACGAACACAAATGCCACCCAAAATCCTCCTGATCCGACTTCATCAACCCAGGAAATAGTAGAGGTCAAACCATTTACTTCGGCCGGGCCTGTCCAAAAAAACAGCCCGATAATACCTAAAATGAAAGCAATTTTAAATCCAGTTGTCCAAGCTTGGAATCGAGCCGAATGCTGCAAAGATCGGGTGTGAATAAAGGCGATCAGAATCAATAAAAAAATAATAATTTCTCGAAGATGAGGTATTTGAAATGGACTTAAATAGGCCTCCATGGCCAATGCGGCAATGGCAACCGGAGCTGAAAACCCAACGGTCATGGAAGTCCAAGCCGATAAGTACCCCCAAAATGGGTGAAACCCCTCGCTGATAAAGACATAATCGCCTCCGGAACGCTGGAAATGCGTACCCAACTCTGCGTAGGTAAACGCACCTAAAAGGGCAATCACCCCACCCAACACCCACAATAACATGATCGAGATCGGATGTTGAACGTCATTCAATTGAAATCCTAAACTTGAAAAAACACCCGTACCAATCATGTTGGCGATGACCAACCCCGTGGCCGTTGTCCATTTAATTTTATGTTTCGACATGTTCTCTGATCCTCTCAAGCCATAAAGGTACAATTTTTCACGCGCTTCGGTATTCTTTAATTTTTTCAAAATTTATAAAACCATTTCCCAAGATCTGTGTTCTAATCCAATACTATGTTTTCATAATTATTATCCACTTCTTATATATGAAATGTTGGAAGATTGTCCTTTGGGGACTGATGTTTTTACCGGGTGTTTTGATGGCACAATCGGGCGAGGTACAGGGTATTGTGATCGACCGAAAAACACAGGAACCTTTGATAGGCGTTACCCTCGCACTGGAAGGAACCACTTTGGGGACTCAAACGGATGTAGAGGGGCGATACCGTTTAACCAAAGTTCCCACCGGGTCTTATAACCTGAAGGCCTCTTTTGTTGGGTATGCACCTCTGATCAAATTCAATGTTGTGATTACCTCGGGAAATGCCAACCAGATCAATTTTGAACTGGAGGAGGAAGCACAGGTGCTTCAGGAGGTCAAAGTCGTGGTGAATCGTTCGGTTTCGGTTGCCTCGCCCGAATCACCTAATTCCATTCAGAAACTATCTGTGGAGGAAATTAAAAACAATCCGGGGGGTAATTTTGATATCTCTCGGGTTATATCGGTTCTACCTGGGGTAGGCGGAACAGCCGGATCGGTGGGTGGTTTTCGGAACGACTTAATCATTCGGGGTGGGGGACCTAACGAAAACGTCTTTTATTTGGATGGGATTGAAATTCCGGTGATCAACCATTTTGCCACGCAAGGAAGTTCAGGTGGGCCGACGGGGATACTCAACGTATCGTTTATCGAAGACGCTACGTTATCAAGCAGTTCATTCAATGCACGGTATGACAACGCTTTGTCCTCGGTCCTTCAGTTTAAACAACGAGACGGAAACCCCAATCGATTGCAAGGAAATTTGCGCTTATCTGGAACCGAATTAGCTGCTACCTTGGAGGGGCCTCTCGGTCCTAAAACCACTTTTTTAGCCTCAGCCCGGCGGTCTTACCTTCAATTCCTCTTTTCGGCCTTGGATTTACCCATCCGGCCCAACTACTGGGATTTTCAGTATAAAGTGACGCACAAGATTGACAAAAAAACAACCTTAACCTTCCTAGGTGTGGGGGCTATTGATGAATTTTCATTTGGTGTTCCAAAAGAATCGTCCCCTGAAAAAGAATATATTTTACGGTCGAATCCATTGATCAACCAATGGAATTACACTGTGGGAGCCACGTTAAAACGATTGATAAAAAACGGTTATATGGATCTTTCCCTATCCCGCAATATGTTTGATAATCGATTGGATCGGTACGAAGACGGGCGTGAAGAGGAGGAGTTTCGGGTGTTTCAATCGACTTCCCAGGAGATCGAAAACAAATTACGACTTAATGTTCAAAAGTATGTGGGAGCTTGGGAGTATTCGTATGGGGTGATGGCTCAATATGTCAAATACAATAATCAGTTTTTTAACATACTTTCTCGTCCAACCCCTCAGAATCCGGCAGGACTCACCTTTCGTTTTACGACTGACATTGCCTTTTTTAAATATGGGGCTTATGGCCAAGTGGCTCGCAAGTTTTTCCAGGATCGCTTAAACGTATCGGCAGGTTTACGAACCGACATGAATAGCTTCACCACCGACGGTCAAAATCCGCTGGAGACGTTAAGTCCTCGGTTGGCATTGAGTTATCAACTTGCACCCAAATGGCGTGTCAATGCGTCGGCGGGCCGATATTTCAAAATTCCAATTTACACCGTGCTCGGATTTCAAGCTGAAAATACCTCCGATGCTTTCGTAAACCGGACCAACCGGTACATCCAAAGTGACCATCTGGTATCTGGGCTGGAGTTTATTCCCACTCCCCAAACCCGAATCACCGTAGAAGGATTCTACAAGCGGTACAATCGTTACCCGGTCTCGTTATTAACTGGAATTTCGTTGGCCAATACGGGGGGTGATTTTGGAGCCATCGGAAATGAACCCGTGGCATCCACCGGAACGGGTGAAACCTATGGCCTTGAATTTTTCTTTCAGCAAAAATTAACCAAAAATATTTTTGGAGTTCTTTCCTACACATTGTTTCAAAGCCAATTCTCAGGTGCAGATAATGTGTTGATTGCTTCTTCTTGGGATAATCGACATCTGGTGTCGGCTCAGTTAGGTCGCAAATTCAAACGGGGATGGGAAATGGGACTGAAGTTCCTTTTCCAAGGTGGTGCGCCCTTTACGCCGTTTGATTTGGAGGCTTCCCAACGTAATTATCAGCTCCTTGGAACGGGAACGCTGGATTTTACTCGATTGAATAGCGAGCGGCTACCTGCCTTCCGCCGATTTGATTTCCGGTTGGATAAAAAATGGAATTTTACCTCTTGGACATTCAATGCCTTCTTAGATGTTCAAAATGCCTTTGTTTGGGCAAATCCTGCTTTTTCCCAATATACCTTCGCTCGGAACGCCGATAACTCCGGTTTTGCCACCATCGATGGCCAACCCCTAATGGCCAATGGAGCCAATGCCATTCCTTTGATCCTGAATAATAATGATCCACAAGTAACTCCCACCATCGGGTTTGTGGTCGAATTTTAATTCCATTCCACTTACCGAGATGGGGTATGCCCTGTCTCGGTAAGTAAATAGATAGAGATTGATGAATTGATAACAATTTCAATACATTGGCGTAAATAAATGATTAAACGGTAGATGTTCCTTTGCATAAAAAAAGCTTGCGAAAACTTCTACTGCTATCTCTTCTTCTCACATCATTTTTCTCTATAGGACAGACTGGCCGAATAGCAGGCCGAGTTCTGGATCAAGAAGGCCTTCCGTTACCGGGAGCCACGATTTCATTCGGATCGATCCAACCTATTTCCACCTTAACAAAATCAGATGGGTCATTTTCTATGACGGGCCTGCCGATTGGAAAGGGGGAAATTAAAGTAACCTACATTGGTTATCAAATGAAGGTTGTTCCCGTTTCTATTGGCTCAGAAACCCTTGATTTGACCGTTACCTTGGATGATTCTTTTACACTTCTGGAGGGAATTGTTGTCAAAGGAGATGGATTAAAAGGTCAAGCCAAAGCATTGAATCAACAAAAAGGGGATATCCACGTAACCAATGTCGTTTCGGCTGATCAAATAGGCCGATTTCCTGATTCCAATATCGGAGATGCCATCAAACGAATTCCAGGTATAACCATGCAAAACGACCAAGGGGAAGCTCGCAACATCATCGTACGTGGCATGGCATCTGCCTTGAACTCCGTAACGCTGAATGGAGAACGCGTTCCATCGGCAGAGGGAGATAATCGAAATATCCAAATGGATCTCATTCCTGCGGACATGGTTCAGACCATTGAGGTAAACAAAGTGGTTTTACCCCACATGGATGCCGATGCTATCGGAGGATCGGTGAATCTAGTTACCCGAGCAGCATCCAATAAACTTCGGGTATCCACTACCGTTGGATCGGGCATCAACCTTCTTTCTCAGAAACCGATGTCTAACTTTGCCATGGTCATAGGGAATCGATCTAAAAATCAAAAACTAGGTTTTGTTCTTTCAGGTTCTTATTTCAATCACATCTTTGGTTCAGACAATTTTGAGGCTGAATGGGCTCAGTCGTCCAATACGCAGAATCCACTAGTGGTAGAGGTTTTCGACATACGAAAATACGATGTTCAAAGAACTCGACGTAGTGGGTCCTTAGCTTTGGATTATCGTCTAAAACCGGGCCATACGGTATATTTGAATGCCATGTATAATTGGCGTGATGACTGGGAGAATCGTTATCGTTTTCGGGTGGATCGCATAGCTCGTACTTTTGATGCCAATTCGGCTCGTTTAAACGCCGACGGCACCTACGCGCTAACAGGCCGGGTGGCTATTCAAACCAAAGGAGGAGCTGATACAGATCGGACAAAAAATGCACGTTTGGAGGATCAACGCGTGAAAAACCTGACTTTAGGTGGCGAGGACCTTTGGGGAAAATTGAAGATGAAATGGAGTTATACCCTGGCAAGTGCCTCCGAAGATCGTCCGTTTGAACGGTACATTACCCACCGGGGAAACGGAGCTGTGGTGTACAATGGGCTTGATCCCGAGAAACCCCTCGTGACGTTGGCTAATTCCACGGTGACTACCAATTTGGCACTGAATCAAATCTATGAATCGAATAACTTCACCCAAGAGAATGACCACAATGCGCGAGTCGATTTTCAGCTGCCTGTTAATCGTTCCCATTGGAAATGGGGAGGGAGAGTTCGTGTCAAAGAGAAATCTAGAGTGAATTCGTATGATATTTATGCTCCTATTGGAAATGTAGGAAACGGAGGGAATCGTTTTGGACAATTCACTACCGAAACCCAAAACGATCGAATTTTTTTAAATGGCGCCCAATACATTCCCGGATCCTTTGTGCCAGCGGCCACCCTGGGTAATTTGGATTTGTATAATTCCTCCCTTTTTAATAAAACGGATGCCATTGCTGAGTATATCACCTCCAACTACCAGGCAAATGAGCGAATCTTGGCAGGTTACGTCATGAATGAATGGAAATTTGACACGCATTTTCAGGTTATTGCCGGTCTGCGGTATGAGCATACGTTGATTCGATACACCGGATTTGCTTTGGACGAGGGGGAGGAAGTCGCTACGCCAACACCCGAAAACCGAAATAACTTTGGAAACTTGCTCCCCTCTGTTCTTGGTAAATATAATTTCAGTGATCGAAGCCAATTAAAATTTGCATGGACCAATACCTTGGCACGTCCAAACTACTTTGATTTGGTTCCGTTTGCCAATTATAACCCGGATGATCAGGTGGTGGTACGGGGCAATCCGGACCTTAAAGCTACAACGTCCAGTAATTTCGACCTGATGTACGAAAACTATCTGCCGGGTGTAGGTATCGTATCAGCTGGGGTTTTTGCTAAAGATGTACGTAATTTCATCTACTCGCAAACTTCTTTAAATGTACAAGATCCACAGTTCGGATTAGTTACCTCAAGAACACGGCCTGAAAACGGAGGTAGTGCTTGGGTAAACGGTGTTGAAGTGGCATTTCAAAGACAACTGGATTTTCTACCTGGGTTTTTGAAAAACTTCGGGATCTATGGTAATTATACGTTTACACAATCAACCACGGAGGGAATCGAAGGCAGAGAGCAAGATAACCTAGTTTTACCCGGAACAGCCAAACACATGGTCAATGCTTCTCTTTCGTATCAAACAGAGAAGTTTTTAGCCAGGGTTTCGTTGAATCGGACGAGCGGGTATTTGGATGCAGTTGGTGGGGCTGATTGGAACGACATCTATTATGACAAACAACTTTTCTTGGATGTCAATGCCTCCTATGCCTTTACTCCTAAACTACGTGTGTACTTAGAGGGAAATAACCTAACCAATCAACCTCTTCGTTACTACCAAGGCCAACCTCAATATACCTTGCAGGAAGAGTTTTACAATGCCCGATTCCAAATGGGAGTTAAATTTGATGTCACCGGAAAATAATGAATCTTCTATTCTTTTTACTTGCCAATACATTCTCGGGTACGGTGTCTGACACCGTATCCGTTACTCCCCAAATAGTCACGCAAACGGTATTAAAAGATAGTGATGACCCTGCCATTTGGATTCACCCCAATCAAAAAAGGAAATCGTTGATCCTAGGTACCGACAAAGATCCAGACAATGGCGGAATTTATGCTTTTGACCTAAAAGGAAAGATTGTTCGAAAGCAAATTGGTATGAAACGTGTCAATAACGTGGATGTTACGTACGGGTTTTCAACCCAATCCAACCTGCTTGATCTCGCGGTGGCAACCGAACGAGATCGACAGGTATTTCGAATTTTGAGGTTGCCGTCCATGGAATTTGTAGATGGCGGGGGGATTCCCGTATTTGAAGGGGATCAAGATCGCCTTCCCATGGGAATAACCACGTATAAAAGTCCAAAAACAGGAAAGACCTACGTGATTGTCGGTCGAAAATCAGGCCCCTCACAAGGATATCTTGAACAATATGAGTTGGTTTCAACTCAACAGGATACACTTATTCAAGCCAAGCTGGTCCGAAAATTTGGAAAGTACTCCGGAGTCAAAGAAATTGAATCCTTAGCGGTTGATGAAGAACTTGGCTATGTGTATTACTCGGACGAGCAGGTTGGAATTCGAAAGTATTTTGCCGAGCCAGATGCAGGAGATGAAGAATTAGCATTGTTTGGGCAAGGAGACTTTTCGGATGACAACGAAGGAATATCGATTTATAAAACCTCCCAAACAACAGGGTACATCCTTGTTTCGAATCAAGGCAGCAATACCTTCGAAGTGTATCCCAGGGAAGGCGATCCCAAATCCAACCATCTCCACCTTAGAATAGCCACCATTCGTTTAAAAACAGAGGAAAGTGATGGATCAGACGTAACCTCCATTTCACTTCCTGGTTTTCGCAAAGGGTTATTTGTAGCCATGAGTACGGATAAGACCTTTCAGCTGTATTCTTGGAAGAAAATAGCTAAGGCGTTTAGGCTAAAAACTCGGTGAGTAATTTTTAGTTTCTCGAATGACCCTATTGCTCTACTTCATCTGAATTTGAAAAGTAATTCAGATGAAGTTTTTTTGCCTTCGTCCTATACACTTTCTGCTTCCACCTGTATATTTGGGATATGACAAAGACCATTGAAATTCTAGCCGATTTGGTTTCGTTCCCTGTACTTGGGGGAGAATCCAACCTCACCATCCTCGCTTACATTGAAAAATACCTAGATCAATACGGTGTTACCTATGTGCGCGTACCCAATGCCGAAGGGACCAAGTCTTCGTTGTTTGCCCGAATTGGCCCGGCAGTTGACGGGGGCGTGGTGTTATCCGGCCATATGGATGTTGTACCTGTTGCAGGACAAGCCTGGGATACCGACCCTTTCGTATTAACCCACGTTGGAGACAAGCTGTACGCTCGTGGGTCTTGTGACATGAAAGGATTTTTAGCTTGTTGCTTGGCCCTTGTGCCTGAGTGGGTTGGTCAATCCCTTCAAAAACCCATTTACTTGGCTTTCTCCTATGATGAGGAGGTAGGCTGTTTAGCCGCGCCAGAACTAGCCCGGGCCTTGCTAAATTATTACTCAGAAAAGCCTGCCTTTGCTATCATTGGAGAACCCACCCGGATGCAGCCTATGGTGGGGCAGAAGGGGATTTGTGTTTTGGAAACAACGGTGTATGGTTCGGCGGGACATAGCTCTCGAATCCGGCAAGAAGTTAGTGCTGTTCATGAGGCGGCCAAGTTAATCAGTTGGCTAGAAAACAAAATGAATTTCCTGGTCGAGGCAGGCCATCTCGATGAACGCTTCACGCCACCACACTCCTCGTTGCATGTCGGGATGATTCAAGGCGGGATCGCCCCCAATGTCATCGCAGATCAATGTACTTTCTTTTGGGATGTCCGAACGATTCCCCAAGATAAACTCTCCGATATCCTATTTGATTTCTCAAGGCATTGTTCGCAGGTAGAAGGCGAGTTGAAAGCCCGTTTCCCGGATGCCAAAATTGTTACGAAGGAACATCACCCACCTGTTCCCCCGCTAGACACGCCGGCTGATGCCCCCATTGTCGCATTTGTGCAAGCTGCCGCGCCCATTAAAACTCTAGGTACGGTTGCGTATGCTGCCGAGGCAGGCCAATTTGCGGAGGCGGGAATCCCGGCCATTATTTGCGGGCCTGGTGATATTGCTCAAGCACACCGAGCAAATGAATTTATTGAATGGAATCAATTGGAAATGGATTTGTCTTTTTTGCGTCAAATTGCCCAACAACTCAGTTAAACTATGCTCACCAACGTAGAACATATTGGCATTGCCGTTCAAGATTTGGAAGCCGCCAATGCGCTGTATCAGAAACTTTTGAACGTGCCACCCTACAAGCAGGAGGAGGTGGCAAGTGAGCATGTCTTGACATCTTTTTTTAAGGTAAATCAAACCAAGATTGAGCTCCTCCAAGCGACGGACCCATCCAGCGCCATTGCAAAGTTTATTGAAAAAAAGGGAGAGGGGATTCATCACTTGGCGTTTGAGGTGACCGACATTCGAGCGGAAATGGAACGACTCAAATCGGAGGGATTTAGGTTACTCAATGAAGAGCCCAAGCGAGGTGCAGACAACAAGTTGGTCTGCTTTGTTCATCCTAAGTCAAGTCATGGTGTCTTGGTTGAGCTTTGCCAGGAGCTCCCCATTACACAGCCGGAATAGTCAAGCAAACTTGGGTACCCCTCGGATTGCCAAGATTGTCCTTCAGATCTTCAATTTGCAGCTGAAATGTATTTCTAAAGTTCTTGGCAAAATTGGCTAATCGCTCTTTTGTTATATCTATTCCGACTGATTTTTGCTTTAAAACTTTATTTTTATTCATTTCCCGGGCAAGTTCTCGACCGATCCCGTTGTCTGTGATTTGGATTTGAATGTGGTGAACACCCAAGGTAGAAATGCGAAGTTGGATGATTTTTTCTCCTTCCTTGGTGGAGAGGCCATGCCAAATTGAGTTCTCAATAAAGGGTTGTAGGACAAACGATGGAATTTTAACCTGGTGCAAGTCTAGCCCCTCTTCAACTTGTACTTGGTAATCTATTTTGTTTGAAAATCGGATATTTTCGATGTTAACATACAGCTCCATGGTGTCTAGCTCATCTTGGAGGCTGATTTCTTTTTCGGTAGAAGTTGCTAAAATAGTCCGAATAAGCTTCGCAAATTTATTGAGATAATATACCGCTTTTTCTTTGTCGTTGTTAATGATGTAGAGTTTGATGGAGTTCAAGGAATTAAACAAGAAATGTGGATTCATTTGGGCCCTCATCATTTGCTGTTGTAGAGTCAAGACATTCTTTTCATTCTTCAGTTTGTACTGGCGATACAAAATGTAGAATAAGCCCAGTACTAAGGCCATCACCAATAAAAAGGCGATCAGGAGGCGGTGATTTTGAGAAAGTTTGATTCGAACAATTTCGTTTTCCTTTTCTAGAAGCTGGATTTGATTTTGTTTTTTTTCGGAATCGTACTTGATAATTAAATCAGCAGTGTATTGGAGGTTTTTTTCATTAAGAATCTTCTCTTGGTATTCTTGATAATACTTTAAATAATTGAGTGCATCGGCGAATTTGAGTTGTTTTTCCGACAAGTCGGATAGGCGTAAATAAGCATCGGCAATGGAGGCTTGAAGTCCATGCTCCAAAGCCACGGCTAGCCCTTTTTTGAGGTAATCTTCGGCTTGGGAATAGTCTCCGATGGTAGTTAAGGCCCAACCAGTATTGATATGAGCTAGGGCAATGTAAAATTGATCCCCTAGATCTTCAGCCACGGCGATGGTAGGCTTAATCAACCTCAGGCCTTCGTTGGGCTTATTTTGTTTGAGAAATACTTGCCCGATCGAGTTGTCACAAATCATCAAGCCCAATTTGGATTCAATTTCTTGATTGTATTGATATGATTTTCGGTAACTTTCCAGCGCTTCATCCAGACGACCTTGAGCCTCCCGGACATACCCAAGATTTTGATAGTTGATCGCCAACCCGAGTTTATTTCCTACTTGTTCTTCGTATTTCAACGCACGGGCAAATTGCTGCTCTCCAAGTTCGTATTGTTTTAATGTGAGGTAAATATTGCCTATGCTATTTAGGGCCACTGCGGTAGACTTGACTATCGTTTCTGATTGGCCAGGATCCTTCTCTGCCAATTCAAGTGCCGCTTTGTGATAATCTAAAGAGGAGCGTACTGCGTCCATTCTACGGTAGGTTACCCCCAACATATTCAGAGAGGTAACTCGAAGGTCCGTATGTTTGGCTTTTTCGGCCAAGTCCAGTGCTTTTTTATGGTAGGAAATCGATGAGTCGAATTTTGACTTATTTCGAGCCTGGACACCTAAGGAATTGTAAGCAAAACTTTCCAATAGGCTATTTTTTTGGCTTGAGGCCCAAGCTGCTAGCCATTTCATTTCTGTAGTATCTCGTTTAAAAGCTCCTAGGTTTTTTTCTAGATCGAGCAACGAGACCACCTTGTTTTGATGTAAATTTTGAGCAATTGATGCCAATGATTTAGACTCTTGGGCTTTGGTGATAAAGCCAAAAATCAACACGAACCCTAGCCAGAGAATGTAGCGCATAACATTACAATTTATCGAGGAAAGACGCTTTTTTTTGTCGAGAAACGGGTACCTGTTTGCCATTAATTAATACCAAATAACCGTCATTTTTTTGATACTCACGTACATGACCAAGATTGACCAAAAAAGAATGATGAACCCGATAAAATTGATCAGAGGGAAGTTTTTCCTCAATTGATTTCAAAATTTGAGTTAAAAATAGCTTTTCACCATTTTGTAGATAAATGTGCGTGTAGTTTCCATCACTTTCACAGCAAAGGATTTCTTCTGGTAGTAAAAAAAGAATTTTTCCGTCACACGAAATACTGATTTTTTTGGGAGTTGGATTCGGCATTTGATTGACCTTCAATAAAAGGTCTTCCAATCGATCCATTCGTTGATGTTCCCTTTTAATTTGGCGAATGCGTTCCACGGCTTGAGTAAGATCATCCGAATCTATGGGTTTTAATAAATAATCCAGTGCCCGTTCTTTTAATGCAGATAGCGCGTACTGATCGTAGGCAGTGGTGATAACAACCGAAAATGGGCGTGGATTTGGGAAATACTCTAAAAAAAGAAATCCGTCGATTTCAGGCATTTGGATATCCAGAAAAATACAATCTACTGGATTTTTAAGCAGATAATCCCGTGCTTCAAAGGGTTTTGTGAAGGAGGCCACGATTTGTACATCCTGGCAATGGGTTTGGAGTTCCCAAGTTAAGCTTTGCAAAGCTTTTTCTTCATCATCAATTAAAATTACGTCAAGCATACAAGGAGAAGGTTGGAGAAGGTTAGTACCATTTATACAAATATACAGGCAAATCATTCAGAAAATAGGGTCATTGGTTTAAATGATAAGTCCTTGATTATGAAATATTTCGATATTTGGTTGAGGAATAGTATAACCACTTACTTTGAAAAATAGATGAAAACGGGTCTAAAAAATATTTTATTGATTATACCTCTTTGGTATGCCAAACCCAATCCAACCGACCTAACGGGTACGTGGTCCATGCATTCTACAACGTCGCACCGGTGGGAGAAGGAAGTTCGATTAATTCAAGCGGGTGAAACGGTTTTAGGCGAAAGTTGGGATCGGACGTCCGGAATTCGGGGGCGGATTCAGGCCCAAGTGGTCTCAACTTACCAAGTAGTGGGTGTAGAGACGTTTAGTAATGGACAAAGTGTGGACTTTCGGTGGATGGTATCCAAGACGAAGCTGGAGGGATGGGTGTGGCATCGGGGGAGTCCACAAGAGATTCGAGCCACCCGCTTGTCGGGGTCAATCCCCGTATTTCAATATTTGGATCGAACCAGCAAGTGAGAGAGATCAAACTTTTGATTAAAAACTCTGTTTTAGAGTAAATTCGATCAGCATGCAATCCTCAAATTGGCTCACAATGGATCCCATTTTAGGCAAATGGGTACCCCAAATCTCCCCTTTCTTTTTTGAATCAACCCAGGATGTATTCCATGACTTGATTGGCTGTGTGGTGGAACAACAGATCCATTATCGCAGTACCAAAAATATCTACAAGCGTTTATTGGAGAAAGCACAATTAGACCGAGTTTCAGTAGAAAATTTCTCCGTGCTAGAGGAGAAATCATTGCAGTTTCTAAAAATTTCTCAAAGAAAGTACGAGACATTGTCGGCAATTTGTGAGTTTTTCTCGGCAAATTTTCCTGTTTGGACTGATTTGCCCGATGACGAAGTTCGTGCCCTGTTAAAGACAATTCCTGGAGTAGGTCCATGGACTCAAGAAATGATTTTATTGTTTACCTTGGAAAGAAAGAATGCATTTCCTGTAGAAGATTATCATCTACAACAAAGTATGATTCAACTGTACGGATTAGATCCGAATAATCAACTAAAAAAAAGAATGAAGGAGATTGCAGAAACTTGGGAAGGAAATACCTCTCTAGCTTGTTTATATTTGTGGGAGTTGAGACGATTGAAGATTTTGACCTAAATTGTTGGGTGTAGAATTTCGGAATAATTGTAAGTTATAGAGACAACTAATTAGAAAAATAGGCGTTTACTTTTTAATTAGTTAAATTATTACTTACTTTTGTTTCGTATATTAACAAAACAATCATGCATGGCAAAATATTTCACCATTACTCCCGACACAAATAATCAAGCCGTTGTAACCCCGCTAAAAACATGGGTTCGTGAATCAGGTGCGACTTCTGGAATTGAGAACCTTTCAGATGAGAGAACCACGCATCAATTGAGAAATGCTTTGAGAAAAGCAGGTTGGATTGTTAAGGAATCTGGTAATAATGTATATGTTGTACAACCTGATGGTTCAGGGTCGTTTGACTACGCCGGTAGCGTAGGGGCCTCTACCGTTAGCTCGTTTCAATCCAAAGGATCTGGCGCAATCGATATTCAAAACTTTGATCTAGATTCAAATGGCTTAATGTCGATCACCGTGGCCAATGCACTTTCTTCAATCGAGGCAGGTTTAACCGATATTACCCCTGTCAAAGGTCGTCGCGCCCTCGATGATGCCTTGTCGTTCACGGCCGTTGATGCCAACCAAAATACTGTATGGATTTCTTGGTTAACCGCGGAAGTTGGTCCATCCTTTTTATTGCAATTATTGTCTACCTTGGGTGATCTTCAAGGTAAAAAAGGAAATCCAATCCGGGCCTTTTTGATCGCTGATTCATTTAATTCAGATATCGAAAAAGCATCTCGCTTGATTACAAATATTCAACTACGTAAATTCAAAGTAGAGGTAAGTTTCGTATAAGCTTTTTTCTACCCTTTACTTGGACCTCAGCCTGAATAGGCTGAGGTTTTTTTATGTTTGACTTTTATGCGCCTGAGGATACTACCTACTAATTAAGGGCAAGAAGTTGTTCTCTTATAATTCAAGGGTTTACCATGTTCTTCCATTTTTAATGGTTTTCTGAAGGGTGGTCTGAGTTGGCTTCTTTAACTGCAATTTAAAAGAAATTATCTATCAAGTTCCTGCAGGTTTTAAGGTATCCTTTATATTCTTTGTGGCTTAATTTTTTTTACCATTAGGTCTATCGAGCAATCCGCAAAACGGAATGAGATAGTTTTTGCTTTTCCTGTATTCAATTTTCTTTCTAATGATAAGGACTCCATGAAACTACTACTACATTAAATTTAAGAATTGACGATCCACTCCTAGTAGAAAACCAGATCTCAAAAAGTTATTAGAATTCTTTTTTACAATTTATTTTAAATTAGGATGGCATATTTTAATTAAAAACAAATACTTTGAACTTTTATATATTTTTTTTAGTTGATGTATTTCAATCAAAAAAATATAATATGGATCCTTTACATTTTAGCTTTAATATTGATTTTTATGTAAAAAAAATAAATGAAAAATATGGAGCAGTTAATGAAGATGGTATTTGGCTAATTCCTCCAATTTTTGATTTTGTAGATCCAGCCGGATTCGATGAATATTACTGGTGTATGGTGGGTGAGAATAATCGATATGGATTTGTAAATAAGAAAATTGAGTGGGTCATTCCACCGATATTTGAGAAAATGATTGATACCCGTAATATGAAATTAGAAAGCTTTGCTTGTTGTGCTTACTATGGGTTTGGGAGGTTTGGCCTTTGCCAAGTTCGGGAGGGTGATCGTTGGGGATTTATCGATCGTTCTGGCCAATGGGTCATTCAACCGCAATTTCAAGAATTGCAAGGCTTTGATGCCTTTGGGCTCGCGATAGCCATGCAAAATGATTTATGTGGGCTAATCAATCGCGAGGGTCAATGGGTCATTGAACCTACCTTTAACCACATCATGGTGATTGAACCCGTTTATGAAGAACTTGACTGGAAACTCAGCTTGTCAGGTTATATAGTGCAAACCACCGAGGGGTTCGAAGGACTCATGAATCCCGACGGAACTTGGATTTTTGAACCAATCTACGATTGGAATTCCCTCAACCCAGGGAGGTATTGTTCCCTTTGGGGTGCATCAGTTAATGAAAAACTAGGTTTTTTAAATCCAAATGGCGCGTGGGAAATTGAACCTACTTTTGATAATAAATATAGACATTTTGATAAAAATAAATTATTTATTGGTGAAATTAATGATTATTCTGTCTTGATAAATTTACAGGGTGATATTCTTTATAAAGGGGATTCAAATGTAAATATTTCATTGGAAGACGATCTTACCTATAAGGTTATTATAGGTAATTATTATGGTTTTTTAGATGTCCATGGGGATTGGATTGTCGAGCCTATACTAGACTATGTAGTTCCAACTTTTTGGGAAGAAGAGTAAGAGGAGTTCTTTCATTCGCCTGTTTATTTATTTTATTTTTTTATCTCCTAATATCAATTTTATGCAGTATACCTCAGAATCGTTGGACCTATTGAAAAATCAATTGAAAGCTACTTTACTTGGCTTAGCCGTTGGGGATGCTCTCGGGGTGCCCGTTGAATTTGAAGAGCGAGCGGATATGGTCACAAATCCTGTGCAGGATATGCGGGGGTATGGTACCTACGACCTTCCCGCAGGCACTTGGTCAGACGATACCTCCCTAACCATTTGTTTAATTGAAGCCTTGATTCAAGGTTTTGATCTGAATCGCATCGCGCACAACTTTATTCGGTGGGCTCAAGAAGGTTGGTGGACACCGTACGGGGAAGTCTTTGATATTGGCATAGCCACGGCCGATGCGGTGGAACGATTGGTCGCAGGTATTTCACCTGAAAAGTCCGGGGGGAATGAAGAATATGATAATGGCAACGGTTCGTTGATGCGTATTCTACCCTTGGTTTTTTATGTGAAAAACCGACCCATTGCCGACCGTTTTCAGCATGTCCAGTTCGTTTCTTCGATCACCCATGGTCATGTGCGCTCGGTGATTGCCTGTTTTTATTATGTGGAATTTGCTCGGCAAATCCTTGATGGAAGTTCGGCCCGTCAAGCCTATAATCAACTTCAACTAGATCTTCCCAAGTTTCTAGTTTCAGAGTCGATTGATATGGCAGAAATTGAGCATTTTCATCGCTTGTTTTTTACCGATATTTCTCTTCTTGACTCCGATGCGATCCAAAGTAGCGGGTATGTGGTCCATACTTTGGAAGCAACTATTTGGTGTTTACTGACTACCTCCTCATTCTCTGAGTCGGTTTTAAAAGCGGTGAATCTGGGAGATGACGCTGATACCACCGCCGCCGTTACTGGTGGGCTGGCTGGTTTAGTGTACGGTGCTGATCAAATTCCTGCGCACTGGATACAGCGATTGGCCAGAAAAGAGGATCTTTTAGATTTAATTGATCGATGGGTTGCGTCACAATTGAAATAAGGTGAGTCGGGTGAAAGTCGACGAGGATTGATTCGTCGACTTTCCATTAGTAGTTTACTTTTTCCAGCAAATCAATGACTTTATCCCAGTCGTCCAGATTATTTTTTGTTTGAGCCAAGATTTGATTGGATTCGGGCGTAATAGCTGACCAGAACTTTTTGGTTCGTTTCACCGGTGTTAGTTGACCGTTGGTGTCAGAAAGGAAATAGTTTTCGTATAGATCGAAATAGACCGTTGTATTGGCATCATTAAATTCACGCTTGGCTCTAGTTTTTGCGACAACTTGTCGAACCAAATCGCCTTGTTTCCCATGATAAAGCAGTTCAAAAAATTGAGCCGATCGGTAACCATTTCGGAAGTAAGATCCCTTTCCGATTTCCGTACCCCCCAAAATAAACCCGACGATGGTTTTATTTGGCGTCCATTTCTCTCCTTTCTCGTTCAATAACTCGACTCGCTCATTGAATGCATTGTAATTCAAGGGAGCTATAATCTGGGTGCCGTCAATGAAAAAAACTTTCCCCGGGACCCAATCTGGACGTAGGTACGCACTGGTTTCATCATATTGAAAGTAAGAGATACTGTTGATTCGGCCTACGGTTTGTTGTGTCGACAGATTTGAATTTTCAATTTGGGCTGTTGCTGTCACCGAACAAGCCAGAAATAATAAACAAAAATGAGTTTTCATACCGCGCAGTTTATGTGTTTGTTCAAATTACTTAAAAAAAAGAGCGCCTTCCTAAATTTTTCATAGCTTTGGGATCAATAGAAATCTAGGGTATGTCATTTTCAAAACAAGTGGTATGGATTACGGGGGCATCCTCCGGTATAGGCGAGGCCACGGCTCATTTACTCGCAAAAAAAGGGGCTCGGTTGGTTCTATCCGCGCGGCGACAGGGTGAATTGGAGCGAGTTAAGTCTGACCTCGGCGTTGACCCCACCGATGTCCTAGTTTTACCGATGGATGTCGAAAAGCCAGAGGAATTTCCAACTTTAGTGGAAAAGGTACTCGCCACGTTTGGTCGAATCGACATCTTATATAATAACGCCGGTATCTCGCAACGCGGGGGCGTTCTGGAATCAGATCTTTCTGTTTATCAACGTTTGATGGAGGTAAACTTTTACGGAGTGGTTGCTTTAACCAAGGCGGTTTTACCCACCATGATCAAACAAGGTTCTGGTCTTGTGGCGGCCACTAGCAGTGTTTCAGGTAAGTTAGGATCTGCTAAGAGATCTGGCTACAGTGCCTCCAAGCATGCATTGCATGGATTTTTTGATGCACTCCGTGCAGAAGTGCACCGAGACGGAATTCAGGTGACCTTGATTTGTCCAGGCTACATTCAAACTGAAATTTCCAAACACGCTTTGGGTCCCGATGGGAAAGCCCATGGGAAAATGGACCAAAATCAAGCTAAGGGAATGCCGGTGGAGGTTTGTGCCCAAAAAATAGTGCGTGCTTTTGAAAAGAAAACACCAGAAGTATATATGGGTGGATTTGAAGTCCTAGGTGTGTATCTCAAGCGATTTTTCCCCGCAATATTGCGCCGAATCTTGGTTAATGAGGCTCCTAAGTAATTAAGAATAGCGGTCATTTCGCCAAGGATAAGCGGTATTGGAGTACCCTCGCTCTTCCCAAAATCCACGCACATCCTGTGTCAGAAATTGAATGCGTTTGATCCATTTGGAACCTTTCCAAGCATACAATTGGGGAGTTATGACGCGAACAGGCCCCCCATGTTCTTTAGGGAGTGGTTCTCCGTACACGGTATGGGCTAATAAGACATCGGGTTTTAAGGCTTCCTCTAACGCAATATTGGTGGTGTAGGTGTCGTAGCCATAGCACATTACATGGGTGGCGGTTTCTTTTGGTTGGACTAGCGCGGCAATATCCAAAAAGCGAACCCCTTTCCATGGCATATCGAGTTTAGACCAGGTGGTGACACAGTGAAAGTCAGAAACATCCTCAGTCTGTGGTAAATTCATGAAATCGTCCCACGTTAAAATAAGAGGATTTTCAACTTCCCCATCCAAAATCAAACGCCAACGATCCAATGAGACCTCTGGGTGGTACCCAAGATCTAGAACGGGCCATTTTTGGGTAATGGTTTGTCCGACGGGTACTTGCGGCATTCCATGGCGATTGGTTGGGCCTTTCCCTTGGGGTTGCAAATCGGCTATGGATGGAGAGGAGGCGATCTGTTTCTCAAATCGGGCCTTTAACTTCATTCGGGCTTCAACAATGCGTTCCAGTTTATCTTCCATGTCATTTCTTCTTTAATGATTCCACTAAATAACTGTATTTTCTTGCCACCGGAACAACTAAATCCGTGTGATGAAAGTGCAAAAAATAGCCCTGGGCATTTCCTTTCACCTCCTTGACTTGGCTGAAATTGGCGATGTAGGATCGGTGGCAACGGTAAAATACGGAAAATGGTGCTAATTGCTGTTCCATTCGAATTAAACTAGTTCGAATGAGCACTTGTTTCGGGCTTCCTTCCTCTTGAAAGTATAAGGTGCAATAATTGTCGGAGGACTCCAAAGCCCAGATGGAGTCAACCGACATCGTCCATTGGTTTCGTTCAAATTCATCCGTTAGCGTAACCCGATCCGTCTGGGGGATAGGTGTTTGCGGTGCAGCGACCCCCATGCTGTATTTTTTTAGTTGGTAGGTATAGTCGATTAACGTCCAAAAAACCACGGGGAAAAAAGAAATGGACATAACCCCCAAGTACAAGTGAACCACTCCCATAACAGAATACCGCCAACCAAAATACCAGGTGCCATACGCTAAATTGAAGGCCGTGATGATTCCGATCAAGGTTAGAATTCCTAAAATTTCTTTCCAAATCACCCAAGATTTTTCTTGAAAAAAGACGGGGAAAAGGCGAGGGAGAAAGAGACGGTACGTTAGGGTGCCCAAGGAAGTTAAAACCCCAAAGCCCATCAAATGCACGACTTTGGTGGGAGATTCCCATTGTTGAATACCAAAAGGTTCAAAAAAGTATAGAAAAAAGAAAAGAAAAACCCCTTCCCCTACCGAGTAGCGAATAGCTTGAGGTACCGCATGGGGGCGGTATGGATAGGGTTGAAAGAGCCATTTCATGGGTTAAAAAGTAGACATGATCTGCTGCAAAAACGCTGGTAGAAGAGCCGGTTCTAGCAAGGTCATAAATACAATACCCCAAATACCTCCAATCACATGTGCCAAATGATTTACGTGGTCCATTTGCCGTCTTTCCATGTACACAGAATAGGCGGTGTAGAGAATGGCAAACACCCAAGCTGGCATTGGGACTGGAATTGGAAAAATAATGAGTTTGGTGAGGGGACTTAATAAAATGGAAGCAAAGACCACAGATGATACTCCGCCCGAGGCACCTAAAGAAAGATAGCTCGGTTGATATCGTTTAAGCCAATAGTCTGGCAAATTGGCCATGACAACGCCTGAAATGAATAGAAGTAAAAAGAAATAGGTGCCTTTAAATCCATAATAGCTAACCAAAAATTCTTCCACAGGTTGACCAAAAAGGAAGAGCGCCCACATGTTAAAGAATAAATGCAGGTAGTCAGCATGTATGAAGCCAGAGGTAAGAAATCGAAAATATTCCTGTCGGTGCCGAATGATCGACGGACTGAAGATCATTCGAAACTTGAGTGTTGGATCTCGAAAAGCCATAATGCTGAGAATGACCTGAACTCCAATTAATAAATAGGTAATCGATATCATTATTTTTCTCTTTGGTGTAACATATTGGCCAAATCAAACAATGGTTTTTTTCGACTGGCAGGTACATCCAGTTGGTCAATACCTTGTCGTGCTTGATCGAAATAGGCATCGACTTGTGCTTCGGCAAGGTCTTTGATCCCTAAATCAGTGAAAATTCTTGTTACTTCCTGAACTTTTACCTCGGGTTGATCCTGAACAGTCAACCAATGGAGTAACTCGGCACCCGCAGGGGTGTTTTTCCCACGGTGAAGTGCCTGAATCATCAACCATGTTTTTTTATTTTCCAGGATATCACCACCAACTTGTTTTCCAAATTTCTCAGGGTCTCCGTACACATCGAGTACATCGTCCTTTAATTGGAAACCAAGACCCATCGAGATACCTAGATCATATAGAGCTTGAACGTCTTTGGTAGGGGCTTGGACAAGCATGCCGCCTAGTTCAAGGGCAAATCCAATGAGGACCGAGGTTTTCAGACGAATCATCTCGGTGTATTGTTCGATCGAAACGGTATCCAAAGAGGCAAAATTCATATCCCATTGTTGCCCCTCACAAACTTCAGCTGCGGTTCGGTTAAATCGTTTGATTACCGATTTAAAAACGGCATCAGGTACGTCTGTGAGCAAATCATAAGCAGCCACCAGCATCACATCTCCGGATAAAATGGCGGTGTTGGTATTCCATTTTTGGTGGACAGTGGGTTGGCCTCTTCGAAGGGGGGCTTCATCCATAATGTCATCGTGCATCAGGGTGAAATTATGGAAAACCTCAACGGCCAAAGCGGGTTTTAAAAAGGATTGCCATTGATCAGTCCACAACGAGGCACCAATTAAAGTGAGAGCAGGGCGAATTCTTTTGCCTCCTAATGCCATCAGGTAGCGAATAGGCTCATATAGCTCCGTGGGCTGCTCTCCATACTGGGTAGATAGAATTTCCTGTTCAAGTGCCTCTTGGTAGGTTGGTAGCGTCATGCGTTTACTTTCTTTAGTGGGTTAACTTCCGAACTGGGTTTTCGGTTCAGCGGGCTTGAGGATTTAATTGCAAGTGAATGTGTCGGCTTGTCACTCGCCGATAACCAACTACCCGGCCGATGCCTTCAAAAGTAACCCGAAATCCTTGATTTTCTAGCAAAGCTAATGCGTCTCGCAAAACCATACCTTTAAGTATAGGAGCGTTTTCGGAGAACTCCCATTTCCCCCATTTTTGAGAACCATTTCGTTGATATATTCCCATTTCACCCGGAACGTCCTCTACGTTCCAGGTTTCGGCCAATGTCCGTAGATCCGATGCATACCCTTGGATAGATTGATTTTTTAGCCAATTGGAAGAGGGATTACCAGTTATTTTTTTGATTGGGTGGATGTCCAAGTCAAACGAATAAATTTGATCTACGATTTCTCGAAACACAGGGGCTGCGACATCGGCGGCATAATAGTTATATCCTTGGGGTTCATCAATGATAATGGCACACGAATACTTGGGGTCATTGGCTGGGAAAAAGCCCATGAATGCAGTATAATATAAGCCTTTTTGGTATCCATTGCCAAGCCTTTTTTGTGATGTCCCTGTTTTCCCAGCCACAGCACATGCCCCATCTTTGATTCCTTCAGCCGTGCCTCGCACAACCACGCCACGCAACATGGCATGCAAGACTTTAACGGTCTGTTCGGAGACAATGGGCTTTGGAATTTTATTTGCTTCGAAGGTTTTGATTATCTGGTCGGTTTCCCGAATTTCTTTCACAATGATTGGCTGTACCCATTTCCCTTGGTTGGCAATGGCGTTGTAGAACGCCAACATCTGGAGTGGGGTAAGTCGAGACTCATATCCAATCGCCATCCAAGGAATGGTGGTATGGCTAAATGTTTCGGAACGTTTGTTTTTGATGATCGGCGTTGTCTCTCCTTTTAATTGAAATCCAAGGGGTTGATCGAGGCGAAACGTCTGTAGATAATCAAAAAATTCACTAGACCGCTCAAATCCAAAGTGTTTTTGCATCAGCCGATAGATGCCAACATTACAGGAGCTTTCCATGACTTGTTGCACGGTTTGGGGACCATGCTTTTTTGAACACTCCAAGCGAATCCCCCGGTGATCCACATGCCCAGGGCAGTCGACTGCAAAGGAATTTGGGTCCAACTTAGCTTTTTCCAAAAGTGCCGCCATGGTAGCTAGTTTGAAGGTAGAGCCAGGATCTGTCCCACCTCGAATGACATAGTTTTCGTCCTCCACATACCGATACGCCCCAGGAGCTCCCCGTCGACTTAAGTTGGAGATGGCCCTAATCTCGCCGGTCGCGATTTCCATGACTACCGCTGCGCCATATCGGGCCCCTTTGGCTACCACTTGCTTGTAGAGGGCACTTTCTACTATATCTTGAAAGTTAACATCCAATGTAGTGACCACATCTTGCCCGGCAATAGGTTTGGTATCTCGGTCTGGGTCAAGAGGTTTGAGATAACCTCCAGAAATTTTTTGAAATTCTCCTCGTCCATCCACTCCCGTCAGGATGGAGTTAAAGCTGTATTCAATTCCAAATTCTCCCTTGCGATTGGTTTTGGGGTCGAGTCGCCCGATGGTTCGAGAGGCCATATTGTCAAAGGGCATGAAACGAACTTCCCGCCGGTCAAAAATTCCCCCTCCTTTGAGTTTAGGTTCTTTGAAAAGTTCAAATTTCCGTAAACTATCACGCTCCAAGTGATCGACTAGCCGATTTCCCAAAGGAAGATACTGGATCTTGCCTTCTGCCCGAGCGCTGGTCAGAAGTTCTACATATTCTGTCGAGGACCGGTCACCGAAAAAGCGGGCCAATTGCCTAGCTAATTTGGGAGCAGCCTTTTTGAATAGCTCATCAGACGCTTGTTGAGGGTCAATGGCTACTTGGTATTTTGGAATGGAGGTGGCCAACAGGCTACGTCCATCCCGAGCCAAAATATTTCCTCGAGTGGCCGGAATGGTTTCCGTAACATAGACATCTTTTCGGGTTTGGCTCAAGAGTTCTTCTTTGCTGACCCATTGAATCCAAAGAATCTTGACTAGGATAATACTAGCCAAAATACAAAAGAGGACGAAGGTGCGTATTGAGTTCTTGATTAGCTCATCGCGAATCGGGAGTCGACGTTCGGTCGTGGCTTGAGACATAAATCAGTAGGAAAGTTACGGGACTTGTATTTTGGTGGGAGGTTCTAAGTTGGTACTTAATTTAGCATCTTCCAACCTTTTTCGAACTTCTGACTGCTTGCTATCGTACATGAATCGAGCCTGTTGCGTGATGTAACTCGCTCGTACCTCCTCCATTTCTTTTCTTTTGACAATGACCTCTCGAATGAGGTTGTCATGTCGATGCTGAAAATAGATATAGATCACACCCAAGAAGGCGATCCAAAAGAACCGTAGCAAGAACGACAGAGGGAGTTCAGTACCCAACGAAAAGGTGGGTAGGGTGGGGCGGATGGTCTTCAACCAATCTTTAATCCACGGAACTTTTTGATTTTTAGGGGCTGTGTAGCCCCGTCGATTATTCGGCATAGGACTTACACATTGGGTTCTGCTATTCGTAATTTCGCACTTCGAGCGCGTGGGTTTATTGCAATTTCGTGTGGAGTGGCCTCAATCGCCTTCCGGTTGATGGCCCGTAGGGGTTTGATTTCATTTCCGAAAAAGTCTTTCTCTACTTCGCCAAAAAACTTCCCACTGCGAATGAAATTTTTGACGGGCCGATCCTCCAGAGAGTGATACGACATCACAACCAATCGGCCACCTGGTTTCAGTAGGGTGGGTACTTGCTGTAGGAATTCTTCCAAGACAGCCATCTCTTCGTTGACAACGATGCGGAGAGCCTGAAAAACCTGAGCGAAGAATTTAAATTCCTTTCCCCTTGGGGCCAGTGGCTGAAGAACATTTTTAAGTTCTCCAATAGTCTCCAAAGGCCGTGCAGATCGAGCTGAAACCAGCGCTTGAGCAACTGTCTTAGCATTTTTAATTTCACCATACATGCCAAGATACCGGTGCAATTCTTCGGCAGACGCCTCGGCCAAGAGATCCCGAGCGCTAATTCCTACCGTGGGATTCATGCGCATGTCCAGGGCACCATCAAATCGGGTCGAAAAGCCCCGTTCGGGGGTGTCGATTTGATGTGAGGAAATCCCAAGGTCGGCCAAGATGCCATCAACTTGTTGGATTCCATGGACCCTCAAATATTGTCGGATAAATCGAAAGTTAGCCCGAATCAACGTAAACCCCGGGTGAGTAATGGCTTTGCTTTGTTCGAAAGCATCAGGATCTTGATCAAATCCAAATAAGCGACCAGAGGTCAATTTTTCAAGAATGGCTTTGGAATGTCCCCCGCCTCCGAAGGTTACATCCACATACACGCCGTCTGGACGGAGGGCTAAGCCTTCCAAGCATTCAGACAACATGACAGGGCGATGATATACGGGATCTTTTGTTTCCAATTTGAACTTTTTCTTAACTTTCTTACTTTACAAAATTAATACAAAACGCCGGATTCTCCCATGATCTACTCCGCAAAACGCATCCTTCCTCTGTTTTTTTTGTTCTGTAGTTCTCAACTCATTTTTGGACAAAATACATCGATTTCTGGTATTTGGAGAGCTGAAATCCCAACGGTGGCTGGTCCTTTACCTTTCCAGTTAGAAGTATCCACCCAATCCAAACCATGGAAGGCCTGGGCGATCAATGGGGAGGAAAGGCTGGAATTGGATACTCCTGTGTTTGTTGGAGATTCATTACACATTCCTATGGAGATTTTTGATGCGACGATTGTGGTTAAGGTAGAGGGAGATCGCATGACAGGAAAATTAAATCGAAAGACAGGTAGTTTAGCCCTTCGGTCGGCTCCTTTAAAGGCGGTGAAAGGTAATTTGCCGAGATTTAGCCCAGTCAATTCTACACCTCCCGATTTTGCTGGCACTTATGACGTCAAATTTACCGATGCCACCGGGAAAATTTTATATCCTGCTGTCGGGATTTTCAAGCAAAAAGGATCGGACGTGCAAGCTACCTTTTTAACCACCACCGGCGACTACCGTTATTTGGCAGGACAAGTCGTTGGAGATTCGCTATTTTTATCTTGCTTTGATGGAAATCATGTTTTCCTTTTCAAAGCCAAGGTTGGGCCAAAGCAATTGACTGGAGGGACTTTTTGTGCAGCGTTTACCTATACAGAAAAGTGGGAGGCTACCTGGAATCCGTCGGCGGCTCTGCCAGATCCTACCACCTTAACATTTCTAAAACCAGGGTATTCATCTCTCGACTTTTCGTTTAAAAACACCCAAGGAAAAACAATTTCTTTGAAGGATCCTGCCTACCGAGGGAAAGTTGTCTTGGTTCAAATCATGGGGTCTTGGTGTCCAAACTGTATGGATGAAAGTCGCTTTCTAGCGCCTTATTACCAAAAAAATAAAAAGCGCGGTCTCGAGATCATTGGTTTGGCTTATGAGAAAAGCACAGATCCTTCCTTTGCCTACCCGAAACTCGACCGGATGAAGGAACGTTTTGGTATTCAGTACGAGGTTCTCTTGGCTGGTACCAACGATAAATCAGTGGCAGCGGCTTCCCTACCTGCTTTGGAAAAAGTACTCTCGTTTCCTACGTTGATTGTGATTGATAAAAAAGGAATGGTACGTGAAATTCACACCGGCTTTTCCGGCCCTGGAACTGGGGTTTACTATGATAAATTTAAAAGTGATTTTACTCGGCTGATGGATCAGCTCTTGGCCGAGTAGTCATGCCAGCTACATGACATTTTCTGAAAAACGACTTCTTTTCTTATTGGCTTGCGTCAATTTCACCCACATTGTGGATTTCATGATCCTGATGCCTTTGGGACCTTCTTTGATGCAGATATTTGATCTTTCGCCTGCCCAATTTGGCTATCTTGTCGGGTCGTATGGATTTGCAGCAGGGGCCTCAGGTTTTAGTTTGTCTTTTTTTGCCGATCGTTTTGATCGCAAAAAAATGCTACTTTTTGCCTACATTGGTTTTACGTTGGGTACGGCGGCCTGTGCTTTAGCACCTTCCTTTGCCGGTTTGTTAGTGGCGCGTATTGTGGCCGGTATTTTTGGAGGAATGATTGGCTCGCAAGTCCTTTCTATTGTGGCTGATACCTTCCCATACGAGCGCCGTGCTTCGGCCATGGGGGTGATCATGACCGCCTTCTCCATGGCTTCTGTTGTAGGAGTACCTGGAGGTTTATACCTAGCTCAGTTGGGTAGTTGGCATACTCCCTTTTGGATGATTGCGGCATTGGGTGTTCTCATCAGCTGGGCTCTTTATCAGTTCATCCCCCCCATGAATCAACACATACGGGACGATATTCAATCGCCTTGGAAAGTGTTTGTTCAAATTTTTCAAAATTCCAATCAAAGAAGAGCGCTACAATTCACCGGCCTTATCATGCTCGGGCATTTTATGATCATACCCTACATTGCACCTTCGCTGGTCGCTAATGTAGGTTTTAAAGAAGAGGATATATACCTTATTTATCTGGTGGGTGGTGCAGCAACCTTAATTACATCACCATTGATAGGTAAATGGGCGGATCGACAGGGGAAACCACCCATATTCCGATTATTCGCTCTGCTTTCATTGATCCCCGTCTTTTTGATTACCCACTTGGATGCAGGTGCTTCGATTTATGTGGTGTTAAGCTATGCGGTTTTGTTTTTTGTTTTCTCCAATGGCCGATTGATCCCAGTACAGGCAATGGTCTCTAATGTGGTAACTCCTCAGCAAAGAGGAAGCTTTATGGCCCTCAATTCTTCCATTCAATTATGGGCACAGTCGTTGGCTTCTGCGGGTAGCGGTTTGATTTTAGTCGAAAATGCCGATGGGACCTTTGCAAACTACAATTGGGTAGGCTATTTGTCCATCGGCATTTTATTGTTCACGGTCTATTTTGTGTCAACCTTTCAAGCCAAAACTTAGGGTTGATAAATTAGCTTTTCCGACCACCAAAAGTCTTCATACAAAACCCGAATCGTAAGCTGTGAGGTGACCAAATGATGAGGTAATTGGTATGTACCGCGAAGGTCTTTTACCAAACCCTGATACACTGAAATTCGGCGACCTTCAGCAGAAACTACTTCCACCGTCACATCACTTGATTCCTTGAAACCCTCTAGTTTTAAAGAAAATTCACCTTGAGAAGGATTGGGCCAAACTCCCAGACGCATATAGGAGCTTGAGGCGTTTCCTATGGCAAGGGGCAAACCTTGTGGGGTCGTAATGGATATCTTACCATCCGATTTTCGCCAAATACCCTGTTGCAATGTAGCCAGAGCTTTGGCATCGGCAGGATCATACTTTGTTTGGACTTCGGCATTCGGGTGGTCAGATTTTACTAACCAAAATTGCTGAGAATCCAATTGAGACAAGCCTTTCTCCAACTGATTTGACAACTGAGCCGGATCCTGTGTCATAACCTGCACCGACATCATCTGGGATGCCGAAGGGGCCAATTCAAGGCTACGAAGCGCGAGTCCATCCCCAACCGGGAATGAAAAAGGGGTCTCTCCTAATTTGATTACCTGACCTACCACATGACTTTCCGATGACATACCTAGATGCCCGGCATGCGCCCCAAATTGTACGGGACCCTGAATGTGTCCTTGTTGAAAGTGAAGTGTTTGGAGAATCTGTAACTCGCCTTCTACTTGAACAGGCGAATTTAAAACCAAATAATGGATGGGTACATGGCCTTGAATAACTTGATTTTGATTACTTTCCAAGCGAACTCGACCCCGATCTTGCCATGTGCCGGAATTGGTTAATCCCGCCGACAAAACGGTCTCGCCTTCATTTACCCAAAGACCTTGATTTTGTAGGGGGGTATTTAACGCCACTTTGGCATCGGGCCCTACATACAAATCACCCAGATTGACCATTTGAGCTTGCCCTGAGAATCCAAAGCATGCCAAGCACGTTAATAAGATGAGTTTCTTTTGATGATACATCATTACACGGTTCATATCTTAAAAGTACAAGATCCGAAGGATTTGGCCAATAAATTGCCTTATTTTCTATGCTTCGTTTTATTTAATGGTATCCACCTGATCGACCATCCATTCCAAGAGCCGGTCAGTCCAAGATTCAATAGGCCCGCCATTTCTCTTTTTCAAAGCAAATCCATGTCCACCTCTAGGATACACATGAAGAGAAAAAGGCACTTGATTGCGCTGTAAGGCCGAGGCATACATCAAGCTATTTTCTACTTTTACCCAATCGTCGGTGGCATGAATAAGGAAGGTTGGGGGGGTCATACGGTCCACTAGTTGATCTCCGCTCCATGTTTTAATCAGAGAATCACTGGCATGCTCTCCCAATAGGTTATCCCGTGACCCCCCATGGCCTAATTCTTTACTTAACGTGATGACGGGGTAGATCAGAATGGAAAAATCAGGACGAGACCCACTGGTCATCCATTTATTTGAGGCCATGGCAGCTAAGTGGCCACCGGCTGAAAATCCCATCACGCCAATTTTAGAAGGATGAATACCCAACTCCTCTGCGTGGTTTCGAGTGTAGGCAATAGCGGCTTGGGCATCCTTAAGAGGAACCTCCATGGCATTTTCGAATAGATCGTCTTGGGGAAGTCGGTACTTCACGACGATAGCCGTGTATCCGTTTGAAGCCCACCATTTTCCAATATCATACCCTTCATGATCCATGGCTAAAATACTATATCCTCCTCCGGGAAAAACCAAGATAGCAGCGTCTGATTTTTTTTCAGTAGGATGATAAATTGTTAAAGTAGGAACCGTGATATTCTGCAAAAGCATGATATCCCCGGGCTTGGTTTGTATATCCTTTTCGGAAACTACTACATTCGGCTTAAGGCCAGGTGCTCCTTTCGGGTATAATGGAATGGTCTTTTGTGCCCAAGCAATGGAGGTCATACAACAGAGGAGAAAAATTTTTTTCATGTTGGAAAGGGATTTGACTACAAACAAAGATAAGAAAAGCCTTAACTTTCTATTCAAAATCGAGCAATCAAATGAGAAATTGGATCTGGTTTATCTTTCTTCACACCTCTGTTTCGGCTCAGTGGAATCCAGTGGTAGTGGAACAAGGGAAAAAACACTTGCCTCTATTGGTGGAATTTTTATCCTTACCCTGTGATGCTGCGATTCCCCGCGATATGGAAGCTAATATTCAGTGGGTGGAGAAAAATTTTGCTAATCGGGGATTTACCTCAACCCGAATGACCACGCCCACGCAACCGGTATTATTGCTCGAGAAAAAAGCTAAATCGGAGCAGGCGCCTACAGTCATGATGTATTTTCATGCCGACGGGCAAGCTGTCCATCCAACAGAATGGGATCAACCGAGCCCTTACCAAGCCGTCCTCAAGCAACCAACTGGCCAAGGCAGGTGGGAGACCATCGACCTTGCTGCACTTCAAGGAGAAATCCACCCAGATTGGCGTTTATTTGCGCGGGCAGCATCGGACGATAAAGGACCTGGCGTGATGTTGCTTGCGGCCTTGGCTAGTCTTGAACAATGGAAGCGTGAGTTGCCTTTTCATTTAAAAGTCTTAGTGGATTTTGAAGAAGAGAAAGGGTCTACGTCTTTACCGGGTATTATTGCGCAGCATCGGGATGCATTAAAATCGGATATACTTCTGATCTTAGACGGTCCAGCTCACCCAAGCCAAGCCCCTACGATCACGTATGGTGCCCGCGGAATTACGACGGTCACCTTGACGGTTTGGGGGCCCACAACACCTCTTCACAGTGGGCATTACGGAAATTATGCGCCCAATCCAGTCTTTTCAGCCGCTCAATTACTCCACAGTATGAAGGATGCCTCCGGACGCGTTTTAGTTTCGGGTTATTATGACGGCATTTCTCCCAGCCCAGAAGTCCTAGGTCGATTGAAACAGGTTCCCGATGATATCCCTACTCTTCACAAGAGGTTGGGAATTCGAACCCCCGATCAAGTCGGACAAACCTATCAGGAGTCACTATTGTACCCTTCCCTCAATATTCGAGGCATGCAGGCTGCACAGGTCGGGTCTGCAGCGGGAACAGTAATACCGGATAAAGTGGTGATTGAGATTGATATCCGGACCGTCATGGCCACTCGGCCAGAGCAGCTAATTGAAAAATTAAAAAAACATATTGAGCGACAAGGATTTCACCTCGTACCCGATCAGTCACCTTCTCCGGATCTCCGGGCCCAATATGATAAGTTAATTTCCTTGACCGTTCAACGGGGATACGAAGCTTTTGGTACATCGATGGATGGTCCTGAAAGTCAATGGGTTCGAACAGCCGTACAGTCGGTTCACTCAGAGGCCATAGTGGAAATTCCTACCATGGGGGGGTCGGTTCCAATCGCCCCCTTTGTGTCGTTGCTTCAGGTACCCGCTATCATCATTCCGACCGTGAATTCAGACAATAATCAACACGCAGCCAATGAAAATTTGCGGTTAGGACACTATTTTCAGGGTATTCAAACGCTGGTTGGTCTATTGTCTACCCCGTTCCCTCAAACGCCAAAAAAAGAAAAGGAGAAAAAAAGATAGAAAATTAAGAATACCTGTATATTTGCATCGTTATTTTGACAATGCAACAAGTTCGTCTCCCCATATCGCCCTTTTTTCGACGACTTAGGTCCGCAAGGACCCAAGCTGGCCAATCTTTAGCCTAATATGTAGGCAGATTGCCTCCTACTCCTTTCCTTTTCTTATTCTTTCAATTTTCTAAAATTCGGATACAGCGTCTCCCTGTTTGTGGCAGCTGCCCAATAAAACGACGATGAATACACAGAACTTATTCACCTCGAGTCTCTACATAGTCCAAGTGGCCGATGCCTCGCATTACCACTTTGCCCAAACGATTTGCGACGAAATGGAAGCGAGTGCCAAAGCACGTGGTACTGGAATCGCTAAACGTTCACCTGACTACTTGATTCAGAAAATGGGTGAGGGAAAAGCCATCATTGCGACCACACGTGAAGGCCAATGGGTTGGTTTTTGTTATATCGAAACATGGGATCATGGTAAATTTGTAGCCAACTCAGGTCTCATTGTTCATCCTGAACATCGGAAGAGCGGGATCGCCACCCAAATCAAAGAGCAGGCTTTTAACTTATCTCGAAGAAAATATCCTGATGCTAAGATTATCGGATTGACAACCTCGATGGCTGTCATGAAAATCAATTCCGAACTAGGCTATATTCCAGTTCCTTTCTCAGAGTTACCCAAAGATGATGATTTTTGGAAGGGTTGTTCAAGTTGTGTGAATTACGATATTTTAAATCGGACACAACGAGCCCATTGCTTATGCACTGGAATGAAATACGATCCTTTGGAAGTAAAAATTAAAGAGGAACAAAGCCAAGAACCCCCAGTTTGGGATTTTCTGAAAGAGTCTGGCCTTTATGAACGATGGATGCGTGTTAAACAACGTATTTTGTTGAGACGTGAAGAGCGTAAAAAAAAATGGAAGACGGAAGAGGAAAATAAACTCATCAAAAAAGTTAAATTCTGATTCATCATGCAATCTTTAACTAGAAAAGGGGCAATTTGCCCCTTTTTTAGTTGGAATAAAGTTGATTCAATGCTTTTTCGAGCGTTGGATATTGCCATGGGATGGGGTGGGAGTGGTTGGATTGCACTCGAGCGGAACCTGTCACGACGATGGACATTTCGCCTAGAGCCAACTGCAAAAGGAATTTGGGAATAGCAGGTAGCCAAAGTGGTTTTTTCAAAACCTTGGCTAATATCTTCAAAAATTCTTGGTGTCGAACGGGGGTTGGAGCTACTGCGTTAAAGGGGCCGTGCCAAGATGGATTTTCAACGGCCTGAATAAAAAATTGACACAAATCGTCTAGGTGAATCCAGGACATCCATTGTTTGCCTGATCCAAGTGATGCTCCAACCCCCCATTGAATTGGCATGGCCATTTTGGGTAATGCGCCCCCCTCACGAGAAAGGACAATGCCAATTCGCAGATGAACTTTTCGGTCGGCCTCCAGAAGTTGGGCAGCTTTTTCCCAGGCTACGGTGCAAGTAGCCAAAAAATCTTGGCCCGGCTCGGTTGTTTCTGTTAGTATTTCTTCCCCTCGGTCACCTCCATAAAATCCAATAGCGGAGGCTGAAATAAAGGCCTTCGGTTGAATATTGAAGTTGCTTAAATCTCGGGCTAACCAAGTTATTGGTTGTACCCTAGACTCAATGATTAAGTCTTTTTGGGCCGCTGACCACCTTTTTTCTGCGATGCCCTCTCCTGCCAAGTGAATAATGCCTTCTGCATAGGCGTAAGCTTCTGGGTCGATCCAACCAGATTCCATATCCCACCTGAACTGGGGGAGGGAGGCGTTGGGTTTGGGGTGCCGGCTTAATATAGCGACCTCGTGCCCACGTGCCGCCAAAAGGTGGGTTAGTCGTCTACCCAATAATCCGGTCCCGCCGGTGATTAATAGTTTCATTGTTTTGATAAAAATCGAGCCCGACACGATCAATATGCTCACGCAAGGCTACTGAGTTGATCTGTTCATATTGTAGTAAATCAACTACATAAGGTAGGTCGCTGTTCTCAATTTCGAATTTAATTTGATTTAGGTGTGCGCACGATGACATTTTAGTGGGACCCAAGTGGGCTGTTTCATTCAGGCGACGTAGGGCACGATTAAAATTCTCAAAACGTTGTTTCTATCGAATATCAGGTAGTCGTTCCAAGCGTTGGGCTATCATTATAAACATTAATGTACGAAATTTTAGGCTAGTTTGGGGCAATCAGGGCTTTTTTTCGTTTCCGATAAATTTACTTGTATTTTTGCCGGACAAATCTGACGACTTCATCGATATGTATTTAAACATCTTTAAATCAAAAATCCACCGCGTAAAAGTTACTCAAGCCGAATTGAATTATGTCGGTAGCATTACCATTGACGAGGCCTTGTTGGAGGCCGCAGGTATCCAGCCGAATGAGCGGGTGCAAGTAGTCAATAACAACAATGGGGAACGTATCGAGACCTATGTGATCAAAGGGGAGCGGAATTCAGGTACCATCTGTTTAAATGGCGCGGCAGCCCGCAAAGCGCAGGTTGGGGATATTTTGATTATTATTGCGTATGCGTGGATGACCCCTGAGGAGGCCGCCAACCACCAACCGACCCTTGTATTCCCGGACGAAAACAATCGTCTGATCCCATAAACCTTCCTTTTTTCATGCAGTTAAAAAAAATCAGTCAGTACCTCATTTCAATTGCCTTGGCTGGCGGGCTTTTATTTTATGTCTTTCGGGACATTAACTTGGGGGATCTCCAGTCCAAGTTTCAATCCGCTGATTACACCTGGGTTTTCCTGACCGCGTTGGTTCAACTCATCGCGCACGTCTCAAGGGGGTACCGATGGAAATTAATGTTGGAACCCAGTGGATACAATCCATCCACATATCGTACAACTCTTGCTGTGCTAATTGGGTATTTGATCAACTTGGTTTTACCCCGCGCAGGTGAATTGGCTCGTTGTGGTTCGTTGGCAAAAATGGAACAGGTACCCTTTGAGAAATCATTCGGAGCGGTCGTGGCCGAGCGATTGATGGATGTGGTGGTCTTGGCTTTGTTAATCGTTTTAAATTTAGTTTTGGAGTTTGACCGTATTCAAGGCTTCTTTTGGCAGCTGGCGGGTGACAAATTTCGGTCGCCCGGTATATTAGCAGGTTTAGGAGTAGGAGTGCTAGTTGGATTTGTTTTGGTTTACCTCATGATCCGTAAGTACGGTGCTACTTGGCTTCAAATAACCTGGGTGGCAAAAATTTGGCAATGGGTACTTAGTTTATGGGATGGCTTTAGTGGGATTTTTAGAATGAAAAGTCCAGGTGCCTTTTTTCTACATACTGCCATTATTTGGATCATGTATTTTTTGATGACGTATTTCCTTTGCCAAGCATTGCCTGAAACGAAACATTTGTCGTATTTGGCCGTCTTAACTATCTTAGTGATGGGAACGATCGGAATGGCTGCTCCAACGGTCGGAGGAATTGGAAGTTACCACTTCTTGGTTGGTCAAATTGTGGTGTTGTATGGCTTAAGTCAGGCGGACGGCATTGCCCTAGCCACTTTCCTTCATACGATGATTGGCCTCGCTTTGGTAGTATTATTTGGAGGAATCGGATTTATCCTTGCTTCCTTTGCTCCATCCCGTTCTACAGCCGTTGATCAAAACGTTGTCAAGTAGACGAACCAATGGCTTTATTCGTTATGTTTAAACAGTAAATTCGATTTAAAGATTATGTCTGGTATTCTAGTGATTAGTTTGGTCTTCATGGCCATTTCATGGTATGTCTCTTCTAAACTGAAAAGAAAATTTACCGAATATTCGCGCATAGGGTTGTATAACGGACTTTCAGGGGCGCAAATCGCTGAAAAAATGCTGCATGACAACCAGATTTACGATGTTCAAATCACCCATGTCGAAGGTCAGCTAACGGATCATTACAATCCACTGAACAAAACAGTAAATTTAAGCACTGATGTGTATCACGGCCGAAGTGCGGCGGCGGCGGCGGTTGCAGCTCACGAATGCGGGCATGCTGTCCAACATGCGACAGCCTATTCGGCTCTTCGGATGCGGTCGGCATTGGTACCAATCGTGAATGTGGCATCCCAAATCATGGGAATGGCAAATACTTTCCTATTCATGGGTGGGTTTTATATGATTACCCAAGGAAGTGCTATGGGGAATCTGATTTTAATGGTCCTTATCGTAGCGAATGCAGCCCTCGCAGCTTTCTCCTTGATTACCCTTCCCGTAGAATTTGACGCCAGTAACCGGGCTCTTAAATGGATGGAAGCTCGAAATATGGTGAATCGCCAAGAGCATGCCATGGCTAAAGATGCCTTGAAATGGGCCGCCATGACCTATGTGGTGGGTGCCTTGGGAGCGGTTGCCAATTTGGCTTATTATGTGATGCTATTCCTTGGACGTCGGGACGACTGAGGGACTTAAACGTCGATTTCGTTAATTTAAACGACCACGTCTTCGTGGTCGTTTTTTAATGTCGTTCCAATTCTATATGCTTGATTTTTTTTCTATTGAAGGTATACAAGATGTGAACTTTTCCGTCGAGCGTCTTTTTGATTGCCGGATAACTAAATTCGCCTTTAGGCTCATTTTCTAAATCCAAAATTGTTTTCCATTGTAATCCATCCATCGAATATTCCACCGACAAAACATTACGCCCAACATACCATTCTTCACCTTTCAACAGGGGATTGTTAACTAATAAAAAATCGGTTTTCGAAATGGTTTCGGCGTCTATACCGGAATTGGAGTGAATCAACTGTAAACTATCCAAAGGACCCCAGATTTTTCCCCTATCACTCGACCAGCTACTAATGACGCGGTTGTGTCGGCTCCGACATAAAATTTGTATCTTATTTCCACCATGTGAAAGAAAGGTGGGTTGAATAACGTCCAAATTTTTTGGATTTGGAACCGATATCTTTTCCCAATAGCTGTTTTTTTCATTGAAGCGTTCCAAATGAACGCGCCATAGGTCATTTTCAATGCTTTCTGTGCTGCTGCCAAAGAGAATAATACCAGGGGATACCTCAAGAGGCTTATTTCGGATAGGACCTAAAAACCCATCGGGTAAATTTTGGGGTTGTGACCAACTTTCACCCAAATCGTTGGACGTTATGAAAGCCCCCAGCCATTCTCTTGGATTTTTTCCATATTTGTAAAACAAATACAGGATACCTTGAGCACTTTTAAACAAAACCGGATTCCAAAGAGGTAAGGTGTCTTGTTGAATTATATGAGGAGAAAGAATCCGTTGAGGTATAGACCACCCGTTGTTTTTAAAATGAGCTAGGTAAATTCCTACATCGTTGGATCCCTCGTATTGTCCTCCGAACCAAGCCGAAACTAAATGCCCGGGACTTACTTCTTCCAGGGTTGCGGCATGGCAGGCGGGAGTTGACACCTCAATAGAGTTGGACCGAGTGATTTGCCAGGAAGAAATATTTTGACCCCTAGCCATAAAGCCAAAACAAAGAAAAAAAATAAGAGCCCTCATTTTTTGGTTTTGATACGATGCCATTGTTTTTTTAAAACCCGTTTTTGACTTTCACAAGGGAGATTATATTCCTCCTCGTTTCAGGGTGAGTGCCATCTGTCCGGTATGGTACGAGTTATGGTACAGTATATGAGAAAATAAACGAGCCTTAGATAATGTTCCAAAAAAAGGAGTTTCGATTTGCTCCGACCAGCTTGCATCAGATGTCGATTCAATAATGTGCTCCATCAACTTAAATCCATCCTCAACAAGTTTTTGGGTGACGAGAAGATCCGATCCTTGGCCCTCATCCTGGTATCCCATCGTCGTATTTTTAACCTCAGTAGGGAATCCAAAAAATTGTCCCATTAAATGCATGATCTCACCGATGTGTCGGTAGATAAATCCCACCGAGGCAGCTTCGGGCGTAAGTCGCATGGAGATGTTTTCCGATGTAATTTTCTTAAGGGTGTAGCTGAGACTGATTTGATTTTGCAGTAGGAAATCTTGAAAGATGGGTTTCATTTTTTTCAATTGTTGGTTGATTGAACCTAAGTTAGGTAGTTTTTAGGCGATTGGAGCTCCTTCGTTTCAGAAATAATTTTCAATGTCTAAAAAAATTCGGTAATTAACCGCCAATTCAACCACAACCTATTCAACTGTATGCTGCTGGCCCTTTATGGAATTGCCACTTTATTGACCTTGCTTGGGCTGATTTTATCGAAACGAACGTCCCCCCTCATTGCCCTCATCCTTGTTCCTATTGGATTTGCAGTACTCGCGGGACATGGAGTTCAATTACCCAAAATGATCGCTCCCCGGGATCGACCTGGTTTGGGGTTTTGTGGGTCTGGGGTGGAGTGTGTTTTATGGCATCGCGTTCCGGTTATTGCCCAGTTTTTTACACAAACCGTAGGGGCGAATCGCATTCGCCCCAATCGCATTCGCCCCAATCGCATTCGCCCCAATCGCATTC
>VFQO010000087.1_pt1 | contig 120066 bp, 128 predicted proteins | sample 3512331 | NCBI WGS metagenome assembly VFQO01 (sample SAMN10412371, study PRJNA504923) | tailings metagenome | isolation source: Replicate 3 from Balatoc abandoned mine | place: Philippines: Itogon, Benguet | collected 2017-08-28 | reverse complement strand
GACGATTAACGGGTCCTCCCGGGCCATCTGAAGCGCGGGGGCCGCGCGCAGCGCGACGCTTTTCTAGCGTCAGACTCAAAAAATAGGTGGTCAGGTGGTCAGGTGGTCAGGTGGTCAGTGGTCACCCGGGCTGCCGTCGACCCGTTGGAGATCCCCATGAGCATGAGCTTGCGTGCCTACGCCCGGCATCGCGGCGTGGCCCTGTCCGCCGTCCAGAAGGCGATTGCCAGTGGCCGCATTCACCCGGAACCCGATGGCAGCATCGATCCCGCCAAGGCCGATGCCCAGTGGGATCGGCACACGCGGACCGCCCAGCCGACCACCCCGAGGGTGACCACCGCCCGACCACCGCCGGTGTCCCAGCCTGCTGCACCGCCGCCGATGCCCCCTGCGAGCGACGATGCCCGAGGTGTCGATTACCACAAGGCCCGAGCGGTGCGAGAAACCTACTCGGCGCGCCTGGCCAAGCTCGAATTCGAAGAGCGCACCGGCAAGCTCATCAGCAAGGACGAGGTCGACATCAAGTATTTCCAGCTGGCCCGGCAGCTGCGGGATCGGATGCAGCAGATCCCGCGCAAGGTCGCCCCTGAGATCGTGGCGCTGGTGGTGGCCGACCCGGATGTGCGCGGCGTCACCGACATCCTGGATGTCGCCATTCGTGAAGCCCTGGAGGATCTGGCCCGATGAAGAAACACCTGATGTGGAACCCCAAGGAGCCGACCTACGCCGATGCGGGTGATGTGGTCGGCAAAGCCTTCGCAGCGGGCCTGCGCCCCGATCCCGTCGAGGAGCCCGCAGTGGCGGACCTGTCGCCCGAGCTTCTCGAAGTCCTGGTGCGCGACACCCTGCGCCAGCACCTCGATGCGCTGATCCCCCTGCTCGCCCGCGAGATCACGCAGCGCCTGCGCTGATTTCTTCGTCAGATCCTCCTGACGAATGCTTCAACACTTTCGTCGAGGGTCATCCATGACGACTCCCTTCACCCCTGCCATGGCCCGCCGCATCGAACTGTGGCCGCTGGACCGGCTCAAGCCCTACGCCAAAAATGCGCGCACCCACTCCGATGCCCAGGTGGCGCAGATCGCCAGCAGCATCGTCGAGTACGGGTTCATCTCGCCGATGCTGGTGTCCGGGGAAGGCGAGGTCATGGCCGGGCATGGTCGCTTGGCCGCCGCGAAGAAACTCGCGCTCGAGGTCGTGCCGGTGGTCGTGCTCGATCACCTCACACCCACCCAGCGGCGCGCCTACATCCTGGCGGATAACCAACTGGCGCTGCAGGCCGGATGGGATGAAGAGTTGCTGGCTGCCGAACTGGCCGATCTGTCTGCTGCCGGGTTCGACCTGGCACTCACCGGCTTCAGCGACGAGGAGATCGACGACCTGCTCGGCGATGCCGATCCGGACGACGACACAAATCCGCCCATGGGCGGATTTACCGAAGATGCCGACGAGGACATCCCGGATGCGCCGGTGACTCCGGTCAGCCGAACTGGCGACATCTGGCAACTGGGTGCGCATCGCCTGATCTGCGGCGACTCGACCGATCCGGCCGTGGTCGCGGCGCTGATGGCGGGCGACCAGGCGAGCCTGTGCTTCACCAGCCCACCCTACGGCCAGCAGCGTAACTACACGCAAGGCATCGCCGACTGGGATGCGCTGATGCGCGGCGTCTTTGCCAACCTGCCGATGGCAACTGATGGCCAGGTGCTGGTCAACCTCGGCCTGATCCACCGCGACAACGAGGTCATCCCGTACTGGGATGGCTGGCTTGCCTGGATGCGCACCCAAGGCTGGCGGCGCTTTGGCTGGTATGTCTGGGACCAGGGACCGGGGATGCCCGGCGACTGGGCCGGACGCCTCGCACCCAGTTTCGAGTTCGTCTTCCACTTCAACCGCGAAAGCCGAAAGCCCAACAAGATCGTGCCGTGCAAGCACGCCGGCCAGGACTCGCACCTGCGCGCAGACGGATCGTCGACGGCGATGCGCGGCAAGGATGGTGAAGTCGGGGGTTGGACCCATGCCGGGCAGCCCACGCAGGACTTCCGCATCCCGGACAGCGTGATCCGGGTGATGCGCCACAAGGGCAAGATCGGCCGGGATATCGACCATCCGGCGGTGTTTCCGGTGGCGCTGCCTGAGCACATCTTGCTGGCGTACTCGGACCCGGGTGATGTCGTCTTCGAACCCTTCGGGGGCTCCGGCACCACGATCCTGGCCGCGCAGAAGACCGGCCGCCAAGCCCGCGCCATCGAACTCGCCCCTCAATACACCGACGTGGCGGTCAAACGCTTCCAACAAAACCACCCGGACATCCCAGTGACCTTGCTGGCCACCGGGCAGACCTTTGCCGAGGTCGCAGCAGAACGATTGGAGACGGCAGATGCAACTGAGTGACCTCAAACTCGAACACTGGCCGACCAGTCGGCTGATCCCGTACTGCAGAAATCCCCGAAAGAACGATCACGCTGTCGAGCAGATGGCCGGGGCGATTCGGGAGTTTGGCTTTCGGATTCCACTGATCGTCAAAAGCACCGGCGAAATTTGTGATGGCCATCTTCGCTACAAGGCGGCGCTGCATCTCGGCCTGGAGCAGGTGCCGGTGATCCTGGCCGACGACCTGACCGAGACGCAGCTCAAGGCCTTCCGCATCTTGGTCAACCGCTCGGCTACCTGGGCGGACTGGGACGAGGACCTGCTGCGCCTCGAACTCGAAGAACTCAAGCTTGACGACTTCGACCTGGCGCTCACCGGTTTTGATGACGATGAGTTGCTGGAGATCATGGCCGGTGAGGAAACTACCACCGAGGGCAATACCGACGAAGATGCTGCTCCCGAGGCCCCGGTCACGCCGGTGTCCAAACCCGGCGATGTCTGGGTCATGGGCAAGCACCGACTGCTTTGTGGTGACAGCACCGATGCCGCGAGCTACGACACGCTGCTCGGCACCGAGCGGGTGGCGATGATCTTTCAAGATCCGCCGTACAACGTGGACTATGCCAACACGGCCAAGGACAAGCTGCGCGGCACCAACCGCCCGATCTTGAACGACAACCTCGGCGACGGATTCCAGGACTTCCTGCTGGCGGCGTTCAAGCCCGCGCTTGCCCGATGCAATGGCGCGGTCTACGTGGCTATGTCCTCCAGCGAACTGGACACCCTGCAGTCCGCCTTCCGTGCGGCCGGCGGCAAGTGGTCGACCTTCATCATCTGGGCCAAGAACACCTTCACGCTGGGGCGCTCGGACTACCAGCGCCAGTACGAGCCGATCCTGTACGGTTGGCCCGAGGGTGCCACCCGTCACTGGTGTGGCGACCGCGACCAGGGAGATGTGTGGCACTTCAACAAGCCGCGCGTCAACGATCTGCATCCGACGATGAAGCCGGTGGAGCTGGTCGAGCGGGCGATCCGCAACTCCAGCCGGCCGGGCGATGTGGTGCTCGATCCCTTCGGAGGCTCCGGCACGACGCTGATCGCCGCTGAGAAGTCGGGTCGCCAGGCACGGCTGATCGAGCTCGATCCGAAGTATGTGGACACCATCGTTCGCCGCTGGCAGGAATACGCCGGCGGACAAGCGGTGCGTGAGGCTGATGGTGTTCGATTCGATGACCTGGTCGGCCAGCAGGCCGATGCCGCCGTCGCCAGCGATGTGATGGATGCCGAGGAGGCGCTGTGAAGCAGTCGCGCTGGATGTCGCTGGTGGAGGCCGTGACCAATGTGCTGGTCGGCTACGGGGTGGCGGTGGCGACCCAGTGGGTGGTGTTTCCGCTGTTTGGTCTGCACGCCACACTGCAGGAGAACCTGCTGATTGGCTTGATCTTCACGGCCGTGTCGCTCGTCAGGAGTTACGTGCTGCGTCGGGCCTTCGAGGCGCTGCGCGTGCGTCAGCTGTCCGGGAACTCCGGATAAAGATCACCGCTGCTAATGTCGGCGCGGTACGTGACGTTGCGAAACTCGCCCAGGGCGTCGGCCAGGACCACGCCGCCGACCGATTGGATGGCGACGCCGTACTTGCGGGTGAGTGCCGTCAGCTCGGCGATGAACTGGTCGTAGTTGGCTTCGAGTTGTGGGGTGGTGGAGATGGCGGCCACGTTGTGCTCCTCACGCCGCCAGGGACTCTTCGACGATCTCGCAGTGGATCACGAAGCCGGTGAGGTAAGGCAGACCCATGGGGATGCCATATTGCTTGCTGGTGCTGCGGCCAATCGTCCAGCCCATCCAGCGCGCGGTGGCCTGTTCAATGGCGTCCGCCAGGGTTGCGCCGGCGTAGAGGCCGTTTTGCACATCGTCGGCAAAGTGGCGACCGTGGCGGCTGTCCAGGAAGGTGCGGACTGACTCCAGCGGCTGGCAGGTGGCGTCCGAGATGGCGGTCATCGCCAGGGGCCAGGCGGCTTCGGCGTGCTCGCCCAGGGTGCCAAAGAACCCGAAGTCGGTGATGGTCGGGGCGGGAATCTGGGTGGTGGTGTTCATCTCTGGCTCCTGGTGGTTGATCGTTGCGACACCCGTAGTAACGCGCTTCGGGCGATGGAAGCCAAGCGTCTGTTCGATCTTTTTGCGCTTGGCTCTGGCTGCGCTTATTCCATCGTGTCGGCGCGCACCAGTTCCGCCTGGGCGCTGGCGATCAGGTCCAGGCGCAGGTTCGGGGTGATGTTGCAGGCGAGCTCGTTCAGGGTCCAGTTCATCACATCGGCCTTGTCGCGCAGCGACTCGGCCTCCTCGAAGCGGCTGGTGTAGCGATCCAGTTCGCGCAAGGCCCTCTCCAGGGTGGATCGGGCTTGCGCCAGGGCCTCGCGGGCGCGGTGTTCGGCGTGCAGGGCTTGAAATTCGCGGGGGGTGTTCATGGTCTGCTCTCCTTCTCAGTTGATCGTTGCGACACCTGTATGAACGCGCTGGTCGCCACCGAAGCCAAGCTCAATTGGCATCTCCCGGCAGGCCTCCAGCAAGGCTGGCAACAGGTCTGCCGGGATCGGCTGGTCGGGCTGCGCGATCACGCGGTGGCTTCCTCGGCGATGCGGTAGAGGCGCTGTCCCGCACCCGGCGTGCCAGCTGGGCCTTCGATCTTCTCGGAGACGATGGTCAGGCCCAGTTTCTTCTTGAGCGCGCCGGCAAAGGTGCCACGCACCGTATGCGGTTGCCACGATGTGGCCTCGCAGATCTGCGCGATGGTCGCGCCCTCGGGGCGTTTCAGCATCTCGATAACCAGCGCCTGCTTGCTGTTGTCGCGGCCGCGCTTCGGTGCGGCGTCTGGTTGGTCCTGTTGCCAGCTGGCCTCGGCGGCGGCGACTGCTGCTTCCAGTTCCGGGTCGTCGGCCAGCAGCGGCGTGGCAACGCTGGTGGCCACCGTCGGCGGCAGGACATCCTCCGGCTGCGCCTCGCCCTTGATGATCGCGATGGCTGCCGGGGTCAGGCGCCACTGGCCGCCTTGCTGCTCGATCAAGCCGCGCTGCGCGAGGCTGGCGATCATCTTCAGTTTGGCGCCGCCTTTGAGGTCGAGCAGCGGCTCGATCAAGCCACCGGCGTCGCAATGCGCGCGGGTAATGAGGTCGAGTTGGCGTTCGGTGATCGGGGTAGTTTGTGCGGACATGGTTGTGCTCCTTGTGAGTTGTTGAAGGTCAGGCGGCTTGCTGCTGGGTCGGCCGATCAGTGGCTTTTGCGGCGGCGCTCTGCCCTGCAGCCAGGCCCGCCTGGTAGGCCGCCATCAGCGCGCTCTTGACGCACCAGACGCCGACGTCGTGGAAGTCCAGGCGGTCATGGTTGCGGGTCTCCAGGGTCTCGATGAAGAGATGCTCCTGGGCGATCCGGGCGAGCAGCTGGTCGAGTTGCTGCGCGGCTTTGGTGGCGGTCTTGTTGGCGGTTTTGCGCATCGAGGTTCTCCTTCGTGGGTGCGTTGCTGTGCTTGTAGTAACGCGCTGTTCAAGAGGTAAGCCAAGCGTTCGGTCCATCTATTTCGCATCGGAGTGGCTTGTGTTCGACACTGCTGAATCGGCGGTCGAATCCGCCTGGAAACGAGGGCTCGCGCCCGACCCCATCCTCACCGTCGATGACTGGGCCAACCGCCACCGGATGCTCTCGTCAGTGGCCTCCGCCGAGCCGGGGCGCTGGTCGACCAGCCGCACGCCGTACCTGAAAGCCGTGATGGAAACGCTGTCGGCCACCTCGCGCGTCGAGCGCGTGGTGCTGATGGCCGGGGCGCAAATCGGCAAGACCGAAGCCGGATTGAACTGGCTGGGCTACGTCATTCACCACGCGCCGGGGCCGATGCTGCTGGTGCAGCCGACAGTGGAAGGCGCCAAGCGCGTCTCCAAGCAACGCGTGGATGCGCTGATCGAAGCCAGCCCCGAGCTGGCCGGTCGTGTGAAGGACCCACGGTCGCGTGACTCCGGCAACACCCAGCTGATGAAGGAGTTTCCCGGTGGCGTGCTGATCATGACCGGCGCCAACTCGGCGGTGGGCCTGCGTTCGATGCCGGTGCGCTACCTGTTTCTCGATGAGGTCGACGGCTACCCGGGCGATGCCGATGGCGAAGGCGATCCGGTGGCGCTGGCCGTGCAACGGGCGGCGACCTTCGTCAATCGCAAGGTGTATCTGTGCTCAACCCCGACCCTGAAGGGCTTTTCGCGCATCGAGGCGGCCTACCTGGAGTCGGATCAGCGGGTGTTCGAAGTGCCCTGCGATCACTGTGGGGCGCACAGCCAGATCCAGTGGCGTGACATCAAATGGCCGACCGGAAAGATGAGTGACGCCGCCTGGCACTGCCCAGCCTGCGACGGCATTCATCCCGAGTACCGCAAACCGGCACTGCTGGCCAACGGTCGCTGGACATCACAAGCTGAGGGTGACGGCAAGACGGTGGGCTTCCACCTGTCGAGTCTGTATTCGCCGTGGCTGACCTGGGGCGAGATCGCCCAAGAGCATCACGCCGCCAAGGACGATCCGGTGCGGCTCAAGGTCTGGGTGAACACCAAGCTGGCCGAGACCTGGGAAGACCGCGAGGGCGAGACCTTGGACGCTGAAGGCCTGATGGAGCGCCGCGAACCCTATGGACCAGCCATCCCTGCCGAGGTCGCACTGCTCACCTGTGGCATCGACGTGCAGGACGACCGGCTGGAGCTGGAAGTGGTCGGCTGGGGCCGAGACGAGGAGTCCTGGTCCATCGACTACAAGGTGCTGTGGGGTGACCCGTCGGCACCGGACACCTGGTCGCAACTGGATGCTTACCTCGGCAATCGTTTCGAGCACGAGACCCTGGCCAACGGCCTGACCATCGAAGCGGCCTGTCTCGACACCGGTGGTCACCACACCCTGGCGGCCTATGCCTTCTGCAAGGGCCGGGAGCGCAAACGCATCTGGGCGATCAAGGGTGGCTCGGGCAAACGCCCGATCTGGCCCAAGCGTCCGAGCAAGGCCAACAAGGGCAAGGTCAATCTGTTCACGGTGGGCGTCGATGCGGCCAAGGAAGCGATCTACGCCCGGTTGAAGAAGTCAGACGCCGGGGCCGGCGCGATGCATTTCCCGCTGGACCGCGATGCGCAGTATTTCGAGCAACTCACTGCCGAGCGCATCCGCACCCGGTATGTGAAGGGCTTTCCGCAGCGCTTCTGGTGGAAGCCCGATGGGCGCAGAAACGAAGCACTGGACTGCCGGGTATATGCCTACGCCGCGCTGCACGGCCTGCTGTCAATGGGCTTGAACCTGAACAAACGGGTCGAGGCGCTGCCTCCCGCACCCGTCAATCGCAAGTCTGCCAGCAACGCCACACCCGTGACTGTGCCCATGACCGCCAGCCCACGCCGGCGACGCATGGCGATTTCTTCCACCTACCTCTGATACCGCCAGCCTCCCGCTGGCCGGGAGTGCTGTCCATGACCCTCGAACAACTCAAGGCCCAGCGCGAGGCGCTGCAGGCCGCCCGCTTCAATGGGGTGCTCACCGTGAAGGCTGGCGACAAGTGGGTGACCTACAAGTCGGATGCCGAACTGCAGTCCGCCCTGCATGACCTCGACCGTGAGATCGCCAAGGCAGAAGGCCGCCTGCGTGCCCGGCGCATCCGTACCGTTTGCGGGAAGGGATTGTGATGAAAGCATTCCAGAATCTGCGCCGCAAAGTGGGGGCGATGATTGGCGGCTTTGAGGGTGGTCTCTCTGCCCGGCGTCTTAAGACTTTTCAACCCAGCCGCGCGCACGTCAACACGCTGATCCAGGCCGCTGGCGCCGACATGACCGCGCGTGCCCGCTACCTCATCCGCAACAACGGCTACGCCGCCAATGCGGTCGAGTCCTGGGCCGGCAATGCTGTGGGCACGGGCATCAAGCCCTCCTCGGGCATTGTCGATGCAGTGCTCAAGGACCGGGTGCAACGGCTGTGGCTACGTTGGACCGATGAGTCCGATGCCGAAGGGCTGACCGACTTCTATGGTCAGCAGCGGCGGGCCGCCCGGGAACTGTTCATCGCCGGGGAAGTGTTCTTTCGCATCCGGCCACGTCGGCCCGAGGATGGTTTGAGCGTGCCGCTGCAGTTGCAGATGCTCCCGGCTGAGATGCTGCCGCTCAATCACAACCAGCTGCTGGAGAACGGTCACCGCATCCGCCAGGGCATCGAGTTCGACCGCATCGGTCGGCGTGTGGCCTACCACTTCCTGCGTCGCCACCCGGGCGACACCACCGATCCGGGGTTGGCCGGGGAAACCGTGCGGGTGCCGGCTGAGTCGGTACTGCACATCGTTGATCCGGTCGACGCTGGGCAACTCAGAGGCGTGTCACGTTTCTCTCCGGCGCTGGTGAAGCTGTTCTTGCTCGACCAGTACGACGACGCGGAGCTGGATCGCAAGAAGGTCGCAGCGATGTTCGTCGGCTTCGTGCGCCGGCCCGAGCGGGATTTCGACAACAGCAACGAGACCGATGACAGGGGCGAGCCGCTGCTGCCGCTCGAACCTGGCCAACTGCAGATCCTGGACGACGGAGAGGACATCACCTTCTCGACACCCGCCGATGTCGGGGGCAACTACGAGAGCTTTCAGTATCGGACGCTATTGCAGGTCGCGGCGGCCCTGGGCTTGCCCTACGCAAACCTGTCGGCCGATATGTTGAAGGCCAACTACTCCAACACCCGAGCGGCGCTCTTGGAGTTTCGCCGGCGCATCGAAGCCTTCCAGCATTCGGTGCTGGTGTTTCAGATGTGCCGGGCGGTATGGGCACGCTGGATGGACACGGCGGTGCTCTCTGGGCAGCTCGACTTGCCCGATTTTGAGGCCCGCCGCGCCGACTACCTGGACTGCAGTTGGCTACCGCCCCGCTGGGACTGGGTTGATCCCTTGAAAGACATTCGTGCCGAGATCAATGCCATCGAAGCGGGGCTCAAGTCGCGCACCCAGGCGATTGCCGAACGGGGCTTTGATGCGGCCATGGTCGATGCCGAGATCGCAGGCGACCACCGGCGTGAGGACAGCCTGGGGCTGCGTTTTGGGCGTGAGCCCGCACCGGTCCCGGCACCGACTCCTACTCAGGCACCACCGCCAGCGCCCTCGAACTGAGGAATTCCCATGACCGATTTGCCTTACCTGGCGTCCCGCCTGTACGGGACGCCACTCCTCATTGCGCGCCCCAAACTCGAAGTGATCCTCGGGGTGGTGGCCAGGAAGCTCGCGGGCGACACGCTGGCCACACCACCGCCGGCCACGGCCGATGCCAGCATTACCGGTGGCCTCCAAGTTCAGGACGGTATCGCCATCCTCCCGGTCCTCGGCACCCTGGTGCGTCGCGCTTCGTACATTGGTGCCGCCAGTGGCCTGACGAGCTACCACGACATCGAGGCCATGGCGGAACAGGCCTTTGCTGACCCGATGGTCAAAGCGGTGCTGCTGGAGATTGACTCCAGCGGTGGCGAGGCGGGTGGCGTGTTCGATCTGGCGCAGCGATTGCGCACCCTGGCCCAGACCTCGGGCAAGCCGCTGTGGGCCATCGCCGATGAGGCGGCGCTGTCGGCGGCCTACGCCATTGCCTGTGCCGCTGACCGACTGTGGCTGACCCGCACCGCCGAAGTGGGCTCCATCGGGGTGGTAGCGGTACACGTTGATGAGTCAGTGGCCGACGCCAAGGCCGGTCTGCATTACACCTTCCTGCACGCTGGCGCCCACAAGGTCGATGGCCATCCGCACGCACCGCTGCCGGCACCAGTCGCCGCTGACATCCAGACCGACATCGATCAGCTGCACGCGCAGTTCATCGCGCTGGTGGCTGGTTTTCGCAGGCTCTCGGTGGATGCCATCCGCGACACCGAGGCCCGCGTCTATCGCGGTGAGGCTGCCCTCCAGGCGGGGCTGGCCGATCAGATTGGCACCCGCACTGAGGCGATCACGGCTCTGCAACGCCAGCTGGCGATGTCTGCCGGCCGCAGTCTGCGCAACAAGGCCGCCGCGCTGTCGGCCGCACGCACCACCCCTCGATCCCAAATTTCCCAGCAGGAGATATCCATGAATGATCACAACTTCGTCACGCCGGTGGATGACGCCCAAGAGAACACAGCCCCGACCCCGGCGCAGTCACCGCAAACCCCGCCGCCGCTCGATGAAGCCGCCATCACCGCCCAAGTGGAGCAGCGACTGCGACGCCAGCTTGCCGAGCTCACCGAGATCGCCGCCCAGGCCAAACGCCTCGGGGTCACCGTCGATCCGGCCCAGGCCCTGGCGCGCGGCGTTACGCCGGATGCGCTGCGCCAGTCGGTGCTGAAACAGGCCGCTGAGCGCGATGTGGCGCAAGACATCGTCGCCGAGGCTCCTCAGCAACCCCAAACCAAACCCCAATCCGTCGCTGACAGCCCCCTGGTCAAAGCGGCCCAAGCCTATGGAGGTCGTAAATGAGCACACCTTTGATTTCTCCCGCGACCCTCGGTGACCTCATCAAGCGCGAGTCCGACCCGGACTACACCCGCGAGACCGTGACCTTGAAAGCCGGCACCGCCTATCCCCTGGGTGCCGTGCTCGGTCGCATCACCGCTACCGGCGTCTATACGTTTTCACCGGCGGCATCGACCACGGGCATCGAGGGTGCCGAGATCGCCAACGCAGTGCTGCTGCACCCGGTCGCCGCCAGTGATACCGACACCCAAGCGTTGGTGCTCGCACGCGGCCAAGTCATCGTCGCCGACCGTGCGCTGGCATTCGATGCCTCGGTCGCTGACGCCGCCGCCCAATCCCTCAAACACCAGCAACTGGCTGCCCACGGCATCGTGGTTCGTCCGGTCGCCTGATCTCATTTCCCAGGAGTCTTGATATGACCGTGATCGTCAATCCTTTCGATGCCGGCGGCTTCACGCTGGCCGAGATGTCGGCCGCCATCCAGATGCTGCCCAACCCCTATGGCCGGGTCGGCCAGCTGGGGCTGTTTGCACCCGAGCCCATTTCCCAGCGCAACGTCACCATCGAGTCCATTGAGGGCGAACTGCGCCTGTTGCCGGCGGTAGCGGTGGGTGCCCCAGCCACCGTGGGCACCACCGACAAACGCGAGGTGCGTTCTTTTGCAGTACCCCACATCCCGCACAACGACGTCGTACTGCCCGAGGAAGTGACCGGCATCCGGGGGCTGGGCCTCGCGGCCAGTGAAGACCCGCTGGTCACCGTGATGACCCGCAAGCTCGCCCGCATGCGTGCCAAGCACGCCCAGACGCTGGAGTACATGCGGGTCAATGCGCTCTTGGGCGTGACCAAGGACGGTGCCGGCAATGTCCTCTACGATTGGCACACCGCCTTTGGCCTGACCAAGAAATCGGTCGACTTCAAGTTCGCCGAAGACAAGGATCTGGTTATCCGCTGCACGCAAGTGGCTCGCCAGATCGAGGAGAACTTGAAGGGCGAGATGATGACCAGCATCCACGCCCTGGTCAGCCCCGAGTTCTTCGACAAGCTCGTCACCCACGCCTCGGTCGAGAAGGCCTACACCTTCTACCAGGGCACGGCGGGCACGAATCCCTTGAAGGATGATGTGCGCCGGGGCTTTCGCTTTGGCTCCATCTTGTTCGAGGAGTATTTCGGCACGGTCACGCTCTCCACGGGTGACACCGTGCGGCTCATCCCCGAGAAGGAGGGCATCGCGTTTCCGCTGGGGACCTTCGATACCTTCCGCACCTACTTCGCGCCCGCGAACCTGATGGAGGCGGTCGGCACCTACGGCCAAGAGCTCTACGCCTACCAGCTGGCACGGCCCAACGGGACCGGCATCGATATCTACACCCAGTCCAACCCGCTGCCGATTGTGAAACGCCCGGCCCTGACGGTGCGGCTGCATTCGAGCAATGGCTGGTGATCGTCATGACGGTCTTCGGTGATTTGACCCGGGCCATGTCCGCCATTGTGCTCACCACCTTCGGTGAGCCGGTGGTGTTTCACCTCGAAGGACAGCCCCAGGCCTTTGCGGGCCGGGGCGTCTTCACCGCCGCGCACCAGGAGGTGGACGCCAGCACCGGTGTGCCGGTGTCCATGGTCCAGCCGGTGCTGGAGGTGCGGCAGGCCGATCTAACGGCCACCCCGACCGAGGGCGATGCCGTGACCGTGCAAGGGGTGCTGTATCTCATCGTTGACGTGCGACCCGATGGGCACGGCTTTCTGAAACTGATGCTGCACAAAGGGGGCGGCCATGAAACACCCGCGCACCCTGATCCGTGAGGCGGTGGCCGCCCGACTTTCTGCAAATTTGCAGAAGGTTGACCCGCGCATCACCGGTGCGCGCATCAGCATCCATCGCAGCACACCGCTTTTTGCCGGCAAGTTGCCGGCGATCCTGATCTACACGCGGGACGAGCGTATCGAGGATCAACCCAACGCCGATCCTGGCTTGCGCTATCGGAAGCTGGAGCTGTCGGTGGAGATCATCGCCAGTGGTGAGGCCGCTGCAGAAGAGGCTGATGTCCTGGCGCAGGCGGTGGAAGCCACCCTCGATGCCGATGAGACCTTGGGTCTGCTGGTCGAAGGCACGCGCCTGACCCGCACCGAGGTCGATCAAGGTGGTGAGGGTGATACGCCAGTGCTGGCCGCTCGCCTGTCGTTCGAGGTCAGCTACTGGACCCGGCCCGTGGTCGATGAAGGCGAACTGCCATTGCAGGTGCTCTACAGCTGGGCACCGCGCATCGGGATTCCGCACGAACCGGACTACCAGCCGATCCAGCCGTCCTTGCCGACACCCGAGGTCACACCATGAGCGAGCGCCATCTGCACCAGGATATGACTGAGGCCGAGCGGCGGCTGAGCAACCTGGTGATGCTGGGGCAAGTGGCCGAACTCGACGCGAAGAAGGCGAGGGTGCGGGTGCAGGCCGGTCCCATCCTCACGGCCTGGCTGCCGTTTGCCACCGTGCGCGCCGGATCGGATCGCACCTGGCACGCACCGGAACCGGGTGAGCAGGTGGTGCTGGTCGCGCCGGGCGGCGATCTCAACCAGGCCGTGGTGGTGGGTTCGCTCTACCGGCAGGCCCATCCACCGCCGGCCGACAGTGCCGACATCACCCGCACGCTATGGAAAGACGGCGCGGTTATGGAGTACGACCGGGCGCAGCACCACTGGCATCTGTCGGTGCCGTCAGGCGGCAAGATCGTGCTGGAAGTGGGGCCAAGCAAGATCGAGATGAGCGACGCCGGTATCAAGATCACTGGCCCGCGCATCGATCTGAACTGAGGTGATGGATGGCAACCTGGACACCTGACCCGGCAATCATCCCCTGGCGGGAGGTGGTGGCCAACGCCACCTTCGTCGCGGCGCCCATTGTGGCGGTCGACGAGGAGGGGACGCCTGCCAGTCATTACGACTTCGAGATCGTCGGGCCTCGGCCCAAGATCATCGGCCTGCAGGTCAGCCAGGACGAGGCCGGGTTGGTGATTGCCGTGCCGCAGGTCATCACGGGTCTGTATCCGCCCGTGGAGATCGAGTACCAGATCCCACTGGCCGATGGCGGTCGGCAAACCGGTTTTTGTTGGGACTTCCCGGAGATCCCGGTGGAGGCCGACGAGATCATCTGCTTTACGCCGCGCAAGGCACCCTCGCTCGACTGGACCTTTCGGGTCACGGCGTACTTTGCGCACGGCTCAGACAGCGCCGAGTTCATCCTGCGCGTGCGCGCCGACTGGACACCGGGGCGCGATGCATTGAAGGAGGCTGTCGATGCCCGCCGTCACGAAGCTCGGGAGTGAGTGCTCTGGCCACGCGTGTTGGCCACCCCGGCCGAATATCCAGGGTTCGCCCAACGTCTTCGTCAATGGCATCGCGGCGCACCGGCAAAGCGATGCTTGGGCCACGCACTGCTGCGGCAAGTCCTGTCACGATGGGATGCTCGCCGCCGGCAGCCGCACGGTCTATTGCAACGACCTGCAGTTGTGCCGCATTGGCGATCCGGTCAGCTGCGGTTCGGTGGCGGCCAGTGGCAGTCAGAACGTCTTTGCGGGTGGGTAGGCAACAGCTGAGACTCGAGCGCGACGTAATTGCGCAAATTTGCGCATTTATCCGAATGGGATGAAGGGGGTGCTTTGCGATGAATGGCTTCAACGCCCACACCGGCCAGCCCCTCGCTGGCCTCGATCACCTGCGCCAGAGCATCGCCGACATCCTCTCCACGCCCTTGAACACCCGGGTGATGCGCCGCGACTACGGCTCGCGCATCCCCGAACTGATCGATCAGCCCATCACCCCGCGATTGGCGGTGGAACTCTACGCCGCCACGGCCGAGGCGCTGCGCCGCTGGGAACCCCGCTTCAAGCTCACCCGCGTGCGCCTGACCGACGCGCGGGCCGGCTGGGTGGAGATCACGCTCGAAGGCGAAGTGCGGCTGCAGGGTTTTGAAGGTCAGACGGTCACCCTGTCGGGGCTGAGTATCGGCAGCAGAACCACCGGAGGACGTCCATGAACTTTACCCCTTCCCTGGCCCCTGAGCTTGCGGGCCTGCCCACCCCGCAGGTGCTGGAGACCCTGCGCTTCGAGACCGTGTTCGACGCGCTGCTGCGCGACTTCCAGGTGCGCTACCCGCAGTACAGCGCGCTGCTGGCCTCCGACCCGGCGATCAAGCTGATCGAGGTGGCGGCCTACCGCGAGTTGCTGCTGCGCGCCCGGATCAACGAAGCGGCGCGGGCGAACTTGCTGGCGTTTGCGGTGGGCAACGACCTGGAGCACCTGGGAGCCTTCTATGGCGTCACCCGTCTGCCCCAGGAGCAAGACGAGCCACTACGCCGGCGCATCCGGGCCCGGATCATGGGCTTTGCCAATGCGGGCGGCGCAGCGCATTACCGCTACTGGGCCTTGTCGGCCTCTCCCGAAGTCGCCGATGTCGCCGTCGACAGCCCTGGCCCCGGTCGGGTGCGCATCAGTGTGCTGCCCACCGGCCACAGCGACACCGTGCCCGAGGCCTTGCTGGAGACGGTGCGCGCTACGGTCCTGCGCGACGACGTGCGGGTGCTGACGGATACCGTGGAAGTGGTGCCAGTCAGCCTGGTGCCGGTGACGGTCTCCGCCCAGATCTGGCTCTACCCCGACACGCCCATGGCGGTGTTCGAGGGGCTCGCCCCACGGCTCACCCGAGAACTCGCCCAGGCCGCCGTGCTCGGCTGGGACCTGACCCAGTCCTGGCTGATCGGGCAACTACAGCAACCCGGCATCCACAAGGTCGAGCTCACCGAACCGACCAGCGACATCCGCATCCACAGCACCCAGGCGGTGCGCCTGACCGATGTCCAGCTGACCTTCGCAGGCAGAGACCGGTAAACGCGCCGCCCTGGGTTTTTTACCCAGGAGGGTGCATGACATCGGATCACCTGTTGCCGCCCAATGCCACGGCGCTGGAGCGTTCGCTCTCCCTCTCGACCGATCTGCTGACCCGGCTGGGGGGCGAGACTGAGGCCCTGGCTGGCTTCAAGACCGACCCCAGCGACAGTCTGTTGCCCTGGCTGATCTGGGAGTACGGGCTGGGCGAATTGCTGCCCTACCTGCCCGATCCTCGCCGTGCGATTGCCGAAGGCATCCGCTGGCAACGCCTGCGCGGCACCCCAGCGGCACTCACCACGGCGCTGTCCTGGATCGGCGCGACCGCCACGGTCGAGCAAGAAACCCCCGGCCTTCACTTTGCGGAGTTCCAGTTCGATCCGGGTCAGGTACTGGATGACGATGGCTCCATCGCCAACCTGATCGCCATCGCCCGGCTGTCGGCACCGGCCCGATCCCGCCTGTCCCGCATCTACCATGGCTGGGATCTGCGCCGGCTCGTGCTGGACGAGAGTCGGCTGGGCGAGGCGCTGTTGTCCGATCACAGCGGTGTGTTCTGGCAGGACGCGCAGACCAAGCTGTCGTTTGGCCGGGTCCGCCAATTGACGAACCCTCCGCCCGACATCGTGCTGGCGCCCGCGCGGGAGGCTGTGCGCTGTGCGGTAGCCCGGCTGATGGATCGCTACCTGCTGAGCTTCTCGTCCTTGGGCGACCCCGGCCACACGCCCAATGAAGAGATCCTGCATTCGCACCTGTTTACGCTGGCCAATGCGCTGGGGGTACCTGACCCGGTTGGGATGCGTCCCGAGCGCAAGTTCTTCAGGGCGATGGTGGTGCTCTCGGACAGCACGCCTTTGGGCGACATCAACGCGAACCTGCCGAGGTTTGTCTGGCAGGAGACGGGCGCACCGATAGCACTGGGCAGCGGTGACCGCTTGTCCGCAACGCCACATCGGCTGGTCCGGGTGGAAGTGCTGGAGCGATTCGCTCGCAGCCATCCGGGTGATCTGGTCGTGCCAACCCTGCTGCTGCACGGCCAGCATGATCGGCAATCCACCCACCGGGTCCAGGCCCGCGCCGATCAGGCGCTGGGGATGTGGGCCTTGGGCGAGTCGGTGCCCAGTCTCGACCGGGGCTTTCTGGTGCGGCAGCACAGCCCCAGCAATGCCCCGTTGCCTGACCCCGCGAGTTTGCGCCCGCGTCTGTACCAGCGGGCGCAGGTGGTGCTCTCCGAGGTGGCGCTGGGCGATGTGAACAGCCGCACCCCACGTCGCGCCGTGTACCGCACTCGGTCCCTGCCCCGACTGGGCGATCTCACCCTGGGTGACCTGGCCGAGATCGAATGGCGGCCGCTGACAGAGATGCAAATTTGCATCTCTGGCCTGACCGAGAACCTGCCCTATGCCTTCGAAGACGCCCGCCCGAGCCTGCTGCGCCTGCTGACCCGCAGCGCTGAAGCCGGCACCGCTTCACAGGTGTTTCCTGCACGCGTGCCCGTCCTCAGCACCCGCGCCGCCTGGCAAGGCCAGACCTGGACCGGCGTGCGCTGGCCGACTTCAAGCTGGACCGACACCCGCGAGCTGATTGGCAGCGCCCACAGCACGCAGTCCTGATTTCTCTACCCCCATTCATTCCTGGAGCACCCGATGGCCATCCTGACTGCCAGCGGTCGCGCTGCGCTTGCCGCCGCGATCAAAGAACAAACCCTGCACCTCGCCTTGGGCGAGGGTGACCCGCTGTGGGACACCACCAAGGCGATCAGCACGCCTTTTGACGAGGCTGGGGTGATCGAGCTGGGCTTTATGTACCTGGCCGACATCCGTGTCACCTCGCTCGATGACCAGACCGAGTACCTGCTCGATGTGGACTACAGCGCCAACGCCCGCGAGGGCGTGATCCGCCGTCTGCCGGCGAGCACGATTCCCGAAGGGGGTGACGTCACCGTCCACTTCAAGGTTTCGCATCCGCCCGAATCCATCGGCCAGACGGCGCTCTTGCGCGAAGTCGGCCGCCGCGTCGTCGATGAGGTGCATTTCGTCACCGCCGACCCCGAGGGTGAGATCGTCGTGCCGACCGGGCGCTACCGGCTCAGCGCTGATCCGACCAATCACCTGTTCATCCGCGTGCGCTTCGACTTCGAGGATGCCGCCACCAGCGTGGTGCGCGAGCAAGGCCTCTTCGTGGGCACCCAGACCGATCCCGAACTGCCCATCGGACAGAAGTTCTTCATTCCGGCCCAGATCACGGACGCCGGCATCCTCCTCGTGCTGCAGAACTCGGTGCCCATCGTGCGCCAGCCCAGTACGCGCGAGACCTTCGAATTCGTTGTCACGTTTTAAGCGAGGCCACCCATGATCGAGCGTTACTACAACCTGTTTGACCCGGCCAAGCACTACACCCAGCTCTTGTTCCGTGCCGGCGATGGCCTGCAGTCCCGAGAGCTCAACGAGATCCAGAGCACGCTGATGCACCGCCTGCAAGGCGTGGCTGACGCACTGTTGAAGGATGGCGACATCGTCAGCGGGGCCAACTTGCAGATCGATGCCGACACGGGTTTGGTCACCCTGGAGGCGGGTCGCGTCTATCTGCGCGGGGCGGTACGTGAAGTGTCGGCGGCCAGTTTCACCGTGCCGACTTCGGGCCGCATTGCCGTCGGCGTACGTTTCACCACCCGCACCGTCACCGAACTCGAAGACCCTCAACTGCGTGAGCCAGCGGTGGGCGTGCGCAACTACCAGGAGCCGGGTGCTGGCCGACTGCAGGAGACCCTCGCTTGGGGCTGGGAAGGTGCAGGCACCAGTGACGGTCAGCCCGGTGACTTCCACGCTGTCTATGCACTGGACAACGGCATCCTGGAGAACCGCCGTCAGCCGCCCGTGCTCGATGGCGTGATTGCCAGTCTGGCGCGCTACGACTATGACGCCAACGGCCACTACGTCACCGAAGGGCTGGGCGTCCGATTCCTCAGCACCGATACCGATGCTCAAGAGCACATCTTCTCGGTCGCCGAAGGCCGGGCCAACATCGACGGCTTCAAGGTCGAGCGCAGCCAATCGCAGCGCCTGCGGCTGCCCATCGATCCGGATTTGCAGCGGGTGTCCTCGGAACCGCAGGTCTTCAACGACAGCGGCGACGGGTCGATGGTCGTCACGATCAACCGGCCACCGCTGGCCCAGGTGCTCGACATCAAGGTCACCCAGCAAAAGACCGAGACGGTGGTCCATGGCGCTTTCACGGGCAGCCGCGATGTCCTGACCGAACCCACGGTCGTCGCCGTGCTGGAGGTCAAGCAAGGGATCACCACCTACACCCAGGGCACCGACTACAAGGTGGTGGGCGATGAGATTGACTGGAGCCCCGGCGGTGCCGAACCCGCACCGGGGTCGAGCTACCAGGTCACTTACCAGTACATCGCCAGTGTCACGCCCACGGATCTGACCGACACCGGCTTCAAGGTGACGGGCGTGGTGCAGGGTTCCACGATGTACATCGACTACCAGTGGAAGCTGCCGCGCGTCGATATGCTGGCGCTCACCGCCGATGGTCAGGTTGAGCGCATCAAGGGCATCAGCCAGGTGAGGAATCCCGTCGCCCCCACCGTGCCAGCCTCGCGCCTGGCGCTGGCCGAGATCGCCTACGACTGGCGCAGTGGCTCGGAACCCGTCGTGCGCAACGTGGCGATTCGCACCATCAAGGTCTCGGAGCTGACTGCCATGCAGCGTCAGATCGCCGACCTCTACGACCTGATGGCGCTCGAACGTTTGCGGGTCGATGCCAACATCCGTGAGCCCGCCGCCAAGAAGGGGCTGTTCGTGGACAACTTCCTCGACGACGACCTGCGCGATCAGGGCGTGGCGCAGACCGGCGCGGTGGTGGCCGGCGTCCTGACCCTGCCGATCACGGCTTCGGCGCAGCACGCCAAGGAGAACGGCAACGCCCTCATTACGCTCGACTACACCCTGACCCCGGTGATCGAGCAGTTGGCCCGCACGGGTTCGATGAAGATCAACCCCTACCAGGCCTTCGAGCCGGTGCCGGCCCGGGTCACCTTGAACCCGGCTGTCGACCAGTTCACCGTCACCAACACCACTTGGGCCTCGGACGTGACGGAGCGCCTGATTACCGGCAGCGGTGTGCTCGAACAGGTCGTAGAGACGCGTCGTTCGGAGCAGGTGCTGGCATCTTCTTCGGAGGAGGCCCAGTTCTTGCGCAGCCTCAACGTTGCCTATCGGGTGGAAGGGTTCGGACCCAGCGAGGCGCTGACTGCCTTGCGCTTCGACGGCATCGGGATCGCACAGCCAGCTGGTACGGCAGCCAATGCCGCCGGCCTGCTCACGGGCAGCTTCCAGATCCCGCAGGCCATCCCGGCTGGGGCCAAGCTGGTGGAGTTCCTGGGTGCTGGCGGGAGCTACGGCTCGGCGACCTACGTCGGTCGCGGCCAGATCGTCACCGAGACGCGCCGGCGGATTCTCACCACGGTGGTGCGCCGTTGGGACCCGCTCGCGCAAACCTTCACGCTGCCCGAGCGCCGGACCATCGGCGGGCTGGAGTTGTGGTTCACGACCAAGGGCGGCACCGCGCCGGTGATCGTGCAGATCCGCGAAACCCAGGTTGGCATTCCGACCACCACCGTGCTGACCGAGGGGCGTTTGCTGGCCGCCGACATCAAGACCGATGGCAACGCGACCCGGGTGCTGCTCGACCCGGTGGCGCTGGAGGCCAACCGCGAGTACGCCCTGGTAGTGCTCACGGACGACGCGAACCACGCCGTGTCGGTGGCTGAGCTCGGCAAATACGACCCGCGCACCGGCTGGGTCACGGCGCAGCCCTACCAGATCGGGGTACTGCTCTCGTCCTCCAACGGCATCACCTGGACGCCGCACCAGACGCAGGACCTGACGTTTCGGCTGCTGGGCTGCCGGTTTTCGCAGACGAGCAAGACGGTCTCGCTGGGCCAGTACACCGTGACCAACCTGTCCGATGTGATGGCCCTTGCGGGCGTCGAGCGTCCGGCCGCCGGTACCGATGTGCAGTTTCTGGCGACCGATCCCCAGGGGCGGATCTACACCCTGTCGGAAGACCAGGGCCTGGCCTTGAGCGAGAAGCTATCGGGCAACCTGGCGGTGTCGGCCAAGCTGACCGGCACCGAAACCGCGAGTCCAATTCTGTATCCGGGCACGCAGCTGGTGTTCGGCACGTTGGAAGCGGCAGGCGACTACCTGTCGCGCGCCATTCCCGCTGCGGCCACCTTCAACGTGTCGGTGACCTTCGATGCCCTGACACCGGGCACGTCCAGCGTGGCCGTGCAGGCGGAGTCCGGTACGTCGGGCAGTTTCCAGGCGCTGTCGCTGTCCTCGGGTGTGGAAGTGGGCAACGGCTGGGTGGAGCGTACCTACAAGGCCACGAGCTTGGTCGGTGTCGGTGCCGACCGCACCACCCGCGTGAAGCTGGCGCTGTCCGGCAATCCGCAGCACCGGCCCTTCGTGCGCAATCTGCGCGTCATCGTCACCTGATGGGAGTGAACGATGGCTCAGGAGCGCACCCCGCGCGGCTACCCGCTGCCGCACCCCGAGCACCTGCTGTCTGAAGACGTCCTCAACCTGCGTGAAGCCCTCACCCGCATCGATGCGGATGTTGCCGCGCAGGAGGCGTCCACCCAGCAGGGGCAAGACCAACTCACCGAACGGCTGCACCGCCAGCAACTGCGGGTGTTTCACCAGTTCGGCTTTTAAGGAGCACCCCCCATGGCCAAAGACCCCTTGCTGCGCGATGCGGTGCGCGCGATCAAAGCCAAGATCGAAACCGCCGCCGAGATCGCCACACCCGAAGAACTGGCGTACCTCGGCACTGCCATCGACCGCATTGGTGGTCGCGCCACCGTCCTCGAGGTCGAGGAGATGGGCGATATCAAGATGGCGGAGATGTCGGCGCACGCTACCTCCTTGGAGACGGCAACGCTCGACACCATTGCCACGGCCGCTGAGGTCGCGATTGCCAACGTCACGGCTACCAAGACGGACGCTGAGAGTTTCATCACGGCGACGAAGGCATCTGCCGAGGCCTCGGTCACCCAGACCAAGGACGCGGCACTGTCGGTGATGGCTCAGACCGAGACCAGCACCGTGGCGACCGTCAATGCGGCGGCCCAGACCGCGATTCAGCAGGCGGCGGCCGCCGCCAATAGCGTCACCCAGCAACTGGTGCTGGGGCGCAAGACCTTCTTCTTGGCCCAACTCTAAGGAGTCCCCTCAATGTCCATTCTGGGAACGGCGCTGCCAGCCGCCAACACGCTGGCGACCCTTTACGAAGTGCCGACCGGCCGCCGTGCGGTGGTCAATGTCGCCGCCTGCAACAAAGGCACGGCAGCGGCCAAGGTGCGCGTGGCGCTGACGGCGTCAGCCACCCCGGCTGAGAGCGAGTTCATCGAATTTGATGTGAGCCTAGCGGCGACCGAGGTGCTAGAGCGAACAGCGCTGTCTCTGGCCGCCGGTCAGAAGATCGTGGTGCAGGCCAGCGCCGCCACGGTCAGCTTCAACGCCTGGGGCATCGAGGAGGTGGCGTAATGGGACGATTTTTGCGTAGCGTGAGTACCGACACGGTCGATCCACGCCAATACAAGAACTATCAGGAATACACCTCGGCAGGCAGTTACTCGTTCACGGTACCGGCCGGCGTCTCACGCATCCGCGCCATCGTGGTCGGTGCAGGCGGCGGTGGTGCCTGCTCCAAGACGACCTACTACGGCGGTAACGGTGGGGGCGGTGGCGGTTTTGCGATGGGTGAGTACGACGTCACCCCGGGTCAGGTGCTCGCCATCACGGTCGGCGCTGGCGGCGTAGGCTCCAGCAGCAACAACACCAAGGCCGGCAATGGCGGCTCGTCCAGTGTCGGTAGCCTGCTGTCGGCCACCGGTGGTCAAGGCGCCGATGGCCATGGCAATAGCTACAGCACCGGTGGCGCCGGCGGAACTGGAACCGGCGGCACGCTGTTTAACCGCACTGGCGGTACCGGTGGTCGTGGCTGCTACGGCTCCTGGGGCTCCGGCTCGGAGAACCACGGCGGTGGCGGCGGGGGTTCCGCTGGGTCCTGGCTCGGCAATGGCGGCAACGGTGGCAGCGTCGGCTTCCAATCCCACTACACCGCCGCTGGTGCCGGGGGCGGTGGCATTGGCGGCCCAGGTGGCAACACCACCCAGTGGTCTCAGCAATCAACCTCGAACTACATCGCCATTTCCGGCGCCGGTGGTGGCTCGGGGGGCGCAGGTGGTCACGGCACCGATTCCGGTCAGATCTCGATCAGTTCCAGCAACGCGATGGGTTACGGCAACGGCGGCCCTGCCATCGATGGCAGCTTCGCCACCCCGCTGTGGGGGACGAATTACTCCGCAGCGGGTATCGACCTGGCTGATTTTTCCAGTGCGACCAGTGTGGTGCCCAAGTTCTACACCGCCGTGACTGGAGCGGCTGGACTACTCACTGTCAAAGAGTATTCCTTCGCCACACCACGGCTGCTGAACTGCAACGGCGGAGGGGCTGCCGGTGTTTGGGGCCAATCGGCCGCTTTGATGGGCGGCAACGGCGGTCCCGGTGGCGGTGGCTCGGGCGGCTACTGCTACACATCCAACAGCAGCTCCCATGGCGGCGCGGGCGGCTTCCTGGGAGGCGGCGGCGGTGGTGGTGGCTACAACGCCAGCGGCGGCAATGGAGGCCATGGTGGTGGGGGCGGCGGTAATGGCAACTACTACGGCGGCACTGGGGGCAACGGTGGCAATGGCGGCCCCGGCTACGTGGCCATTGAATGGTGATGAAGGAGGAACAAACGATGCCCAACTGGATTCGACTCGACAACGACCGGGTGGTGGAGACCACCGACACCGACCCCAAGGGCCGGTTTCATCCGGACCTCAAATGGACCAAGGCGGCTGTCAGTGTGCAAGCTGGGATGGTCAAGCAGGCCGATGGGAGTTTTGCGTTTCCTGAACCCGCGCCAGAGAGCGCTATCGCGGCCACGCTGACCCCGGCGACACCGCTGACCAAGCTCGCCTTCATGAACCGCTTCACGATGGAGGAGTTGGCTGCCATCTACACGGCGGCCAAGACCGAAGTCATGGTCGAGGTGTTCCTGGACAAGCTCAAACTGGCCGAACACGTCGATGTCACCGATCCGCAGACCAGGGCGGGCCTGCAGGCGCTCGCCGCCAGCGGGCTTCTGACGGAGGCCCGAGTCCAGGAGGTCCTGCAGTGATGGCCGCCTTGGTTCGTGTCCTCCAACAGCGTCTGTCGATGCTTGGGCTGTGGGGGCTGTGCCAGATTGCGGCGGTGATCGCGTCGCTCTGGATGCTCGGTGCCGCCTTGGCCGGGAGCCGACGGGCCTGGACCCTGGCGGTCGCCCACGACCAGCTGGCCAACGCGGCCTTCGGCGGGCATGAGGACGAGACGCTCTCCAGCCGCGCTGGCAAGGCCGCGCGCGAGGGCAAGCGCTGGGCCTGCGTCTTCTGTCGGCTGCTGGATCGGCTCGATCCGAACCACTGCGAGAAGTCCATCGAGTCCGATGAGGGCAAGCCTGCGGTCTGAACGCTCAACTTCTCGCTCCCCCACTCCACCATTTCCCCCGACTTATTCCGCCCATGGGCGGATTTTTTGTTTCTGGAGAACCGTTATGGCAGACCGATTCCTGCACGGGATTGAACTCATCGAGATCGAGGACGGCGGGCGCACCGTGCGCACCGTCAAATCCTCGGTCATTGGCCTGGTGGGCACGGCGCCCCAGGCCTCCACTGCCCGCACCGCCACGCTGACCCTGGGCCAGGGAGAGGCAGCACTGACCTTTACCGCCAAGGTGCCCGGCGCCCTGGGCAATACCCTGCGCGTCCAGATCCGCGCCGCTACACAACCAGAAGCACCGTTGGCGGTGGCTCTAGACACTCGAAGCCCGGGCACCACTCTGATCGACGTGACCCTGGCGACGAACGCCCAGGGCGAGCGCATCAGTACAGCGGCCGAGGTCGCCCAAGCCTTGCTGGCGGATTCCAGTATCGCAGCACGGGTGACGGTCACGGCGGGGGGTGAGGGGACTGGTATCGTCGCAGCCACCCTCGGTTCGCGCAGCCTCGATGGCGGTATGGATGAACCGTTTCCGCTGAATGTCCCGGTGCTGGTCAATAACCGGCGCCTGGCCGCCCACTTGGGCGAATCTGGCACCTTGCCCCAGGCGATCCGCGCCATCCAGGATCAGGCCTCGCCCTTTGTTTATGTGGTGCGCGTCTCGGAAGGGGCGACCCTGGATGAGACGATCAATGCCGTGATCGGTGGCCTTGATCCAGCGACGGGGCAACTCGCCGGCATCGCGGCGCTGCAGGAAACCCGTGCCGAGATGAAGTCGCGCATCCTGATCGCCCCGGGCTTCAGCCAGCACAAGGCCGTGGCCGATGCATTGATCGCAGTGGCCCAGAAGACCCGGGGGATTGCCGTGATCGACGGGCCCAACACCAACGATGAGGCTGCTATCAACTACCGTGCCGAGTTCGGCAGTGACCGCGCCTATATCGTCGATCCTTGGCTGGTGGTGCGTGCCCGCGATGGCTCGGAGATCGTCGAGCCGCCTTCGGCTCGGGTGGCTGGACTGATCGCCCAATCCGATGCCGAGCGCGGCTTCTGGTTCAGTCCGTCCAACCAAGTGGTGGCTGGCGTGCTGCGACCCGCCCGTCCAGTCTCCTGGGCGATCAACGATCCCAACACCCAGGCCAATTACCTCAACGAGTTCTCGGTGGCGACCTTCGTGTCGCACGACGGCATCCGCCTGTGGGGTAACCGTACCTGTGCCACCGACAGCCGCTGGGCCTTCCTGTCAGTGCGGCGCACTGCCGACATGATCAACGAATCCTTGGTCAAGGCGCACCTGTGGGCGGTGGATCGCAACATCACCCGGACCTACGTTGAGGAAGTGACCGAGATGGTCAACGCCTACCTGCGCCAACTCAAAGCTCAGGCAGCGATTCTGGGTGGGCGCTGCTGGGCCGACCCCGAGCTCAACACCGCGCAGGCCATTGCCGATGGCCGGGTGTACTTCGACTTTGATTTCACGGCCCCGTATCCGGCCGAGCACATCGTGTTCCGCTCGCACCTGGTCGGTGACTACCTTGAGGAGATTCTGTAATGGCCATCGAACTGCCGCACGTCTTGAAGAACATGAACCTCTTTGTCGATGGCCGGGGCTACGCCGGGCGGGTCGACGAGATCAAACTGCCCAAACTCACCCTGAAGACCGAGGAGCATCGCGCTGGAGGCATGGATATCCCGGTCGAGCTCGAACTGGGCATGGACAAGCTCGAAGCCGAGCTCACCCTCTCGGACTTCGATCCGGAGGTCTTCAAGCTCTTTGGGCTGCTGGATTCCACCCGCACCCAGATCACCTTGCGCGGGGCGATCCAGGCCCAGGGCACGCCGGCCCGGCCGGTGATCGTCAATCTCGCTGGGGGCTGCAAGGAGATCGAGGCCAGTGCCTGGAAGCCCGGCGACAAGAGCACGCTGACGCTACAGGTGGCGGCGCACTACTACAAGCTCACCGTCGGTGACGAGGAACTCGTCGAGATCGATGCGGTGAACCTCGTGCGCAAGGTCGGCGGAGTCGATCAGATGGCAGAGATTCGTGCCGCGATTGGCGTTTGATCACACCCCCAGGAGAACACCCCCATGAAACCCATCCCTGAACGCATCACCCTGAACTTCCCCATTGAGCACGACGGTCTGCCGATCAAGGAGGTCGCCTTGCGCCGCCCCACGGTGGGCGACCACCTGGCCGCGCAGAAGTCGGCTGGGACCGATGCTGAGCGCGAGATCCGGTTGATTGCCAACCTGGCCGAGCTGCCGCCAGCGGCGATCCACCAGCTGGACATGAAGGACTACGCCCAGTTGCAGAAGGTGCTGGGCGGTTTTTTGCAGTGAATCCGGGTGAGCTCTCCGCCCTCGTGGTGGAGCTCGCCCTCTACACCCATTGGCCTCGATCCGAGTTGCTTGCCCTGGAGGTGAGTGAGTTGGTCGAGGCCTTGTCATGGGCGCGGCGGCTGTCGTCTGCCACGGCCACATCCTGATTTTTCGTTTCCCGAGGTACGCCATGGCCACTGCGCATCCCGTTCAGATCAGCATCGGTGCCACCCTGGCGGCCTCGCTCGGCTCGGCGGTGCGCGGCGCTCAAGCCCAGTTGAACCAGCTGGGATCGACCATGGCGGAGTTGGGCAACAAGCAGTCCGGCATCAAACAGCTGGAGAGCCTGCGCAGCCAGGCCAAGGATGCCGCCCTGGCCATGCGCGCCGCGCAGCAGAAGGTCACCGGGCTGGAAGCGAATATCGCTGGTCAAGGCGGTGAGCCCAGTGCCAAGCAGGCCCGGGAACTGGAACGCGCTCGTGCAGCGGCCACCCGAGCCGAGGAGGCCTACCGTCGCCAGCGCTCGGCCGTCGATGAACTGAGCACCTCTTTGGAGCGTGCCGGCGTGAACACCCGCACCATGGGCAGCGAATCTGCCCGGCTGGGTAGCCAGCTGGAAACCCTGCGTACCCGCACCGAAGCCCTGACCCGTGCCCAGCAAGCACAGGCCCGGAATCTGGAGAACCGCAGCGCCTACCGCGCCCAGATGATGGATGCGGTGGCCTTGGGCGGTGCCCTCTATGGTCTGGTGCAGCCAGCCGTCCAGTTCGAGTCGGTGATGGCTGATGTGAAGAAGGTGGTCAATTTCGACACGCCGGATCAGTTCGGCCAGATGAGCAAAGATGTGCTCTTGATGTCGACCCGCATTCCGATGGCCGCTGACGGCATCGGCGCCATCGTCGCGGCGGCCGGTCAGGCCGGCATCGCCCGCGAGGAGTTGCTGCGCTTTGCCGAAGACGCCGCCAAGATGGGCGTGGCGTTTGATCTCTCGGGGCAGCAGGCCGGGGCGGCCATGACGGGCCTGCGCTCGATCTTCGGCTTGACCCAGGACGAGGTGGTCAAACTCGGCGACGCGATCAACCACTTGTCCAACAATATGGATGCCAAGGCATCCGATTTGTTGAATATTGCTAACCGTGCCGGGTCGACCGCCAAACTCTTCGGACTGTCCGGCGCGCAGTTGAATGCCCTGGGCGCCACCTTCCTGGCGCTCAAGACACCACCGGAAGTCGCGGCCACCGGCATCAACGCGCTCTTGATGAAGTTGGCCACCGCCGACAAGCAGAACGAGAAGTTCCAGCAGGGTCTGCAGGACATCGGGCTGTCGGCCGAGGTCATGAAGCAGATGATCCAGCGCGATGCGCAAGGCGCGCTGACCACCTTCCTGCAGCAAGTGAAGAAGGCGCCGGATCTGATGGGCACGCTGTCGGACCTCTTCGGCATGGAGTACGCCGACGACATTGCCAAGCTGGTGGGCTCGATGGAGACCTACGAGAAGGCGGTGGGCCTGGTGGCCGATCAGACGGCCTACGCCGGCTCGATGCAGAAAGAATACGAGGCCCGTTCGGCGACCACCGCCAACAACCTGCAGCTCTTGAAGAACCAGATGAGCCGGCTCGGCATTACGGTGGGCAATGCGCTGCTGCCGGCCTTGAACAGTCTGGTGGGCGCGCTGATGGGGCCCATTGATAGCCTGGCCAATCTGGCCGAACGCTTTCCCATCGTCACCCAGGTGGTGGTGGGCACGGTCGGTGCCGTGTTGGGTTTGAAGGTGGCGACGATTGCGCTGGGCTACGCCTGGACCTTCGTGAAGGGACCGATCCTGGGTGCCCAGGTGGCGTTTCAGTCAGCGCGTGCAGGTCTGGCGCTACTGCAAGTGCAGGCGGCAGCGACCGGTGCCAGCAGCGGGTTATTGTCACTGGCCTGGGCGCGGATTCAAGGTGGTGCGCTGGGCATCATTGCGCCCATCAAGTCGGCAGCGCTGGCCTTCTGGTCGATGCTGCCAGCCATCGGTGCGACGACGGCAGCGCTCTTGGCCAACCCGATCACCTGGATCGTCGCCGGCATTGGGGTCGCCGTCGCCGGTCTCGCCCTCGTCATCCGCAAGTACTGGGACCCCATTGCCGCTTACGTCGGCGGCGTGTTCGAAGGCATCCGGTCCGCAGTGCAGCCAGCGATCAGCAGCCTGTCCACGGCGCTGGCACCGCTGGCACCGATTGGCCGGGCAGTGGCGTCGGTCTTCGGACTCATTGCTGATGCAGTCAGCGGCCTGGTCGGATGGGTGGGCGAATTGCTGTCTCCGGTAACCCTGACCACAGACGAGTTCAACAGCCTGTCCGCATCCGGTCAGTCCCTGGGGACGGTGATTGGCAGCGTGTTGAGCACGGCTTTTACGGCACTGACCTTCCCGATCCGCGCCGTGGGTACCCTGGTGGGCTGGGTGATGGCGGGCTTTCGGTGGTTGGTGTCGTTCTCACCGCTGGCTGCGCTGCAAGCCGCCTGGCAGCCGCTCTCGGGGTTCTTCAGCAGCCTGTGGGCCAGCGTGGTCAGTGGGGCGCAATTGGCCTGGCAGCAACTGACTGCGGCCTTGGGCTCTTTCGCGCCCTTGCAGGCACTGCAGTCGGTGATCGGTTCGATGCTGACAGCGTTGCGTGATCTGCCCGGCCAGTTCATGAGTCTCGGCAGTGCGATGCTGCAAGGCCTCGCCCAAGGTGTGCGCAATGCCGCACAGCAAGCGGTCTCCGCCGTCGGTGAAGTGGCCGCAGGGGTGCGTGACCGCTTCAAGGCGATGCTGGGCATCCACAGTCCGTCGCGGGTGTTCGCCACACTGGGCAGCGCGCTGTCGCTCGGTCTGGCGCAAGGGGTGGCGGCGGCCGGGCCGGCGGTGGTGAATGAAGTCGGGCAACTGGCGCAGTCGCTGCAGGCGGTGCCGTTGTCGCTGGCCAGCCCTGACATGGTGCCGCCGGAGCCGGGTGCGCCGACTATGCCGTCGCCATCGCTTGGGGCGGCTGCTATGCCGCCGGTGGTCATGCCGAGGCCGGTGCCTTCGTTTGCCACCGCCGCACCCGAACCGGAACCCGCTGCACCGGTGGATCAACCGGGTCTGCGGCTGCCGTCACCAGATCGTCCGTCCCTGGGCTTGGCGCTGCCTGTTCGGATCGATGTGCCCGTGCCGACGTTGCGGCCGGTGTGGGAGGAGATGCCTGTCCCGCAGGTGCCATCGGCCAAAGGTGGGTCTGGCGATACCACGGCGCCTGAGCGTGCTCCGCCAATCTTGGCGAACGAGCAGCCTCGAGCCTTAGTGCCTGAGCTGAAGCCTATGCCGGTGAGCACGCCGCCAGCAGTGCCATCCATGCCGGGGGCTCCAGCAGCCCCAGGCGCCCCCACGATCCACTTCGCCCCGCAGATCACCATCCATGCACCTGCAGGCAGCGACCCGCAGGCCTTGGCCGATCTGCTCGAAGGCCGGCTGCGCAGCCTGATCCGCGACGCCTTGCGCGGCTCCAGCGCGGCGCTGCACGACTGATCTTTTCTTGTTTCGGAGGTTCGCCATGGCCGAACGCGTGATGTTGGCCTTGGGGCCGTTTCGTTGCGAGATGGGGCAAGCCACCTACCAGAGCCTGGCCATGAGCCAGTCCTGGCGCTGGCCCGAGCAGGCCCGCATCGGGCGCGAACCCGCCTTGCAGTTCACTGGCCGCGAGCCCGCCGAGATCCGGCTGCAGGGGGTGCTGTTTCCCGGGTTCGATGCGGGTCTTGCGCAGGTGGAAGAAATGCGCGAACTGGCCGACCGGGGCGAGCCCCTGCAACTGGTCGATGGCCTAGGCCGGGTGTGGGGTGCGTGGGTGATCGTCGAAGTCGGTGACACTCGCAGCGTGCTGATGGACGACGGCCAGCCGCGCCGGGTGGGGTTTGAAGTGAAACTCAAGGCCTACGGCGAGGACGAGACCGTCACCGACTACTCGGGCGGCTGGAGTCCATTCGCCGTGCTCTCGGTCGTCGACTCGGTGCTCACCGATCCCATCGGCGCGATTGATGAACTGCTCGGATCGTTGCCTGGTTTGCTGGAAGAAACGGGCACCGCCAGTGAAGTCACTTCCGTGGCCTCGGTCCACACGGCCTTCAAGGAACTGCTCTCGAGCTTTGGCGCCAGCCTCAATGGCCTGCACAGCGAGTTGATGTCGGCTGGTCTCACGATCCCCGCCATCGACCCGCTGGTGCAGCAGGTGATCACGGCTGCCAATGCCCCGCTGACTTCCTCTGCCGCGCTGGATGCACAGATCAGCGCCTTGCGCACCGCGATCAATGCGCTGCGGGCCACCGCCAGCCAGATCCAGGCGCGCACTGATCCGGCGCTCTACAGCCAGCAACACAGCGAGATCGCCGGCGAGTTCGTCGCCTTGCTGGAAAAAACCCACACCGCTCTGGTCTGGTTGCAGGAGGCCTTGCCATGAGCCGCAGAAAGTTCGATGCCCAAGTGCTGACATCCCGCGAAGGCGAGATGCTCGATGCACTGGTCTGGCGGCACTACGGCCGCCTCGACGTGCTGCCGCTGGTGATCGAGGCCAACCGGCAGCTGGCACGACTGCCGGTGGCGCAGATGCTGCGCTTACCAGCGGGCACACCGGTCTTTCTACCCGCACTCAACGACCAGCCCGTGCTGCCGCTGGTGCGGATCTGGTCGTAGAGGAGGCGCACGATGCAACCCACCTTCCTGATCCTCGCGGACCGTACCGACATCACCCGCGCCGTGGCCGACCGGCTGCTAGAGCTGGTGGTGACCGACGAAGCCGGTCTGTCCTCGGATGCCCTGCGCCTGACGCTGGATGACCGACGGCGTGCGGATGGGGCGATTGCGCAACTGCCCAAGATCGGCACGGTGCTCGAAGTCTCGCTGTCCTACGCAGGCCGCGCCTGGGTGACGATGGGCAAGTTCATCGTCGACGAGATCGAGATCCGCTCGCCACCGGCCACGCTTTCCGTCTCGGCCAAGGCCGCCGATATGGTCGGGCCGTTTCGCAGTCCCAAGACGCGCTCCTGGGAGGCAACGACGCTCGGGGCTTTGGTCAGCGCCATCGCGGCTGAACACCGCTACCAGGCCAAGATCGATCCCGAACTCGGTGCCATCGCCGTTCCCCATCTGGATCAGACGGCCGAGTCGGACATGGCGCTGCTGACGCGTCTGGCGGCCAAACACGATGCGGTGGCCAAGCCCGTCGCCGGTTTCCTGGTGCTCGCGCGCCAAGGCGCAGCCAAGACCATCACCGGTCAGACGCTGCCGACACTGCGGCTGGAGCCCGAGCAACTGGCGCAGTGGCGCTACCAGCACAGCGCCCGCAAGCCGGCTGGCACAGGTAGCGCCCAAGGGGAAACCGGCCAGTCGCCTCCGCAGGTCAGCACCGGCGGCACCAAGGCGTACTGGTGGGACTTCGAGAAAGGCGAACGCCGGGAAGTGACCACTGGGTCACCACCCTTCGAGGAAATCCGCTACGTCCATGCCACCGAAGCGGAGGCCAAGGCCGCAGCGGCCACCCGCAAGAACACCGGCGAACGCGGTCAGGGTGAGTTGAGTTTCAGCCTGCCGGGCGATCCAAGGCTGGCGGCAGAAGGCCGGCTGTCCATCAATCTGCGTCCCGGCATCCCCACGGATTGGCGCATCAAGCGCGTCGAGCACCGCCTGGGTGCCCAGGGCTACACGACACAGGTCGAGTGCGAGCGCTTCACCGCTGCACCCGTTCCCATCACTGCAACCGAGTAAGGAGGCCACCGTGCCAGACAAAGATCCTTCGACCTACGGCCTGATCACCTACCTGTGGGTGACGGGTCTGGCCGCCTGGGGTGGCCTCGTGAATTTCTATCGCAAGGTGAAGTCCGGCGAGACCCGGGCTTTCAACGTGGTGGAGCTCATCGGTGAGATCGCCACCTCGGCGTTTGCCGGGCTCATCACCTTCTGGCTGTGCGAGGCCGCGCAGTTCAATCCCCTGGTCACTGCTGCGCTGGTCGGTATCTCCGGCCACATGGGCAGCCGGGCCATTTACCAACTGGAGCGCTGGGCGCAGACGCGCTTGGGTAATTCCACCAGCAAGGAGCGGTCATGAGCACCATCGACACTATCCTCGATGAGATCATCCGCCGTGAAGGCGGCTACGTGAACCACCGGGCCGACCGGGGCGGGCCAACGAACTTCGGCATCACCGCGCAGACGCTGGGCAGCTGGCGCAAGCTCGGTCGCCCCGCCACGGCTGCTGAAGTGCAGGCGCTGACGGAAACCGAAGCCCGTGCCATCTACCGCCAGCAGTACATCGCCGGCCCCGGGTTCGAAGCCATCACGCATCCAGCGCTGCTGCATCTGCTGGTCGATGCTGGTGTGCATTCCGGGCCAAAGCGAGCGGTACAGTGGCTGCAGTTGGCACTCGGTGTCACGGCCGACGGCGTCATTGGTCCCAAGACCCGGGTGGCACTCGCTGCCGCCGATCAAGGTGTGCTCTACGGCAAGGTGCTGGGGCAGCGCTTGCGTCACCTCGGACGATTGATCACCCATGATCCAAAGCAGTCAGCGTTCGCCGCTGGCTGGATGAACCGGATGGCGGAATTCGTGGAGGGCACGGTATGACCCCGATCCTCACCACCTTGGCCCCGGGCTTGCTGGAAGCCGGCAGTCGGCTGATCGACCGTCTGGTGCCTGACCCCGCCGAACGCGAGAAGGCCAAGCTCGCGCTGCTGCAAGCCGAAGGGCAACTGGCGCTGCAGGAGATGCAGACCAGCCTGTCGGCGATCCTGGCTGAGGCCAATTCGGCCGATCCCTGGACCAGCCGGGCACGGCCGACATTCCTTTACGTGATCTACGGCGTGATCCTGCTGTGTGTGATCGGCGCCATTATCGGCATCTGGTGGCCGACGCACGTCTTTCAGGCGGCGGAGAACTTGAACAGGCTTCTGGGCGCGGTGCCCGAGAGCCTTTGGTGGCTGTTCGGTGCCGGCTACCTGGGCTACACCGGAGCGCGCAGCTTTGACAAGTGGCGTGGGCCGGCCCGGTGACCGGTGCTGCCCGGCACGACAACCTGAAACGACGATCCCCCGATCTCACTGCCTTTGCCGGTGGTGGGGTCGGGGGATTTTGCTTTTGTAGAGCGTGAAGCCTATTCGTTCCGCTATTCACGCGCCTTAGTTCCGATATTTACGTCTAGTGATTCCGGAATTTACGTTGTTGGTTTCCGAGATTTACGATACTATGTCTTCATGAATATGGCATCCCTTTTCCCGCGCCGGATCGAACCGCGCATTGCTGAAGCCCTGCTGGACACGCCTGTCGTGTTGCTGGCGGGTCCTCGTCAGGCCGGCAAGACAACGCTGGTGCGGCAAATCGCAGAACAGCAGGGATTGCGCTACCTGACCATGGATGATGAGCTGACTTTGCTGTCGGCACGAGAAGATCCGGTCGGGATGATTCGCAGCCTGGATCGCGCCGTGATCGATGAAATCCAGCGCGCGCCTCAACTGCTGCTGGCCATCAAGAAGAGCGTTGACGAAGACCGGCGTCCCGGCCGTTTCCTGCTGACGGGATCGGCCAACTTGATGGCTCTCCCCACCGTGGCCGACTCACTCGCAGGCCGGATGGAAACCCTGTCGCTGTTGCCTTTGTCGCAGAGCGAAATCGCGTCGCGCTCGGCGAACTGGATCGATAGTGCTTTCGCCGGTCGGATACTCAAGGTGGATCAGCCTGCACTGGGCAATGACCTGGTCGAACGCGTGCTGCGTGGCGGCTACCCCGAAGCCATTTCACGCGCCTCGGCCAGGCGCCGTGTCGCGTGGGCACGTCAGTACATCGACGCGATCATTCAGCGTGATGTGCGTGATGTGGCAGGCATCGAGAAGCTGGATCAGTTGCCACGATTCCTCCGTGCCTTGGCGCAGACGGCAGGCCAGATGTGCAATTACACCCAGCTCGGCGGCCAGGTCGGATTGGATGGCAAAACGGCCTCGCGTTACGTCGGGGTGTTCGAGCAGATGTACCTGCTCAAGCGGATCGATGTCTGGGCGCGCAACCGCCTGAACCGCGTTGTGAAGACGTCCAAGCTGCAGTTCATCGATTCCGGTCTGTTGGCGGCGTTGCTGGATCTGACCTTTGATGAGGTGCAGCAAGACCGCACGCGGTTTGGCAATGTGCTGGAGACCTTTGTCTTTGGTGAGCTGCTCAAGCACACGACCACGGCTGATGGCGACTATCGCCTTATGTACTACCGGGATGCGGACAAGTTCGAGGTCGACGTCGTGATCGAGAATACGGCCGGACAGCTGGTCGGGGTCGAGGTGAAAGCTGCAGCCACCGTCAAGGAAGGCGATCTTCGTGGGCTAAAGAAGCTGGCCAGCCTCGCGGGCAGCCAATTCAAGATGGGCGTGTTGCTGTATGACGGCACCGAGACGATGCCCTTGGGGGACGGAATCTGGGCAGCGCCGCTGTCAAGTTTGTGGGGGACATAGAAATAAAAAAGCGCGACAGCAATGTGTCGCGCCCCTGTCGTGCCTTGTCGGGCTGGGCCGTCACATAGTGGCCACTGCCTCCTGCCCCTGACTCGCCGCCGCCACCGGCCGACCCAATCTGGCGCTGGCGACCACATTCCCCACCACATTGACCGCCTCCAGCATCGCCTGCGGCGACAGGTGCGCGTAGCGCATCGTCACCTTCGGATCGTGGTGCCCCAGGAGCTTCTGCACCTCGTACAACGACCGCCCAGCATTGACCAGGAAACTCGCGTAGCTGTGGCGCAGGTCGTGCAGCCGCACCTCGCCCAAGCCCACCTTCTTTCGGATCGAGTCCCAGGCGTAGAAGATCGACACCGGCGGCTTCTTTGTCTTCGGGTTGAAGAACACCCAAGGGATGTCGTCCTGCCGAGGCAGCGACTGCAGCAACTCCACCGCCGCATCCGACAGCGGGATGTAATGCACCTTCTTGGACTTCGAGCGCGCAGCCGGAATCATCAGCAAACGCCGGTTCCAGTCGATCTCATCCCAGCGCGCATCCAGGATCTCCCGCTTCCTCGCACCGGTGTAGAGCAGCAACCGGATCACCTGGCCCACCTGCACATTGCGGTTGGTGTCCAGCTCGTCAAACAGCCGCTGCACCTCGTCGGTGGTCAAGTACCGCTCCCGGGCACCGTGGTCCTCAAAGGGCTCTACGCCATCGCAGGGGTTGCTCTTGGGCGGCAGGATGTCCCAGCGGATCGCGCAGTTGTAGATGAACTTCATCAGCACGATCATCCGGTTGCAGGTCCCGGCCGCGTAGCCCTTCTCGAACACCGTGTGGTGGAAGGCCACCACATCCGAGCGGGTGATCCGGTTCATCCGGAAATCGGCAAACACCGGCAGCAGGTGATTGCGCAGCATCGTCTCGTCCGTCTCCCAGCTGCGCTTCCTCGTCTTGGCGTAGGGCAGATAGCGCTCGGCCACGAAATCCCCAAAGGTCGGCACATCCTTGAAGCGGTGGCTCTCCACCTTTGGGTCGCCACCTTCGGTGACCATCTGCTTCATCTGGTGCGCCTTGGCCCGCGCATCCGCTAGAGCTATCTCATCGACCCGGCCGATGTTGTTCATCCGCACCTTGCCCGCCGCATCGCGGTAGCGGAAATAAAACGTCGCCCCGCCGCTGGCCCGATGCTCCAGCATGAACCCCTTGATCTCCGTGTCGAAGTAATACACCCCACCGGAGGCTGGCACGCGACCGGGCAAGGTGGCCAAAAACTCCGTACTCAATGCTTGTGCTGGCATGGTCTCTCTCCTCTTACAACGTGAGGCCATACTACGATACAATGCGCCTGAAAAGACACAAAAAGCATCTAAACAAACAGAGATATTTGCCAATCAAACTTTAAAGGAGTCGACCATGATCGACGGAAGACAGATCCGCGCCGCACGCGCGATGCTGGGCTGGAGCCGGGAGGAATTGCTGCATGCCTCGGGCATCTCGATGTCGGCGCTGCTGCGCATGGAAGGAGCGCTGGCCGACAGCCGCAGCTCGACGCTGAACAAGGTGGTCAAGGCCCTGAGCCTGGCCGGCATCGAATTCGTGACCCGAGACGACGGGGCGATAGGGGTGATCCTGAAGGCACAAAACCCGCCTCAAGCGCCACAATAGACAGACCAGCCAACCCAGCTGGAAAGCAACAAAAGCCACCCAAGGAGCAACAAAGGGTGGCTTTTATGCTTGATGGATCAGCTCTGGTAGGAAGTTGGTACGTCGGATTGGCTTTAAATTGCGTCTATATAGGTAGGAAGAGCGGCTAAGTCTTTGAAAAGACAAAGTAAATATCTGATCGGACTGAAAATATGCCTTTTGCGGTAGGAAAGTGGTCGGAAGTGGGCGCTTCGAGGGCTTCAAAACGCGCGTAAGTCTTTGACTTACAAAGGGATTGCAGAGTGCCGGGCTATTACGCTCACTAAAGGTATCAACGAGTTCACCGGCACCTCTGGCAACGATACGTTCGATGCCACCGAAGACAGCGCTGCAACCGCCACCTTCTCCAATTTGGACAAGCTGGATGGCGGCGCCGGCACCGATACCCTGAAGATCGTTCAGGCTGCTGCTGTTGATACCACTACTGTTGTTGGCGCAACCGTCAGCAACATCGAAAACATCAATATCACCAGCGGTGCCGCTGTTAAGACCAGCACCACCACGTGGACTGGCGCTACTGCCCTGACTATCGCTGCAGGCACCAACGTCACTGCGACTGCTGCTGCGACGACTGACATTACTGCTGGCGCGTCCGCTCTGGCTGCTGGTGCTGGTGATGAGATCAGCATCAACGGCGGCAAAAATGTGACCGTTACGGCTGCTGACACCTCCACTACTGGTGCTGCCTCCGGCAACACCATCGTTGTTGGTGGTACCACCGCTGCAGCCGGCGCCGTGAAGGTGACCTACACCGAGACGATTTCTGACGCCGCTGACGCTGGCGTTGGTGGCAGCACGATCACTGTGACCGGCGGTACGACTGTTGAAGTCAACAGTTTGGCTGTTGCTGGTGCTGGTAGCGCCGCTGCTGACGTTCTGACCCTGGGTCAAGTTGATGTCAATGGTAACGCTTCCACGACTGCCGTGACCGTGAAGCAGTCTGCTGCTACCGCCACCTACAACGGCACGACTCAGAAGAACATCAGCATCGTTAACGGTGCAGTGAACGTTGTTGACACGAACGCCACGACCGCCAGCGACACAATTACGACGGTGACCCTGGAAAACTTTGGCGCGTCCGAAATCAAGTCGACCGTTCTGAGCACCCTGAACCTGACCGCAGGCGCAACCATTGCTGGTGGTGCTGTGACTCTGACCCAGACCGCTGCTGACAAGTCCACTGCTGCAACCACGCTGGCTCTGAACACCTCTGGTTCGTTCGGCAAGATCAGCGGTACCCAAGCTGACGTGTACAAGACGGTCAACGTGACGGCTGCAGCTGCCACGACCATCGCTGACATCGAAATGGACGCCCTGACCACCCTGAACGTGGCCGGCACTGGCGTGACCACTTTCACGGCCCTGACGGCAGCTGAGAACGCCAAGCTGACCACCATCGCCTCCACTGGCGGCGGCCTGACCATCGGTACCGAACTGGCCACCGGCGTTGCTGTGACTGGCGGCGCTGGCGCTGAAAGCATTCTGATCGGTGCGACCACCAAGACCATCGATCTGGGTGCCGGCAACGACGTCGTGACCGTTTCCACCACCACCATGGGTGCTGGCGGTGCGGTTAAGGGCGGTGACGGTACCGACACCCTGGTTGCCAACACCAACGGTTCTGCCTTCGCGGGTCTGCCGGCATTCACCGGCTTCGAAACCCTGCGTATTGCTGGCACCGCCGCTGAAGGCGCCCACAACGCGGTTGGCTTCACGGCTCTGGAGCTCGGCGCTACCAAGGCTGCAGTCTCCTCGTTCACGAACGTGGCTGCCGGTGTTGGCCTGACGGTTCTGGCTGCTCCTGGTGGTGCACACACCGTGACTCTGGCTGACGCAACGGGTAAGGCTGACAGCTTCAACCTGACCTTCAAGTCTGCTGGCGCTCTGGACCTGTCCACGAACGGCGTCACGCTGGCTGGTGTTGAGACCATCAACATCACCAACACCGACACCAACACCACGGCTCATACCAACAAGCTGAACCTGACTGCTGACTCCGTCACCTCGATCGTTGTGACTGGTAACGCTGGTCTGGATCTGACTGGTTCGACCTATGCCAAGGTCACCAACTTTGATGCCAGCGCTATCACCGGTGCCGCAGCCGACGCTGCAGCTCTGGCCGTGACTTACGTTTCCGGCAACACCACCGTTGCTGAGAACGTGACCATCAAGGGCGGTTCGGGTAACGACAGCCTGACGGGCAATGCAGCTAACAACGACACCATCCTCGGTGGCGACGGTGCCGATACCCTGGTTTACACCGGCGGTACTGACACCTTCACCGGTGGTGCTGGCAAAGATGTGTTTGATGTCAATGCTCTGGGCACGAAGACCTCCTTCCTGACGATTGCTGATCCGACCGCTGGCGACACGATTAACCTGGTTGATGTGTCTTCCGTGACCATCGCCAACGTCACGGCAGGCAACCTGACCAAGGTGACGCTGGGCGCAGCTGCCACGTTTGATCAATATCTGGACGCTGCCGCCGCGACGGTGATTGCCGATGCAGCCGCATCGCTGGTCAAGTACTTCGTGTTTGGCGGCAACACTTATGTCGTCGTCGATAACGGCGTCGCTGCTGACACACCCGACGACACGAACACCTTCGATGCCGGCAAGGATGCCGTTATCAAGCTGACCGGTGTTGTCGATCTGTCGACGGCCACCATCACCAGCGAAGTGTTGACGCTTGCCTAATCTCCGATGGAGATAAACACCGTCCCTTGTTGGGGCGGTGTTTGAGGTGAGAGCCTTAGAGCCCCATCCCTCGCAAAGGGGTGGGGTTTTTTCTTAGCGCACCGGAAAATAGTGTGCTCAGAAAAGACCCCAGATAAAAAGGACAAGCAATGAGTGACTGGACTGCCGGCTATGTGGCTGATATTGGCTATACCTATGGCTATTACAGCGAACTGAATCCGCTGCGTATCAAATTAGCATTTCTCAACCAAGGCCTCGTGTTTCCTGAAGTGGGCACTGCCTGTGAGCTCGGCTTCGGCCAAGGGTTATCCGCGAATATTCACGCGGCAGCTTCCGTAACGCAATGGCACGGGACCGACTTCAATCCGTCTCAAGCCAACTTCGCCCAAGAACTGGCCACCGCATCGGGTTCCAGCGCCAAGCTCTACGACGAAGCCTTTGCCGACTTTGCAAGCCGGGCCGATCTGCCCGACTTCGACTACATCGGTCTGCACGGTATCTGGAGCTGGATTTCGGACGAGAACCGCCAAGTCATCGTCGACTTCATCCGCAAAAAGCTCAAGGTCGGCGGCGTTCTCTACATCAGCTACAACACCCTGCCAGGCTGGGCGGCTTTCGCGCCAATGCGCCACCTGATGACTGAGCACGCAGAGGTTCTTGGCGCGGAAGGCCGTGGCATCGTTAGCCGTATCGATGGTGCTGTCGATTTTGCCGAAAAACTCCTCGCGACCAATCCCCTTTACTTGAAGGCCAATCCGCTGGTGAGCGAACGATTGAGCAAGATGAAAGACGGAAACCGTCACTATCTTGCGCACGAGTATTTTAATAGGGATTGGCATCCCATGCATTTCGCCACCATGGCCAAATGGCTCGAAGTGGCCAAACTCCAATATGCGTGTTCGGCGCACTACCTCGATCACGTCGATATCGTCAATCTGACGACAGAACAAAAGGCTTTTCTGGCTGAAATTCCAGATCCCATGTTCCGACAAAGTGTTAGGGATTTCATGGTGAATCAGCAGTTCCGGAAGGACTATTGGGTAAAGGGGGCAAGACAACTTTCCGTATTGGAGCAGGCGGAGCGCTTGAGAGAGTTGCGCGTAGTCTTGATCGGCCATAGGCCTGATGTTTCGCTGAAAGTGAATGGTTCACTTGGTGAGGCTGAAATGTCAGAACAAATATATGGCCCTGTTTTGGATTTCCTGGCAGACCATAAGCCAAAGACCATCGAGCAAGTTAATCAGGCCGTCACCGGGCGTGGAATTGTGTTTTCGCAAGTTGTTCAGTCCATCATGGTATTGGCAGGCGCCGGCCATTTGGTCCTTGTGCAGGACGAGGCTGTGATTGGAAAGGCCAAGAAGGTTACAGACAAGCTGAATGCTCACTTATTGAAAAAAGCCAGGGGAAGCAGTGATGTGGCCTACTTAGCTAGCCCGGTGTCTGGCGGCGGCTATCCCGTCAATCGCTTCCAGCAGCTCTTCTTGTTGGCGCTGGCTCAAGGCAAGAAGCAGCCTGTTGAATGGGCGCAGTTTGCTTGGAGCATTCTCGCTGCCCAAGGTCAGAAACTGGTCAAAGAGGGGAAGGCGGTGGAATCAGCAGAAGACAACCTTGCTGAATTGACGCCACAGGCCCAGACCTTCGCCGAGAAGCAACTGCCGATATTGAAGGCTTTGCAGATTGCATGAATTGTGCTGCTTTGAAGTAGTCAGGGAGAAAAAACCATGATCACGATATCTGCCGACACCTGGTCCGACCTGCACTCAAGCGCCGCGAGCCCTGTCGCTCGCGAGGAGATTCCGGTGATGTTGAGGCGTGCGGTGGAGGCAGGTGTCCCAGTGTGGCTGACTGATGAGGACGGCAACAAGCTCAAGTAGGTGCTGATCGATGGGGAGGGCTTGAATATTGACCGTTCACAAAACAGTTGACGGCAAACCTTCACTCCCCCTACAATCATCGTTAATCAATCACGCAACGGTTAACGATCATGGGCTTCGGCACCTTCATCCGAGAAAAACGCGAGCAGGCCAATGTGCCGATGAACGAGTTCGCTCGCAGCCTGGGCATCTCGCCGGCCTACTGGTCGCGCATCGAGCGCGAGCTGGAGAAGGCGCCCAAGGACGAGCTGATCACCAAGGCCGCTGAGGCGCTGGGGCTTAACCCCGACGAAGCCTTCATCGAGGCCAGCCGGCTACCGCCGGATATGCAGAAGGACGTCAGCACCGTCGTTCGCTTGTATCGCAAAAACCTGGGTTAAGGCGGTGTCGAATGCCAGCGCTTTCCCTGCGGTATGACCATTGTTCTCTTCGCAAGCCTCGCTACCTGAACAAGCTCGCCATCGAAACGGTGGCCCGTGAGGCCAGAGCACAGCTTTTGCCACCTGGCGCGGATGCGCTGGCACTGGAGCAACTGGCGGCCATCTCCGATCTGACCATCAACGGCCTGCCGTACCTGCTATGGGTCAGCCTGGATCATCCCGTTACCGATGAAGATGGCCTGCCCGTGCTGGGCCTGTGCGAGTTCGATCCGGACTGCGGCGAAGACGCTGTCTCCGTGCTGGTCTCACCCGTCGGCGAGCAACTTACGCCCGAGCTGGCACTCTCCACCTTCGCCCACGAACTGGGTCACGCCATCTTCGACGCCCCGGCCTGGCTGGTGGCTGCCAAGCAAGGACCGGGACTCTTCGACGAACCGGATACCAGCCAGCGCCGCGCCTACCGCATGGCCACGCCGGATGCCGAGCACCTGGGCGCCACGGCACTGCCGCAAAACACTGCCCTCGAAAAAGAGATCCGTATCGCCGAGTTCCGCGCCAACGAGTTCATGGGCTCGCTGTTGGTGCCGCGCGACCGCCTGGTCGAGCGGGCGGTGGCCCGTGCGCCGGACTTCGATGTCGGCATTGAGCGTGCCGACGGCCTGTCTGACGAACTGCGCGCCGCGACACCTCGGCTGGTCGAGCAAGGCACCTTCGGCTTTGTCGGTATGGAAAGCCTGCAGCGCGAACTGGCCGTCTCCTTCGGCGTGAACCCCAAATTCATCCGTGTGCGGATGGAACGCTACGGGCTGCTGCCTGGCAAAGGACAGGGATGAGCTGTTGAACAGGCCTCCAACACGCCGGCCGGGTGCCGGCATTTTTTGAGCGCTGCGATTAACAGTTCGCGCAACGGTTTAATTAAACGCCACTCGTAAAGGAGAACAAGAATGGCAGAAGTCGACGTGATGGATAACCGCGAGTCAAATCCGACGGCCCTCGCCGCAGAGGCGTCTGCTACGGGTGGCGGCAAGCCCCGCAAGCCTCGGGCCACCGATGGCGGGCCGGAGATCCTGCCCGATATGGGGCACTACGTGACCCTGGTGCGCAAGATCAAGCATCGCGCGCTGGTGGCGCAGTGGCTCCAGCACCTGCACCCGGAGGAGCTACCCGGCATCGAGTGGGAGCACAAGGTCTGCACCAGCTACAAGCAGAGCCTGTTCACCGTGGTCGCGGGCCTGTCCGGTGCCATCCGTCAGCGGCTGGAGGAAGCCGCACAGCGCGTCCTGCTGCTGTCGGATGACTTCGGGTGCGAGGCCGTCAAATCGCTGCTGAGCGAGGACGACGAAGCCGAGCAACAGGCAGTGGCGGATGCCGGCGACAAATATGGCCGGGCGCTCTACCTGTACCTGTGCCGCCTGGCGGATGACAAGGACCGCCGGTTCGAACAGGCCGAGACTGCCCGCCAGCAGAACAAGCAGTGGAAATCCGAAGCCTACGCCAGCCATTTCCGGGGGCCGAAGGCGGTGGATATCACCTTGGACGACACGCTGAAGGACAAGCTCAAGACGGCGATTGCCGCCATCTACCCGCAGGCGCCGCTGCAGGATGTGGTGATCGAACATTTCCAGCGCCGTGATCTGACCCAGGCCGAGGACCGTGGCGGCGAAGACGAGTCGGCACTGGTCTGGCTGCACACCATTGTGGTCGGCTTCAACGGCAAGGAGACCCACTGGGACAAGATCGTCGACGGCGAGGTGACCACGCGGCACGATCAGGCCCTGCAACGCATCACCTTCTCGTATGAACCGAGCACCGGCGCGCTGTCGGTATTCTGCGACGACCGGAATGCCCGTCAGGAACTGGCCAAGGCGCTGCGCGACGTGGTGCTGGCCAGCGACACCGAGATTGCCGAGATGCCGCTTCGGATGTTCGACCTGTCCGCCTTCGGCTCCGCCCAGGTGTGCGATCTCCTCAAAACCGAGCCGGGCGATGGCATCGAGCGCATCAGCATCAGCCTCATCAAGGTGGCCAGGCCGTTTGAGCAGGAAGACGAGAACGGCACCCATCACTTGAGCAGCGACCTGACCGTGCGCCGGGACCGGCGTGACCGGCGCAATGTCTACACCGTGGCCTACGAGGACTATAGCCTAGACGATCTCACTCAGTGGGCGCTGTGCCAAGTGAAACTCGTGCTGCGCATGGCCAAAAGCAAAGATCGCCGTGCCCACAACATCGACGTGCAGATCACTGCCCCCAACGGCCTGAATGAGAACGCCAAGACCGAGGACGAGCGCCAGCTCGTGATGCGGCTCCTCAAGCGCTGGAACATAGTCACCGAGTTTTAAGGGGGCGGTCGATGCTCGTCAAGACGCTGCAACGCCTTGAGCAACTGCCCGGCGTGGACCGCACCCTGATCGGTAGCACCTTGGCGGAGCTGCGGCAGACGCTGTTCGACCAGGGATGGATCGTCCCCATCGGCTACCTCAGCCATGTCGATGTCGAGGTGTGGGACGACGTCCGGGAGGAGGTCGAAGTCGAGATCGATGAGGCCGCCAGCCTCTATCGCTATCCCCACCCGCACCAGCGGCGTGTCATCTTCAGTCGTCCGCTCACCGACATCACCCGCTACCGTTTTCAGTTGGACGCGTTTTTCGACCGCGTAGCGCAAATGCTGGGTATCGAACCTCGGTTTGCCGGGCGCCGCCGTTGCCTGATCGGCCATCACCTCTGGTATCTGGGCGACCTCCGGATCGGCAGCAGTCACGCGTTTGCACCGGTGTTCTTCGGGCGACGGCTCAAGGCGCTGCCGGCCGAGCAAATCACGAGAGCCCTGTCCGACTTGGCCTTCGGCACGGGTGGGGTGATGCTGGCGCTGACCGATCCGAAGCTGGCTTTGCCCAACGGTCACCAGGTGCGCGCCGTCAAGGATCTGCTTGTCGCGGAGAACGGCGTGGAGCAGTTCGATCTGCCGGTACTGGAGCGGATTCTGGTCGGGCTGCCTGCCGATCCGGCCGACGAGCCGGAGGAGTGGTTTGATGCCAAGACGGGCCGACTGCAACTCAAGCATCTGGCGGCGCCGGTGATGTTCGAGGGCATCCAGGCCAAGATCATTGAGCTCTTCTGGAAGGCCCGGGATGGTGCGCCGCTGTCGTGGACCGCCGAGGTCAAAGGTCGGTCCGGTTCCGTGGCCCCGACGCTCGACAAGGCGATGGGTGGCAAGGAGCGGCGCGAGCTGTTCATCGAGATCGTGACACGAGGGAAATATCGGCTGCGGCGGTCATAGGCCAATCGGCATCTTTGCCAAACCATCTGCCAAACCATGGGCTAAACGTCTGCCAAGCCGTGCGAAGAATAGGTGACTCCTTAACCACCAAGGAGTTGCGAAATGCAAACCCATTCTTCGGCCCTCGCGGCCACCCAGCAACCGATGTCCGAAGTCCTCGACATCGGCAGTCTTCCTCTCCAACTCGAAGACCTGACCCGTGAGCGCATCAAGGCGCTGCCCAAGCCGGCACTGCAGGAACTCTCCGTCCTGCTCACCGAAATGGACCGTGGCATTGGCCACGCCCGTGAGCTGCTGACCGCCGCGCTCGATGACCTCTACGGTGACGCCGCCCGTGCGCAGTTGCTCGACGCCGGCAAGGACAGCGGCACCACGCACCTGACCGACGGGGATCTGACCATCACGGTCGAGATCAAGAAGTCGGTGTCCTGGGATCAGGATGAACTGGCCGCCATCGCGCAGCGCATCGCCAGCAACGGCGACGACCCGGCGGAATACATCGACGTGAAGTATTCGGTCTCCGAGCGCAAGTTTGCTGCCTGGCCCGAAACCCTGCGCCGTCCCTTTGAGACTGCCCGTACCCTCAAACCCGCCAAGCCGGCCTTCCGCCTGGCAATCGTTGGGGAGGGCGAGTGATGGCACTCCCGATCATCAGCGCTGACCAGCGCCTTGCAGAAAAACGCTGTGCCAAGGTCGCCCTCGTGGGCGTACCGGGCGCCGGCAAGACCTCCCAGATCCGCACGCTTGATGCTGAGCGCACCTTGCTGGTGGACACCGAAGCCGGCGATCTGTCCATCCTCGACTGGGCGGGCGACACCCTGCGCCCGCGCACCTGGCCGGAGTTCAAGGACCTGGTGGTATTCCTGGCCGGGCCAAGCCCCAGTGCATCACCCGAACAGGCCTTCTCGCAGGCGCATTTCGACCACGTTTGCCAAAAGTACGGCGATCCGGCGCAGCTGGCGAAATACGACACCTACTTCGTCGATTCCTTGACCGTGCTCTCGCGGATGTGCCTGGCTTGGTGCAAGACCCAGCCGGCGGCCTTCTCCGAGAAGACCGGCAAGCCCGACACCCGGGGCGCCTATGGGTTGCTTGGTACCGAGATGATCGGCGCGCTCACGCACCTGCAGCACGTGCGCGACAAGCACGTCATCTACGTCTGCATCCTCGAAGAGAAGCTGGACGACTTCAATCGCCGCATTTACCAGCTGCAACTCGAAGGCGCCAAGACCTCGGCCGAGCTGCCGGGCGTGCTCGATGAGGTCATCACGCTGGCCATCTTGAAAGCCGATGACGGCACGCCGTACCGCGCCTTCGTCACCGGTGCGGACAACACCTGGGGCTTCCCCAGCAAGGACCGCAGCGGCCGACTCGACCCCCTCGAAGAACCCCACCTCGGAAAGCTCATCGCCAAGTGCCTCGGCCGCGACGCCATCGCACGCCCGGCTGCGCCTGCCACTGCTTTCCCGAACGCCGCCCCCGAATTCCACGCATCCCAGGAGTAAGCCGCCATGTCCAACTGGAACGATTTCAACGACGCTGAACAGCAGCAGTCCTTCGACCTCATCCCGCGCAACACGGCGGCCAAGCTGCGCATGAGCATCAAGCCGGGTGGCTTTGATGACCCGGCACAGGGCTGGACCGGTGGCTGGGCCACCCAGAGTTTCGAGACCGGCGCGGTCTACCTTGCCTGCGAGGGCGTGGTGATGGAAGGCCCGTTTGCCAAACGCAAGATCTGGTGGAACGTCGGTCTGCACTCGCCCAAGGGACCCACTTGGGGAAACATGGGCCGGACCTTCATCCGGGCGGCGCTCAACTCCGCGCGCAACGTGCATCCGGCCGACAACAGCCCGCAGGCGCAGGCCGCCCGTCGCATCAGCGGCTTTGCCGACCTCGATGGCCTGGAGTTCGCCGCGCGTATCGACATCGAGAAGGATGGCCGAGGCGAGGACCGCAACACCATCAAGGCCGCCATCGAGCCGGACCACAAGGACTACGCCCTGGTCATGGGCGTGATGCCCAAGGGTGGTACTGGCAATGCGGGCGGCAACTCCGGTGCACCGGCAGCGGTCGCGGCACCCAGCTACACGCCACCGGCTGCCCACACCACGTCATCGCGGCCTGCCACTTCCACCGTCCCCAGCGGCAAGCCCGCCTGGGCGCAGTGAGGGAGGGCGTGACGATGATGAGCACACCTATCCTGACCACCAGCCACTATGGCGTGGTGCGCTTCGGTGACCTGGCGGTGGAAGCCGTGGTGCTGGAAGACGGCACCCGTGGCTATGTGCAGCGCCAGTTGGCCACCGCCATCGGCCTGCACGAATCGCGCCGGGGCAGCCAACTCAAAACCTTGCTGTCCGATGTCGCCCCCGGTGCAGTGGAGGTCTTGCAGGACCGCGCCTGCAGTATCCGCTTGCCGTCGGGCCAGACCACCGCCTTTTTCCCGGCCGGGGTGATCAGCGAGGTCGCCTCGGGCGTGATCGACGCGGCCCTCGAAGGTCGTCTGCACCGCAAGCGCCAGCACCTTGTACCCAACTGCCAGCGCATCCTGAAGGCCCTGGCCAAGACCGGTGAAGTCGCGCTGATCGATGAGGCCACCGGCTACCAGTACCACCGTGCCCCCGATGCGCTGCAGGCCTTGATCTCGCGCCTGCTGCGCGAACGGGTGGCCAGCTGGGAGCGGCGCTTCAGCCCTGACTACTACCGGGCGCTGTTTCGCCTGTTCGGCTGGCATTACCAGGGCCATCAGCAAAACCCGCCGGCGGTGATCGGCCAGATCACCCTGCGCTGGGTGTACGACGTGATCATGCCTCGCGAAATCATCGAGGAGATCCGTAACCGCAAGCGCCTGTCCGACAAGGCCCACCAGTGGCTCAGCGAGGGCGGCCTCGCCCTCCTGGAAAAGCAGATCCACGCGGTGACCATGATCGCGCGCTCGTCGATGACCTACCGGGACTTCGACACCCGCTGCGCCACGGCGTTTGGCAGCCAGCCGCTGCAGATGACCCTCTTCATCGGTGCGCTGGAGGGAGGGCAATGAATGGCCGGCCAATGCTGGGTCTGCAAGCGGCAGGCCCGTGGCCTCGGCCACAGCGACAACCGCTTCAAGGTGGGCGAAGCCCGTCGGTACCCGATGGATTGGGTTTTTTGCAGCCGCAAATGCCAGGACGCGTTTCATGCGCTCTACGGCCAGTGGCTGCGAACCGACCCCAGGCAGGAGGACGTGCTCATGGTTGATCCGACCGAATTCGAGCGCGCGGCGATGCGCGCCTGCCTGAAATTCTTCGGCGAGGCAGCCGGCGAGATCGGCTTTGACAAACCGCTGGGTCACTACAGCGAGGCCGAGGCCTTGCAGGTGATCGAGGCTGTCGTCACCGGCTGGACGGAGGCCATGGCGGCGCACCACCAACAGGCGAAGTGTCCGCCGGTGCGTGGGCTCGCCCCCTACGAGACGCAGGCACCGCAGATGGTGGCCAAGTTGGAACCGGTACCGGCAACGACCGCCTTCGATCCGGCCAATCTCTTCGCCGATCTGGAGGATGACCTGCCGTGGGAGACCGGGGAGCCGGTGGTGGCCAAGAGCACCCCGCGTGGGAGGGCGAAGTGATGTTGGACTTCAATTCCACCTCGACCTTCCCCGAGCGCTTCGAGGCCTTGATCGATGCCGGGCTTCGGGCACGCGAGCAACAGCAGGCGAAGCGTCAGTACCTCGGGGCCTCGCGCCTCGGAGTGAGTTGCGAGCGCCAGCTGCAGTACGAGTACGCCCAGGCGCCGGTCGATCCGGACAAGGGTTTCTCGGGCCGCATCCTGCGTATCTTCGAGCGGGGACACCGCATCGAGGATGCCATGGTCGGCTGGCTGCGTGCAGCGGGCTTCGTGCTCAAGACCGAAGGCAAGGACGGACAGCAATTCGGCTTCTCGGTGGCCGATGGCAAGTTGCAGGGGCATTGCGATGGCGTGTTCGTCGGCGGCCCCGAGGGCTTTGCCTATCCGGCGCTGTGGGAATGCAAGGCGCTGAATCACAAATCTTGGACGGATCTGGCCAAGAAGGGGCTGGCGGTCTCCAAGCCGATCTACCACGCCCAAGTGGTGACCTACCAAGCCTATCTCGGACTGCACGAGCGCCCGGCGATCTTTACGGCAGTGAATGCCGACTCGATGGAGATCTACGCCGAGCTGGTGCCCTTCGATGCCGCACTGGCGCAGAAGATGTCCGACCGGGCGGTGCGGGTGATTAAGGCGACCGAGGCCGGGGAGCTCTTGCCGCGCGCTTTCGCTGAGGCCAGCCACTTCGAGTGCAAGTTCTGCAGTTATGCGCAGCGCTGCTGGGGAGGTGTGTGATGAGCACAGCATCCAAGCGCGCCAGCGCCCGCAAGGCCTACCGCACCGAGTGGGTGGATCGCTGGACGCCGCCCAAACCCCTGGTCGGGCTGCAGGCCATCGAGAAGGTGTTGAACCGTCACACCTTCCTCGTGTGCCCGGAGTCGAGACTGGTGGTGGCGGTGCTCGCCCGCGCCATCCACGACAGTCTGAGTTTGACCAACCGGCGGATGCGGCGCGAGGCCCGGCGTTTTCTGCTCGGCGACGACCTCACGCTCTGGTGCGACTTGGTCGGGCTGCATCCGGACTTCGTGCGCTTCGTCGCCAGGAAGGCGGGCTACCTCGCCGACGAGAAGGCGCACTGGCAGAAGGTGCCGATCAAGGTGCTGGTGCCAACCGCACCCACCGAGCCAGTGGTCAGCGCCAGCAGCGCGCCCGTGCATTCCATCACCTGCCACGCCGCCCACAACCATCCGCCACAGGGAGGACTGATCCATGCTTGATTTCAATTCGGTGCCGCCGCAGGCCTTCCCCGCTGGCGGTGATCCCAACCAACAACGCGACGCCATCCGTGCTGATCTGCTGGCGCGGCTGGAATCGGTGCTGATGACGCTGCTGCCGGCCGGCAAGAAGCGCGGCCAGAAGTATCTGGTCGGTGATGTGCTCGGCAGCCCCGGCGACAGCCTCGAGGTGTCGCTCAAGGGGGAAACGGCTGGCCTGTGGCACGACCACGCCACTGGCGAAGGCGGTGACATCTTCGATCTGATCGCCGCCCACCATGGGCTCGACACCCAGGCGGACTTTGCCCAGGTGCTGGAAATCGCCGGGCAACTGGTCGGGCGAGCCACCAGCCATCCCCCGAAGCGCAAGAAGGCGGAAGCCCCTGTCGATGAACTGGGTCCGGCCACGGCCAAGTGGGACTACCTGGATGCGGCTGGCAATCTGATCGCCTGCGTGTATCGCTACGACCCGGCACCTGGCCGGAAAGAGTTCCGCCCGTGGGACGCCAAGCGCCGCAAGATGGCGCCACCCGAGCCGCGTCCGCTCTACAACCAGCCGGACCTCGTTGCTGCCGAGCAGGTGATCCTGGTCGAGGGCGAGAAGTGCGCGCAGGCCTTGATCGAGGCCGGCATTGTGGCCACCACGGCAATGCACGGTGCCAATGCGCCTGTCGACAAGACCGACTGGTCACCGCTGGCGGGCAAAGCTGTGCTCATCTGGCCGGATCGGGACAAACCGGGGTTCGGCTATGCCGAGGCGGCCTCACAAGCTGTGCTCATGGCCGGGGCTACTTCTTGCGCGATTCTGCTGCCGCCCGATGCCAAGCCGGAAGGCTGGGATGCGGCGGATGCTTTGGCCGAGGGCTTCGATGTGGCCAGCTTCATCGCCACCGGCCCTCGCATCACGGTGCAGCCTCTGGGCGATGAGCCCGATCTGCCGGAGTACGACGGTGAGGTCGACCACGACAGCGATACCACGGTCTGGGGCACCGAGGATGCGCTCGCGGTGAGTTTCACCCGCCGCTACCAGCGCGACTGGCGCTATATCGCGGCCTGGGGCAAATGGCTGATGTGGGATGGCCAGCGCTGGCGGGCCGAGGAAACCTTGGCAGCCACCGATCTGATCCGTCACGTCTGTCGCCACGCGGCAGTCCGCGCGGACAGCAGCAAGGTCGCGGCCAAGCTCGCTGCCAGCAGCACCGTAGGCGGAGTAGAACGTCTGGCCCGCACCGACCGCCGGCACGCGGCGACCACCGACGAGTGGGATGCGGATATCTGGCTCATCAACACACCTGGGGGCGTCGTGGATCTGCGCACCGGCCGGATGCGCCCGCACGACCGTGCCGACCGGATGACCAAGATCGCCTCGGCCACTTTGGTGCCGGGCAGCACCTGCCCGACCTGGATGCGGTTTCTGGATCAGGTCACCGGTGGCGATGCCGAGCTGCAGTCCTACCTGCAGCGGGTGTTCGGCTACTGCCTGACCGGGGCGACGAGCGAGCACGCTCTGTTCTTCCTCTACGGCACCGGCGCCAACGGCAAGTCGGTGTTCGTGAATACGCTTTTCACGCTGCTGGGGGACTACGCCGCCAACGCGCCGATGGACACCTTCATGGAAACGCGCGGGGACCGGCATCCGACCGATCTGGCCGGGCTGCGGGGTTCGCGCTTCGTGGGCGCGACCGAGACCGAACAGGGACGGCGCTGGAACGAATCGAAGATCAAGGAGATCACCGGTGGCGACCGGGTGTCCGCGCGCTTCATGCGCCAGGACTTCTTCACCTACGTGCCGCAGTTCAAGTTGGTGATCGCCGGCAACCACAAGCCAGCGATCCGCAACATCGACGAGGCCATGCGCCGGCGTCTGCACCTGATCCCCTTCACGATCACCGTGCCTCCGGAAAAGCGCGACAAGCAGCTGCAGGCCAAGTTGCTGGCGGAAGCCAACGGCATTTTCAGCTGGGGCGTCGAGGGGTGTCTGGCCTGGCAGCGCGAGGGGCTGCGTCAACCCCAATCGGTGCTGGATGCGACCGATGAGTACTTCGAGGACGAGGACGCCATCGGTCAGTGGATGGGTGAGCGTTGCTATGTCGGACCAGCGGCTCGAGCCCTCACGGCGGACCTGTTTGCCGACTGGCGTGAGTGGGCAGAAAAGCACGGCGAATTCGTCGGATCGATCAAGCGCTTCTCCGAAACCTTGGTCTCTCGACGCTTTGCCCGATGGCGAAACCCGAAGGGGGCGATGGGCTTTCAAGGCGTTGGCCTGCAGCCCAAGGAATACCCCGGATACCCCCACTACACCGACTGAAAAAAACCGAGCTGGCCGGGGCGGCCTGAAGGATTTGAAGGGTTTACGGATTTACGCCTACACGCGTGCGCGTACACACGTATGAGAGGTTAACCCTCAGACCCTTCAAATCCTTCAGCCCCGGTGTCGGCTCCCAAACGAATGAGGAACTGAACACCATGACGACAACGATTTTGGCCCTGGATCTGGGCACGACCACCGGCTGGGCATTGACCGGCCGCGACGGACTCATCAGCGGCGGCAGCGAATCCTTCAAGCCGCAGCGATTTGAAGGCGGCGGGATGAGATACCTGCGCTTCAAACGCTGGCTGACTGACATCAAGCAGTTTGTCGACGGGCTCGACTGGGTGGTGTTCGAGGAGGTGAGGAAACACGCCGGGGTCGATGCGGCCCATGCCTACGGCGGCTTCATGGCCCATCTCACCGCTTGGTGCGAGCACCACCAGATCCCCTACCAGGGCGTGCCGGTGGGCACGATCAAGAAGCACGCCACCGGCAAGGGCAACGCCGGCAAGGACGAGATGATTGCGGCCGCCAAGGCGCGCGGCATCACACCGGTCGACGACAACCACGCCGATGCACTGGCGCTGCTGGACTGGGCGATGGCCCAAGGGGGTGTGGCATGCGCATGAGCACACCCTCGATTCCCTGCTCATTGGGCAGGATGGCACCGCAGTCACCGGCCAACGCCGAAGAGCTCCGGGCCATGCGTGCGGCAGCATGGCACAAGCAAGGCATCGTGGTCGTGCCGCTGGATGAGATCTTTGATGACTGGGACCGGGCATTTCTGTCTGGCATTGCCACCAAGCTCTACGGTGCGCGCACCGTTGCTTCCCGCAAGAGCACACCTTGGGCCGAGGGCGAAGTGATCGACCGGGGTGATGGTGAAACCTGGACGGTGATCGCCATGACACCGAAGTCAGTCACAGTGCAACGCAGCCGCGATGGTGCGCTGGCGACTCTCGGGCAACTTGGGGAGACACGGCCATGACCAAGAAGACGCAACGTGCCAAGGCCAAGGCCGAGAAGAAGCCGCGCATCGGCGAGGAGCTCATCCGCCCTGATGGCAGCGTGATCCGCTATGTGCGGGAAGAGGACGACGATCAGAAGCCGGTCGACCACTACCGCACGGTGGACACGCTGGCGCTGATGCTTCGGAACGGCAGTATCACCGGCGCCATGCACGACGCCGGCCAGCAGTTCTCGCAGGACTTTGCCCGGGCGTTTGCCAGCGGCGTAGCCAGCAGTCGGCTCGATGGTCTACCTTGCGGCACAGCGCCTGGGCAGATGTTGGTCGAGAAGAATGCCGGCGCTGCCCGTGCGGTTCGAGATGCGCTGGAGGCGGTGGGTGGCAGTGCCTCTCCTGCCGGATCGGCGCTCTGGTACGTGGCCGGGCTGCAACTCTCGCTCAGGGAGTGGGCTTTGCGCGATGGTTGGAACGGCAAGCGCATCGACCGGGATGAAGCCAAAGGCATCCTGGTCGCGGCACTTGGGGTGCTGGCGCGGTATTACGGCTATGAGCGTTCGGGCCTATCGCAACGCAAACGGGGTGCTGAGTCTGCGAGAGCATCGCCCTGAGCGCAGAGGTCTTGGTCAACGGCGACCAGGTCTTTTCGTTTATTGCGTTTGTCGTTTATTTCGTTTATCATCACAGACCGGCGCAAAAAACAGCCACCAAGGAGAGCACGATGACCACTACCCAACTACCGCAGACGATGCCCACGGCCGAAGAGGTGGCACTGGCTCGCGAGAGCGGGCGGGCGCTGTCGGCCTACCTGCAGATGCGTTCTGAAACCCAGCAAATCGAGATCTTCGATGACAAGGGTGCGGCACACCCCGTGCGCGTTCCGATGTCGGCACTGCGTCTGCTGGTGGATGTGCTGACCGAAATTGGTGAGGGCAACGCCGTCAGCATCATCCCAGTGCATGCCGAACTGACCACCCAGGAGGCGGCTGATGTTCTCAATGTATCGCGTCCGCACCTGGTGAAGCTGCTCGAAAGCAAGGAGATCCCGTTCCACAAGACAGGTACCCATCGCCGCGTGCGCTACCAGGACGTGATCGCCTACAAGGAGCGCATCGATACCGAACGGCGCAAAGCCCTGGATGCACTGGCCGAGCAGGCTCAGGAGCTGGGGATGGGTTACGAATGAGTTCGTACTTCACGGTCGTCTACGACGCGTGCGTACTCTACCCAGCGCCGCTGCGGGATCTGCTCATGCGGCTGGCGCTCACGGACCGGTTCCGTGCGCGCTGGTCAAATGCCATCCACGACGAGTGGATTCGCAACCTGCTCAAGCAGCGTCCCGAGCTTGATCCAGCCGCTCTGGAAAAAACGCGCACCCTGATGAATTCGAGTGTGCGCGACAGCCTGGTCGAAGGCTTCGAGCACTTGATTCCAGCCATCGAGTTGCCCGACGCCGATGATCGGCACGTGGTGGCGGCGGCCATTCACAGCGGCGCTGAAACCATCGTCACGTTCAACTTGAAGGATTTCCCGTCTGCTGCGTTAGACCGCTACAACTTGGACGCCCAGCACCCGGACGACTTCATCGTTGATCTGTTCGACCTTCACCCCGCATCGGTTCTACAGGCATTGGCCGAGCAGCGCGCTTCCCTGAAAAAGCCACCCAAGACCGCTGACGAGTTTCTCGACATCCTGCTCAAGCAGGGGCTGACGCAAACCGTGTCGATCCTCAAGGACTGGAAAGTCGCCTTCTGAAATTTTTTTGCGGTTGTTTTCCGAAACCTGATTGAATGCTGGCCCCCCACAAGGTACAGTAATTCCGTACTGCTGATAACTACGCCCACCCGATTCGTTGCGGTGGGCGTTGTCGTTTCTGGGCCTGGCGTTCGCCTCTCTGCCCAGCGCTGGAGACTCCCCCATGAAACTCATCATCACCCGCCCGGTGGTCATCACCGGCGACGGTGGCACGCGCTCGTTCGCCCCTGGTCTGACGGTCGAGGTCGATGCGGCCACGGCTGAACAGATCCTGGATCGCAAGGCCGGCATTGCTGCCGAGCCAGCTGCCGAAGCCCCTGCCAACCCGCGCCGCCGCAAGTCTGCCGATGCTGAAACTTGATGTCACCGCTGATGTGGCCAAGGCGACCGAGCACCTCTCGGAACTGGCCCAGCAGCACGTACCCAATGCTGCCTCCAAGGCCCTGACTCGCACGGCGTTCGACGCCCGCGATGCAGTGCGTGACGGTCTGCCCGAGCGCTTCAACCTGCGCCGGCCGTGGATCAGCCGAGGCATTGGCGTGACGCCTGCCAAGCCCCGCACCCTGATGGCGGAAGTCTGGTCTCGGGATCGGTTCATGGCGCTGCAGGAGGTCGGTGGCACCAAGACCGGCAAGCTGGCGATTCCGGTCGGGCCGATGGCACAGACCGCCCAGACCCGCGTCATCCCCAAGAGCCAGTGGCCGGGCCAGGTGATGGCGAAGAAGAACGTGTTCTACCGTGCCGGTGCCGTGTTCGAGCGCCGTGACGAGAAGCGCATCCTGGCCTTGTACCTGCTGCGCCGTCAGCAGAAGGTCGAGCCGCGCTTTGGTATGGCCGACACGGTGCGCAGCGTGGCACTGCGGGAGTACCAGCGGCAGATGGAACGGGCACTGCGCGAGGAACTCACCCGCGCGAGCTGACGCATCTGACACATCTGACGGGTCCTCCCGGGCTATCAAAAACGCGGGGGCCGCGCGCAGCGCGACGCTTGCCTAGCGTCAGAGCCGAAAACAGGTTGCCAGTTGCCACCCCGAGGGAGCCCCCAGCGATCCAGCCGATTTCCGATTGATTGACCCGCCCGGCCCGGAGGAATGCGATGGGACTGTCCATCCGGGCCTATGCCCAACACCGTGGCGTGAGCCACACCGCTGTGGCCAAGGCCATCAAGGCCGGGCGTATCAGCAAAGAACCCGACGACACCATTGACCCGGCCAAGGCCGATGCCCAGTGGGCGCGCAACACGCTGCCGGCGCAGAACCTGAACACCGGCGCCGCGAAACCTGCGCCCAAGGCGGCAACCCCACCTGTTTCCACCCCGGTTTCCACGGCATCGGTTGCCAACCGCGAGCTGCAGCCGCCTCTTGAAAACGGCCGCATTACTGCACCCGATTACCAAACCAGCCGCGCCATCCGCGAGGCCTACGCCGCACGCCTGGCCAAGCTCGAGTACGAGGAGCGTACGGGCAAGCTGATCAGCAGCGATGAGGTGGAGATGCGCACCTTCAACCTGGCGCGCCGACTGCGCGACCGGATGCAGACCATTCCACGCCGACTCGCAGCCGCCTTGGCGGCCGAGCAGGACCCGCGCGTGATCGAACAACGACTGGACGACGAAATCCGCCAGGCCCTCGAGGAGCTCTCTCGATAGGTCGGCTCGCGGACCGGATCAGCACACCTTTGAGAGACCCCTATGCAAGACATCGAACTGCACCACTGGCCGGTGGGCAAACTTATCCCTTACGGACGCAACCCCCGCAAGAACGACCACGTCATCGAGCAGATGGCCGGCGCGATCCAGGAATTTGGCTTTCGGATTCCGATCATTGCCAAGAGCACAGGCGATGTAGTCGATGGGCATCTACGCCTGAAGGCGGCACTGCACCTGGGGCTGGAGACCGTGCCGGTGGTGCTGGCCGATGATCTGACGCCGATGCAGATCAAGGCGTTTCGCATCCTGGCCAACCGCTCGGCCACCTGGGCTGATTGGGACGAGGACCTGCTGCGTCTGGAGCTGGAGGAACTGCAGCTCGATGACTTTGACCTGTCGCTCACCGGCTTTGATGACGACGAGATCGCCGAATTGCTGGCCGGTGAGGAGACCACCACCGAGGGCAACACCGACGAAGATGACGCCCCTGAGGTCCCGGTCACACCGGTATCCAAACCGGGCGACGTCTGGATCATGGGTAAGCACCGACTGCTGTGTGGTGACTCAACCGATGCCGCCAGCTACACTTTGCTGATGGCCGACGAGCAAGCACGGATGGTGTTCACCGACCCACCATACAACGTGGATTACGCCAACAGCGCCAAGGACAAGCTGCGTGGCACGAACCGCCCGATCTTGAACGACAACCTGGGCAATGGCTTCCAGGACTTTCTGCTCGCTGCGTTCAAGCCCACGCTGGCGCATTGCTCTGGCGCGGTCTACGTGGCGATGTCCTCCAGCGAGCTCGACACCCTGCAGTCCGCCTTCCGCGCCGCCGGCGGCAAGTGGTCGACCTTCATCATCTGGGCCAAGAACACCTTCACGCTGGGACGCTCGGACTACCAGCGCCAGTATGAGCCGATCCTCTACGGCTGGCCCGAGGGCGCCACCCGCCACTGGTGCGGCGACCGTGACCAGGGGGATGTGTGGCACTTCAACAAGCCCCGCGTGAACGACCTGCATCCGACGATGAAGCCGGTGGAGCTGGTCGAACGGGCGATTCGCAACTCCAGCCGCCCGGGGGATATGGTGCTCGACCCCTTCGGCGGCTCGGGTACAACGCTGATCGCCGCCGAAAAGGCCGGTCGCCAGGCACGGCTGATCGAGCTTGATCCGAAGTACGTCGATGTGATTGTTCGCCGCTGGCAGGAATACGCCGGGGCGCAGGCAGTCCGCGAAGCCGACGGAGTCCGGTTCGATGACCTGGTCGGCACAGCCGATGCTGCCGACGCCAGTGATGTGGATGCCGAGGAGGTGCTGTGACGCAGTCTCGCTGGATGTCGCTGCTGGAAGCCGTGACCAATGTGCTGGTCGGCTATGGCGTGGCGGTGGCAACCCAATGGGCGGTGTTTCCGCTGTTTGGTCTGCACGCCACGCTGCAGGAGAATTTGCTGATTGGCCTGATTTTCACGGCCGTGTCGCTGGTCCGGAGCTATGTGCTGCGCCGCGCCTTCGAGGCCTGGCGGGTCAAAGCGCCAGCGGCTGCTGTTCCCACAGCACGGTGCCATCGGTGCTCAACCACAGACGCTCCACAAAATAGTCCCGCGCCATCATTTCGATGACTGGCTCGCCCGTGGGGCGGGTGGCCGTTCGGCCGGTGGGCAGGTAACGACGTTCTTGATGGGTAACGGCTACGATGGTGCGGCCGCGCCACTCCAGACCGATCAGGCACTGGCCACGTGGCCGCTGGTTGGCGTCAAAGCGCTGGGCGCGAACCGTGCGGCTCATGGCTCAAGCCGCCAGGGACTCTTCGATGATCTCGCAGTGGATCACAAAGCCGGTGAGGTAAGGCAGGCCCTTGGGGATGCCGTACTGCTTGCTGGTGCTGCGGCCAATCGTCCACCCCATCCAACGCTGGGTGGCGGTGTTGATGGCGTCAGCCAAGGTTGCACCGGCGTAGAGGCCGTTTTGCACGTCGTCAGCAAAGTGGCGACCGTGGCGGCTGTCGAGGAAGGTGCGGACCGATTCGAGCGGCTGGCAGGTGGCGTCCGAGATGGCAGTCATGGCCAAGGGCCAGGCAGCTTCGGCCTGCTCGTTCATCGCGCCGTAAAAGCCCCAGGTGTCGTTCTGGGTGGCGGGGATCGGGGTGGTGGCGTTCATTTTGGGCTCCTTGCGGGTGGTGTTTCGTTGGGTCTATGAACGCTCTACCCGGATGGAATAGCAAGCACAAGGTTGACTATTTTTTGATCAAGTTGGGGGTGATCCACAGTTCCCATCATCCCAAGCGCGCCACGTAGCGGGCGTAATCGCTGCCCTCGGGATTGACGTAGAGGTAGGGGCGACCGGGTGCTGTGACCTCTACGCACAGGTAGCCGCCTTCCGTTCCGCCGCCTTTGCCGGCCAGCCAATCGCGCGAGGCCATCAGGCTACGCGCAAAGGCATCGAACTCGGCCGGGGTCATCACCCGCGTCTCGGTCACAAAGACCTTGATCTGGCCATGACCGCCGACCTCATCGAGATCGACTGGCTTGCGGGCAAAGGGCAGGCGCACCCCCAACTCCTCCACGATCACCGCCTGGCCGTTGATCATCAAGGTGCGCGGTGTGCGCTCGATGGTGAGGGTCATTGTGCTCATGCGCTGACCTCCTGGGCGATGCGGTAGAGGCGCTGTCCTGCCCCCGGAGTGCCGGCAGGGCCTTCAATCTTCTCGGAGACGATGTTCAAGCCCAGCTTCTTCTTGAGCGCGCCGGCAAAGGTGCCGCGCACCGTGTGCGCCTGCCAGCCGGTGGCCTCACAGATCTGCGCGATGGTCACACCCTCGGGCCGCTTCAACATCTCAATCACCAGCGCCTGCTTGCTGTGGCCGCGACCGGTTAGGGCAGGTTCTCTCGCTGGCGTGGCCAAGGATGCTGTTGTCGTGGCGGCGTTGGTAATTGCGTCCTTCTCGATGGCGTTATCCGCTGCCACAGCGCTCGGCAACACCTCCTCGGGCTGGGCCTCGCCCTTGATGATGGTGATGGCCGTGCGGGTGATGCGCCACTGGCCGTCAGCCTGCTCGATCAGCCCGCGCTGCGCGAGGCTGGCGATCATCTTGAGCTTGGCGCCGCCCTTGAGCTCGAGCAGCGGCTCGATCAGGCCATTGGCATCGCAATGGGCGCGGGTGATCAGGTCAAGTTGGCGTTCGGTGATGGGGGCAATCTGGTTACTCATGGTGGTTTCTCCTTGGGTGGCGGGTGGAATCAGGCGGTTTTTTGGGCTGGTTTCTGAGCGTCAGCCTGGCCGGCTTGGTAGGCGGCGATCAGCGCCTCCCTGACGCCCCAGACGCTGACATCGTGAAAGTCCAGCGAGTCGCTGTTTTGGGTTTCCAGGGTGTCGATCAAGAGGTGCTCCTGGGCGATCCGGGTCAGCAGCGCATCCAGCGTCTGGGCGGTGTTGCGGCGGGTTTTCTGGGGCGTGGTCTTGGTCATTTCAATCTCCGTTGGGATGCTTGTTTGGCTGGGTGGGCGTGCCTCTATGAACGCTCTGTTCGGCCAAGAAGCCAAGCGGGTTCTGCTTATTTCTTGAACAATTTTTCAGCGGGGTGGCTTGTGCTCGACACTGTTGAGTCCCTGGTTGACGCTGCCTGGAAACGGGGGCTCGCCCCCGATCCGATCCTCACCGTCGATGACTGGGCCAATCGCCACCGGATGCTCTCGTCGGTGGCCTCTGCCGAGCCGGGGCGCTGGTCGACCAGCCGCACGCCGTACCTGAAAGCCGTGATGGAAACGCTGTCGGCGACCTCGCGCGTGGAGCGTGTGGTGCTGATGGCCGGTGCGCAAATTGGCAAGACCGAAGCCGGATTGAACTGGCTGGGCTACGTCATCCACCACGCTCCCGGCCCGATGCTGCTGGTGCAACCGACGGTGGAAGGCGCCAAGCGCGTCTCCAAGCAGCGGGTGGATGCGCTGATCGAAGCGAGTCCCGAACTCGCCAGCCGCGTCAAAGACCCGCGCAGCCGGGACTCCGGCAATACCCAGCTGATGAAGGAATTCCCGGGTGGCGTGCTGATCATGACCGGCGCCAACTCGGCGGTGGGTCTGCGCTCGATGCCGGTGCGCTACCTGTTTCTCGATGAGGTCGACGGCTATCCCGGCGATGCCGATGGCGAAGGCGATCCGGTGGCACTTGCCGTCCAGCGCGCCGCCACCTTCGTCAATCGCAAGGTGTATCTCTGCTCAACCCCGACCCTGAAGGGCTTTTCGCGCATCGAGGCGGCCTACCTGGAGTCGGACCAGCGGGTCTTCGAGGTGCCCTGCGACCACTGTGGGGGGCACAGCCAGATCGTCTGGCGCGACATCAAGTGGCCGGCCGGCAAGATGAGCGAGGCTGCCTGGCATTGCCCGCACTGCGAAGGCATCCACCCCGAGTACCGCAAACCGGCGCTGCTGGCCAACGGCCGCTGGACATCACAAGCTGAGGGTGACGGCAAGACGGTGGGTTTTCATCTGTCGAGCCTCTACAGCCCGTGGCTCACCTGGGGCGAGATCGCCCAAGAGCACCACGCCGCCAAGGACGATCCGGTCAGATTGAAGGTGTGGGTGAACACCAAGCTGGCCGAGACCTGGGAAGACCGGGAGGGCGAGACTTTGGATGCCGAAGGCCTGATGGAACGTCGGGAAGCCTACGGGCCTGCGATCCCTGCGGAGGTGGCCCTGCTCACCTGCGGTATCGACGTGCAGGACGACCGGCTGGAACTGGAAGTGGTCGGCTGGGGCCGGGATGAAGAGTCCTGGTCGGTGGACTACAAGGTGCTGTGGGGTGATCCGTCGGCGCCGGACACCTGGTCGCAACTGGATGCGTATCTCACCAACCGCTTCGAGCACGAGACCCTGGCCAACGGCTTGACCATCGAAGCGGCGTGCCTCGACACCGGCGGCCACCACACGCTGGCGGCCTACGCTTTCTGCAAGGGCCGGGAGAGGAAACGCATCTGGGCGATCAAGGGTGGCTCGGGCAAACGCCCGATCTGGCCCAAACGCCCGAGCAAGGCGAACAAGGGCAAGGTCAATCTGTTCACGGTGGGGGTCGATGCGGCCAAGGAAGCCATTTACGCCCGCCTGAAGAAGTCCGAGGCTGGTGCTGGCGCGATGCACTTTCCGCTGGACCGGGATGCGCAGTATTTCGAGCAACTGACCGCCGAGCGGATTCGCACGCGGTATGTGAAAGGTTTCCCGCAGCGTTTCTGGTGGAAGCCCGATGGCCGCAGAAACGAAGCACTGGACTGCCGGGTATATGCCTACGCCGCGCTGCACGGCCTGCTGTCAATGGGCTTGAACCTGAACAAACGGGTCGAGGCGCTGCCTCCCGCACCCGTCAATCGCAAGTCTGCCAGCAACGCCACACCCGTGACTGTGCCCATGACCGCCAGCCCACGCCGGCGACGCATGGCGATTTCTTCCACCTACCTCTGATACCGCCAGCCTCCCGCTGGCCGGGAGTGCTGTCCATGACCCTCGAACAACTCAAGGCCCAGCGCGAGGCGCTGCAGGCCGCCCGCTTCAATGGTGTGCTCACCGTGAAGGCTGGCGACAAGTGGGTCACCTACAAGTCCGATGCCGAACTGCAGTCGGCCCTGGGCGACCTGGATCGTGAGATCGCCAGGGCAGAAGGCCGCCCGCGTGCCCGTCGCATCCGCGCTTATGCCGGGAAGGGGTTGTGATGGGGATGCTCAAGAACCTGCGCCGCAAGGTCGGTGCCATGGTGGGCGGCTTCGAGGGCGGTCTGTCCGCCCGCCGCCTCAAGACCTTCGCTGCCAGCCGTGCTCACGTCAACACGCTGATCCAGGCGGCTGGCGCCGACATGACCGCGCGTGCCCGGTATCTCATCCGCAACAACGGCTATGCCGCCAATGCGGTGGAGTCCTGGGCGGGCAATGCCGTGGGCACCGGCATCAAGCCCTCGTCGGGCATTGCCGATGCGGTGCTCAAGGATCGGGTGCAGCGCCTGTGGCTGCGCTGGACCGATGAGTCCGATGCCGAGGGGCTGACCGATTTCTACGGCCAGCAACGCCGTGCTGCTAGGGAGCTGTTCATCGCCGGGGAAGTATTCTTCCGTGTTCGACCACGTCGTCCGGAGGATGGCCTGTCGGTTCCGTTGCAGTTGCAGATGCTCCCAGCCGAGATGCTGCCCCTCAATCACAACCAACTACTGGAGAACGGGCACCGCATCCGCCAGGGCATCGAGTTCGACCGCATCGGCCGACGCGTGGCCTACCACTTCCTGCGCCGCCACCCCGGTGACATCACCGATCCGGGGCTGGCCGGGGAGACGGTACGGGTACCGGCCGAGTCGGTGCTGCACATCGTCGATCCGGTGGACGCCGGACAACTGAGAGGCGTGTCGCGCTTCTCGCCAGCGCTGGTGAAGCTTTTTCTGCTCGACCAGTACGACGACGCCGAGCTCGACCGCAAGAAGGTCGCGGCGATGTTCGTCGGCTTCGTGCGTCGGCCCGAGCGCGACTTCGACAACGGTGGCGAGACCGATGATCGGGGCGAGCCGCTGCTGCCGCTCGAACCCGGCCAGTTGCAGATTCTGGATGACGGCGAGGACATCACCTTCTCTACCCCGGCCGATGTCGGTGGCAACTACGAGAGCTTCCAGTACCGGACGCTCCTGCAGGTGGCCGCTGCCTTGGGCTTGCCCTACGCCAACCTGTCGGCCGATATGTTGAAGGCCAACTACTCGAACACCCGCGCGGCGCTCTTGGAGTTTCGCCGGCGCATCGAAGCCTTCCAGCACTCGGTGCTGGTGTTTCAGCTGTGCCGGGCGGTGTGGGCGCGCTGGATGGACACGGCGGTGCTCTCGGGGCAGCTCGACCTGCCGGATTTTGAGGCCCGCCGCGCCGACTACCTGGACTGCAGCTGGCCGCCGCCCCGCTGGGACTGGGTCGACCCCTTGAAGGACATTCGCGCCGAGATCAACGCCATCGAGGCGGGGCTCAAGTCCCGAACCCAGGCGATTGCCGAGCGGGGGTTTGACGCGGCCATGGTGGATGCCGAGATCGCTGGTGACCACCGGCGTGAGGACAGCTTGGGGCTCTCCTTTGGGCGTGAGACGTTGCCGACTCTTGCCCAGGCGCCACCGCCAGCCCCCTCGAACTGAGGAATTCCCATGACCGATTTGCCTTACCTGGCGTCCCGCCTGTACGGGACGCCGCTCCTCGTTGCGCGCCCGAAACTCGAAATCATCCTCGGGGTGGTGGCCCGGAAGCTCGCGGGAGACACCCTGGCCACGCCACCGCCGGCCAACGTCGATACTGGTATGACCGGTGGCCTCCAGAACCTGGAGGGCATCGCCGTGATTCCGGTCCTCGGCACCCTGGTGCGTCGCTCTTCCTATATTGGTGTCGCCAGTGGCCTCACCAGCTACCACGACATCGAGGCCATGGCGGAACAGGCCTTTGCCGATCCAGAGGTCCGCGCTGTGCTGCTGGAGATTGACTCCAGTGGCGGCGAGGCGGGTGGCGTGTTTGATCTGGCGCAGCGTCTGCGGCAGCTGGCTCAGACCTCCGGCAAACCCCTCTGGGCGATTGCCGATGAGGCCGCACTGTCAGCGGCTTACGCCATTGCCTGTGCGGCTGACCGACTCTGGCTCACCCGCACCGCCGAGGTGGGCTCGATTGGTGTGGTGGCTGTGCACGTCGACGAGTCGGTGGCCGACGCGAAGGCGGGGCTCAATTACACCTTCCTACACGCTGGCGCCCACAAGGTCGATGGCCATCCGCACGCACCGCTTCCAGCGCCAGTGGCTGCCGATATCCAGGCCGACATCGAGCAGCTGCACACGCAGTTCATCAGCTTGGTTGCCGGATTCCGCCGCCTCACACCCGAGGCGATTCGTGACACCGAAGCCCGCGTCTATCGCGGTGAGGCCGCCCTCCAAGCGGGTCTGGCCGATCAGATCGGCACCCGCGCCGAGGCGATCACGGCCCTGCAACGCCAGCTGGCGTTGTCTGCCGGGCGCAGCCTGCGCAACCAGACCGCCGCGCTGTCGGCCTCCCGAACCACTTCTCGATCCCAACCATCCCCGAAGGAGATCTCCATGAACGATCACAACCCCGTCACGCCATTGGACGACGCCCTGGAAGGTTCGACAGCGAACCCGGCTCCGGTGCAGTCACCGCAAACCCCGCCGCTCGATGAAGCGGCCATCACGGCCCAGGTTGAGCAGCGACTGCGACGCCAGCTTGCCGAGCTGACCGAGATCGCTGCCCAGGCCAAGCGCCTCGGCGTGACGGTTGATCCAGCGCAGGCCCTGGCCCGTGGCGTCACCCCGGATGCGCTGCGTCAGTCGGTGCTGAAGCAGGCCGCCGAACGTGATGTGGCGCAAGACATCGTTGCCGAGGCACCGCAGCAACCCCAAACCAAACCCCAATCCGTCGCTGACAGCCCCTTGGTCAAAGCGGCCCAAGCCTATGGAGCCCGTAAATGAGCACACCTTTGATTTCGCCTGCGACCCTCGGTGATCTGATCAAGCGCGAGTCCGACCCGGACTACACCCGCGAGACCGTCACCCTGAAGGCCGGTACCGCCTATCCCCTGGGTGCCGTGCTTGGGCGCATCACCGCTACCGGCGTCTATACGTTTTCACCGGCGGCATCGACCACGGGCATCGAGGGTGCCGAGATCGCCTCGGCTGTGCTGCTGCACCCGGTTGTTGCCAGCGACACCGACACCCAGGCCGTGGTGCTTGCGCGTGGCCAAGTCATCGTCGCCGACCGTGCGCTGACATTCGATGCCTCCGTGGCGGACGCCGCCGCCCAATCCCTCAAATACCAGCAACTGGCTGCCCACGGCATCGTCGTGCGTCCGGTCGCTTGATCTCACTTCCCAGGAGTCTTGATATGACCGTGATCGTCAATCCGTTCGACGCCGGCGGCTTCACGCTGGCCGAGATGTCGGCCGCCATCCAGATGCTGCCCAACCCCTATGGTCGGGTCGGCCAGCTGGGGTTGTTTGCACCCGAGCCTATTTCCCAGCGCAACGTCACCATTGAGTCCATCGAGGGCGAGCTGCGCTTGCTGCCGGCCGTTGCGCCCGGCGCGCCTGCGACAGTGGGCACTACCGACAAGCGCTCGGTACGCTCCTTTGCCGTGCCGCATATTCCGCACAACGACGTGGTGCTGCCCGAGGAAATCCAGGGCATCCGTGGCCTGGGTCTGGCGACCGGTGAAGACCCGCTGGTCACCGTGATGACCCGCAAGCTCGCCCGGATGCGCGCCAAGCATGCGCAGACGCTGGAGTACATGCGCGTCAATGCACTGCTGGGCATCACCAAGGATGGTGCTGGCAACACCCTCTACAACTGGCACGATGAGTTCGACATCCAGAAGCCCGAGGTGGATTTCGTGTTCGGCAGCACCGAGGACATGGTCATCCACTGCACCCAGGTCGCCCGCCACATCGAGGAGAACCTCAAGGGCGAGATGATGACCACCATTCACGCCCTGGTCAGCCCCGAGTTCTTCGATGCCCTGGTCAAGCACAAGACCGTCAAGGAGGCCTACACCTTCTACCAGGGCACGGCCGGCACCAACCCGCTGCGCGACGATGTGCGCCGGGGCTTCCGATTTGGCTCCATCCTGTTCGAAGAGTATTTCGGCACGGTGACGCTGGCCAACGGTACGCCGGCGCGCCTGATCCCGCCGCGCGAAGGGGTGGCGTTCCCGCTGGGCACGCTCGACACCTTCCGCACCTATTTCGCGCCCGCGAACCTGATGGAAGCCGTCGGTACTTATGGTCAGGAGCTCTATGCCCACCAGCTCGCACGGCCCAACGGGACCGGCGTCGACATCTACACCCAGTCCAACCCGCTGCCGATTGTGAAGCGACCGGCCCTGACGGTGCGGCTGCATTCGAGCAATGGCTGGTGATGGCGATGACCGTATTCGGTGATCTGACCCAAGCCATGTCCGCCATCGTGCTCACCACCTTTGGTGAGCCGGTGGTGTTTCACATCGAAGGACAGCCCCAGGCCTTGGCGGGCCGGGGCGTGTTTACCGCGATGCACCAGGAGGTGGATGCCAGCACGGGCGTGTCGGTGTCCAGCGTGCAGCCCGTGCTGGAGGTGCGGCAGTCAGATCTGCCCGCCACGCCCACTGAGGGCGATGCCGTGACCGTGCAAGGGGTGCTCTACCTGATCGTCGAGGTGCGACCCGATGGGCATGGCTTCCTCAAATTGATGCTGCACAAAGGGGGCGGTCATGAAGCACCCACGCACCCTGATTCGTGAGGCAGTCAAGGAACGTCTGGTAGCGCAGTTGCCGGCCATTGACCCGCGCATCACCGCCGCGCGCATCAGTATCCATCGCAGTACCCCGCTTTTTGCCGGCAAGCTGCCAGCCATCCTAATCTACACCCGCGACGAGCGTATCGAGGATCAGCCCAATGCTGACCCCGGATTGCGCTATCGCAAGCTGGAGCTCTCCATCGAGATCATCGCCAGTGGTGATGCGGCTGCAGAGGAGGTTGATGTCCTGGCGCAAGCGGTGGAAGCCATTATCGATGCCGACGAGACCTTGGGGCTGCTGGTCGAGGGCACACGCCTGACCCGCACCGAGGTCGATCAGGGCGGAGAGGGCGACACGCCCATTCTGGCTGCCCGCCTGTCGTTTGAGGTCAGTTACTGGACCAAGCCTGTGATCGATGACGGGGTGCTGCCGCTGCAGGTGCTGGTGAGCTGGGTGCCGGACATCGGCGTGAGCCATGAGCACAGCTATCAGCCGGCCGGCACCCATTACCGGGAGCCGACCTCATGACCGAGCGCAACCTGCACCAGGACATGACCGAAGCCGAGCGGCGAATCAGCAATGTGGCGCTGATGGGCCAGGTGGTGGCGCTCGACACGGCTCGTGCCCGCGTGCGGGTGCAGGCCGGTCCCATCACCACGGGCTGGTTGCCCTTTGCGACGAGCCGAGCGGGACACGACCGCAGTTGGCATCCGCCCGAACCCGGCGAGCAGGTGTTGCTGGTCGCGCCGGGTGGGGATCTTAACCAGGGCGTCGTGGTCGGTTCGATCTACCGATCCACGCATCCGGCCCCGGCTGATTCCGCCGATGTCTCGCGCACGCTGTTCAAGGATGGGGCGGTGATGGAGTACGACCGCGCCCAGCGCCACTGGCGTTTGGCGGTACCGGCCGGTGGAAAGATCGTGCTGCAGATTGGCGCTACCACCCTGGAGCTGCGTGATGACGGCACGACACTCTCGACGCCGAAACTTCTCGCCGATGCCGCAGAGAGCACCTTCACCGGCACGGTGTTGGTGAAGAAGCTCTTCACCTACCTGAAGGGGATGGTCGGTAAAGGCAGTGGTGGTGCCGGGGCAAGCATTGAGGGCGATATTCAGGTCAACGGTAACGTCTCGGCCACGGGCGCCATCATGGATGCTGCCGGCAACTCGAACCATCACTCGCATTGAGTGTGAGGAGCGTTTGGCACTGCGGGCTTTTACACAAAGGTCGCAGCTGAAACCCCGAAACGCTCGCTCAGCGCCCGCACTTGCCGAATGTTGAGCTCGCGCTTACCGGTCAAGATTTCAGAGACAACGCCCTGGCTGCCGATCTCGGAGAGGTCGCTTTGCTTCAGGCCGTGCTGCTCCATCAGGAATTTCAGGGCTTGCACGCCGGTGGTCTCGGGCAGCGGGTGATGCTCAGCCTCGTAGTCCTCAATCAGATCGCCCACGATGTCGACCAGCCCCATGGCGGGATGGTTTTCGTCACCCTGGGTTTCATCCAGCAGGGCCTCGAGCATTTCGGTCATCCGCGCGTAGTGGGCCTCGTCCCGAATGGGGGCGATATCAGTGGCGGCACGGAACTGTTCCCAGACTGGGAGCAGGTGCTTCACGTCGATGGCTGCATTCATGATTTCCACGCTCCTTTGTCGTAATCCCGGTGGGTGAGCACCGCCTTGATGTACACGATTTGCTTCTCGAACCGGATGTAAGCGATCAGACGGTACTTGTTGCCGCTGATATCGAACACCACCAACTCGCCGACCTTGTCCACCGCATTGAATGCGGCTTTGAGCTCAGCCCAGTTGGCAAACCGGTTCTTTTCAATCACCCGCCGCCATCCCTGCAAGGGGGCTTCGGCCTGAGGATGATCGGCAGCGAAGGCCCGCAGGGCGCTGTTGCTGATGATTTTCATGGAGTGAGTTTATCTCAAATTGAGATAAACGCAAACGAACCCATCCCGGAGGCCATCGATGCTAGGAATCAACGCCCAAACTGGCCAGCCCCTGGCTGGCATCGACCACCTGCGCCAGAGCATCCGCGACATCCTGACCACCCGCATCGGCACGCGTGTGATGCGCCGTGACTATGGCTCACGCCTGCCGACGCTGGTCGACACCCCCATGACCCCGAGACTCGCCATGGATCTGTACTCGGCCACCGCCGAGGCCCTGGCGCGCTGGGAGCCGCGTTTCAAGCTGACCCGCGTGCGCATCGTGTCCGCGACGGTCGGGCAAGTCGTGCTCGATCTGGAAGGCATCTATCTGCCCGATGGCCAGGCCACGGTCCTTACCGCAGTGGAGGTGTGAATGACCACGCTCAGCGATCTGGCGAGTTTGCCAACTCCGGCAGTGATCGAGTCCCTGTCCTTCGAGACAATCTTCGAAGAACTGCAGACCGCGCTTCAATCCCGTTACCCGGACTACTCTGCGCTGCTGGCCTCGGACCCGGCCGTCAAGCTCTTGGAGGTCGCCGCTTACCGGGAAGTGCTGCTCAGGAACCGCATCAATTCGGCAGCCAAGGCATCGCTCTTGGCCTTTGCCACGGGCGGCGATCTCGATCATCTGGCGGCCTTCTATGGTGTCACGCGTCTGACCGATGAGACCGATGAGGCGCTGCGTCTGCGCACCCGCCAACGCATCATCGGCTTTGCCAACGCCGGCGGCGCGGCGCATTACCGGTACTGGGCGCTCTCGGCGTCACCAGAGGTCGCCGATGTCGAAGTCGACAGCCCGGAGCCTGGGCGAGTACGCATCAGTGTGCTGGCCAAGGGCGAAGAGCAGACGGTATCGAATGCCGTGCTCGATGCCGTCCGCGCGGTCGTGCTGCGTGACGATATTCGGGTCCTGACCGACACCATCGAGGTGGTGCCGGCCGAACTGATGCCGGTCACGGTGCACGCCCGACTCTGGCTTTATCCCGACGCACCGCTGGAAACGGTCGCTGCGATCCAGGCCGTCTTCGCATCCACGCTGGCCGCCTGTGCCGGCCTGGGCTGGGATCTGACCCGCTCCTGGATCGTTGGCCAGCTGCAACGTGCCGGCGTGCACAAGGTGGAATTGTTGTCACCCACGACAGATATCCGGGTGGCGGCCAACCAGGCGGTACGCCTATTGAGCCTGAATCTGGAATTTGCCGGGCGAGAGCGATAGCGTTCCCAATCCCGCTTTGGAGGGCACATGACTTCTGAACATCTGCTGCCCGCCAATGCCACGCCACTGGAGCAGGCCCTGTCCCTGGCCACCGATGCGCTTTCCCGGCTGGCACTGCCGACGGACGCGATCCGGCAGTTCAAGACCGATCCGTCTGGCCCGCTGCTGCCCTGGTTGATCTGGGAGTATGGCCTCGGCGAGTTGCTCCCTTACCTGCCCGAGCCGAGGCAGGCGATTGCCGAGGGCATCCTCTGGCAGCGACTGCGCGGCACGCCGGCCGCCTTGACCACGGCCCTGTCGTGGATCGGGGCGACGGCCACGATAGAACAGGAACCTCCTGGCGTTCACTTTGCCGAGTTCCAGCTTGACCCGGGTCAAGTGCTGGATAGCGATACGGCGATTGCCAACCTGATCGCCATCGCCCGTCTGTCGGCACCGGCCCGCAGTCGGCTCTCACGCATTTATCACGGCTATGACCTGCGCCGCGTGGTGCTGGACGAGAGCCGCTTGGGTGAGGCGCTGCTGTCCGACCACAGTGGCGTCTTCTGGACCGATGGAAAGACCAAGCTGTCCTTCGGGCGCGGGGTTGCACAAACCGCGCTGGCATCCGGTCAGGCGGTCGCGCCGAACCGCGAAGCCGTGCGCTTTGCGGTGGCCCGCCTTATCGACCGCACCCTGTTGGACTTTTCCAGCTTGGGTGATCCGGGCCACACGCCCAATGAGGAGATCCTGCATTCGCACCTGTTCACCCTCGCCAATGTACTGGGGGTGGCCGATCCGGTTGGGTTGCGACCCGAGCGCAGGTTCTGCCGGGCGATGGTGGTGCTCTCGGACAGCACGCCCTTGGGCGACATCAACGCCAACCTGCCGCGCTTTGTCTGGCGGGAGACGGGCGCGCCGATAGCGCTGGGCAGCGGCGACCGGTTGTCCGCAACGCCGCACCGGCTGACACGGGTAGAAGTGTTGGCGCGCTTCGTTCGTGGCCATCCGGGTGATCTGGTCGTGCCGACCTTGGCTTTACAGAGTCACCGTGCTCGGCAGGCTATCTCCCGGGTTCAGGCCCGTGCCGATCAGGCGCTGGGGATGTGGGCCTTGGGCGAATCGTTGCCTAGCCTGGACCGGGGCTTTGTGCGCCGCGATCACATCCGAAGCAACCCTGCCTTGCCCGATGCAGCCGGCTGGCGAGCGCGCCTGTACCAACGGGCGCAGGTGGTGCTCAGTGAAGTCATTCTGGGCGAGCTCAACACCCGAACACCTCGGTGTGCGCTGCTTCGCACCCGGCCGCTGCCCACCTTGGGTGATTTCACCTTGGGCGATGTGGCCGAAGTCGAGTGGCGAACCCTGACCGAGATGCACATCGCTGTTTCGGGCTTCACCGATCCGGCACCTTACGGGTTTTCGGAAACGCCTTCCAGCCTGCAGCGCCTGCTCACCCGCGCCACCGAGCGCAACACAGGTGCTCTCGCTGCGCCATCGCGTGTTGCCTTGGTCAGTCACCAGGCCTGCTGGAGCGGCCAAACCTGGACTGGCGTGCGCTGGCCGAGTTCGACATGGACCGACACCCGCGAGCTGATTGGCAGCGCCCACAGCACGCAGTCCTGATTTTTCTACCCCCATTCATTCCTGGAGCACCCGATGGCCATCCTGACTGCCAGCGGTCGCGCTGCGCTTGCTGCCGCGATCAAACAACAAACCCTGCACCTCGCCCTGGGAGAAGGTGACCCCTTGTGGGACACCACCAAGGCGATCAGCACACCCTTTGATGAGGCTGGGGTGATTGAGCTGGGTTTCCAGCATCTGGCCGACATCCGCGTCACCTCACTCGATGACCAGACCGAATACGCCTTGGACATCGACTACAGCGCCAATGCACGCGAGGGCGTGATCCGCCGCCTGCCAGCGAGCACGATTCCCGAAGGCGGTGACGTCACGGTCCACTTCAAGGTTTCGCATCCGCCCGAGCCGATTGGACAGACGACGCTGCTGCGCGAGGTGGGTCGTCGTGTGGTCGATGAGGTGCATTTCGTTGCTGTCGACCCTGAGGGCGAGATCGTGGTGCCGAGCGGACGCTACCGGCTGGTCACCGAGCCCACGAACCACCTTTTCATCCGGGTGCGTTTTGACTTCGAGGATGCCGCGACCTCCATCGTGCGCGAGCAAGGCCTCTTCGTCGGCACCCAGACCGATCCGCAATTGCCCATCGGGCAGAAGTTCTTCATTCCCGCCCAGATCACCGATCCGGGCATTTTGCTCGTGCTGCAGAACTCGGTGCCCATCGTGCGTCAGCCTTCGACGCGCGAGACCTTCGAATTCGTCGTCACGTTTTAAGCGAGGCCACCCATGATCGAGCGTTACTACAACCTGTTTGACCCGGCCAAGCACTACACCCAGTTGCTGTTCCGTGCCGGCGATGGTCTCCAGTCCCGAGAACTCAACGAGATCCAGACCACCCTGATCCACCGCCTGCAAGGCGTGGCCGATGCACTCCTGAAGGATGGCGACATCGTCAGCGGGGCCAACTTGCAGATCGATGCCAACACGGGGCTCGTGACCCTGGAGGCCGGTCGCGTCTATCTGCGTGGTGCCGTGCGCGACGTCCCGGCCAGCACCTTCACGGTGCCGGTCGATGGCCGCATCGCCGTTGGCGTGCGCTTTACCACCCGCACCGTCACCGAACTCGAGGACCCCAGCCTGCGGGAGCCCGCTGTCGGCGTGCGCAACTACCAGGAGCCGGGTGCCGGTCGTCTGCAAGAGTCCTTGGTTTGGGGCTGGGAAGGTGCCGGCACCAGTGATGGCCAGCCGGGCGACTTCCACGCCGTCTATGCGCTGGACAACGGCATCCTGGAGAACCGCCGCCAGCCGCCCGTGCTCGATGGCGTGATTGCGAGTCTGGCGCGCTACGACTATGACGCCAACGGCCACTACGTGACCGAAGGGCTGGGCGTCCGATTCCTCAGTACCGATGCCGATGTCCAAGAGCACATCTTTTCCGTGGCGGAGGGCCGCGCCAACATCGACGGCTTCAAGGTCGAGCGTAGCCAGTCGCAGCGCCTGCGATTGCCCATCGACCCCGATCTTCAGCGCGTCTCCAGCGAACCGCAGGTCTTCAATGACTCGGGCGATGGCTCCATGATCGTCACGATCAACCGTCCGCCGTTGGCGCAGGTGATCGACATCAAGGTCACCCAGCAGAAGACCGAGACCGTGGTCCATGGCGCTTTCACCGGCAGCCGCGATGTGCTGACCGAACCGACGGTGGTGGCCGTGCTCACCATCCAGCAAGGCACGACCACCTATGCCCAAGGCACCGACTACAAGGTGGTGGGCGATGAGATCGACTGGTCGCCCGGCGGCGCTGAGCCGGCACCCGGATCGAGCTACCAGGTCACCTACCAGTACATCGCCAGCGTCACGCCGACGGACTTGACCGACACCGGCTTCAAGGTCACGGGCGTGGTGCAGGGTTCCACGATGTACATCGACTACCAGTGGAAGCTGCCGCGCATCGATGTGCTGGCGTTCACCGCCGATGGCCAGGTCGAGCGCATCAAGGGCATCAGCCAGGTGAGAAATCCCGTGGCTCCCACCGTGCCGGCCTCGCGCTTGGCCTTGGCCGAGATCGCCTACGACTGGCGCAGTGGCTCGACGCCCGAGGTCAGGAATGTGGCGATTCGCACCATCAAGGTCTCGGAACTGACCGCGATGCAGCGCCAGATTGCCGACCTCTATGACCTGATGGCGCTCGAACGCCTGCGGGTCGATGCCAACATTCGGGAGCCGGCCGCCAAGAAAGGTCTCTTCGTGGACAACTTCCTCGACGACGATCTGCGCGACCAGGGCGTGGCGCAAACCGGGGCCATTGTGGCCGGGGTGCTGACCCTGCCGATCACGGCCAGTGCGCAGCACGCCAAGGAGAACGGCAACGCGCTGCTGACCCTGGACTACACCCTGACCCCGGTGATCGAGCAGCTGGCCCGTACCGGGTCGATGAAGATCAACCCCTACCAGGCCTTCGAGCCGGTGCCGGCCCGGGTGACACTCAACCCGGCCGTCGACCAGTTCACGGTGACGAACACGACTTGGAGCTCGGACGTGACCGAGCGCCTGATCACCGGCAGCGGTGTGCTCGAGCAGGTCGTGGAGACGCGTCGTTCGGAGCAGGTGCTGGCCTCCTCGAGTGAGGAAGCCCAGTTCCTGCGCAGCCTCAGCGTCGCCTATCGGGTGGAAGGTTTCGGGCCGAGTGAGGCGCTGGCTGCCTTGCGCTTCGACGGAATCGGACTCTCGCAGCCGGCCGGCACGGCCGCCAATGCCTCAGGCTTGCTCACGGGCAGCTTCCAGATCCCGCCAGCGATTCCGGCCGGTGCGAAGCTGGTGGAGTTTCTGGGGGCCGGTGGCAGTTACGGCTCGGCGACTTATGTAGGACGAGGCCAGATCGTCACCGAAACGCGCCGGCGGATTCTGACCACCGTGGTACGCCGCTGGGACCCGCTGGCGCAGACCTTCACGCTGCCCGAGCGCCGCGTCATCGGTGGCTTGGAGCTGTGGTTCACCACCAAGGGGGGATCGGCACCCGTCATCGTGCAGATCCGTGAAACCCAGGTCGGCATTCCGACCACCACGGTGTTGACCGAAGGCCGATTGCTGGCGTCCGATATCAAGACCGATGGCAACGCCACGCGCATCACCCTCGACCCGGTGGCACTCGACGCCAACCGCGAGTACGCCATCGTGGTGCTCACCGACGATGCCAACCACGCTGTGTCGGTGGCTGAGCTCGGCAAGTACGACCCGCGCACCGGCTGGGTCACGGCGCAGCCTTACCAAATTGGCGTGCTGCTGTCGTCCTCCAACGGTATCACCTGGACGCCGCACCAGACGCAGGACCTGACGTTTCGGCTGCTGGGCTGCCGGTTTTCGCAGATGAGCAAGACGGTCTCGATGGGCCAGTACACCGTGACCAATCTGTCGGACGTGATGGCGCTCGCCGGCGTTGAGCGTCCGGCCGCCGGCACCGATGTGCAGTTTCTGGCGACCGATCCCCAGGGGCGGATCGTCACCCTGTCGGAAGGCCAGGGGCTGGCGCTCACCGAGAAGCTCTCCGGCAACCTGGCGGTGTCAGCCAAGCTGACTGGCACAGAAACAGCGAGTCCGATCCTGTATCCGGGTACCCAGCTGGTGTTCGGCACGCTCGAAGCCGCAGGCGACTACCTGTCGCGCGCCATTCCGGCTGCCGCCACCTTCAATGTTTCGGTGACCTTCGATGCCCTGACACCAGGCACGTCGAGTGTCTCGGTGCAGGCCGAGTCGGGCACGCCGGGCAACTTCCAGGCGCTGTCCTTGTCCTCGGGTGTCGAGGTTGGCAACGGTTGGGTCGAGCGCACCTACAAGGCCACCAGCCTCGTCGGCGTCGGTGCCGACCGCACCACGCGCGTGAAGTTGGCGTTGTCCGGAAATCCGCAGCACCGGCCCTTTGTGCGCAACCTGCGCGTCATTGTCACCTGATGGGGGTGAGCGATGACTCAGGAGCGCACGCCGCGCGGCTATCCGCTGCCACACCCCGAGCACCTGCTCTCTGAAGACGTTCTGAACCTGCGTGAGGCCATCACCCGCATCGATGCGGATGTGGCAGCGCAGGAGGCGTCCGCTCAGCAGGGGCAAGACCAACTCACCGAACGGCTGCACCGCCAGCAACTGCGGGTGTTTCACCAGTTCGGCTTTTAAGGAGCACCCCCCATGGCCAAAGACCCCTTGCTGCGCGATGCGGTGCGCGCGATCAAAGCCAAGATCGAAACCGCCGCCGAGATCGCCACACCCGAAGAACTGGCGTACCTCGGCACTGCCATCGACCGCATTGGTGGTCGCGCCACCGTCCTCGAGGTCGAGGAGATGGGCGACATCAAGATGGCGGAGATGTCGGCGCACGCTACCTCCGTAGAGACAGCGACCCTCGACACCATCGCCACGGCCGCCGATGTGGCCATTGCCAACGTCACGGCGACCAAGATAGCGGTCGAGACCGCGATCACCGCCACCAAGACGGCAGCGGAATCCTTGGTCACCCAGACCAAGAACGCGGCCTTGGCCGTCATGGCCCAGACCGAGACCAGCACGGTGGCGACCGTCAATGCAGCCGCCCAGACCGCGATCCAGCAAGCCGCCAGCAGCCGCGATCAAGCGATTGCTGCCACGCAAAGCGCGGCCGATGCGGCCGTGGCCACGGCGCAAGCCGCCGCCAACAGCGTCACCCAGCAACTGGTGCTGGGGCGCAAGACCTTCTTTCTTGCCCAACTCTAAGGAGCCCCCTCGATGTCCATTCTGGGAACGGCGCTGCCAGCCGCCAATACGCTGGCGACCCTTTATGAAGTGCCCACCGGCCGCCGGGCGGTGGTGAATGTGGCCGCCTGCAACAAGGGCACGACAACTGCCAAGGTGCGCGTGGCGCTGACGGCGTCAGCCAACCCGGCTGAGAGCGAGTTCATCGAATTTGATGTGAGCCTGGCGGCGACCGAGGTGCTGGAGCGCACCGCGCTGTCTCTGGCCACCGGTCAGAAGATCGTGGTGCAGGCCAGCGCCGCCAGCGTGACCTTCAACGCCTGGGGCATCGAGGAGGTGGCGTAATGGGACGATTTCTGCGCAGCGTCAGCACCGATACGGTCGATCCACGCCAATACAAGAACTACCAGGAATACACCTCGGCAGGCAGTTACTCGTTCACGGTACCGGCCGGCGTCTCGCGCATCCGCGCCATCGTGGTCGGTGCAGGCGGCGGTGGTGCCTGCTCCAAGACGACCTACTACGGAGGCAATGGTGGGGGCGGCGGTGGTTTTGCGATGGGTGAGTACGACGTCACCCCGGGGCAGGTGTTGGCGATCACAGTCGGCAGTGGCGGCAGCGGATCGAGCAGCAATAATACCAAGGCCGGTAACGGCGGCACCTCCAGTGTTGGCAGCCTGCTGTCGGCCACCGGTGGTCAAGGCGCCGATGGCCATGGCAACAGCTACAGCATCGGTGGCGCCGGCGGAACTGGCACCGGCGGCACGCTGTTTAACCGCACTGGCGGTACCGGTGGTCGTGGCTGCTACGGCTCCTGGGGCTCCGGCTCGGAGAACCACGGCGGTGGCGGCGGGGGTTCCGCTGGGTCCTGGCTCGGCAATGGCGGCAACGGTGGCAGCGTCGGCTTCCAATCCCACTACACCGCCGCTGGTGCCGGGGGCGGTGGCATTGGCGGCCCAGGTGGCAACACCACCCAGTGGTCTCAGCAATCAACCTCGAACTACATCGCCATTTCCGGCGCCGGTGGTGGCTCGGGGGGCGCAGGTGGTCACGGCACCGATTCCGGTCAGATCTCGATCAGTTCCAGCAACGCGATGGGTTACGGCAACGGCGGCCCTGCCATCGATGGCAGCTTCGCCACCCCGCTGTGGGGGACGAATTACTCCGCAGCGGGTATCGACCTGGCTGATTTTTCCAGTGCGACCAGTGTGGTGCCCAAGTTCTACACCGCCGTGACTGGAGCGGCTGGACTACTCACTGTCAAAGAGTATTCCTTCGCCACACCACGGCTGCTGAACTGCAACGGCGGAGGGGCTGCCGGTGTTTGGGGCCAATCGGCCGCTTTGATGGGCGGCAACGGCGGTCCCGGTGGCGGTGGCTCGGGCGGCTACTGCTACACATCCAACAGCAGCTCCCATGGCGGCGCGGGCGGCTTCCTGGGAGGCGGCGGCGGTGGTGGTGGCTACAACGCCAGCGGCGGCAATGGAGGCCATGGTGGTGGGGGCGGCGGTAATGGCAACTACTACGGCGGCACTGGGGGCAACGGTGGCAATGGCGGCCCCGGCTACGTGGCCATTGAATGGTGATGAAGGAGGAACAAACGATGCCCAACTGGATACGACTCGACAACGACCGGGTGGTGGAGACCACCGATGCCGACCCCAAAGGTCGGTTTCATCCGGACCTCAAATGGATCAAGGCAGCCACCAGCGTCGAAGCGGGAATGGTCAAGCAGGCCGATGGCAGCTATGCCTTTCCTGAACCGGCGACTGAGAATATCGTGCCAACCACTCAGGCCTCGATCACGCCGCTGACCAAACTCGCCTTCATGAACCGGTTCACGATGGAGGAGCTGGCGGCCATCTACACCGCCGCCAAGACCGAGGTCATGGTCGAGGTGTTCCTGGATAAGCTGAAGTTGGCGGAACACGTCGATGTCACCGATCCGCAGACCAGGGCGGGTCTGCAGGCGCTCGCCGCCAGCGGGCTTCTGACGGAGGCCCGGGTGCAGGAGGTGCTGCGGTGATGGCTGCTATCCAACACCGTCTGTCGATGCTGGCCATTTGGACGCTCTGCCAGATCGCGGCGGGGATTGCGTCGCTGTGGATGTTGATGGCGATCATCACCGGTTCCCGCCGCGCCTGGACCCTGGCTGTCGCACACGATCAGCTGGCGAATGCCGCTTTCGGCGGGCACGAGGACGAGACGCTCAGTAGCCGCGCTGGCAAAGCCGCGCGCGAGGGCAAGCGCTGGGCCTGCGTGCTGTGTCGCTTGCTGGACCGGCTCGATCCGAACCACTGCGAGAAGTCCATCGAGTCCGATGAGGGCAAGCCCATCGCCTGAGCCTGTCGCACTGCAATCCACCCCATTCACCCGATCCGCCGTTGGCGGATTTTTTGTTTCTGGAGCCCACCCATGGCAGATCACTTTCTTCACGGGGTCGAGGTCGTTGAAATCGACAACGGCCCGCGTCCCATTCGCACCGTCCGATCCTCGGTGATCGGTCTCGTCGGCACCGCACCGCAGGCTGATGAGCGCAGCTTTCCCTTGAACACCCCGGTGCTGATTGCCGGCTCTCGCCTGGAGGCGGCCAAGCTGGGCACCACTGGCACCTTGCCGATGGCCATCGACGGCATCTTCGATCAAGCCGGTGCGCTGGTGGTCGTGATCCGGGTGGCCGAAGGGGCGACGGAGGCCGAGACCCAGACGAATGTGCTCGGTGGCGTCGATGACGCCGGTCAGTACCTCGGCCTGCAGGCGCTGCTGGCGGCCCAGTCGGTCGCCAAGGTCACGCCGCGCATCCTGATCGCCCCGGGTTTTACCCACCAGCGTCCCATCGACCCGGATGATGACACCCGTCAGTTGGCAAACCCCGTTGTGGCCGAACTGCTCGGCATTGCCGAGCGCCTGCGTGCGGTGATCATCGCTGACGGCCCCAACACCACCGATGCTGCCGCCATCGATTATCGCGAGGACTGGGGCTCGCCGCGCATCTATGTGGTCGATCCGCACGTCAAGGTGATGAAGAGCGGCGTAGTCGTGACCGAGCCTGTGTCGGCGCGTGTGGCTGGTTTGATTGCCAAGATCGACAACGACCGGGGCTTCTGGTGGTCGCCGTCGAACAATGTCATCAACGGTATCGTCGGCAGCCACCGTCCGGTGGACTTTGCGCTGGGCGACCCCAATGCCCGCGCCAACCTGCTCAACGAGAACGAGGTGGCCACCATCATTCAGGAAGATGGCTACCGCCTGTGGGGCAACCGCACCTGTTCATCGGACCCCAAGTGGGCCTTCCTCAGTGTGCGGCGCACGGCAGACATGATCAACGAGTCGCTGCTGCGCGCCCACCTCTGGGCGGTGGATCGCAACATCACCAAGACCTACGTCGAGGAAGTCACCGAAGGCGTCAACGCCTACCTGCGCCAACTCAAAGCCCAGGGCGCGATCCTCGGCGGCAAGTGCTGGGCCGATCCAGACCTCAATTCGCCCCAGTCCATCCAGGACGGGAAGATCTACTTCAACTTCGACTTCACTCCGCCGTACCCGGCCGAGCACATCATCTTCCGCTCGCACCTGGTCGATGACTATCTCGAGGAGATTCTGTAATGGCCATTGAACTGCCACGGGTTCTCAAGAACATGAACCTCTTCGTCGACGGCCGGGGCTACGCCGGGCGCATCGACCAGATCCAACTGCCCAAACTCACTCTCAAGACCGAGGAGCACCGTGCCGGTGGCATGGATCTGCCGGTCGAGATCGATCTCGGTATGGAAAAGCTCGAAGCCGAGCTGACCATCGCCGACCACGACCCGGAAGTCTTCAAGCTGTTTGGCCTGCTCGATAACGCCGCCACCCAGATCACCATCCGGGGCGCCATTCAGGCCCAAGGCTCGGAAGCCAAACCCGTCATCGTCAATCTGCGCGGTGGCTGGAAAGAGCTCGATGCCGGCACCTGGAAGCCCGGCGACAAAAGCACCCTGAAGGTCTCGGTGGCGGCGAGCTACTACAAGCTGACCATCGATGACGAAGAGTTGATTGAGATCGATGCCATCAACCTGGTCAGAAAGGTGGGCGGTACCGATCAGATGGAAGCCATTCGCGCGGCGATTGGTTTGTGATGAGCGATAAGGAGCACACCCATGAGCACCGCTGAACGCATCCAACTCAACTTTCCCATCGAGCACGACGGCGTGCCGATTGCCGATATTGCGCTACGCCGACCCACGGTGGGCGACCACTTGGCCGCGCAGAAATCGGCCGGGACGGACGCCGAGCGCGAGATCCGGCTGATCGCCAACCTGGCCGAGTTACCGCCGGCGGCGATCCACCAGCTAGATATGAAGGACTACGCCCAACTGCAGAAGGTGCTGGGCGGTTTTTTGCAGTGAATCCGGGTGAGCTGTCCGCCCTCGTGGTGGAGCTCGCCCTCTACACCCACTGGCCTCGATCCGAGTTGCTCGCCCTGGAGGTGAGTGAATTGGTCGAGGCCTTGTCATTGGCGCGGCGGCTGTCTGCAACGCCATCTTCCTGAGGTTTGCCCATGGCCACAGCGCATCCCGTTCAGATCAGCATCGGTGCCACGCTGGCGGCCTCGCTCGGCTCGGCGGTGCGCGGTGCCCAGGCCCAGCTGAACCAGCTGGGCTCCACGATGGCCGAGCTGGGCAACAAGCAGTCCGGTATCAAGCAGCTGGAGACCTTGCGCGCCCAGGCCAAGGATGCGGCGCTGGCCATGCGTGCTGCCCAGCAGAAAGTCTCTGGCCTGGAAGCGAACATTGCTGGCCAGGATGTTGGTGCCACAACCAAGCAGGCCCGCGAGCTTGCGCGTGCCCGTGCAGCAGTGGCTCGGGCGGAGGACGCCTACCGTCGCCAGCGCTCGGCCGTCGATGAACTGAGCACATCTTTGCAGCGAGCCGGCTTGAACACCCGGGCGATGGGTGCGGAGTCCACCAGGCTCGGCAGCCAGCTGGAAACCCTGCGCACCCGCACCGAAGCCCTGACCCGTGCCCAGCAAGCGCAGGCCAGGAATCTGGAGAGCCGCAGCGCCTACCGCGCCCAGATGATGGATGCGGTCGCCTTGGGCGGCGCGCTCTATGGCCTGGTGCAACCAGCGGTGGCCTTCGAATCGGTGATGGCCGACGTCAAGAAGGTGGTCAACTTCGACACGCCGGATCAGTTCGACCAGATGAGCAAAGATGTGCTCTTGATGTCGACCCGCATCCCGATGGCCGCTGACGGCATTGGCGCCATCGTCGCGGCCGCAGGGCAAGCTGGCATCGCCCGCGAGGAGTTGCTGCGCTTTGCCGAGGACGCCGCCAAGATGGGCGTGGCCTTCGACTTGTCGGGCCAGCAGGCCGGCGCGGCCATGACGGGCCTGCGCTCGATCTTCGGATTGACCCAGGACGAGGTGGTCAAACTCGGCGACGCGATCAACCACCTGTCCAACAATATGGACGCCAAGGCATCCGATCTCCTGAACATCGCCAACCGGGCGGGCTCGACCGCCAAGCTCTTTGGTCTGTCCGGGGCACAGCTCAATGCCCTGGGCGCCACCTTCCTCGCGCTCAAGACGCCGCCCGAAGTCGCCGCCACCGGCATCAATGCGCTCTTGATGAAGCTGGCGACCGCTGACAAGCAGAACGAGAAGTTCCAGCAAGGCTTACAGGACATCGGACTGTCCGCTGAGGTCATGAAGAAGATGATTCAGCGCGATGCCCAGGGCGCGCTCACCACTTTCCTACGGCAGGTGAAGAAGGCGCCGGACCTGATGGGCACGCTGTCGGACTTGTTCGGCATGGAGTACGCCGACGACATCGCCAAGCTGGTGGGCTCGATGGAGACCTACGAGAAGGCGGTGGGCCTGGTGGCCGATCAGACGGCCTACGCCGGGTCAATGCAGAAAGAGTATGAGGCGCGCTCGGCCACCACCGCCAACAACCTGCAGCTCTTGAAGAACCAGATGAGCCGGCTCGGCATCACGGTGGGCAATGCGCTGCTGCCGGCCTTGAACAACCTGGTGGGCGCGCTGATGGGGCCTATCGACAGTCTGGCCAATCTCGCGGAACGCTTTCCCATCGTCACGCAGGTGGTGGTGGGCACGGTCGGTGCCGTGTTGGGTTTGAAGGTGGCCACCATCGCACTGGGTTACGCCTGGACTTTCGTGAAGGGGCCGATCCTGGGTGCGCAGGTGGCGTTTCAATCGGCGCGGGCAGGACTTGCGCTGTTGCAAGTGCAGGCGGCGGCCACCGGAACCAGTGCCGGCATTTTGTCGGTCGCCTGGAGCCGCATTCAGACGGGCGCCCTGGGTCTGATCGCCCCGATCAAGTCGGCGGCGCTGGCCTTCTGGGCCATGTTGCCGGCAATTGGTGCAACGACGGCCGCGCTGCTCGCCAATCCGATCACCTGGATCGTCGCCGGCATCGGGGTGGCGGTCGCGGGTCTGGTGCTGGTGATCCGCAAATACTGGGACCCGATTGCCGCTTACGTCGGCGGGGTGTTCCAAGGCATTCGCGCGGCGGTGCAGCCGGCTATCACCAGCTTGACCACAGCACTGGCACCGCTGGCACCCATTGGGACTGTTATCGCCAACGTCTTTGGTTTCATCGCTGATTCGGTCAGTGGCCTGGTCGGCTGGGTCGGTGATCTGCTGGCCCCGGTCACCCTCTCCAAGGATGAGTTCGACAGCCTCTCGGCGTCAGGTCAGTCCCTCGGGTCGGTGATCGGCAGCGTATTGAGCACGGCTTTCACGGTGCTGACCTTGCCGATCCGGGCAGTGGGCACCTTGGTGGGCTGGGTCATCGAGGGCTTTACCGCCTTGGTGTCGTTTTCACCGTTGCAACTCATCAGTGCTGCCTGGCAACCGGTGGCGGAGTTCATGACTGGGCTCTGGTCGGGCATCACCGCGACCGTCGGGCAAGCCATCGACTGGATCGCGAGCAAGATCGGCTGGGTGATGAATGCCGGCAAACAGGTCGGCGACTGGTTCGGCTCGCTCTTCGGTGGAGAGAAGCCTGTCGCATCCACGACCACCGTCGCAGCCACCCCGCGTCCGGCAGCGGTAGGAAGTACGGCCTCGTTGACTGCGCCACGCCTATCCGTGGGGGCGGCTCCCGTGTCCATCTCGCCGATGTCAGCGGGTAACCAGCCCGTGACAAGCGCCAGGCCGTTGTCGATGCCAGCTCAACCGCTGGCCCCGCGCGGGAATACCAGCGTGTCCCTGTCTGCTCCGATCACGGTCAACGCCCCACCCGGGATGGATGCGCGCGAGATCGCCGCACTCATCGAGTCGCGCCTGCGCACTCTGATGCGCGAGACCACCCGCAGCCCGGCAGCGGCGATGTACGACTGATCTCAAGCACGTCAGTCTCCTTCTTTATTTTTTGTCGAGGTGTGACATGGCCGAACGTGTGATGTTGGGCCTGGGCGAGTTTCGCTTTGAAATCGCCACGGCCGCCTACCAGAAGTTCTCGCTCAACCAGTCCTGGCGCTGGCCGGAACAAGCGCGTATCAACCGCGATCCGGCACTGCAGTTCGTCGGCCGCAGCGTCGGCGAGATCGAACTCGATGGTGTGATCTACCCGGGCTTCAAGGGAGGCCTGGGCCAGATCGAAGCGATGCGTGCCCTGGCCGATGCCGGCAAGCCACAGCAGTTGATCGATGGCTTGGGCCGCATTTGGGGTGCCTGGGTGATCACGGAGATTGGCGACACCCGCACCGTGTTCGCCGATGACGGCCAGCCGAGGAAGCTGGAGTTTCGGGTCAAGCTCAAGGCCTATGGGGAAGATGACCTCGTCCAAGCCACAATCAAGCCAGCAACTCGCGCCGCATCGGCGATGGCTTCGGCGACGTCCGTGACTGAAGCCACGGCCAAGCTGGCGGCGCTGACGACTGCAGCCGAGGCCCTGCCTGAGATCACGCCGGCGATGATGCCGACCGCGCTGCAGTCCGCGATATCGGCCACCCAAGGGGTGGTCGCTGAAGTCACCCAGACCGTTGCCGGCATCGCCAACGAAGTTTCTGGTGCGATCAACGGGGCCGTCGGAGAACTACGGCAGGCGGTGCTGGATGCGATCCCGCCGCAGGCCTTGCAAGCCGTACGCGATGTGCAGGACGCCGTGGGCGAAATCATGGCGCTACGCCAAAGCGTGCAAGCCACTGTCGCCGGCGTCAAGAACCTCCCCGCCGCCTTGAAGCGTGATGTCGCGGGCATCGATGGCGCGCTGCAACTGGCCAGTTTCCGGATCAAATCCTCAGGCGACGTGCTGCGCGATACGCAGATGACCCTGTCCACCATCGCCCGCCTGGGCGACGCAGCCGCTACTCGCGCCCAGCAGGCCGCCGCTGACACGGCCGGCAGCATCGCCAAGAGCGCAGAGCAGATCAATGCCTTGTGTGCCAAAGCTCAGGGCTGCACGGCGAAGATCGTCGAGAAGTGGGAGGGATGGCATGCCTAAACGTGTCACGACCCACGACGGCGATGTGCTCGATGAGCTGGTCTGGCAGCACTACGGGCGCAGCGACGTGCTGGCGGCCGTGTTGGAAGCCAATCCGCACTTGGCCCAGAGGCCCCCGGTGCTTTCGGCCGGCTTAGGTGTCGAACTCCCTGATCTGCCGCTGCCAGTCGAAGAACCGGTGATCCGGCTGTGGTCGTGAGGAGACTGCGATGCAACCCACCTTCCGCATCTACGCCGGCAGCCAAGAGATCACCGCTGCCATCCGCGACCGTTTGATCGAATTGGTGGTTACCGACGAAGCCGGCATCCAGTCCGATGAATTGAAGCTGATGCTGGACGACCGCCGTCGTGAAGATGGCGCCATAGCCCAATTGCCCCGGATCGGCACCGTGCTGACCGTCTCCATCGGTTATGCCGAAACCCGGCTGGTGTCGATGGGACGCTTCATCGTCGATGAAGTGGAGATCCGCTCGCCACCGGCAACGCTGATCGTCTCGGCCAAGGCCGCCGATATGGTCGGCCCGTTTCGCAGCCCCAAGACACGTTCGTGGGATGAGACCACGCTCGGAAAGCTGGTCGCGGCCATCGCCGCCGAGCACCGCTATCAAGCCAAGTTCGATCCAGAACTAGGCGCCATTGCCATCCCGCATTTGGACCAAACCGAAGAGTCGGACATGGCGTTGCTCACCCGTCTGGCCGCCAAGCACGATGCGGTCGCCAAACCCGTGGCCGGGTTCCTGGTGCTGGCCAGGCAGGGAGCGGCCAAGACCATCACCGGTCTGGCGCTGCCGACAATCCGTCTGGCCGTGAGCGATCTGGCTGAGTGGCGCTATCGACATTCGGCCCGCAAGCCCGGGGGTAGCGGCTCCACCAAGGAAGCCAATACCCAAAAACCACCCAGCACCGCGACCGGAGGCACCAAAGCCTACTGGTGGGACTTCGAGAAAGGTGAGCGCCGGGAAGTGACTACCGGATCGCCACCGTTTGAGGAAGTCCGCTACGTCCACGCCTCCGAGGCCGAGGCCAAAGCCGCAGCGGCCACCCGCAAGAACCGGGGTGAGCGTGGCCAGGGTGAGCTCAGCTTCAGTCTGCCGGGAGATCCCCGATTGGCGGCCGACGGGCGCCTGTCGATCTCTCTGCGAGCAGGCATCCCCACCGACTGGCGCATCAAGCGGGTCGAGCACCGCCTGGGCGCCCAGGGCTACACGACACAGGTCGAGTGCGAACGTTTCTCTGCGTCGCCTGTTCCCATCACCGCAACCGAGTAAGGAGGCTCCGTGCCAGAAAAAGATCCTTCGACCTACGGCCTGATCACCTACCTGTGGGTGACGGGTCTGGCCGCCTGGGGTGGCCTCGTGAATTTCTATCGCAAGGTGAAGTCCGGCGAGACCCGGGCTTTCAACGTGGTGGAGCTCATCGGTGAGATCGCCACCTCGGCGTTTGCCGGGCTCATCACCTTCTGGCTGTGCGAGGCCGCGCAGTTCAATCCGCTGGTCACTGCAGCCTTGGTCGGTATTTCCGGCCATATGGGCAGCCAGGCCATCTATCAACTGGAGCGCTGGGCGCAGACGCGTCTGGGCAAGGAGCGGTCATGAACACTATCGACACCATCCTCGACGAGATCATCCGCCGCGAGGGCGGCTATGTGAACCATCCCGCCGACCGGGGCGGGCCGACGAACTTCGGCATCACCGCACAGACGCTGGGCAGCTGGCGCAAGCTCGGTCGCCCCGCCACGGCTGCTGAAGTGCAGGTGCTGACGGAAACCGAGGCCCGTGCCATCTATCGCCAGCAGTACATCACCGGCCCTGGGTTCGAGACCATCACCGATGCGGCGCTGCTGCATTTGCTGGTCGATGCCGGTGTGCATTCCGGGCCGAAGCGAGCGGTGCAGTGGCTGCAGTCGGCACTCGGTGTCACGGCCGACGGCGTCATCGGCCCCAAGACCCGAGCTGCACTGGCTGCCGCCGACCAAGGTGTGCTCTACGGCAAGGTGCTGGGACAGCGCCTGCGTCACCTCGGACGGCTGATCACCAATGATCCCAAACAGTCGGCCTTCGCCGCTGGCTGGATGAGCCGGATGGCTGAATTCGTGGAGGGCACGGCATGACCCCGATACTCACTACCTTGGCACCGGGCCTGCTGGAAGCCGGCAGTCGGCTGATCGACCGCCTGGTGCCGGACCCCGCCGAACGCGAAAAAGCCAAACTCGCGCTGCTGCAGGCGGAAGGCCAGCTGGCACTGCAGGAGATGCAGACCAGCCTGTCGGCGATTCTGGCCGAGGCCAACTCGGCCGATCCTTGGACGAGCCGGGCACGGCCGACCTTCCTTTACGTCATCTACGGCGTGATCCTGCTGTGCGTGATGGGCGCCATCATCGGCATCTGGTGGCCAACGCACGTCTTTCAGGCAGCGGAGAACCTGAACAAGCTGCTGGGCGCGGTGCCCGAGAGCCTGTGGTGGCTCTTCGGTGCGGGCTACCTGGGCTACACCGGGGCGCGCAGCTTCGACAAGTGGCGTGGGCCGGCACGGTGACTGGTGCAGCCGGGCACGACAACCTGAAAAGACGATCCCCCGATCTCACTGCCTTCATGGGTGGTGGGGTCGGGGGATTTTTGCGTTTGTGCGGACGTTATCAGAGCACGTCGCGCCATCAGATTTGTGCTTCGATTCTCATGAAGTCTTTGTCATCCCTTTTGTAGCCTTGACGAGGCCCTGCGAACTTGCCCGCAAGAACGGTGATTTGTCTCATCTCGCTTGCATGGAATAGCTTCCAACCAGCCTGTTCGCCAGATTCACTTCCGCCCTGTACTTGAAAAGCTCGAAGTGCAGGATGCCCTTTCTTATCTATCCCAAAGCAATGAGGCTCAACAACTCGTTGGAATCCGTGATATGTGAAGGACAGCAGATGACGCTCATTGATGGCTGATGTGATATTCATTTCAATCCTCCTTGCCGCGTGAAGTAATCAGCGCCCCTCGAAAAACCTGAGCAGTTGATCCAGCTCGGAGATTGTCTGCCTGGCTGCATCGAGCACTGCCTTCGAGAAAGGCACAGCGTAGCTTTGGCGCTCCGTTAGATCGATGCCCAATTGTTGCGCAATCGCCTTTTTGCAGTCAGCCGATTGTGTAGGGGGGCGTTTTCCCAAGATCGAGAGGAGCAGCCCTTCGAAACAAGGCGTAGACCCCACCATCTCGATCTTGGATTTCCGCGCTTCCTTTTTCAGCTTTTCGGTCCAAGGAATGTCTGTGTCCAGCAAGGCGACACGTGCGTCGTAGCTGTAAATTCTTGCTTGTCTGGCTGTGTGATCGATGACGTTTTCGGGGCCTTTTCCGTGCGCATTGCGCACAGTGACAGTGACGCCTGCACCGCCGGAGCAGTAAAGGTCACGCAAGTGCTTGAGGAACGCTTCCTCCGAGTCGCCTTCCCCGACGACCAGTAATGTTTTTCGGACCTGATGTTGTTTGCGTGCCATTTCGATCCCTCACAGCTGAGGGATGGCGCCATAAGCACCAGCCATGTACTTCGCATAGAGGTTGTCATCGGCGCGCACGCCCTTGACGCTGTCCAAACGCCACGCATCGCTCTCGCAGTTGTCGTCCTTTTCTACCAGCACGACCTGTGCTTTGTGCAAGAGGCTCAGCACCTCAATTGAGTGGCAGGTAAAAATGATCTGTGCATTGTGTGGATTGCTCTTGGGCGAGAAGAACAAATCAAGGATTGGCGTCAGCATATGGGGATGCAGGTCGGCCTCGAGCTCATCGATGACCACTAGGCCACCGTGCTGCAACGCTGGCAAGATGCGGGATAGCAGAATGAACGCACCCTGGGTGCCACTGGACTCGTGCAAAAACATCAGGGGGTGTTCTTTGTCGCCTACGCGGTGAATGCCGAATGGGATGTGAATCTCTTCGGTCTTGCCGCTTTCGCGGGTAACCGTGTGCTTCTCTACCCGAACATCGGCTAGGCCAAAATCCCACTGGTGCAGCAGTGTCGCCATTTGGCCACGGATCGCCGTGTTCTTCGCGTAGAACTCGGACGCGCGCATGATCTGATCGTGGTCCATGGCCTGGCGGCCCAAGCCATGAACGTTACTCAGAACGTTGGCCGACGTCAGTTTTAAGGCCAAATCAACTTCGTACTGCGCGGCAGTCGAGATCAATGATGCGTTCTCGCGAACTTTTTCAGCCTCTTTCTGAAGCAGACCAAATTGCTGCTGCTTCACCGAATAGCCCTTGCGCTCTGGATTCCAATCGCGGGTGAAGACGTACGAGAAGGCACGACTCTGCTTCGTGTAGAGAGACTCATGAACAACACGTTCCCTCGAGGCGATGAGCCGGTAGCGCCACTCTCGGCCGTCGAGCTCGAACTCCACTTCGAAAGTGCTTGGCTCTGCCTCTGCTGAGAAATGTGCTGCGAGAGGAATCGGGTCATCCGGTTTGGCGTGGAAAGAGTGCTTGACGAACCAGTCCACAAAAACCAGAGACTTGATGAGGGTTGTCTTGCCGCTCGCGTTGGCACCGATGACCGCCATGGCTTTCGAAAGACGCGTGCCTACACCAGAGGTGCAGGATCGGTCGTCCTCTGGTGTGTGGCGGTTAAGTTCCAGCGAGATCCGCACAGGCTCTCTAAATGACTGGAAGTTCTGCAGGGTGAACGCTCGCAGCATGATCTTCCTCTTTGGCTTATTTCAACAATATTTTGTATGATACGCCGTTAGGCTGGAAAAACAAACAGACTAAACGATGATTTCAACAAAATATTGTTAAAAATAGATCTTGATGACTTGCGAAGGCGTTCTTGGTGTTTCAAGTCCAGCGCAGTACTGGCAGGAGGTGGTGCTCCCGAACGCGCTGCACTACCGCCAGCATCCAACGGCCAGGGAAGCATTCAACTTGGCTGCGTCGCTGTGGCACCTGATCGACTGGATCTTTGAGGACCCACGCTTGAATCCTCAGCACCAGCAGAAGTCCCATCTTCAAGCCGCCTTGCGCCAGCAGTGCCCGGCCTTGGGGGTAATGCACGACATCACCACGCTGTACAAGCACGCTCGAATGACCAAGCCGCAAGGCAAAGTGGCGGCGACAGACGTTGAGATGCTGGGGGCCACGTTCTACTTCGGGCCGGGTGGTCCGGTTTCTGAACACCCGGCTGAGTACATCGTGACCCTGGAAGGAGGAGAGCAGCGCCCCTTGAACGAACTGTTCGAAGAGTCGCTGCGGTTTTGGGATGGCTACTTCCGCGCTGATGCGGGGGCTCGGTAGATCACGCCGTAGCCGCGACCTGCGGTGTTCCATTGTTGGCCGCCACCACCGGCCGCCTCCCCACGACATTCCCCACCACATTGACCGCCTCGAGCATCGCCTGCGGCGACAGGTGCGCGTAGCGCATCGTCACCTTCGGATCGTGGTGGCCCAGGAGCTTTTGCACCTCGTACAACGACCGCCCAGCGTTCACCAGAAAACTGGCATAGCTGTGGCGCAGGTCGTGCAGCCGCACTTCCGAGAGTCCCACCTTCTTCCTGATCGAGTCCCAGGCGTAGAAGATCGACACGGGCGGCTTCTTCGTCTTCGGGTTGAAGAACACCCAGGGGATGTCGTCCTGCCGAGGTAGCGACAGCAGCAATTCCACCGCCGCATCGGAGAGCGGAATGTGACGCGGCTTCTTCGACTTCGACCGCGCCGCCGGCACCGTCAGCATCCGGCGGTTGAAATCGATCTCGTCCCACCGGGCGTCCAGGATCTCGCGCTTGCGGGCGCCGGTGTAGAGCAGCAGCCGGATCACCTGGCCCACCTGTACATTGCGGTTGGTGTCCAGCTCGTCAAAGAGCCGCTGCACTTCCTCGGTGGTCAGGTAGCGCTCCCGTGCACCGTGGTCCTCAAAGGGCTCCACGCCATCGCAGGGGTTGCCCTTGGGCGGCAGGATGTCCCAGCGGATCGCGCAGTTGTAGATGAACTTCATCAGCACGATCATCCGGTTGCAGGTCCCGGCCGCGTAGCCCTTCTCGAACACCGTGTGGTGGAAGGCCACCACATCCGAGCGGGTGATCCGGTTCATCCGGAAATCGGCAAACACCGGCAGCAGGTGATTGCGCAGCATCGTCTCGTCCGTCTCCCAGCTGCGCTTCCTCGTCTTGGCGTAGGGCAGATAGCGCTCGGCCACGAAATCTCCGAAGGTCGGCACATCCTTGAAGCGGTGGCTCTCCACCTTTGGGTCGCCACCCTCGGTGACCATCTGCTTCATCTTGTGCGCCTTGGCCCGGGCGTCCGACACCGAAATCTCATCGGCCCGACCAATCCGGTTCAGTCGCACCTTGCCGGCGGCATCGCGGTAGCGGAAGTAGAAGGTCGCTCCGCCGCTGGCGCGATGCTCGAGCAAGAAGCCCTTGATCTCCGTATCGAAGTAACTCACGGCCCCGGAGGCAGGCTCGCGACCTGGCAGTGTCGCCAGGAATTCGGTCGTCAACGCTTGTGCAGGCATCGTCGTGCTCCTCTATCTATTGAGGGTCATGCTACGATACAATGCGCCTTAAAGGACATAAAAAACGTCTAATCAAACAGAAATATTCACCTACCAAGACTGAGTAAAAAAGAAGAGGAGTCGACCATGATCGACGGAAGACAGATCCGCGCCGCACGCGCGATGTTGGGCTGGAGCCGGGAGGACCTGCTCAAGGCCTCGGGCATTTCGATGTCGGCGCTCTTGCGCATGGAAGGGGCGCTCGCCGACAGCCGAGGCTCCACGCTCAACAAGGTGGCCAAGGCCCTGACCCTGGCCGGCATCGAATTCGTCACCCGCGATGACGGGGCGATTGGCGTCATTCTCAAGGCACAAAACCCGCCTGATGCGCCACAATGAGCACAGCATCCCGAGCCACCCAAAAGGCACAAAGGCCACCTGATGAGACACATTGGGTGGCCTTTGCACTAGATGGCTTCGGTTGGTAGGTAGTTGGTACGTCGGATTGGCTGCAAATTGCGTCTATATAGATAGGTGACGCGGCTAAGTCTTTGAAAAGACAAAGGAAATATCCGATCAGACTTAAAATATGCCTTTTGCGGTAGGGAAGTGGTCGGGAGTGGGTGCTTCGATGGCTTCAAAACGCGCGTAAGTCTTTGACTTACAAAGGGATTGCAGAGTAGCTGGCTATTACGCTCACTACTGGTGTGGATTTCTTCGGCCCGACGCTGGTGAACGAACTGTACAAGTCGACTGCTGGCAACGACACTTTCCGTGGTCTGTCCTCGGGTGACTTCGGTAGCGCCGACGTGATCGACGGTGGCGCAGGTAACGATACCCTGACTGCGGTCGTTAACGATGCCGCTGCTGCAGTGACGGTTCAGCCGGCACTGACCAGCGTTGAAACGGTAAATCTGACCGTCAAAAATAATGACGCCGCAAACGCAGCCGTTACGCTGAACCTTGCGGACAGCACCGGCACGACCGCTGTCAACATCACGATGGAAGATGACGTCAATGCCGTCGTCGCTGGTATCGCCACGTCGATGGCGGTGTCCTTCGCAAAAGGCGGCGCAACGGCTGACGCGGCTGTGACCTACACCGGTCTGTCGACCGCAACCGATGGCGGTTCGGACGCTGCAACGGTTAGCGCAACTGACATCGACGTCGTCTCGCTGACCGTGGATGGTGTTGAAACCCTGACCCTCAAAGCTGGTGGTAAGGCTGGCGACATCGACAGCCTCGTCGCAAGTGGTCTGGAAAAGCTGGTGATCACTGGTGGCGTTAATGACCCTGACTCGACTACTGAAGCCTTTGTGGTCGGTACGTCTGGTACCGCCGCAAACAATGCCATTGAGTTCAGCGGCCTTGACACCCCGACCGGCGGCACTAAAGAAGTAGCAGTGATCGACGCATCCGCTTCCACTGGCGCTGTGACGCTGGTTCTGGACGACAGCAACAGCTTCACCGCAACCGGTGGTGCCGGCAAGCTGACGATCTCGAATACAAGCGCAGGTACGGCCGCTGCAGCGGCCACTGCAGCGGTTACGATTACCGCTGGCGCAGGCGGCATTGATGCAGCGGTCGAGGGCGGTGCTAACGCCGCATCCGCAACCGCCATCACCACCGTTTCGATCACCGGCTCGGCCGCTGACGACGTCGTTGACATCACTGCTGTCGTGAACCCGACCAACATCACCGCAACGACGGCTGATGAGTCGAAGTCGGTAAACGCCGTCGTGTCGACTGGTGCAGGCAAGGACACGATCAAAGTCAATACTGCCGTCGTGAATGTTGATGCCGGCGCAGGTGATGACCGTGTTGAAATCACCGCTGCTTCTGAAATCACTGCTGACGATGCCATTGCTGGCGGCGCTGACGTGGACACGATCGCTGCTAGTTCCGCCCAGTCCGCTGCCGTGGCTGCCCTGTCGGACGCCATCCGTGCAAAGATCACTGGCTTTGAGCGTCTGGCTGTGACCGACGCTCTGGTTGATCGCGTCGATGCATCGAAGCTGGGCGTGAACTACGTCACGCTAGAAGCAGGCTTGGCCACGGGTGCAACGGTTGCCGCTGACGGTATCGATGGCCTGACTTCGGGTGCCACCATCAAGTTTGGCACTGCCGCCGCAATTGCAGCAGATACTGCCAACGCTGGTAAGTCGCGTATCACCCTCGCAGGTGCTGCCGCCGGTGGTGCAAACGCCGACGTACTGAACCTCGTGTTCGCCGCTGACCTTGACGACGCAACCGCTGCTATTGATATCGAGCTCGAAGTTTCGGCTGGTCTGGATATCGCGGGCGTGGACACCGTCACCATCAACGCGTCTGACGACAAAAACGCTACCGATGGTACTGCTGATTCGCAGGCCAACGACGGTTACAAAGTAGCCTTCGAAGGCGATGCAGCGCTGGATAATCTCGTAATTACCGGCTCGCGTGCTGTGACTGCAGCTATCTCGACCGCAGCCACCTCCTTCGCCACGATGGATGCATCCGCTGCTACAGGTAACGTGATCTTCAGCACGGCCTCTGTTTCGACCACGAACGGCGTTGTGCTGCGCGGTGGTGCAGGTGCTGATAGCCTGACGGGTGGTGGCTTGGCTGACAGCCTCGTGGGCGGCGACGGTGCAGACACCCTTGGTGGCGGTGCCGGCGACGACACGATCATCGGCGGTAACGGCGATGACTCGATCACGGGTGGTACCGGTGCTGACAGCCTCACGGGCGGCGCAGGCGCTGACAGGTTCGTGCTCGCCAAGCTGGGCTCGACGGCCACTGCGCAAGACCGTATCACCGACTACACGGCTGCGGCCACTGGCGGCGATACGCTCGACCTTGACGCTACGACAATTGCTGCTGCTGTGACTTCCGCGGTTGACGTAGGTGCTGCAACGTCAGAAACCGACACGGTCACCGCGACTGTGAGCTCGAAGGGCCTTGTAACTCTCGGTGGGGCGGGCGCAGCAAACGTTGATACGCTCGCTGAGTGGATTTCTGTGGTGACGACTTCGGGCGTAGTTGCCACAGCTGGCACTGGAACAGATGTGGTTGCCGAGAAAGCAGCCGCATTCGTGTTCGGCGGTTCTACTTACGTCGTTCAGATCCATGATGCCGACAATGGCACCGGTAATAACGCGCTTACCGTTGCATCGCTGACGCAACTGGTTGGCGTGACCAACCTCGACGGTCTGGTGACTTCTGCAGCCGCAGGGTCGATCCTGATCGCCTAAGGCAAGGAAAAGCAGAACGCTCTGCTTTGACGTCAAGCCCCACCGCTCACAAGGCGGTGGGGTTTTTGTTTTCGGGCGGGTCAAGCAGCGAGCACCACTTATGAAGTGAAGAACGGCATCCTCACCCTTGCGGGCACGGGTGCAAGCACAGTCGATACGCTGGCAGAGTGGCTCACTGAAGCTGCTGCAGTCGCGGCGACCGCAGGCGACGTTCTGGCCTTCCAGTTTGGCTCGGACACTTACGTGTTTGCACAGAACGGCACTGCCGATGTTTTCGTTCAACTCGTTGGCGTAACCGGTGTCACATCTTTGGTCGAAGTCTCGAACTCGACGACGGCTGCTGCAAACGCGATCCTGTACGCAGACCTGTAATTTGATGAAGATGTAAAGGGACACCCGTGGTGTCCTGATCTCCAGCCCCACCGCTCACAAGGCGGTGGGGTTTTTGTTTTGTGGCATCCGCTTCTTCGTTCCCGCCTTTACCCGTGCCGCCCAATCCTCCGGCATCTGCTTCACTTGTTCCGGCAATTCCCGCAGCTTCACGTACGTCGCTTCCAGCAGGCTCACCAGCAGTTGTGCCGTGACCGGATGAATGCCAGCCCGTATCTTCGAGATCTGCGGTGCGCTCACCTCCAGTAGTTTGGCTAGTTCACGGTCGGTCCGCGCATGCAGTGTCCAGCGTGCCCAGTTCAGCAGCGCGTTCGGATCGACAGCAGTCAGGGGTCGGGTACGGGGCACGGCGGTTCAGCGGGATGGGGAGGGGGGATGCTACCGTGAAGACGCGGCGTTGAGCGCTTTTCACGTGATTGGGCGACGAGTGTGAGGCCAAGCGAGAAAACGGCGCTACGGGGCTGTATTCGCGTCGCAGAGGCGTTCCCGCGGTGGGTTTGCCCGTCGGCCTGAGAGCACTCGCACAGCCCGCTGCCGAAAGTCGGTAACGCTACCCGTTCAACGCCTCGATCACGGCGGCCGGATTGCGCTCGATGACGTTCAGCAGTACCAGCGCCGGGCCATGCGGTGCTCGATCACCGCGCTCCCAGTGCCGCAGGGTGGCGGTCGAAAACCCGAAGCAGGCGGCGAACTGCTCTTGCGTCATGCCGACCTTGGCCCGTAGGGCTTTGACGTTGATCGGTCGCGGGCGATGGAGCTTCGCCTTGACCGGCTGGCTCTCGGCATGGGCGATGGCCTCCAGCAGGCCGGTCTTGATGCTGTCGAATTCAGTGCTCATGGTGACGGATGGAGCGCCGCCAGTGCCTGCGGATTGGCTTCGACGATTTTCAGCAGTGCCCGGGCCGGGCCTGCCGGGCGAACGCGCTTTTGCTCCCAGTTTTGCAGGGTCTTCGGGCGCACGCCGATCAGGTAGGCAAAGCGGGTCTGGGACATCCCGGAGCGCTCGCGGATGGCTTTGACGTCCGGCTCCGGAAAGTCACGCACCATCGCCCCGGCAACGGTCTGCCCGCGCATGTGTTTGCCCATGTCCTTGACACTGGCAATCAGTTCTTCGAATTCGGCATCATTCATTTCGGGTTACCTCGTCCATCAGCGCAGCGAGTCGCTGCAGTTGTTCCTGCGTCAGGTCGGCGGCAGCGTTCTTGGCATAGGCGTAGACCAAATAACATCGCTGCTCGCTGACCCAATGGTAGTAGATCACCCTCGCGCCGCCACGCTTGCCCCGCCCCGGGAGCGGCACCCTGAGCTTTCGCAATCCTCGCCCTCCGGGAATCAAATCGCCTGCCGCCGGGTTATCGAGCAACTTGAGTTGTAGATCTGCCAGATCTTTGTCGGCGAAGAGGTTGGCTGCACACCGGACGAAAATGGGAAGTTCAACAAAGACCATAACACAGTATACGCTAGAAGCGTACCCCATCTCGGCGAACCCAATGCTTCGACGACCCTTTGCCCGTCTTGCTGAGTGCGTGTGCCGCCCCGAACAGTAGAGGCTCAAGCCCCCGGGGGTGGGCTGGCGCGGCCAGCCGGTACCCCGCCGGGGGCATGTTCCCCAAGGGCGGACGTCATGGGAATGACGGCATCAATTAAGCCCGAGGCCGATCGACGGCCGGCGGGCGGGGTGGGGGTCAAAATAGGACGCGAGAGTAGAGACGCGATGTAGGTAAGGGAAATTTGGTTCTGCCGGCGAAAATACGAAAATCGTGATTCCTGACGGCGTTAATCTTTATGAATCAATCGCTTACGTCAAGTAATCCAAGCTAAAAAAAACCTCGGGGTACAAGCCCCGGGCGGTTTTTTCGGGGCGCGGTACCTTGTTTTTACTTCTTCTTCCTTTACTTGAAAAGCATGGAGAGCTATTGAGCAGTATTGGGCAGTATGGAGGATCATTGAAAACCATTAAAGAATATTGAAGGGTACGACCATGCGTACCCTCCTGCCCAGCACGGTTAATCGGTGTCAGATTCCTCCTCCGGAGGCAACGGATCCAAACCTCCCTTTGCTCTTACGTCCTGTAAAACCCGCAACACCTCCCACGTGCCTTCGCTAATCCGTAGCCACGTTTCAGTGACCCCGGCGTTCTTGGCATTGGCGACCCTGCAGCGCAGTCGGTAGATCCCAATCACCGACGTCGCAAAGCCCTGCCGCACCAGCGCACCGAACACCCCGGCAAGTTTGCCGTAGCGATTCCACAACCCAACCCCAAGGTCATCAAGCGTCTTCGCAATCGGCCATGACACACCGCGTTCGCCCGGTAGTTTGATGCCGTGAAGATTTGCCACGTGAAGGTCATAAATGGGTGCGGCGTCCTCCGGAACCCTGAAGGTCGGGCCAGCGAAGTTCTCACCGAACCCGCTCACCGCCGCGCCATAGCCGTCGAATTTTCGATCGATAGGAAACAAAGGGACACTCACTCTGTTCGTCCGATCGCCGCCCGCCACTCATGAGGTCATGGTTTTTTTGTGCAGAAAATCAAAAAACAAAGGGACAGTCTGAGGTGCCCTCCCCACAGTCATCCAACTTTTGGGGATCGCTCCAGTCAATTTGTTTGTCCTGTGGTCGGCCCGCGACTCACAAAGCGGTGAGCTTTCTGTTTTTGAGTGCCTGTTTTTCGCACCCATTTTTTTCATCGCAACGCCTAGCCTGCCGGCATATCTTTCGCCCATTCTCGTAATTCCTGCAGCTATATGCCGGCCGCGTCTTGCAGGTTGACAAGCAGTGTTGCATTGACCCGGGCGTACTCATGGCAGATTTGCGAAATCTTTGGTTCCCTTAATTCCGGAAACCTCGCACGCGCCCGGTCGCTGGGTAGATGCTGTGTCCAGCGTGCCCAGTCCGGCAGTGCATTAGGGGCGATGGCATCAGAGAGCGACGACGAGATTCAATGATTTAAGGCCATCGCTGCTGTACTCCGCGCTGGCCATGGTGAATCTGACCTCAATTGCACCTAAGTGGTTTTCCGATGGGCCGATAAATGGGAGTTCGTCTGCCGAGAAATTGCGCAGCGATTAAAAATTCAAATTTGCCTGCCAAGTAGTCCACCAGCGTCAGAAGATGTAAATCCGACGGACGAAGAATTACTCGCCGAGATACAACGCTTCCAAGGGAAGGGTGGTGACACCTGAGAGTACGATTTTGAATTCCGGATCCTTGTCGCGGTCGATATTTCCCAAGAGCCATCCATCGCTTCCATTGACCTGGAAAACGAGGTCTCCGCGCCGCCAGTTTGATGCGGTTCCCTCTTCATTGAAGCGCATTTTATGAGCGCTCACCAAGTCGGAAAGGATGATTTTGTCGCCCTGGTCTGCCTTGAAGTCAGTGATAGTTTTGGTATGTGACAGAGTACCGTTGGTGCTGAAGTGATGAACAGACCTGAAATAGAATTCATCTCCGCCTGCGCCGCCGGTCAGCGTGTCGCTGCCGAGCCCGTCATAGAATTCGTCATCCTTGTCCGCTCCGAAGGCCTGGTCGTCGCCCCCGTTATCGAAAAAGCGATTGCTCACGCCATCGGCGCCATGCAGGACGTCCGCACCCTGTGTGCCAATGATGAGCGAGTCTTCCCAGTTCGCGTCTTCTTTCGATGCAGTGGCCTCCGCTTTCGAGGCAAAGCTTTTGAAGATGGCGACCACAGACGTGTCGTATTCCACGCCCTCGATTGCGCCGGACTCCAGAAATTCAATGCCGTCTGTAGCGTAGACACCCTTGATCGTCGTGGTGGCTGCCGCCTTGCCGGTGCGGACGCTGTGAAACGCGGCCACCAGATCCATCCCCTGCTTGACCAGTCCGACGAAATACCGGCCGACCTGCGACGGTGCCAGACTGAGATCCAGAAACACAAAATCTTCGGAGGTAAAACCAGTGATGGTGTTGGGCGTTCTTGGGTTAACCAACACTTCCGCTTCGTCGACGATCCCCTTTTTTGCCAGAAAAATTTGGCATGTCTTCTCCATAATCTTTTATTTACATTTTTGGAAGTCGCTCGCCGCAATTATTTGTGGCGCTGTCTGGCCGCGATTTCGCCTGACGAGAGAATGATCTCCATTGATGCGCCGCCTCATCCGTGCGGGCATCCCCTTCGGCCCGGCCCTGTTGTGAAACCTGAACCAGGCCGGTTTTCATCATCAATCGCCCGAACAATATTAGTCTTCGATTTGCCGATAATTGTATTTTAAATATATATTACCGCCAAGTCGGAAAAAGACCAGAGCGCATAAATCGCCTGGCTCAGTCCCCGGGTCACTCGAAAACGATCAATTCACTGATTGTTCTCCCGTGGCAGCCGACCTCGGTCATCAACAGAAATCATGGGACGGTTGTGTGATCCCGCCTTTCATCGCGCCTCCAAGAAAGCTTGGTGCGCCACGACGGAGTAAATACGATGGCTTCTCCTCCAATACTCGCTGGCACGAGTTTCTTCGATAGATATGTACTGATTTCGACGCGTCCGTCAGACCAGTCCGTGGCCGCTACCGAGATCGCGCCCAACCAGTCGGTCGACCCCGCGCTGTTCACCGTGATGGTGAATGGGGCGGTCGTGCCGGTGGTCGCGGTTGATACCAACAAGCACGCGCTGTTGACGCTGGCTAGCTCGATTCGGCCGAATGCCACCGTCACCGTCAGCTACGCGGATCCTGCCGGCGACCAGGAGGCCGGTGTCCTGCAGGACATCGAGGGCGAGGATGCCTTGTCGGCCAATCTGACCGCGGAATACACCGCGGGTTATCGCACGCGCTTGCTCGATGGCGCGGAACTTGGCGCGAAATACGGCGTGGATGACTATGAGTGGTACTACGGCAGCCAGGACGGGTTTTATGTTTCCGATGCCGATGGGCATGGCGGCCAGCCTGATACGCCGATTCGGGTGACAGCGGTCGCCGGGGACACCTTCACCGTCCAGATCAAGCCCGTCATTTTCTTCGATAACCCCAGCTACTCGGCCTCGGCGACTTCGGGCTTCCGCAGCTATCGATATTCAAATGAGCTCAGCACGATCACGCTGCTTCGGCAGGGACGCGACATCAAGGTCGGCGATGCGTTCACGCTGCTCGATCTGGTGGATCTCGCGCGCGGTGAAAAATTCGTTTCCGGGAAGTCCTCGGTCATGGTGACCAATGATCCTAGCAACCCTGAGCCCCAGCGGGTGTTCGATATTTTGTCGTACGAAACCATCGCCAGCAGCGCCACTTTCTGGCTGTCTCTCGGTGCCTGGATGTATGAAAGCAAAGGGGTCGATTTCAGCGTCAGCGTCGTTGGTAGCACGCATGACGACGAGATCATTACGCGGTCGGGCAACGACAGCTTGAGCGGCGGCGGCGGCGACGATCTCCTGCAGTCGGGCAGCGGGAATGACAGTGTGGCCGCCGGGGACGGCAATGACCTGATCATCGGTGGCGACGGCGCCGGCAATGACAGCTACGACGGTGGCAAAGGCGCCGACACCGTCAAATACACCAGCGCGCTGGCCGCCATCACCGTCAACCTGACCCGGGGCAGTGCCACCTCGACTGCAGGCAATGACGCTGCCGGCATTGGCACCGACAGGCTCAGAGGCATCGAGAACCTGATTGCCGGCGACTTTGCCGACACGCTCATCGGCAGCAAGGATGCGAATGTGATCGACGCCGGCGCCGGCGACGACACGATCGATGGCGGCCTCGGCAAGGACACGCTGACTGGGGGCATGGGCGCGGACCGGTTCGTGTTCAGCACGAAACCGGCCGCCAACAACGTTGACACGATTACCGATTTCGAGGTCGGCGTCGACAAGCTCGTGCTCAGCGCGAAGGTGTTTGCCAAGCTCAAGGGCCTGCCGGACCTGTCCGCGCATTTTGCTGCGGGTGCGCCGACGGATGCGAATGACTTTCTGGTCTTTGACATCGCCAGCGGCCGGCTCAGCTATGACGCCGATGGCAACGGCAAGGGCAAGGCGGTCGATGTGGCCATCATCGGCGGCGGCATCCAGTTGCAGGCGACGGACTTCGCCGTGGCCTGAAGCGCGGCCTGCGCGGCGCAGGCGTGGCAATCATATGAGCAACTTGCACTGAACTTCACCACCAATCAGGACACACGATGGCGCAAGAAACCATTACCGGCAACGACTGGCTGGCTTCACTGCCTTTCAATGACATTCCGCTCGGGATGCACCTGTCTGTGGGAGGCCTGGTCTTTGAAAATTGGGACACCCAGACCTACGATCCCGACAGCTCTCGAACATTATTTCGCTTCAAAAGCAGCGAGGGTTCAACGGCCAACTTCAGCGAGACCAGCACGGGCTCGGAGGATACCTCGGGCACTAACGCCGGCACGCTGGCCATTGCCAGCGCCACCTCGGGTGTGAACATCACTGCTACCTGGTCTGATCAGTGGACTACCAGCAGCGAGCGGTATTCGACCGACATATCGTTCAGGAACACCGGTGGAACCGCCACCGCGGCGGACGATGTGACTTACCGCCTCGTCGAGTCCAGCAGTGAATCGTCGTCGAACACGGCCAGTGGATCGACAGGGCAATTTTCCGAACGCCTGTCCCTGGCGTTTGCCAGTGCCCGCTATGTGTTCCAGTTCGAGCAGGCCACTAGCGGCAACTGGACCTGGTCCAACGCAGCACAGGCCACCATTGCCGGGCGTTATAGCGGCACCGTGTCGAAATATAATTTCCGTGAAATTGACAGCCAGTTATCGCTCAGCATGACGGCCGCGATCGTTGGCGAAGAGGCCACCGGGCAAATCAGTATTAACCTCAAGAACGTCCGCTACGCACAGGACGATTTTTCGGTCACCACCGCGAAGTTCGCCTTCACCATGAGGGAGGAAGAATTCGCGTCGCTGCCTCCAGTCACTCCTGAAGATGGTGTGGATTTGGGCGCCATTTCAGCCAACATCGGCGTATTTCATCAATTTGTTATGCGAGGCGACAACACGATCGCCGTTACCTCGGCGACGGGTGCCGAGATCGACGCCGGTGCCGGCAACGACCGGCTCACCGGCGGGGCGGGAGATGACACCCTGATCGCGGGCGCCGGGCGAGATGCGCTGTCCGGCGGCAGGGGAAACGATACCTTCGTGCTGCGCTTCAGCGATTACGATTTTTCGACGGCGAAGAGCGTGCTGGCCGATACCGTCGCTGATTTCAAATTTACCGCGACCGAGCAGGACAGCATCCTGCTGGAGGGCTTCGGTGAGGTTGTGGCGTTCAAGACTCTCGCCGATGCTCGCACGGCCGGTACCGACGCCACCGTGGTGTACGAAAGCTCGACCGGGAAGTTCTGGTACAACGAAGACGTCGATGCTGCGCTGGTTGGCGCGCTGAATTTTGCGACGGTCAAAGGCATTCCGGCCAACTACTGGACCGACGCCTGACACTCGACCAGTGTGGGACACTCACTCTGTTCGTCCTTTGTTCGGCCAACGCATCCTTCCACGATCCGATAGCCCCACGCCCAATGCCGCTGGATTCGAATGACAGACACACACGCGAGCTGTACTGACCGGCGTTCGGCGACCTTTGCGGCAGTCGCCCGGTTCGCTGCCGTATTCACCGTCCTGTTGTGACCCATCGGCCGATGTATACACGGCGTACTACAAGCGGTTCGGAACCCTGGCTTGCGTTTACGCTATTCAGAACTGACTTCGTCTGTTCCCCGCCACGCCGCCTTGACCGGATCTTTTGACCGCTTCTAGATTCCCCGCTTCATCACGGGCGTGATGAAACGAGTGTGACGGCTCGAGCAAACGAATGAGGGCCAAACCCAAGGGGTTTGGTTCGTTCCGCTTTCCCCATGGTGGGCTGGGCGGGGAAGCCGCAAGGCTTGCCGGTTCGTTTGCCCGGTCCGTCACCTCGTCCAGATCCACCACCCTCAATGACGGTGAGGGCTCATCCGGTAAACGATCATGACTACTTCCCGCTTTCCCCGGCGTCCGCGCCATCGCCTGTCCCCGAGGCCGTGTTCCCCGTTCCCGCAGATCCGCCACGTCACCGTCGGCACGCTCTGGTGCCGCGACACTTCTATTCCCTGGATTCGCCTGCGCGGCCATTGGCTCAGGCATGCGGGCTTCACGCCGCAGTCGCTGGTGGCGGTGGTGGTGATGCCCGGTCGGCTCGAGCTGACGCTGGTGGCACCGGCGCAAAACGAGTAATACACAGCCCCACTGCCCGGCAAGCGGGGGCATGCCAAAGCATGGCGGACACGCGCCTCGCATCGCTGAGCGGGTGTGCATTTTCCCCCCACTTTCCGGGTGCTTTCTCAGTGTGAACCCATTGGGCTGAGCGAGCCGCTGCCGACTGCTCCCTCGGCCCCAGACTGAAATCAACCATTCGCCAGCCTGCAGTCTTTCGCGGGCGGGCTCATGTTCGCCTGTCATTTATTTTTTCCAGTCACCTGCCTTCTGGAATTCCCTCAACGGAAGATGATTTTTGAATTTATTGTTATATTTCAGAAGATCGTCTCCTTAATGACATTGGTTATCTGGCGATCATAAAAATATGACCCTCCCGCATTCGACAAGAAAATAAAGGAACACGCATGGCAACCATTAAGCTCAACGATCAATCGACCACTGATCTGGCCAGAAATTTTGTGGAACGCTTTGATTTGTCCGCAAACCAGGACGGTCGGTCGAGCGGCGGTAAAACCTCATTTATCGAAAACCCGCTGGAGACGTATCAGTCCTTGAAAGGACTGCTGGCCTACATTGACTCGGAAGAGGGGGGCCAGGACGTCAAGCAGGCGACGAATACCCGCGCCGTTATCGAAACGTTGGCGTTCAATGAGCCCAACCAGACCGGCGTGTTCAAGCTCACCCTGACGGGCACGGGATTCCTGAGCGAGGGGCAGGAGACGGTGACTGGCCTGAGTTATGAATCGAACGGCACCGACTATGCAACGGAGCAGAAGCTGCCGACGGAGATCGAAAGCTCGGGCACCGAAGCGGGAAAACTCAACTTGCGTTTCACCCCTTCCGAACTGCTTGCCGGGACGGGTAGTGTGCTGTTTGTGTCGCAAACCAATTCCGAATCCGGCTTTGAGCACTGGGATATTGATGGGCAAAAGGTCAAATACACCGGTAAAAGTTCCGGAAGCCAGGAGACCAATACGCTGGTCAGCGCGGACGGCAATGTTCAGGGCTTGATGAAATCCTGGCTGAACAGCTGGGATTCCAAGGGCGAGGATGGCGGAAAATCCACCGGCAAAATCGACCTGAAAAGCACCGCAGGCCTGTCGTTCAATACGTCGGATACCTGGTCGGGCGTGGTCAATTCCCTGAGCCTGTCGCAATCGTATGCAAAGGGCAGCTATCTGGGTGCAGTCAGCTATACCGACAAGGCGGCGAACAGCCAGATTGCGGATGCGCTTACGCGGTTTGCCGCGGGCACTGGCACGCTCGATGACATCGCCGCAGCATTAATGAGCGGTAACGACAAAATCACGCTGTCGGGCAACGCCACGGAGGCGAACGGTTATGCCGGCAATGACCAGATCACGTGCGGAAAAGGCATTGACACGATTGTGTTCAGCACGGCCCTGAATGCAGCCACCAACGTGGACCGCATTACCAGCTTCAAGAAAGCCGGTGCAGACAAAATCGCGCTCGACCTCGATGTATTCGCCGGCGCCGACGCTGCGGAGAGTTTTGTCGTGGGAACCGCAGCAACATCGGCATCCCACCGCATCATTTACGACAGAGCGAAGGGCGCGCTGTACTACGACGCCGATGGCAATGGCGCGGCAGCAGCTGTGCAGTTTGCCACCCTGGTCGGAAAAGTCACCCTGTCGGCCAGCGACTTCATTACCGTTTGACGAGTACGGCCTGGGTATCGGCCGGCCGCGGGAAATGCCGGCCGATACTGGAATCTAACGCGGGAGTGTGTCCGAGACGGGGGCTAGGGTTTTGGCCCGCCCAGGCTGTCGACCAGCCGACTCAGTGTGGGACACTCACTCAGCCCGTCCGCTGTCCGCCCCGCTGCACTTCACCCGCAGCTTCTGTCACGATCACAAACAACCGGCGCTCATCCGTGTCGGACGCTCACCCCGCTCGCTCACCCGTTTTCGGCAATCCCCACCAGCGAGGTCGGTACCGAACTGCCCTCGCTGGAGGGCTCAGGCGGCGTTTCGTCCACGTCGATCACCTCCAATCGGAAGTCTGCGGCCAGCGCCGAACTGCCCGCGACGCTGGCGTCCTGCACGCTGAGCGTCACCTGGTAGCTCGACTGGGCTTCATAGTCGAGCACCGTGCCGGCCTTCAGGTACAGCTCGTCGTTCAGGAACTCGAATCTGCCGGCATCGGCGCCCTACAGGCTGACCACGTTGCTGCCGAGCCCGTCGTCCGTGATGGCCACGCTGGCCACGAACAGGCGGACGCTGGTATCCGCATTCTCGTGGATCCGCACCGGCTCCTCCGGCAGTTTGAGCTCCGTCGGCGCCCGGTTGGTTGACGCGGGCGGGCTGACGCTGCCCCCGTCCCCTTCTGTACTGCCGCCGTCCCCGCCTGTGCTGCCGCTTCCGCCGCCGCTGTTTTCATCCACGTCGATCAGGCGCAGCGTGTAGCTGGCGGTCAGCGCAGCACTGCCGCTCAGGCTGCTGTCCTGCAGGCTGAGCGTGAGCTGGTAGTTCGACTGGGTTTCATAGTCGAGCACTGAGCCGGCCTTCAGGTACAGCACATTATTCAGGAACTCGAACGTGGCTGCGTCGGGCCCCGACAGGCTGACCCTATTGCTGCCCAAACCGTCGTCGTTGATGTAGACCCCGGCCACCGGGAGCGATGTGGTGGTGTCTGCGTTTTCGTGGATCTCGGTAAGCGGCATGAGCAGGGTGAATTCGGTGGGCGCCTGGTTCACCGGTGCCGGCGGGCTGCCGCCATTGTCCGCCCCTGCGTTGCCCGCGCCCCCGTTGTCCTCGGGCGGGATGGCATCGTTACCGTTCAATCCGCTGGCCGGATCGAGCAGGCCCACCGGGGTCTTCGCGACGAGCCGGTCGAGCGCTGAGCCGGTCAGGGTGTCCTTTGCGACATTGACATTCCCGGCCACGACGGCGGATTTCAGCGCGTCGGCCACCGCGCCGGAGGATGCCGCAGTGGCCTGGGCCAGCCGTGCCAGTGCCGTCACGCCGCTGCCCGAGGCGGCTGCCTGCCGAATGTTTTCCACGTTATCCGACAGTACGGCCACGACCGCGCTGGCCTGGGCCTCGAGTTTGCGTAGCGCGACGGCATCTTCGATCGCCAGCGAAGCGGTGTCTGTCAGCACGCTTTGCAGCACGTCGGCACGGGTCAGGTCGATCGGCTGGCCGGCCGCAAGCTTGATCTGAGTGGCCAGCGCCTCGGCGAGTGCATCGGATGCGCCTGCGCCGTCGCTGGTGCCGGTCGCACCGGTCAGCACGCTGTTAATCATCGAGATCAGCGTATTCACCTGCGCATTCGCGGCGGTGACTTTCAATGCAACGGCTGCAGCGGCGGCATCGCTGCCTGCATTCACCAACGCGGCAATCGGATCAAACTCCAGCAGGTCGACACCAGGGGCGATGCCCAGTGCTTTTTTTACCTGCTGCTCTGCATCGTCCAGCGCAACGCCGCTTTCGTTCAGTGCCGAGACCACGGTAGTGAGCTGGCTGACGACGCTGCTGCCCTGCGCCGCCTTGAGCATGCCGACCAGCGGCAGACCGGTGCTGACATCCTTGCCGCCGGTGACCACGATATTGCCCATGCCGCCCACCAGACGATAGCGGCCGTTGGCGTCCGTCGTGACGGATTGCTCGCCGGGGTCGAGCGCATCGTTGCCATTGGCATCGGCAAAGACGGTGGCACCTTCGTAGTAACCATCCACGACCACGCCCGCGCTGATGGAGGCAAATGCGTCGGTGGATGAGGCTGCGGTATTCAGGGCCGTCGTCACCGTGCTTGGAGACTCTGTCAGGCGCTGGTTCCCCAGCATCGCCGATTTGTTCTGGAAGCGGAGCTCTGCGCTGCCGTCTTTGAACACCAGGGTCTGGATGTCCTTCGAGAGCCGCAGTCCGAACTTGCCGCCGTCGACATCGGTGAGCGTGACGAAGGCGCCGCGCGCGCTGATCTGATAATCAGCCTTGTTGCCTTCGAGGTGAAAGTGGTTGGCGCCCTTCAGGGCACTGAGCGAGACGGTCGCTCCCAGACTGATGTTGTAGTCGTCATCACCGCGGCCATCGACCAGGGTGGCGCTCACTCCGTCGAAAGTCGGGTTGTCTTTCGCGAACATGCCCTGAGACGTGCGCGCAGCATTCGGGGTGGCTGCAATGGCGGTGACACCGGCGACTTTCCGGGTGCCCAGGAAAATGTCCTTCCCGCTGCGGGACAGTGGCAATTCGCCGTCGTGGAAGCGCAGGGTTTGTACGTCGCCATCGGCCAGCGTGAGCACGAGCTTGGCCGAGCGGGATTCGATGGTGACCCGCCCGGATTTATCCGCGATCCTGAAGTCTGCGCTGCGTCCCTCAAGGTGGACGATGTTGTTACCGGCCACTTCGGACAGAGCGACAGAGGCACCTTGCCTGACATAGATAGCCTGGCTTCCCGCCGCATCCCTTAGCGAGAAAAATCCCTCTGCCGCATAAAAATCGGCGTTGCTGCCCAGCGCTATCCGGTTTCTATAGGCCATGTCGCGGATGCCTCGAGTGCGCTATCCCGCCAGCGGCCTCGGCAAAGGGTCTCCCTTAGACGCCCGCTTGGCCACATCGTCAGTGACTAAGCGAGCGTCCGCGCTGCAGGGCATTGCTGCCACGTCAGAGCACCGCCAGCTGCGCCATCGTCAACCCCGTCAGCTGCCCGATGAGCGCGATATCGGCAGCGTCTTTCAGCTTCACCTGCCCCCACTCGATGCTGTAGAGAATCTGGTCGTTGGCGAGGCCGACTTCGCTCCAGTCGACGTGGTCCCACTTGATCAGCTTGGCGTCGCTGCCGGCGCCGGTCCAGTCGACTTCACTCCAGTCCACCAGAGACCAGTCGATGGCGGCCACGTCCGAGCCCTTGCCGGTGAAGTCGACATCCTTCCAGTCGATCTCGCCCCAGTCGATGCCGCTGGCCGCAGTGGCATCGATATCCGTCCAGTCGATTTCGCCCCAGTCGATGATGGATGCATCCGAGCCCTTGCCGGTCCAGTCGAGCTCGTTCCAGTCGATCAAACCCCAGTCGATCTGAGCGTAATCGGACGAGCCGTCCCTGGCGGGCTTGAATGACACGTCTTTCCAATTGACCGCGCCCCAGTCGATGCCGGACACGGCCGCGGGATCTTCGTCCCACGCGAATTCCTGCCAGTCGACGCCGCTCCACTTGAAGCTTTTTGCGAAGGCCGGGTCGTCATAGTTGAGCTCGGCCCAGTCCAGCGCGCCCCAGTCGATGAACGCCGCATCGGCGGCCTTGCCGGTCCAGTCGAATTCGGTCCACTGAACGTCGCCCCAGTCGATCGCGCTGATGTTGGCAGCGTTGTCCCAGTTGAATTCGTCCCAGCCGATTTCGCCCCAGTCGATGGCCAGCAGCGTGGCGGTGTCATTCCAGTCGAAGTCGGTCCATTCGACCACGCCCCAGTCGACGGCCAATGCGTCGGCCCCCTTGCCGGTCCAGTCGAATTCGGTCCAGTCGATTTCGCCCCAGTCCATGCCGTCCAGCGCAAGCGGGTCGTCCCAGGCCAGCTCAGTCCAGGCGATTTCACCCCAGTCGAGCCCGGCGAGTGCTATCGGGTCGTCCCAGCTCAGCTCGCTCCACTGCACGAGTGCCCATTCGAAGGCGGCGATGTCGGCCTGCGGCCCGCTCCAGTCGAGTTCGCTCCATTCAATCTCGCCCCAGTCCATGCCGGCGAGTGCCATCGGATCGTCCCACGCCATTTCCGTCCACTGGATCTCGCCCCAGTCGATCGCTTGCAGCACCGTCGGATCAGTCCACGAGAATTCAGACCACTCGACAATGCCCCAGTCGATGGCGGCCGCATCGGCGCCGGTGCCGGCCCAGTCGATTTCACCCCATTCAATCTCGCCCCAGTCCATGCCGGCGAGTGCCATCGGATCGTCCCACGCCATTTCCGTCCACTGGATCTCGCCCCAGTCGATCGCTTGCAGCACCGTCGGATCAGTCCACGAGAATTCAGACCACTCGACAATGCCCCAGTCGATGGCGGCCGCATCGGCGCCGGTGCCGGCCCAGTCGATTTCGGTCCACTGGACGTCGCCCCAGTCGATGGCCTGCATGGTGGCGGGATCATTCCATTCGAACTCGACCCAGCTGACTTCGCCCCAGTCGATGGCGCCAATGGCATTCGGGTCGTCCCATTTCACTTCGCCCCAGTCGACCGCACCCCAGTCGATGGCAGAATAATCTGCAGGATTATCGAAATCGCCGAAGTCGAATTTTCCCCAGTCGATACTTTCATAATCCGACGGATCGAATTCGACGAACTCGACCTCGCCCCAGTCGATTTGCTCGTAATTGACCGGGATTTCGCCAAAGTCCACAGAGCCCCAGTCAATGCTGCCGGGGTCGGTGAAGTCGATGAACTCGCCCCCGGGGACGCTGTCAGGCGGGAGGCTGTCGGGCGGGAGGATGATCGGCGGCGGAATGTCGCCACCGGGCGGGATCGTTCCATCGGTTGAAGTTTCGTCCGACATTATTCGCCTCCTTCAGTCGTTGTGACGGTCGCTGTTCGGCTTTCTTATTCGAAACTGTTATTCCGGAGTATATGCATTTAAATCGGCATTAAAAATGATTTTGTGGGGCTGGGGATTTTGCGACTTTCTTTTTTGCCATCTGAGTTGTTGTTATGAAAGCGAGGCTGGATAATCGCTGCCGCTTTTTAATGATTAACTGTTTTCATCGCATTAAGCTCCGGAGCGCGCCGGGTGTCACGCCACCGGTGATTTCCTCGTCCTGAAGAAAACCCGCCATGTTCACCCTCGCCCCCGCCAAAACCCTCGGAAAATTCGCCTACGCCGATGGCCCGGGCTTCACGCTCGCCGTCCGCTACCTGTATCCGGTCGACCTCGATGCCGACGGCCTCGACGAATTGATCTTTGCCGGCTTTGAAACCCAGCCGAACACGCCGGCCAATTACACCAACACCCGGGTGACGGTTTTCGGGTGGAAGAACGGAGCCTTCACCAACCTGACTGCGCAGTGGCTGCCGAACGGCGCAGATCGGGTCGAGGGCGTGGGCGACATTGGTTTCGGGGATTTCAACGGCGATGGCAGGCGCGATGCCTTCCTCAGTGGCTATGCCGATATGGCCCACTGGCTTAACAGCTACGTGCTGCTTAACCGCGGCGGCTACTTCGAGAAAGTGACCGTCGAGGCCAGCGTGATCGGCTGGCAGCATGGCGTGGCGGTTGCCGATATCAACCGCGACGGATTTGACGATGTCTATGCCACGGGTTACGCGGATGCGATGCGTCTGTATCTGGGCGGACCGCAGGGGCTGTCGGTGGCAACGCTGCAGAACTTTGGCGGCGGATCCGGCGTGGCGCTCGGGGATTTTCTGGGTGACGGCTCGGTGTCGATGGTGCTGGTCGACCATATTGCGGCGCAAGGGAAGGATACGGCGCTGTACCGGATGCAAGGGAGCGGACTGCGATACACCCTCGAATTCGTGTCGGCCCTGCCGGTGGCGCGACTCGACTTGCCGCAGTTCGGCGCCACCAGCGATCCTTGGGGACAGAGCCATGACGTGCGGGCGAAAGCCTTCGATTTCTCCGGCGACGGGCTGCTGGATGTGCTGGTCTTCAGCCGCCGCTCATTTGACGGCACCGAGTGGCCGGAGATATCGCAGATACAGTTCCTGAAGAACCTGGGCGGCGGCCGGTTCGAGGATGTCACGGACAGCTATGTGGTCGGCTACAAGACCGAGTCGGCAGTGACCTACAGTCCGGTCTTCATTGACCTCAATGACGATGGCCGCACTGACCTGTTCGTCAGTGAGGCGACGTACACGCGAGACCACGACTCGACGGCCGTGCTGATCCAGCAGGCAGACCGCAGCTTCGTCGACACCGCCCGACTTGCGTTTTCTTCGCGAGTGGCCGACTTCCACAGCCTCGCGACCGTCGTTCGCGGGCCGGGCGGAAGGAAATATCTGGTGGTCGAGCAGCACGACACGGGTGGCGATGCGACGGTCACGATGAGCGAAATTCTGCTGGATACGCAGCTGTCGACCTCGCTCGCTGCCACAGAGGGCAAGGCGTTTCAGGCGTCTCTCCTGACGACCGCCTTCGCGTCGCTTGGCAAGGCAAAGTTGAGCTTCTCCGCCGAGGCGCTGCCTGCCTGGCTGAGCCTCGATGCGCGCAAAGGCCTGCTGACCGGTACGCCCGACTACCGCGCCGCAGACGCCGGCAGCGAGGCGATCCGCGTCGTAGCGACTGACGCAAACGGTACGGCCACTGCGGTCAACCTGTTGCTCACGGTAGCGAATACCGCGCAGGTCACAGGCAGCAAGAAAGCAGACCGGCTGACGGCCGGCATCGGCGACGACATCATCGCCGGCGGCCGCGGCAACGACACCCTCTCCGGCGGTGCAGGCACCGATACCTTCGTCTTTGACACGGTGCCCGGCAAGGGCAACATCGACCTGATCGCCGATTTTGCCAACGACCGTATCCACCTCGACCCCAAGGCCTTCGCCGCACTGAAAAAAGGCTTCACCGCAGAGAACCTCGCCATCGGCACGGCGCAGGATGCGAACGATTTCATCACCTACCGCGACGGCATCCTCTACTACGATCCCGACGGCTCGGGCACAAAAGCAGCCGTCGCCATCGTGCAGCTCGCCGGCGCCCCGGCGCTCGACTTCAACGCCTTCCATCATGGGACACTCACTTTGTTTTGACTTTCATCGGCCAGCCAGAGCGATATCCGGCAGCAGCTCACCCGAGGTCTGCCCAGTCGATGGAAAGCGATGCCGATGAAGCCCGACGTGTCGATCGTGCCTGCCGCGCATCCGGATAGTCGGCAGTTCGCCGCTCGAGGCCGGGGGCACTCAGCGCAGCTCTGCTCTCAATCTCTGACGCTCAGTCTCTGACGATTTGTCGCGGCCTTCTGCGCGTGCTGCGGAGCCGCGCTCCCCTTGGGTCGAACCTGCCGAGCGTTCCCCCTGCCGATTGCACAGTGGCTTCATGGCGTGCAACCGAAAACACGTCATCTGCATGAACCGCTCCTCTCGGCAGCACGCTGATGCCGGGATTGATCCTGCCCGGCGGCGAAAAGCCTGCAACTGACCTGCCTGAGAAAGCGCTGGCTTTATCGTGCAGCAGGCGTATAGTCGGTCAGGCACCGTACACACCGATCCGAATCTTTCCTGCTCGACAGTCCGTTTTTTTTTCTGGCTTGTCGTTCCTGCTGGACTCCCTTCGGCCCCCCATGCTTCCAAGGAGTCCGCGCCATGATCCAATCATCTCAACTTGACGTCGGTACCACCGGCATTCGCTTTCCGGTGACGCCCTCTTTCCGCTTCGGCAGCCAGCGAACGATGTCAACTCACACGTGTTTCGTATCGAACCAGACGCTGAACGACCTCGCTGCACGCCGACTTTTCAACAGCTACTTGCCAGAAGAAGTTTTTCGTCGCTACGAGCAGGAAATCACCGGCATCGCCGCACGTCTCGCGCAGGCCGGTGTCAGCGGCGCGGCACTCGTGGTTCGCTACGAGAACTTCACCGCCCTGAATGACTGATTAAAAGGGGGGGCACGCTGACATGCCCCACCCAAAGGGTACCCAAAGGGACACTCACTCTGTCCGTCCGTTGTTCGCCCGCAGGCAAAAAACGGACTCCCGGGGCTCTCCGATCGTCCTGTGCCCGCACTCAATTCGTTGTGAAGTACAGCCCTCGTCTCAAGCCGTCTCGGCTGGTTCATCGCTCAAAGACATCCTGATCGTCCACATTATTACTTGATGGTAATATTTGGCGTAAAGCTAATCCTCGCCTTTCAGGCAAGCGATTTATTGCGCTTGAAATGACGCTTGCCCCTGCTTCACTGCGCAAGTGACTCTGCAGGATCGCAAGCGCATCAGTCTGGCCGTTTCATTGTTGCAATTCAGGTAGAGCCCATGTCCTCGATTGATCAATTGACCCCCGCCGAGCGTGCCGATTTGTACAGTCAGGTCGGCGATGCCATGTATGCCCCCGGCTTCAATTTGCAGGGGCATATCGACGCTAATACCGTCAATGGGACGTTTGTGCGTCCGGTGAACACGCCACTGGCACCGGATGGTCAGGCACCCCGGCTGCCCGATGGCGGCGCACCGTCGACTGTGACACCGCCGCCCGTCAATCCCAATCCGCAACCGGTCTACCAGGACGTGCCGCTGCCCGAGCCGGGCACGCCTGCCTACCTGGCCCTTCTGCTTGAAACCGGCCGCTCTGATCTGGAGGGCTTCAACTATGCGGCCCATCTGGAGGCCAAGGGAGACAGCGCGCTGGCCGAGTTTGATCGCTACCTGAACGCCGGCAGCGGCGCAGAACTCGTCGGACTGCTCGGGCAGGTCGATCTCAACCAGTTAGTGGTGAAGGCCTCCTCATCTCAGGTGCAGGCCTTGGTGGAGAAGTTTTCAGATGACCCGGCATTTGCCGCTTTCCTGAATGTGCAACTGGCGGCGTCGCCTCCGATGGTGCGCGTGGGCGGCACCGAAGTATCAACCTTCCAGGTGGCGTGGCAGGCGCCGCAGCAGCAGGTGCCGCTGCCGGAATTCGGCTCGGCCGCCTACAAGGCACTGCTGCTGGAGACAGGGCGCGACGACCTGATCGGCTTCAATTACGCGGCCCACCTGGCTGCGAAGGCGGACAGCTCGCTGAGCGACTTCGATCGGTACCTGAATGCCGAAAGCGGCACGGCGCTGCTGGCGCTGCTGGGTGAGGTGAATGTCAACGAGTTGATGTCGCGCGCTTCGTCGTCCCAGGTGCGGGAACTGGTGAGCAAATTCTCGTCCGACCCTGCATTTGCGGCCTACCTCGATGCCGAGACGCGGCCCGTGCTGCCGTCCCCGGGCACGCCCGCCTATGAGGAACTGCTGAGGCAGACCGGACGCACCGACCTGAACGGCTTCGATTACGACGCACATCTCAAGGCCCTGACCGAGGCCACGCGCGCGCTGGACGGTGTCGGACTGGGTACCGTGGCCGCGGATGCAATGACCTCCGCTGGCACCACTGGCAAAGACACGCTGCGCGCAACCGGCAATGCCGACGCACTGCTGTCGGCAGGGGAGGGTAACGACGTGCTGGTCGGCGGCGCCGGCAACGATGTGCTGGTCGGTGGCGAGGGCAGGGATCAGATGCGTGGCGGCGCCGGTGACGATGTCTATCATGTGGATGACGCCAAAGACACGGTAGTCGAAACCGCCAGCGGCGGCGCTGACAGCGTGATTGCGGCCGTGCACTACCGGCTGCCGCGCGGCGTGGAGACGCTGATCCTCGCCGACGGCGATTGGTCAGGTGCCGGCAATGCCGAGGCCAATATGCTGATCGGGTCTGCCGGCGATAACCGCATCGACGGCGGGGCGGGCAGCGACACCCTGACCGGCGGCGCCGGCACCGATGCCTTCGTGATCGGCAAACCGACGAAGACCAATGCGCGCGATGTGGTCACCGATTTCAGCGGCGACCAGTTGCTGCTGTCGAAGCGCGATTTCGCGGCGCTGAGAAAAAGCTTCGGCGAGGACAATTTTGTGGTCGGCATCGCGGCCGACGCCGATGATTTTCTCGTCTATCGCGACAGCATTCTCTACTACGACCCCGACGGCAGCGGCCAGCGCGAAGCCATCGCTCTCATCGAGCTGACCGGCAACCCGACCCTATCCGTGTCGCAGATCCTGATCACCTGAGTGGGGAGAGAGAACAAAAGGAGGAGAACAAAGGAGGAGGGAACAAGGGAAAGGGGAACAAAGGGACACTCTGAACTGACCCCCAAAAGTTGGACGACTTTTGGGGGTTTTTCATGTCCAGTACAACGCCGCAGCAGAAACTGCAGGCTGTCGAAGCGTACCTTTCCGGGCAATGGAGCATGGCGCAGATCACGCAGCGTCACGGCGTGACAGAGAGCACCGTGCACCGCTGGTTGGCGCTTTATCGTCAGCACGGCGCGGCCGGCTTGGCACAGCAGCCGCGTCGTTCTTACGATTTGGCCTTTCGACTGCAGGTGCTATCCACCATGCGGTCGCAGGCATTGAGCGCGCAGCAAGCCGCGCTGCGCTTTGGCGTGCGCGACTTGAGCATCGTCGGCCAGTGGGTACGCCTGTATGATGCCGGCGGCAAAGCGGCACTGGCGCCGCAGCTCCGAGGATCTCCCACCCCGATGCGTAAACCACCGCCTGTTTCCCCTGCTGCGCCGCCAGCCGGCGACCACGACACCCGCAGTCGCGAAGAACTGCTCAAGGAGCTCGACTGGCTGCGCATGGAGAATGCCTACCTAAAAAAGCTCGAGGCCTTGGTTCAAGCCAAACGCAAAGCAGCGCCGCAGAAAAAGCGCAGCTAGTGCTGGAACTGAGGCCACACTATCGTCTGGCCCCTCTCCTGGAACTGGTCGGCATCGCCCGCAGCACGTTCTATTACCACTGCCAACGGCGACAACCAGCGGATCGGCAGGCCGATTACAAAGAGCGCATTGGCCAGATCTTCGCCCATCACCAGGGACGCTATGGCTACCGGCGGGTGACGGCGGCTTTGCGCGCCGAAGGGCAGCGGATCAACCACAAGGCCGTGCAACGGCTCATGGGGGAGCTGGGGCTGCGTTCTCGCGTGCGGCCAAAGAAGTATCGCTCCTATGCAGGGGTGGTGGGGCGCATTGCGCCGAACGTATTACAGCGCCAGTTCGAGGCGGCCAAGCCAAACCAGAAATGGGTGACGGATGTGACGGAGGTCAACGTGAAAGGGCGCAAACTGTATCTGTCGCCGGTGCTGGACTTGTACAACGGCGAAATCGTTGCCTATGAAACAGCCGAGCGGCCCGTCTTCTCATTGATCGGCAAGATGCTCACGCAGGCACTGCGGCGACTGCAGCAGCACGAGCGCCCCTTGCTGCATTCCGATCAGGTCTGGCACTACCAGCTGCCCGCCTATCGGCAGCTGCTAGCGCAACGGGGGCTCGAGCAGAGTATGTCGCGCAAGGGAAACTGCCTCGACAACGCGGCCATGGAAAGCTTCTTCGCCACGCTCAAGAGCGAGTTCTTTTACCTGAACGAGTTTGCCGATCTGGACGAGTTGCGCCGGGGATTACGACGCTACGTCCATTATTACAACCACGAGCGCATCAAGCTCAAATTGAACGGGCTGAGTCCGGTCCAGTACCGCACCCAGCCCGCTGTCGCCTAACGGCGTAATGTCCAACTTTTTGGGGTCACTTCAGAGTATCCCTTTGTTTTCCGATGGTCGAGCTTTGGACATAGCGGGATGCGCCACTAGTTCTGTCAAATGGGCTCAGTCGGATATAGTGAATGCTCGCGGCCCCACCAAACCAAACGGAAATGGGCCTGAACAATGAATCCCCAGACACGACGTTTTTAGCCGCCTACTCGAAATCTGAACACGGAGTCGTACTGCTCAAGATCGAGGAGACGCCATCGCTCTTGCGCCTCATTAATGAGATCACCTATTTCATGCCCATGATGCATCCAGTGGCCGGGATCTGAAGCAAATTGACCAATTTCACCTCAGGTGAACCGCTCGACCGCTCGAAAGAGAGGACATATAACGTCGGTTTGGGTCCACTCACGTGGTTCCAGCGCACTGCAACGTTACGCTCGTCAGTAACTAATCAAGTGCTGCATCAGTATTAGTGGCGCTCACGTTATCAATCTAGGAAAAAGAAAGGAGCTTTCAGGCAAATTCAGAAATCATAGATTTCTCGTGTGATAGCATTTGAAGCCTGAAAAGTAATCTAAAAACCACTCACCCTGCATAGCTTTTGGACGCTGCCAGAGTCATATGGCTGTCCTGAGCGCGCCACCTTTCAAATGACTTCCAAAGCACGGATCAACTTATCAGAGACTTCCGAATTCTACGCGGGCGCTGGCATTTTCCGAGTGCTAGATGCACCCGGGGATCAGGTGATTAATCTTCAAACAGGTGCCACTGTTTCGATTGCTCGCCTGTCCGGCAATAATGTAATCAACGTTGAGGGCAGCAGCTCCGACTTCCTCATCTCCGCACGTTTTGGAAAGGTTGTTTTGCTTGGGGAAGCAACCAAGCTTGTGCTGAAAATCCCAGATGGCGCTCAACAAACTATCAGATTTTTTGATGGGGAGTTCAACCTCTCGCGGAATGGAAGAACTATCCTCCTGGAAGATCAGAGGGTTGGAAAGCGAGCGGAAATTATCGCTTCGCCCAGCTCTGATTCTACTTCCCAAGGAATGTTTGCCAGGGAGGGCATGATGTTCGATGGGGGGTCCTCAACTGTCGTCGACAGCCTTACTACCGACGTTTATAACGTCAGCCGCGGCGCGTCTTTGACCATTAAAGCACTCAAAGACACTAATGTCTTTAATTTATCGGGCAGCAGGAGCGAATATGAGATTAGTGCAAGAGGAAACGTTGTAACCATCAGCGATGCCGCCGGAGGAAAGGTTGTTTTGCGAGCAAACAACAACGAGCAAAGTATCGTGTTTCAAGACGGCACTTTGACCCTGCAGTCACAAGGTGGAATCATCTCGCTGGGATCACAAGTAATAACAAAATCCCTCGCTCCAATCACGGTGGCGCCTGACGTGTCCCGCACATCGGCAGCTATATTTAACGTCGCCAGCTCTGGGGTGGTGGTCAATGGCTACCACCAAGGGTCAACCGTATTTGCAGACGCAAACGGCAATGGAAGATTAGACCCCGGAGAGGTTTCAACAACGACAGACTCGAACGGAAGGTACACACTACTAGGTGGCAAAGGTAACTTGGTGGTCTTTGGCGGCCTGGACATTAGCACCAATACGCCGCTACTTGGGACGTTGAAGGCCCCTCTGGGCAGTGGTGTCATCAGTCACCTAACCAACTTAGTCGTATCCCTGACGCAGGCTGGTGTGGTACGTAATGAAGCCGTTAGGCAAGTGAAAGACGCTTTTGGAATCGAAGGTGACGTTGATATTTTCACCTTCGATCCAATTGCAGCTGTAATCAACAGCAACACTGCACCTGACACCGCCACTAACGCACTTAAAATCGCCGCAGCATCAGCTCAACTAAGCGTATTGACGTCAATGAGCAATAGCGCAGTTAGCGGCTTGGCTGGTCTTGCGGCAGGCATTCGGGTGGGAAATAGCATCATTGACTCGGTCGCGGATTTGATCCGGATGTCCTCTGGCCAGGCACTGGATCTTGGTAGTGCATCCGTGGTGCAAAGCGCCTTGCAATCGTCGGTAGCGTCGTCGCTGCGTGACAACCCGACAGCCCTTGAAACTCTACAGCCGCAGATAACCGACATCGCAGCTATTTTGGCTGACAACGTCGTCAACATCCAGCGGACAGCTTCAACGGACACCGGCATTGAGTATTTAAGAAAAGTTGCACAAGCAACCACTGCCTCCAATGACGGCGCTGCGCAGATTTTGGCGGCTGCTGTTACTGGCAGCAATACTGCAAGCGTAAAAGAATCAATTACCGGAGCAGCGCTACGCCAGATCACTAATCAATCTCGAGCCGGAGTGATCAGCAGAGAGATCGAGCAGAATCGAGAAAATAACGATAATTCGGGTGGCGGTAACTCGACACCAACATTTACTGTTGCCGACAGCGGTAGTGGCGCCTATGTTGTTGGCGACCAAAATGGCACGGTGACTGTGACGATCGTTGGCTCTGATTACGTTTTCACTCCCGCTACGGGAGCCGCCGTAACCCTCCCAATAGCCAGCGTGAATAGCCTTGTCGTCAATGGAATTACTCTCACCGCAACGGCAGCCACCCTCAACGGCAAGACGGTAACCGGTACCGGCACGGTCAACGTCACGGGTCTGGACGCAACTGCCTCGGCTGATCTGAGTGCCATTGCCGCTACATCAGTCACAGCCAATGCCGCAGGCAACGTCACCTTCACCGGTAACTTGGGCAAGGCCGCCGTGACTGTGGCTAGTGGCGTGATGAACGTTGATGGCGCAACCATGGGCACCTCATCGTTCAGCGTCTCTTCCGGCGCCACCTTGTCGGGTACAGCTGCCAAGCTCTCGGGCGTCACCGTCGCCGGGGCCGGCACGGTCAACGTCACGGGCCTGGACGCAACTGCCTCGGCTGATCTGAGTGCCATTGCCGCTACATCAGTCACAGCCAATGCCGCAGGCAACGTCACCTTCACCGGTAACTTGGGCAAGGCCGCCGTGACTGTGGCTAGTGGCGTGATGAACGTTGATGGCGCAACCATGGGCACCTCATCGTTCAGCGTCTCTTCCGGCGCCACCTTGTCGGGTACAGCTGCCAAGCTCTCGGGCGTCACCGTCGCCGGGGCCGGCACGGTCAACGTCACGGGGCTGGCTGCCGATACCAATTTGTCGACAATTACGCCGACGACGTTAAATGCAACCATCACCTCAGGAATCAGCATCGCTGGTATCGACGTGTCGAATATTGACAGTTTGGAGTTGGGGGCTACGGGAATTACGGCAACCTCCAGCCAGATAACAGCACTCTCGGGGAAGACAACGATTGTGGGTGGCGGGGCTGCATTGACTCAGGACCTGACAGCTCCGACCGCATCAGTGACTGCAGCGACGATACTTTCCTCCGGAAATGCCGTCGTGCAAAGCACTGAGGTGGGGACCGCCTACTTGGTGAATACGTCTGTCGTCGTTACCAACAAGGCTTCGATCACAGGCGCTGCCGACAATAACGTTAATTCTGTCAGCATCACCCAAGCAAATGTAGACACGAATATTGCCGCCACAGGTCTGGTCGATGGCACCTACAAAGTGTACGTGGTTGATGCTGCGGATAATTTAAGTGCTGCGTCGAGCGGCACCGTGACAATCGACGCTACTGCACCCACAGCATCGGTCACTACGGCTTCGATTAGGCCAGAAGGCAACGCTGTGGTGCGGAGCACAGAGCTTGGCACCGCCTACTTGGTCAAAAGCACCGTCACCGTGACGAGTGAGGCGTCCATTACGGGAGCAAATGACAACGAATTTAATTCAGTAGCGATAACGGCGGCGAATACCGATACCAATTTAGCTGCTACAGGCTTGGTTGATGGAACCTACAAAGTTTATGCCGTTGACAGCGCGGATCTGTCGGATTTTTTGTGTTCAAGGCGCGGATAGACTTGTCCACGGTGCCGC
>VFQO010000086.1_pt1 | contig 121797 bp, 114 predicted proteins | sample 3512331 | NCBI WGS metagenome assembly VFQO01 (sample SAMN10412371, study PRJNA504923) | tailings metagenome | isolation source: Replicate 3 from Balatoc abandoned mine | place: Philippines: Itogon, Benguet | collected 2017-08-28 | reverse complement strand
CCAGTTCGAACAGCCGGTTGCCGCGCCGCGACTGGCAATAATAGTCGCGCTTCGGTGTCGCCCGGCTCAGTATTTCGATTTGGCGATGGTTGAGCCCGAAGCGTTCATAGACCCGCGCGATCTGCGGCTCGGCGGCGCGTTCGTTGGGCAGGAATATCCTTGTCGGACAGCTCTCGATGATCGCGGGCGCAATGAGCGAGCCTTCGATATCGGCGAGGCTTTGCGTCGCAAAGATCACGCTCGCATTCTTCTTGCGGAGCGTCTTCAGCCATTCGCGCAGCTGCGCGGCGAAGGCCGGACTGTCGAGAACGAGCCAGCCTTCGTCGATGATGATCAGCGTCGGTGAGCCGTCGAGGCGGCCCTCGATGCGGTGGAAAAGATAGGCGAGGACCGAGGCCGCCGACGAGGCGCCGACCAGCCCTTCGGTTTCGAGCGCCTGAACACGCGCATCGCCAAGATGCTCTGCCTCGGCGTCGAGCAGCCGTCCCCAGGGACCGCCCACGAGATAGGGCGAAAGCGCGAGCTTCAAATCCTGCGACTGGAGAAGCACGGCGAGGCCGGTCAGCGTGCGCTCGGCGACCGGCGCGGTCGCGAGCGAGGTCAGCGCCGACCAGAGATGCTCCTTCGCGGCCGGATCGACATCGACCCCCTCGCCGACGAGCAAAGCCGCGAGCCATTCGGCGGCCCAGGCGCGCTCAGCGGCCTCGTCGATCCGCGCCAGCGGTTGCAGCGAGACCGACCCGGCGCTGCCGGCATCGTGCAGCGCGCCGCCAAGATCCTGCCAGTCACCCCCCATCGCGAGCGCGGCGGCGCGGATCGATCCGCCATAGTCGAAGGCGAATATCTGGTTGCCCTCGTAGCGGCGGAACTGGAGCGCCATCAGCGCCAGCAGGACGGATTTCCCGGCACCGGTCGGGCCGACCACGAGGCAATGGCCGACGTCGCCGACATGGAGCGAAAAGCGGAACGGGGTCGAACCTTCGGTCTTGCCGTAAAGCAAGGGGGCATCACCGAAATGCTCGTCCCGCTCCGCCCCCGCCCACACCGCCGACAGGGGAATGAGGTGGGCGAGATTGAGGGTCGAAATCGGGGGCTGGCGCACATTGGCATAGACATGGCCGGGGAGGCTCCCGAACCAGGCCTCGAGCGCATTGACGCCTTCGACCGTGCAGGTGAAATCGCGGCTCTGAACGATTTTCTCGACGAGGCGCAGCTTCTCGGCCGCTTGGCCCGGATCGCGATCCCAGACGGTGACCGTCGCGGTGACATAGGCGATGCCCGCCTCGTCGGCGCCGAGCTCCTGCAGTGCCATGTCGGCGTCGGCCGCCTTGTTCGAGGCATCGCTGTCCATCAGGACAGAGGCCTCGTTGGTCATCACCTCCTTGAGGATTGCGGCGACCGACTTGCGCTTGGCGAACCATTGCCGCCGGATCTTGGTCAGCAGCTTGGTCGCGTCGGTCTTGTCGAGCATGATGGCGCGCGACGACCAGCGATAGGCGAACGCCTGGCGGTTCAATTCGTCGAGCAGGCCCGGGAAGGTGACGCTCGGGAAGCCGGTGATGGTGAGGGTGCGCAGATGATGATCGCCGAGCCGCGGCTCAAGCCCACCGACCAGCGCTTCATCGCCGAGCAGCGCGTCGAGATAGACCGGGGTCTCGGGAACGCGGACGCGCTGGACCTTGGTCGAGATACAGCTGTGGAGATAGGTCAGCGTGTCGCCGTCGCCCAGCCATTCGGCCTCGGGCATGAAGCCTTCGACAAGGTGAAGCATGCGGCCGGTGCGGTCGATGAAGCTTTTCAGCAATTCCTTGGGATCGACGCCGGTTTTCGAGCGACCCTCATAGAGCCAGGACTCAGCGCGCGCCGCTTCCTCTGCCGGCGGCATCCACAAGAGGGTCAGATAATAGAAGCTCTCGAAATGGGCGCCTTGCTCGCGGAACTGCTCGCGGCGTTCGACATCGACCAGCTCGGACACCGCATCGGGAAAATCGGACACCGGATAGGTCACCGCGGGCACGCGCTGGGCTTCGACAAAGACTGCCCAGCCCGACCCGAGGCGCCGCAGCGCGCTGTTGAGGCGCGCGGTCACCGCGACGAGTTCGGCGGGCGTGGCGCTGTCAAGGTCGGGCCCGCGAAAGCGCGCCGTGCGCTGGAAGGCGCCGTCCTTGTTCAGCACCACGCCCTCCGCCACCAGGCAGACCCAAGGGAGAAAATCGGCGAGGCGGGCGGATTTCGTGCGATATTCGGATAGGTTCATCATGGCTGCATCCAGACGGGATATTTGAGGTGACGCCGGGCGACGTCGACGAATTGCGGGTCGTGGCGGGCAGCCCAGACCGAGAGGGCGTGGCCGATCGCCCAGATCGCGAGCCCGGCGAGCCAGAGGCGGAGGCCGAGACCAATTGCCCCGGCAAGCGTGCCATTGGCGATCGCGAGGCTGCGCGGCGCGCCGCCGAGCAGGATGGGCTCGGCCAGCGCCCGGTGGACCGGCGCAAAGAAGCCCGGCACTTCCCCTTCCCGGCTCATCAGACGAGCGCTCCGCCGCCGAAGGAGAAGAAGGACAGAAAGAAACTCGAGGCAGCGAAGGCGATCGACAGGCCGAAGACGATCTGGACCAGCCGGCGAAAGCCGCCCGAGGTATCGCCGAAGGCAAGGCTGAGCCCCGTAACGATGATGATGATCACCGCGACGATCTTCGCCACCGGTCCCTCGATGCTCTCGAGGATCGACTGGAGCGGCGCCTCCCACGGCATCGACGAGCCGCCGGCATGAGCGGGAACCGACACCGCAAGCGCGACGAAGAGCGCGGTGGAGCAGAGCATGGCGCGGCGCGCGCCATGCCGGAGGGCATGGATCATCGATTTTCTCCTTCAGGGGTGATGAGCGGGGTCAGCCGATATTCGAGGTTCAGCCGGTCAAAGCCGTCGATGCGGGCGAGTTCGGCGAGGCGCCGGCCCGTTCCGTCGCGTACGAGCACGGCGACCAGATTGATCGTCTCGGCGAGAAGAGCGCGCGGGACGGTGATCACCGCTTCCTGGATGAGCTGCTCCATCCGGCGGAGCGCGCCAAGCGCACTTCCGGCATGGATCGTTCCGACGCCGCCGGGATGACCGGTGCCCCATGCTTTCAGGAGATCCAGCGCTTCGGCGCCGCGCACCTCACCGATCGGAATGCGGTCGGGCCGCAGGCGCAGCGAAGAGCGGACGAGATCGGACAGCGATGCGACACCGTCCTTGGTGCGCATCGCGACGAGATTGCGCGCCGCGCACTGCAGTTCGCGCGTGTCCTCGATCAAGACAATCCGGTCGCTGCTTCCGGCAATTTCGGCGAGCAACGCGTTGGTCAGCGTCGTCTTGCCGGTCCCGGTGCCGCCCGCGACAAGAATGTTGAGCCGGTCGCGGACGCCGCAGCGCATAATATCCGCAGCGCCAGCCGACATGATGCCCGACGCGACATAATCGGCGAGCGTGAAGACCGCGATCGCCGGCTTGCGGATCGCGAAGGTCGGCGCCGAGACGACCGGGGGCAGCAGCCCCTCGAAGCGTTCGCCACCGTCCGGCAGCTCGGCCGAAACGCGCGGCGCGGCGCTGTGGACTTCGGCGCCGACATGATGCGCGACGAGACGGATGATGCGCTCGCCATCGGCGGCGCTCAGCGTTTCACCACTGTCCTCGATCCCTTGGCCGAGGCGATCAACCCAGAGCCGACCGTCGGGATTGAGCATGATTTCGATGACTACGCGGTCGGCGAGCCAATCCGCGATCGCGCCGCCCATCGCGGTGCGCAGCATGCGCGCGCTGCGGTGACGTGCCTCCAGCCGGATTGGTTCTGCGCCCATCGGGAACCCCGTTTCATGAGCCTTGGCGACGATGCCCGGCTCGACGGGGATGAGTAAGAGACGCAGAGAAAACCCAAATTCAACAAGGTTTTCGTGCCGTCGTACCGTCTCGTAGAAAGACAGGCCGTGGCGTAGGTCGCTCCGCATCGGAACGGATAAAAATCATGGTGGAACTTGTGAAACGCCCGATTTTGACAACAGTGTAACAATGACTGATTCGGGGTCGCAGCCGTCAGAGGATGAATTGTGCTGGGCGCGGCTCACGGACAAGCAACGTGCTTGTCTCGATCTTGTGCTTGAGCATCAGACCTCAAAGCAGATTGCGCGGCGGCTCGACATCTCCAAACAGGCCGTCGATCTCAGGCTCACGACCGCGCGCGATATTCTGGGAGCGGATAGCAGAGCCGAGGCGGCCGTCCGCTATGCGCGTCTCAAACGGACCTATGACCGAATACCATGGGATCCGATCATACTACCGCCGCAGGCCAGACTGATGCGATCCGATTTCCCGGACGGAGAGCCGGCCGCATTGGCGCTGAACGATCATGCATCGCTCGCCAAGCATCCCAATGCGGTCGACCCGCCGTTAAAGGGTCTCTGGAGGCGCGATCACGCGCGTTCGAGCAAAGTCTGGATCATGGCGGCGATGTTCGCCGGATTGATCCTGCTGACGCTGGCGGGGGTGACGATCGGTGAAACGCTAACGCGGCTGATCTCCGGCTGATTCTTTTATTCTGTCCACAATCATGGGCCGGAGCGGGAGCTTCCGGCAGAGGAGAAGTCATGTCCCAAGAAATTACCATCACGGCAGCACGCCTGATCCGCGACGTCCCTGCCGCCGAAGTCAGGATCGACGATGCGCTCATCGCAGTGTCTTCGCTGATGACCAGCGTCGTCACCGCACGGCGGGACACCAACGGGGTGCCGGCGACCAGAGGCCAGGCAACGATCCGCCGATTGATGAAGGCGCAAATGGCGCTGGTCGACGTTAGCGGCGATATCCTGCGGGTCCACGGCGAGCTCGCCGATATCGGGCGCGAGACGGCGGGTTATGACCTGCATGAATGCCCGTCGATCGCGGAGGCAGGAGCGAGCGCGCAGGCCGCTGTGGCCTGACGCCGGTTGACCGGGAGCGACAGTCGTGAAACTTTCAGGGCATGCGCATCGCCTTGTTTCTCGCTTTCTTGGCTGTTGCTGTCGGCTATGCGGCCTGGAAGGGTGGCGGGCCGGAACGGACGATGGCGGCGATCGCAGTGACGATGGTGGGCTTGGACCAATTGCTCCACCTGTTCGTTCCGCCGACCTTCGCTTCGCTCGACACCGGCCATCTCACGATCGACCTGTTTGGAGCCGCATCCACCGTCACGCTCGCGCTGTTTGCGCATCGCTTCTGGCCTATGTGCATCGCCGTCTTGCACATGGTCCCCCTCCTTGCCCACACGAGCCGGATTCTCGACGTGGCGCTGCATCCGGCAGCCTATCTCGCGATGCAGGTGGCAACGTCCTGGCCGGTGCCGGCGATCCTCATCCTCGCAACCTGGCGTCACCGGCGTCGGCTGGCGCGCGGCGACAGCGAGCCATGCTGGCAAATCTCGTCGCGGCCATCGATCCCGAGCATTGCGAGTCCCTAGCCGAGCGATTGCTCGCGGAACATCGGACCCTGGCGCGGCTCTTCGCGCAGTCCCCCGAAGCGCTGGCGCGAACGCTCGGCAAGGACAGCCCGGTCGGCGCTATGATCGTTGCCGCGCACCGCGCGACATTGGAGGCCATGCGCGAAGAGCTGAGCGGTCGCGGCATCGACCCCGACAATCCCAAATTACTGTGTTATCTGAGGGCATCGATGGGAGCGCTTCCCGACGAGGCGCTGCGCGTGCTGTTCCTTGACCCGTCGCATCGCCTCATCGCCGATGAACAATTACAGCGCGGAACGCTCGGCCATCTCGCAGTCTATCCGCGCACCATATTTCGGCGGGCGATCGAACTCGACGCCGCCGCGATCATTCTCGTCCACAACCATCCGAGCGGCGACCCAGCGCCCAGCCGGTGCGATATCGAGGCGACCGAGCGCCTGGCTACGATAGGACAAGCGCTCGACGTCGAGGTGCTGGAACATATCATTGTCGCGCTCCGGGGGCATCGGATGATCCTCCGGGGGCGATCCACCTCTGGTTCGACGTCTTCGCCCGGCACGCTACTTCGCGACAGAATTGCCGATTGGCGGAACTCACCCGATGCCGAGTTGGCGCTCGCCAACGCGCAGCGCGTATGGCGGCGGCGCCTTCTGCGCCGACAACTTGTCGGCGCGGAAGGCCTGTTCGGCGAACCGGCTTGGGATATGCTCATCGATCTCTTCATCCATGAGGCAGCGGCGAAATCAGTATCGACCAGCTCGCTTTGTATCGCGTCGGGCCTTCCGAGAACGACGGCCCTCAGGCTGCTGCAGCGCCTTTGCGACGAGGGACTGTTGGCGCGGGAGCCGGATCGCCACGACGGAAGACGCAATTTCATCCGGATGGCCCCCGATCTCGCGCACCGCCTCCTGGCCTATTTCGCGGCGGGCGACGAATGATCGCCGTCCATATCGCGCGACAATTCGTCACCAAGCTTCGGCCCGAGCTCCATCCGGCGGCTCAACGAATCGACAAAGGCCTCCCACCGTTTCTTGCCGGTCACCTGCGCCGCCCGGAGTGCCGCGTCGGGGAGCGGGGGATTGTTGATCAGCCAGGAGCGGACGAACAGCGCGAAGCCTTCGTTCGACAATTCGACATGCCATTCGAGCCGGTCGAGTTGCCGCGACAGCCGATCGAGCCGCCGCGTCAGCACGGCCTCAAGTCGCTCCTCATGATCGGGAGTGAGCAAAGATGCGAGCGCGGCCTCGACGATGTCGGTGCGCGTGATGCGGCGGCTGCTCGCGCGTTCGTCGAGCTGGCGCGCCAGCGCGCTATCGATCCGGAAGGTCCGCTTGACCGACGACTTCCTCATAGTTCGATCCCGTCGTCCGGATCCTGCGACGCCAGGCGGGCGCCGCGGCGCATCGCACCGTCGATCGCCTTGCGCTCGCGGACGGGGTCATCCTCTCGTTCCTCGGTTGCGAAATCGAACTCGCTGACATCCGGGCGAGCCTCAGATACGATATTCTCATGGTCGGCCATCGCCGGCTCCTGCCGGATACCGCTGTTGGCGTCGCTATCGTCCTCCTCGCCGTCGCTCGCATCGGGGATCTCATCATGAACTGCGATCTCGACCTTCCCGCCGGACAGGTCTTTCGGTCGTTCCAACGCGCTCCAGTCGTCGGGACGGCTTTCGCCGACTTGCGGCGGCGCGGGCGGCGGCAGGATCCGCGCCATCAATCGGGGGTCGGCATAGTATTTGGCCTTGCTCGCCCGGATCGGCGCGACGCCGGCGACCATGACGATTTCCTGATCGGGCGGCAGTTGCATGACCTCGCCGGGCGTCAGCAAGGCGCGGGCCGTCTCGGTCCGCGAGACCATCAGATGGCCAAGCCAGGGCGATAGCCGGTGCCCGGCATAATTTTTCATTGCGCGCATTTCGGTGGCGGTGCCGAGCGCGTCCGAGATCCGCTTGGCCGTCCGCTCGTCGTTTGTCGCGAAGCTGACTCGGACGTGACAATTGTCGAGGATGGCGTTGTTCTGGCCGTAAGCCTTCTCGATCTGATTCAAGGACTGGGCGATCAGAAACGCCTTGATCCCATAGCCGGCCATGAAGGCGAGCGCGCTCTCGAAGAAATCGAGCCGCCCCAGCGCCGGAAATTCATCGAGCATGAGAAGAAGGCGCTGCGACCGCGCACGCGGATTAAGTTCCTCGGTGAGCCGCCGCCCGATCTGATTGAGGATCAGACGAATGAGCGGCTTGGTGCGGCTGATGTCGCCGGGCGGCACGACGAGATAGAGCGAGGTCGCCGTCTCCCCCGCCACAAGGTCGGCGATGCGCCAGTCCGACCGCCGCGTCACCGCAGCGATGACGGGGTCGCGGTAAAGCCCTAGAAAGGACATGGCGGTCGAAAGGACGCCCGACCGCTCATTGGCCGACTTGTTGAGCAGATCCTGCGCCGCCGCCGCGACGACGGGATGGATACCCTTCTCGCCGAGATGTGCCGTCGACTGCATGATGCGCAGGGTCGAGGCGATACCGCGCCGCGGATCGGAGAGGAAGGCCGCGACGCCTGCGAGCGATTTATCCTCTTCGGCATAAAGAACATGCAGGATGGCTCCGACGAGAAGCGAGTGGCTCGTTTTCTCCCAATGGTTGCGCTTCTCGAGGCTGCCTTCCGGATCGACAAGTACGTCGGCGACATTCTGGACGTCGCGCACCTCCCACGCGCCGCGCCGCACTTCGAGGAGAGGATTGTAAGCGGCCGACGCGATATTGGTGGGATCGAAGAGCAGGACGCGCCCATGCTGGGCCCGGAACCCCGACGTCAGCTGCCAATTCTCGCCCTTGATGTCATGCACGATGCAGCTGCCCGGCCAGGTGAGCAGCGTCGGCACGACAAGCCCGACGCCCTTGCCCGACCGTGTCGGCGCGAAGCATAGGATATGTTCGGCGCCGTCATGGCGAAGATAGCTCCGACCAAAGCGCCCCAAGATGACCCCAGCCTCGTCGAGCATGCCTGCGCGGCGGATATCGCCAGCCTCGGCCCAGCGCGCTGAACCGTAGGTCTCGGCGCGCTGCCGCTCACGGGCCCTCCACACCGACATGGAAATCGCGACAATGATCGAGGCGAAGCCGCCCGACGCCGCGATCATGGCGCCGCGGTAGAAAATCGGCGGCGCATAGGCATCATAGGCAAACCACCACCAGAAGAAGGCGGGCGGCGGATAGACCGGATAGTCACCGATGCGGAACCAGGGCGCGCCGAGCGCCGGCTGAAATCCAAGCGCGCCCGCGGTCCACTGCGTCGCTGCCCAGACCGCGAAGATCACGATCGAACCGACCGCAGTAATCTGTCCCCAGAGGATCTTGTCGTTCATTGCAAAATGCCTTTCTAGATGCCGATGCCCCGGCCCAGCGCCCAATCGACCGAGCCGCCGGGGGACATGGTGCCGGTGATGTGCTGGCCGAGATGGCGGTCGAGCGCGGGGCGCCAGGGGACGAGCTGGAAACCCAGCCCGTCGTCGATCATGGCGAAGCGCCCCGATGCGAGCGTCACGCGCTCGCGGTAGACGCCGCTCACATAGTCGCCGGCAGCCGACGATTTGTGGGCAAGGCCGGTCCGCTCGGCAATCGATGCGGTCGCGGCTTCCAGTTCGCGCGAAGCGAGCTTGTCGATGAGCCCGGATGACAGGGTCAGCCGGTCCCCGGCGCGCGACGCCAATCCCTGCTCGACGAGATAGCGCGCCCGCTTCTCCATCGCCTGGCGGATTTCGAGACCGAAGCCATTCCCGCACGCGACCGGTTCACGGGCGACGAGTTGGCGGTCGAGCCAGGTCGGGCCGGGCGCGGTGACCTGCGACGCGAGCGGGAGGTCCGAGCGCGTCGCAAGCGACATATGCGCGCGCCCCTTGCCATCCTCCCAACTGCGGAGCTCGACGATCGAGCCCGGCCTGGCATCACCGGTCATCTCCATGTAGTTGAAGCGGATGTGATGGGTTCGCCCGTCGGCGCCGTCGACGATCGCATAGGCGCTGCCGGCAAGTTCGTCATGCAACCCCCGCTCGACAAGGCGGCCCACGATCGCGGTCTCGGGCGCGCCGTCGTGAAGCGCGAGCGCGGCGGGATCGAAGCGGCGCCCGCCGCGCGACAGCGCGCGGTGCATCGTCTTGATGATATCGCCGCGCACCGCGACCTCGCGCAGCGCCGGCTCGGCGCCGGCCCCGAGCGCCCAAAGGCCGGCGCCCTGCCGCTCGGCGAGACCCATCTGCTCGAGCCGGGCGGCGCGGCCGACCAGCAGGCCGTGCATATGCCGGTCTTCGTTCGCTGCGGGGCGCAGATCGATGACTCCGCCCGCTTCGTCGGCGAGCCTCTGCAGTCGGGCATCGAGACTTGTCCAGCGATCGGCATCGACTTCGCGCGCGAGCGCGCTTTGCATGTCGAGCTCACTGCGTGGACCGAGTTCGAGCGTTGCAAGTGCTTCGGCCCGTCCGCGAATGCCTGCGGCGATATAGCCGCGGTCGATGACGAGATCGGCGCCATCATCGGTGACGCCGCGCACGAGGATATGGATATGCGGATTGTCGGTGTTCCAATGATCGACCGCGACCCAGTCGAGGCGGGTCTGGAGATCGCGTCCCATGTCCGTCATGAGATCGCGCGTGAAGGAACGGAGATCGCCGAGATCCGCGGCGTCCTCCGGGCTCACGATCAGCCGGAAGTGATGCCGGTCGTCTTCGCAGCGCGCGGCGAAGGCATCGCGATCGGCGGCGTCGCCGCCCGCATCGAACATGCTCGCGTCGCGGCCGTCACGGGTCACGCCTTCCCGCTCGAGATAGGAGATATGACGCGCCAGCGGCGCGGCGCGAAACCGCGCGCCTTGGTGGCGGACGACGCGCGCCATGACCGTGACGCGCCGGGCGCCAGGCTGACGGCGCATCGCCGCCATGGCCCGCCGGCCCCGTCCATGCGTGCCGGTCCCGCCGCCAGCGCCGCGGCCAGGCCGCGAGCGGGTGTAGCCCGACCGCGAGGCTGCTTTGCGCACCTGTGTAGCGAGCCGCTTGCCCTTGCCTGCCGACCCTGCCCCGCGATCGCGGCTCCGTCCCGGCCTGATGCGGAAATCATGGTCGTCACCGCGCATCGGGGGCGGTGCCATACGAAAAGTTGGGAGAAAACGGCGCGTTCAACGCGATGATATGGCAGATTTCGGCAGAGCCATACGCGCAAACCCGCAGAAAACCGACCATGAAGTGCCCGAAGCTGGCACGGCTTTTATCTTGCCCTCTTATTTGGCTCCCTGATTTTCGAAGTTTTCGCCATCTCCATCTCTCCTTCATAGCAAGTAATCGGCCCCTATTCGACGACAGGCTTGCAAGATTTGCGATGTGACGAGGGTCTGATACGCCGTGCACTCTTCCGGGCTCATCGACGGGATTTTGGAACCGCACGTTCGCGGTGTTGGCGCCGTCGCGGCACATGTCGCTATCGGATTTACGGGGCAGCATCACAGGCACTCCGGCGTGGTCCGCGCGGGGCGGCCACAGGCAAGATATCGTGCTTCCCGTTTTCCAGGTCTGTATCATTCCTCTGCCGCTTGCGCGGACCTCCTAAGCTCGTTGCGCCGTCAACCGGCAGTCGATGGGGCGGTGGATGTTCATGAGTTCGCGAGGCTGAGTCGTTGCAGTTTGGCCGCGTTCGATGCGTCGACCTCCTGCGCAGGCGCGTCTGGATCGCCGACGTAAAAGGTACCGTCGCGCCACATTGCGTGCATCACGATGGCAAGTTTGCGTGCGACCGCGACGCGGGCTTTCGCGTGACACTTGGTCTTCGCGAGCTTCAGCCCCCATGTCTTGATCATGTCGCGGCCCTTGAACCGGGTGAGCATCGCCGACGCCGCTTCGTAGAGCGCGCGGCGCACATCGGGATCGCCCGCCTTGCTGATGCGACCGTGGACATCGATCGAGGTGCCCGACTGCCATCGCTTCGACGTCAGCCCGAAGTAGGCCGCGACATTGCGCGAACGACGGAACCGCTGCGGATCGTCGATCGCGCTGCTGAAGCTGAGCGCGGTGACGGGACCAACACCGGGGATTGCCATGAACCGCCGACAGAGCTCGTCGCGCATGGCGAGCTGCACGACTAGCTTGTGCAGCGTCAGATACTCAGCCCACAGCGCCGCGCGCGCCCGAAGCATGCAGTCCATGAGTCCAGCGGTCATCGCATCGCCGGCGACAGACTCTCGAACGGCCTTTTCCATGGCGCCGCGGCCGACCTTACCGAGCCGGATTCCGAACACTTTCAGCGAGTGACGGATGGCATTTTCGAGGTCGAGGAACTTGCGCTTCAGATTGCGGCGCTGAACTAGCAGCAAGCGGATGCGATAGCAGGCGTCTGTCTTGACGTGAGCCTGGCGGAACCAGCCTGTCCGCATGATATGCGCGATCCCGAGCGCATCGTTGGCGTCGGTCTTATTGCGCTGCGCGGACAGCGCCGCGCGCACATGACGCGTTTCGAGGCAGACCGCCGGAACACCTTCCGCCAGCAGCTCGGTGTGCAGCCAGGGCGACAGCGATCCGGCCTCGTGGCCGACGCGGCGCATGCGATCAGCATAGGGTCTCAGTGCCTCGGCGATCGCAGCCGGATCGGTTTCCACAGCGGTTTCGAACGCGACTTTCCCGTCGTCGCCGACAACGCAGATCGCGGTTTCGTCGACCGAGACATCAAGACCGGTAAAGTATTCCATCACACGACTCCTTCGCTTCCGTTTGACCAGAGCGAGGGTCGCGCCGCTGGCGTCCGCAGCGCAAGGTTTCTCATCGGGCGCAGCGGCCGTGCTGGTCGGAAGCAACGCCAAGTCCTCGCCAAATACGGCGGCACTCCCGAATTCCCCTTCCAGCAAACGACCACAGGCCCAGAGCGGTGCCTGTCAAAAACACCAGCGACCCCGCCGTCCGTCACCGGTCACGGCCCACGGACAAGGGAATGAAAATCGAAGCACCCGCAGCCCGGGCAGGCGCAGCCGTTCCCGACGGGCTTGCAGGTTGCGCGTCGTCAGACGGCAAATTTCGCTCAGCAAAAATCCCCGCATCGCGCCATCCCGGCGCGGGCGACAGCGTCAACGGAGCAGCCGCAGCGCTGCCTGATACATGCAGTTCGGGTGCGATCTTGGCGACATAGGCGATCGTCTCAGCGGGGAGGCCGCGGCGTCCCGATGCGTATGCATCGGCGCGGCCCGGCCCCGCGTTGTACGCCGCGAGCATCAAACGAACGTCGCCATAGCGGTCCCACATCGCGCGCAGATAGGCTGCACCGGCGAGGATATTGGCGCGCGGGTCGAACGGATCGACCCCGAGCCGATGGCGCGCGGTCAGCGACGCCCAGGTTCCGGGCATGATCTGCATCAGCCCCATCGCGCCGGCGTGGGAAACCGCGCCTGCGTTGCCGCGGCTTTCGGCGTGCATCACGCGCCATATCCAGAGCTCCGGGATACCGAAACGCTGTGCGGCTTCGGCGACCGGAGCGGCAAAAGGATGACGCGCCGGCTGCATCGCCGCAGCAGCCGGCGCGCAAGCCCCAGACAGGGCAAATGATGCGAGCAGCGCGCCGCATGGCGCGGCGAGGTGCAGCGCAAAACGAAACCCTAAGCGCAGCGATCGCGCCATGGATCAGTTCCCGCCCTGCGGCTCGGGGCGCGACCAAAGGATCGAGAAATCGCCGTCGTCGGAGCCCAGGCGGACCAAATTTGCACGCAGCGGGGCTGCAAGGCTAGGGTCGTCGATTTGAAGCGCAATGTAAAAGCCGCGCGGACCCGCGCGATTCCAACCGGCCCCGATCTCTGCACCGAGTGCAGGATCGCCGATCAATAAGCGCCAGCTCGGCGCATTGTCCTTTTCAGAATATGCCGCAGGCGCGAGTTCGATCTGCGCGTCGAACGCCAGTGTCTTGATCGAGCCCGAGAAGTCTCCCGCTGCATTCCGGCGCATAGTCCCGATGATCATTCTGGTTTCTCCTTCTTGCTATGTGATTGCGCGGAGCCGGGTTCCACAGGGTGCCAGCGAAGCGGCGCCGCCGGATGCGCGCGGGTGAGGATCGGGTGCGCGGGGCCGAGCAAGCCGGCGGCAGATATCGGTCCGAAATAGCGGCCGTCGAGGCTGTCCCGCGCTGCATTGACGAGAAAGAGTTGGTCACGGCCGACGAGCCTGCAACCGGTCCACACTGGGAGCGGGCGGTTCGCCCGATCGCGCGCCAGCGCGCGGGCGACCGCCACGCCGTTCACCGTGACGAAGACGCCGGAACGGCAGACGAGCGCACCGGGAAGGCCCGCGACTCGCTTCAGCAGGGGCACGCCGCGCGGCAAATATCCGCGCTGCGCGAGGAACATCCCGAGCGCGGGCGGCGGGGCGATGGCGACAAGGTCGCCGAGCCGCGGCGGCGCGCCGACATCGACCCTATAGAGGCCGATCGGAGCACTGGCGCTCGCATTCCAGAGGAGGCGCGGCGCGGGCTTCAGCCATGCGACCGCAATGAACGACGTGCTGAAGATCGTCGCGGCCGCCGCCGTGGCGCGGAGCGCCCGGCGGTTCATGGCTCCACCGCGCGGCGGCGAAGCCATGCCGTGTGGCGGTCGCGGGAATAGGGCCGGAATGGAAGCCCCGCGGCAATGCGATTGCCGACATGGCGCCAATGATCGGGCGCCGCATCGCAGGCATCGATCCCGATTGCTTCGACAGCATCGACCGCCTTGAGCGCCCTTTGCACGTTCGGCCAGCCGTCGATCCGCGCGAGGATATCCGCGCCGGGGCGGACGAACGGCAGCGTTGCATAAGGCTCGCCGGGCGCCACCGCCGCGGCAATCGCCAAGGTCGAATGGATCGTCCCGAAGTCGTTCGACGTCCAACGTACATACGCAAAGACGGCGCCAGGCCGGAACGCCGCGACGCGCGTTGCGCGGCTCAAGATCCGCTCGGCTGCAATGCGGCCGAAGCGGATCCACTGCTCATGTCGCCCCTCGATCCAGGTCATTTCGACCTCGGTGAGTGCAGCGTCACCCGGCGACTGGTGGGCGCCAGCGTTGCACCTTGCGATCAGCGGCGGGCCCAGCGCCCGTTCAAAATCGGCGGGCCGCATCAGCGCCCCACCTTCCGTGCCGGATGCACGGTGCCGGTGCCGGGATCGGATGTCGACGAACGCCGGCCAATTTCCACCCAGGCATCGAGTTCGTCGATCGCGTAAACGACGCGGCCGCCAAGCTTGCGATAGGCTGGCCCCGTTCCATAGCAGCGATGCTTTTCCATCGTCCTGTGCGACAGGCCGACCCGCTTCGCAGCTTCGGGGGTCGTGAGAAAACGCGGCGGGTGACCGGTGGTCATTGGGGGCTCCTTCCAGCGGCCGGACCGGAAAGCGCGGGCCGGCGGGTGATGTCGCGTGGTGGCGCGGAACCGGGCGCGCGGGGGAGCGGCTGAATTGCGGTGCTAATTTTGTCGCCCCGCCCGTCCCGCCAGCAGCGCGCGGTATCCGCCCGCCGACAGCGCCTCGGCTTCGCGGATGAGCCGCTGGGTCCGGCGCCGCTCGGGAGAGGATTTCCACGCTGCGCCGCGCCCGACATCCAGGCGCGGATAGATGAGGCATCGCGCGACCTCATGGCTGGTGACTTGCCTTTCGCCGCGAAGATCGAGAATCGAGAGCAGCAGATCGAGGCGCTGCGACTGGTAGGAGGTCGGCTGAGACACCGCCGACGCAGACGCCATTCCGCGGAGCCATCGTTCGAGATCGGAGACCGCCTGAAGGCGCGTCTCGGTCATGGTATCGCACGGGATCAGCGCAGCAAGCGGAACACCTGCAGGATCGCAGCGCAGCCAGATCCGGCGCATGATGCAGCCGTCGCCTAATATATAATGACCACCGTCAGGCGCGGTCCGGAAGCCTAGGCGATGCGTCCAGCGAGCCGGATCGAGGAGTAGGTCGGCGGCAAAGGTCGGCGGCGCAGCGTCGAGGATCACGACAAAAGGGCAGACCGCCGCGTCCCAGAAGGCCGGCGCGTCGAGCGCCGAAACATGCGGATCAGCCGGGAAAGCAAAGGCCCCATCGCCGGGCCATGCCCTCCTGCGACGCCGGATCGTCTTCGCGATCCGACATCACACTGCTGTAATCGCGGCGATAGTCCGGGCTTCGGCGCAGAAACTCCTGGGCGTAGCCGGGAAAGTCGAGGCGCAGTGCCCGCTTGCTTTCTGCCCTCTTCTCAACCGCCATAACAGCCTCCGGTGGAGGCCGAAAAACTGGCGATATGCGGGCATGAGCCAATTCCAAGAGGCGGGGATACCCATCCCCAGTAATGGGTATCCCGCCCGGCACTGCCGGGCGGGTCCCTGCGGCTCAGTCGCCGCGGCGGGTCTGGCGGCTCCAGACCAGGTCGTGCTCATCGCCTTCGCCCGCGAACAGCTGTGCGAAGATCGGGGCGGTGAAGCTCGGATCGTCGAGCTTGACTGAAAGATAGGGGCGCTTGTCCTGCGTCTGCTTTTCCCAGGCCGCGCCGACTTCGACGTCACCGATAAAAACGCGGTGGCTGGGAGCATTGCCGCTCGGATCTTTTTCGGGTGCGATGCGAACCGATTTCGCCTGCACCGAGAGGGTGGTGATTTGACCCCGAAATTCTCCGGAGACTTTCTTGAACGTGCCGATCTTGGCCATGTCGCATTCCTTCCTTGGTTCGGGCCGCACCATCGCGGCCTCGATGCGCATCGGTCGTCAGCGGGGGACCGGCGGTGCAGCCGCAGGCCCGCAGCGAAGCGAAGGACCGCGCCGTTCGTCTTTCTTGTTTCGCGAGGAATGGCGGCACGCCAGGGGAAGAAAGTCGAACGGCGCGGTTGCACCAAGCCGGGCCAGCGAAGCGGCCCGCTGACAGATGCCGCATGTCGAGAGGCCGCGATGGTGCTGCTCGGCGGACGGTTGTGTTGCCGGTCGGCCGGGAAGCAAAAAAGGATGAGAGGCGGGGGAACGCCTAGCTGTGCAGCGCTGGTTGCTCGATCCCACCCCCGGGCGACAGTAGATCACGCCACCCGGCATAGCCGGTGACGACGGCGGTCAGGATGGACAGGCCGCGCTGCGTCCAGGGATCGAGGTCGGCAAGCATCGCGAGCGCGCCCCCAGCCTGGAAGCCAGCAGCCGCGGCGGCGCCCACGAACGCTAGTATGACGCCAAGCCGGAGGACGAGCGGTGCCGAGCCGCGCGCCAGGTGCCGACCCAGGGCATGGATGGAGACACCCGCGAGCAATCCCGCCGCCAATATGACCATCCAGCCGAAACCATGGTCCCGGAGTGTGAAGGCCAGACCAAGGCCGGCGAAGATCGGTAGCGCGTAGGTCGCGCAGCGAAAGAGCAGCAGCAGGCAATAGAATGCGGCAATCGCGCCGAAGATCAGCATCAGGGTCATGAACGTCCTCCTGTCGGACGCGCCCACCACCACCTCCACAGCGCAATCTGCATGGAGAGCATAGCAAGAGCCGGCTCGGGGGAGAACCCGAACCGGCCCCATTCTGGAACCAATTCCAGACGCTTAGCGATTGAACGGGTCATATTCGCTGACGATCGTTTCGGGATCACCGTCGAACTCATCGAGCGGCATCACCGAATATCCGGCGCTGGTCTCGATGAGGATGATCACGGTCATCATGGTCCGGGCGAGGCTCCATCCGAGCGACTGGGCGGTGGAAAGCGGCATGGGATCAACTCCTGTCCTTGGGAGCGGGCCATTCCCGCTCGACAGGCGCCCCGCCGGACGGGGACATGCCGCAATCACCGCGCGCGAAGCCGCGGCCCGAGCGAAGCGTCGGGACCCTTCACGGGTTGATTGAAGGAGGCCTGGCCTCGGCCAAGGGAATAGCGGCAATCGAGAGCGGGAATGGCCCGATCCCATGCGGCAGAGCCCCCACGACCCACCCGCCCCCGGTTCGCCGCCGCGTCCCGGCCCCCTCGCTGACCTTTCATTTCGCAGACTGTCGACGTTCTGCCGTTCGCAACACGCGCGGCCCTCGTCGTCTGCGGCACCCCAGTCGCCGAAAAGGAAGATAACCGAGTGCGGGGCCTCGGAAACCGACACTCATCAGCGCAGGAAATGCAAAAGGCGGCCCAGAGGACCGCCTTCACGTCGATAAGATCAATCGGCTCCGCCCGAAGGCGGAGCCGGGGAACCGTCAGGCCGGCGGATTCCAGATGATGACCTTCTTCATGGGGTCGTCGCCGGGGGCGTTGGCGACATTGCCGTAGATCGTTCCGAATTCGGGGGCCGACATCGTCACCGACACATATTCGGCGCCGTTGTTCTGCGAGGTGCGGGTCCAACCGGCACCGAGTTCGAAGCCATTTTTGCGGCTGATGATGCGATAGTCGGGTTCGTTTTCCTTGGTCTTGCGACCATTCGGTACGATGGCGATCGGCGCGGTGACGTTGAGGGTGGCGAGCGTGCCTTCGAAGCTGCCGTCGGGCTTCACGTTGAGGTTGGCGATGGTGGGCATGGATTTTCTCCTTCAGTTGCTCGGGGGACATCCCCGATGGCGCCAGAAGAAGGGCCCGCGAGCTGCCGTCACCGAGCGGTACGCGAGGGCGAACCCCGCATGGGGTTGACGGCCAGAGGCGAGCCGGGCCCGCAGAAAGGCGACAGGAAGGGGGTGACCTTGAGCAACGAAGACAAAGCCGCCGCCACGTCCATTCAATGATCAGCGCTGCACGCTAAGGCCGCTCCACCCAAACCACGCGCCCGATCCGGTCCGATCAATCGCAGCGATGCGCACCCCAATATTTGTCCCAGCGCGCGGTAAGGCCGCTCCGGACCATGGCGCAGGAGATATCGCCGGAACGAGGCGATTTGCAGAAGGCGGCGGTTCGGGTGCCGCCGGCTCCGCCTCGGGACAAGCAGCGCATGACCGGTCCGCGGACGAGGATATGTCCCGTCCGGTTCCGCCCTTGCGGCTCACCAAGCAAGCCGACGAGATGATCGCGCGCCGCGACCGGATCGGCGTCCGGACAGGGATGCCCCGGACTACAGCTGCCGTCCATTTCGCGTGCAGCGACACCCGAGAGGCGAATGTGCGGGCCTTCCGCACACCAGATCGGCCCATCGCCATCCCAGACCGCGACGGGTGTGCAGGTGAAGGATTGGCCGGCCGGAACAACCGAGGCGAGCAGGTACAGGCTGAACATCATAGCCCGTTCCGTAATGCGGACGACTGATCGATTCAAACGTCACAGCTATCAAAAGTCAGCAAAGCGCAGCGCGAAGCGCCCAAAGAAGAACGCGCTCTTGGCGAGGCCGCAGCCGGACGGCGTGCGCGCGGGCTTGGGGGCCAGCCGCCGTCCGGCAAGGAAACCGAGCCAAGTGCGCTGCGCGGCCCAAAACAACGCGCGGCCCCTGGCGCCGCCTGTCGGCGCCAGAGCACGCCCATTCAGCCGCGCTCAATTTGGCCGCGGCAAAAGTGCAAGTTCAGCCCTTATGTCGAATGACGTGCCGCGGCTCGCCGCACAGACCGCACGGTCCCTTTGAGCGTTCGAATCCTCCAACACCGCCGGCCGCACTCGTCGCAACGCTGGCCTGCGCCATCGAAGAAAGATCGAGCCGGTCCGTGATACATTCGTCGCAGAGAGGCGTCCCCTCCATTCGCCGGACGAGCGCCTCCACACGTTCTGCAATAGTTGAGCGTCTAGCCACCGGGCCGCTGTAGAGAGGGATCGAGATTCTGGAAAGTCACCGATATTCGAGCGCGGAATCGGACCGATTTGGAATCGCCAGAAACATAGCAATCCCACCAGATCAGTTCGGCGTTCTATGTTATTCTCCCGGCATGACGCCCGGCCTAGAACGAGTCGCCCGCGCACTTTGCGAGTTGGATGCAAATCCGCCCGATGCGACGATGGGCGGCAAGCCGCTTTGGCAAGACTATCTGCCGGAGGCCCGGGCCGCAATCATGGCTCTTCGCGAACCCGACATTACGATGATCGGCGCCGCCGCGCTAAAGGTCGGTCACATTGGCAAAGATGAAGTCAGAAGAATTTATCGAGCCATGATCGATGCCGCCTTGGTCGACTGACCGCCGGCCACAGGCAAACGAAGCGGTGGGAATAAGCAGAACTGGCCGTTTGCAGCCTGTTGGCTCTCAGGCCGAGCTCGGAGAAAGCGGACTTCGACTGCTGAGAGCAGGGCGACGCTGTTTATTGATCTGCTGCGTTTGCAGCGGCCGATTCGGACGCCCATCAATTTCATCCGATCTGGACTATTTTCTTGAGAAGCGCATCCCATAGCGGAAGCAGCTTTGAAGACGGGCTTTCAGCGTGACCCGGCGAAAGGGTTGCTGCGTCGTCTCAAGCTAATATGTCGATAATCGCTTGTTTATCCGCCGTACGTTCGACAAGCTGCCTGCGGGGTCGAGGGGGAATTTGCGGCGCGATGGCGAAATTGTTGCGGCCTCTATGGCGCTACGCTGATTTTCAGGGTCGGTCGGATCGAAGTGAATTCTGGCTGTTCTTCAGCCTGTCAGCGCTTGTCTTCGTGCTCACTGTCTTCGGCTCGCTTTTCGACGCCCAGATAGGCAACGCCGTCGACCCAGCCGCCGACGCGCCACGTGCAGTTCTCGCTTATTTGCTGTGGTGGCTCGCAACCGCGGTGCCCTGGTTCGCGCTTCAGGTTCGCCGCTTCCGCGACATCGGACTGACTGGTTGGCTGGCGCTGATCAACGGCGTCGCCTACCTTGCGTTGCTCATAGCGCCGCCCATCGGTCTAGCGCTTTTTGCAGTGTCCCTGCTGCTGATGGTGCTCCCGAGCAAGCCTGTCGCCCGACACAGCGATACGGTCAACGAGGACTCGCTCGATCGAGGACGCCGTCGGCTGCCATTCCCTCAAAAAGAGGCCGCGCAGGGTGCACCGGACGCGCCGTGCGCCACGGCACCGCTCACAGGCACCGAGGTCGAGGCGCGCAGCGACGGCCGGTTCGTGGCAGGCGGATTCAGCTTTATGACCGAACGACAGGCGCGCGATTTCGCCGAACAGCAACGCAGCCCTCTTCGCCCGCTTCCGTCGCATGCGCGTCTCGCCGATCGCGTCTCGGCCGAGCGTCCGGTCTCCGAACCGGCGGGTGATACGAGCGATCCCGACGTTAAGCGCACCGCAGACGGGCGCTATGCGAGCGGTGGGCTGAGCTATTCGAGCTTTGAGCAGGCGCGCTCGGAGGCTGAGCGGCGGCGCAAGCCCGCTTTTCCCGCAGGGGCGCCGCGCCCCTCTACACTGCCTCCCGTAAGCTTGCCTTCCATGACCGAGGTCGTGCCAATTGAACCGACGGTCGTCGCCGAACCCGACAGCCCGGCGAGCACGCCCGCCCCGCCTTTCCCGGGCTGGCCCGAAGTGCATGAAACCGATGACGGTCGCTTTGCGTGCGCCGGCTATATATTTACGACATTTGACCAGGCCCGGCACTATGCCGAAAGGCGGCACGGCGCCGCCACCCCTTCGATCCGTCCTCCCGAGCCAATTCCAACACAACAGCCAGAGCGAGCGATACATGCGGCGGCGGTGGCGCGTGAAAGCGAGCAGCCAGCGATGGGATTTCACAGCGCCCTCTCATCGCTCTTTTCTTCCAAGACGGCAGCGGAGACGGGTCGCCCTCGAACATCGGCCGGACGCAACGCCGCCCCCGAACGCTGGATTGCAAAGGCGACGACGGTGACAGTCGGCGACATCGATTTCGATGCCGAACTTCTCTACTTCGGTGCGCCGACCAAGCAGGAGGGTCGGCACCGCGCTCTCGTCGATCCCGCGCTTCCATTAGGGGCGTGGTCCGACCGCAATGGCAGCAGCCTCGGCTATTGGCCCCATTATAGCGAGATTCAGCCGGGCGCCCGGCGGGCCTATATCGAATGGCTGGCCGGCGGCAGGCGCGATCCGGCGACGCCGCTCGGCTATGTTTTCCTCTATTTCTACGGTCTGGAAAGGCGCCTCATCAAAGCGAAGGCGGCCGACGAATCTGACACCATTCTCTGCGAGTTGGATGCGCTCATGTCGGTTTATGGCGGCCATCATAGTTTTGCCGGATACGCCCGTTCGCTGATGGATGCCGCGCAGGTGCTGCACGGATCGGCCCCTGACAGTCTCACCGCATCGATCGATCCTCGTTATGGATGGGAAATACCGATGCCGGTCCGGCTCTACCTCGGCGAGAAAGTCGCTAACGGCGAGCCGATAGGTCCCGAGGATGCGCTTTGCTGGACGCTTGCGCATCCGCAGATCTGGCCCCGCACCGCAGCGAAACGCTGCTTCGACGACTTCAAAGCGCTCTGGCACCATGAATATGAGGCGCGCTTTCCGGGCGGTATCAAGGTCGCCAAACCCAAGACCCGGTTAAATTATCAATATCGCTCGGCAAGCAGCGAATTCAACGCCATCGAGTCGCTGGATCATCTTCCCGACATTGCAGCGATCAGTGCCCCCGTAGCCAAGTTCGAGCAGTTGCTCAACGACTGTACCGATGCGCTCGATCCGCTGAGCCGCTTCCTCGGCCGTCACCCAGCCGAGAAAGGCTCGGTGCTCGCTGCCGCGCTCGCCCCGATCCCGGTCCGATCACGCGATCCTTCGGGCCCTTATGCGCAGGTGCGAAGTCAGCTTGGCGAACGGATCGCAGGGACCGGCTTCGCACCTGTCAAGCTCGCGGAGATCCTTGACCTGTTGCTGGGCCCCGGCGCCCATGAGGCCAAGGAGAAAAGGCAAAATTATCAGAAGCGTCTCGGCGACATTCTGGATGCGATGGACGTCGGATTCGAACCCGACAAGCGTTTTGGACCGGCTCCGACGCTCGACGAGGATATGACGTTGTGCCTGTTCGCCGCCGCCCCGGGCGCGCCTGCGGCCGGCAGCGGCCGGTACGATGTTGCGCGAACGATGGTGGAAATTGCGGTTCTCGCAGCTCAGGCGGACAATCTGGTCGTCGAGGCCGAACTGGAATCGATCGTGCGCGATCTTGCAGCACTCAATGAACTCACGCCGGCGGAGCGCACGCGGCTCGAGGCGCACATGCATGCGCTTGTCCACAACCCGCCTAAGCTCCGCGCCGCGACCAAGCGCGTTGCTGATCTCACTCCTGCCGACAAGGAAATGGTTCTGCAGTCGGTCATCAATGCCGTTCTTGCCGACCAGCGCGTGACCCCGACCGAGGTCCGCTTTCTCGAGGGGCTCTACAAATTGCTCGGGAAGCCGCAGGACGAAGTTTATTCGCGGCTCCATTCCGGGCCCGGCACGCCGTCACCGGCACCGGACAAGGCCGCGGCCCGCGTTTCGCGCGATATCGATGGCGACAAGCTCGCTCGCATTCGCGAAGAAACGGCCGCCGTCTCGACCATGCTCGCCTCGATCTTCCGCGAAGAGGAGCCAGAAACCGAACCGGAACCGGCAGCACCGCCGCAGGCCGAAGTACAAGCGCTGTTCGCCGGGCTCGATGCTCCGCATAGCCATCTTCTTATGGCGCTCATCGAGACGCCCCTTGAAGCCGATGCCTTTGCCTCGCTCTGTAAGCGCGAGAAGCTCCTTCCCGGCGGTGCGATTGAGACGATCAACGATTGGGCGTTCGATATCCTCGACGAGGTCGCGATCGAAGATGAGGACATCTACTGCCTGCAGCCACATATTCTAGCCATCCTCAAAGGAATGATCCAAAAGCCATGACTCAGCCCGCACAGGTGAAGCCCCGCGAACGCGACACCATCGTCCAGGCGCTGGCCGCCGGCGTCGTTCCGCGCGTCGGCCTCCAGCATATCCAGGTCGGCCGCGCGATCGAGGTCGGCGCGCTCGTCAAGGACATCGACCGGATCGCCGACGGCGGCTCGTCGGTGCGGTTCATCATCGGCGAATATGGCGCGGGCAAGACCTTCTTCCTGAGCCTCGTCCGGCTGATCGCGCTCGAGCGGCGATGCGTTACTATTCACGCCGACCTCGCCCCCGACCGCCGCATCCATGCGACGGGCGGGCAGGCCCGCGGTCTTTATGCCGAGGCGGTGCGGCACATGGCAACCCGGACCAAAGCCGATGGCGGCGCGCTGTCAAGTGTCGTCGAACGCTTCATCAGCGAATGCGTCAAGGAGGCCGAGACCGGAGGCGGGACGGTCGAGCAAGCCATCCACACGCGCCTCGGCGAGATCCAGGACCTTGTTGGAGGCCATGATTTCGCGCAGGTCCTCAAATGCTATTGGCGCGGGAGCGAAGCCGGTGACGACGCCCTCAAGGCGGCAGCGCTGCGTTGGCTGCGCGCCGAATATCCGACAAAGACCGAGGCGCGGCAGGCGCTCGGGGTGCGCTCGATCATCGACGACGCCGATGTCTATGACAGCCTGAAACTTCTCGCGAAATTCGTGCGGCTGGCGGGCTATTCGGGTCTTGTCGTCGTGTTCGACGAGATGGTGAACATCTACAAGCTGCAAAGCGCTCAGGCCCGCAACCAGAATTTCGAGCAGATCCTGCGGATCGTCAACGACATGCTGCAGGGCAGCTCGGAAGGTCTCGGCTTCATCTTCGGCGGCACTCCCGAATTTCTGATGGACAGCCGGCGCGGGCTTTACAGCTATGAAGCGCTCCAGTCGCGGCTCGCCGAAAATCAGTTTGCGGCGCAGGGCCTCGTCGACATGACGGGGCCCGTTATCCGGCTCCAGAATCTGTCCCCCGAGGATTTCCTCGTGCTGCTCGGCAATATCCGGTCGGTCTTCGCGCTTGGCGATGTTTCACAATATCTCGTTCCCGATGCGGCGCTCGCTGCCTTCATGGAGCATTGCAACAAGCGGATCGGCGAGGCGTATTTCCGGACCCCGCGCAACACGATCAAGGCGTTCGTGCAGTTTCTGGCCGTTCTCGAACAGAATCCGGGCGCTGAATGGACGCAGCTTCTTGGTGCGATCGCGCTCGAGCAGGACGATGGAGCAGCCGAAGAGGCTATCGCGGCTGAAGACGACGGCCTTGCCGACTTCACTCTCTGACCATGCCGCAGCGTTCGACCGACTGCATCCGCAGGTCCAGCGCTGGGTGCGTGCGCAGGGCTGGTCGCAGCTGCGCGAAGTCCAGACGCGCGCTATCACGGCCATTGGGGGTCACCGCCGCGACGTCCTCATCGCGGCGACGACTGCCGCTGGAAAGACGGAGGCGGCCTTCCTGCCGCTTCTCGGCGCGGCCGCTGCACGGCAGGATCGCGGGGTCGCAATCCTCTATGTCGCGCCGCTGAAAGCCCTCATCAACGACCAGCATAAAAGGCTGGAAGGCCTCTGCGCGGATCTCGAAATCGGGCTGACGCGCTGGCATGGCGACGCCCCCCAAGGCCCGAAGACGCGGCTACTGAAGTCACCTGAGGGTGTTGTGCTCATCACGCCTGAATCTATCGAGGCGATGTTCGTGCGACGACCCGCGAGCGTCGAGGCCCTGTTTGGGCGGCTCGACGCGATTGTGATCGACGAACTCCATGCGTTTCTTCAGGGCCCGCGCGGGCTGCATCTGTGGAGCCTGTTGCATCGGATCGACGCCATTTCGCATAGCCGCGCGCGCCGCATCGGCCTGTCGGCAACGCTTGGAGACAAACAGCATGCGGCCGAGTGGCTCGCCGGCGAGGGCCCGCAACCCGAGATTATCGCGGTCGACGGCGGCGGCGCACCGCTAAAGCTCCAGGTGCGTGCCGTCGTCGAGCCGCCCGAGACCAGCCCGCCAACAGCAGACCTTGAGGCTCGCAGTGCGCTAGCCGAGATCGCGCGTCACGCGCACGAGATCCTGCGCGGCAAGAACAACCTGTTCTTTGCCGGCTCGCGCGCCAATGTCGAAGCACTCGCCGACCGCCTCAGGACCTTGTCCGAAGACGGCGGCGTGCCAAACGAGTTTTTCCCGCACCATGGAAGCCTTGCCAAGGAATTGCGCGAAGAGGTTGAGGCGCGCCTCAAGGAGGATCGCCTCCCCACCACTGCCGTTGCCACGACGACGCTTGAACTCGGCATCGATATCGGGTCGGTCCACAGCGTTGCCCAGCTCGGGGCACCGCGCTCGCTCGCTTCGCTGCGTCAACGGCTTGGCCGGTCCGGGCGGCGGGAAGGCAGCGCCGCCATTTTCCGGGGTTATATCCGCGAGCCCTATCTGGCAGCCGACGCCGATCCGCTCGATCGGCTCCATCTTCCGGTCGCGCAATCGGTCGCGGCGTTGCATTTGCTTGCCGAGCGCTTCGTGGAGCCGCCGTCGGGCGACCCTGCCCTGCTCTCCGTCACCGTCCACCAGCTCCTGTCGCGCATTGCAGAGCGCGGCGCGCAGCGCGCCGATCAACTCTACAGGGCGATCGGCCGCGACGGACCGTTCGCGGCGATCGAACCCGGCGATTTCGCGGATTTGCTGCGCGGGCTTGGCGGCGGCGAAGAGCCGATGCTCGAACAGGCGCCCGACGGGTCGTTGATGCTCGGGCCACTTGGCGAACGGCTCACCGCCTCGCGCGACTTTTACGCCAACTTCAAAACGGACGAAGAGTGGCGCCTCGTCAATCAGGGCCGGGCGCTTGGCACGCTGCCGATCGTCAATGCGCTCGCCGTCGGAAGCATCCTGTCCTTCGCCGGGCGCCGGTGGCGCGCGGTCGCGATCGACGACCCAGCGAAAGTCGTCGAGGTCGTCGCGCATCGCGCGGGGCGGATCCCCAAATTCGATCGCGTGTCGGGGGAACCGATCCACGATCGGCTCGCGGGTGCGATCCGCGACGCCCTCGTCGCATCCGACATGCCAGCCTATCTCGACCCCGTCGCTGCCCAGTTGCTCGCGGAAGGGCGCGACATGTTCGCAGCCCTCGACCTCGCGAGAACGCCGCTGATCGCGGCCGGCAAGGATACGCATCTCATGACCTGGCGTGGCAGCGTCGCCAACGGCCTGTTCGCCGTGCTGCTCGGATCGGTCGGATTCGAATGCGAAACGTTCGACGTCGGGGTGACGCTCCTCGGCACGCCTTCAGACGAGGCGGCCCATGTGCTCGGGGCGCTCGACGGTTGCCCGCCGATCGAGACCCTTGGCCGGTTCGTCTCCAATCTCGCCCATGAAAAATATGACGATTATATCCCGGAGGATCTGCTCCGCCGCTTCTGGGTCAAGCGCCATGCGCATCTCGAAACCGACGTAGCCGACATGATCCGCCGCATCGCGCTGGCGCTGTCATGAGCATCGCCCCATCATTTGCCCTTATGTAACAAAGGACAGAGGTTCATATGCTTCAGATACTCGAACTGGTTCGCGAGAGATTCGGCGCAAGCGTTCCGCACGCGCCGTCGCCGCAAGGCTTTGCGCCCCGCCTGCCGCATGAAGATTCCGATGAAGCACCCGCCGATTTTGCGGCAATGCGCGAACTCGCAGGCGACAGCGTCAATGGCCTGACGATCATCATCGCCTATCGCGACGCGAAGGGAGCCGCGTCGCTGCGACAGGTCAGCTGCATCCGCATCGAAACCGGCCAGGGCAAGCGCTATCTGCGGGCCTTTTGCCATCATCGCCGCGCGCAGCGTGTCTTTTTGATGACGCGCATCGATGCCGTCCACGACGCAGAGACGGGCGAGGAACTGGCCGGCGGCACCGACTATTTTGCGCCGTTCGCCGACGACCGGATTTCGGCGAGCCCGCTCGGCTGGGGCCTGTCGCCGGTGCAGCGTGCCGACCTCGGCGCCGGCCTGACCGCCCTCATTTTCCTGTCGCGATGCGACGGGCATGTCGACGCCGCCGAGAATGACGAGATCGATACCTTCACCGCGTCCTGGTGGATCCGTGCCGAAATCCACGCGCCATTTCCCGAGGCCGACATTTCGGCTCATATCCGGCGCATGGCGCCGGACGTCGAGGCCTTCGTCCTCGCGGCGCAGCGCATCCGCGCCTCGGCTGCGCTGCGGCCGATCGTGGCGGGCTATGCGAAGCGGGTGATCGAGGCCGACGGCCGGATTGCGCCCGAAGAACATCATTGGATCGCGCGCTATATCGACTGGATGACGAACTAGAAATTCATCGGTCCGCCTTCACAAGGAGCGACCGCGCGTCGCAAAGCGCCTTCGCCCCTCTAACACCGGAAACGAAACTAAGTCGCCGAGATGTCTTTCAAGAACCGTCCCTATGCTCAGTCCGGCATCGCCGAACTCGAAACGCTCGCCGGCAAGGATGCGACCACCGACGCGCTTATTCTCGCCGAACTGCGTCACCGCAATACAGCGCGCGCCGTTCGGTTGCGCGACCAACTGACCGCGGCCCAAAAAACGCCAAAGGCCCGCGCGACGAAGATTACCCAGCCGTTGCCGAAGCCTGCGCCAGCCCCGGGGACGCTCCGCCCGCAGACAAGGCAGGCGGCGCGCGCCAGCGTCCGCCCTGATGCCCCGATGCCGGCTGCGGCGGCACCGCCCATCGTGCCCCTGCCCGAGCGAGCCGACCAGTCGAACCGGCCGGTCGACATATTGGAGGCCTGGACCGCGCTCGAAGTTCTTTCTCCGACCACCTACCGGCGCCCCGCCGATCTTGCAGGCGACATCAAGAGAATCGCGCGCCTTGATCGCGGCCTTCCATGGGAGGGCGGGGCAAAAGGTCCGCCTGGAAAGCGGCTCTATTACCAGATCGTTCTCGGATCGATCGACATGGCGGGCGCGATAGACCACCTGCTCCAGCGCTTCGGCGATGGGCGTGCCGAGCGCCCGCAGGCTCGAGGCGAAACGCCGCTCGCGGTCGTCATCGTCGATCGTGACGGCCGACCGATCGACGAGGCTTGCGCCACATTGTCGAGTTTCGGCTGGGGATTGCCTGTCATCTTGCGCGAAGGTCCGGCCGCGCTTGCACGATGGCCGGTCGAGGAGGAGCGCATTCGCGAAACCCTGCACAAGCGCCTGTGCCGGGAAGGCGCCGACGGAAAACCCCTTCCGCTCGACGAAAGAGCCATCCGCGCCGCCTATGAATGGCTGACGGCCGAATATGCCATCGACCCGGCACTTCTTCGTCCGCCAAGCTTCGCGGTCCGCAGCCTCGTCCCGTTCAAGTCAAATGACCCGCCCGATGCGCTGCTCCTCAACAGCTTTTTTCTGAAAGACCTCGGGGCAGCGAGCAAGCTGTGCGCCGGCCGTGATGCACCCGAATTGCTGCTGCGCTACCTCGGCGCAAAAGTTCCCGCAGAGCGGCGCGATCTCAAGCACGACACCGCTGCAATCGAACAGGCTGTTGCTCCTGCCTCCTTTCCAGCCGGGCGGTGGCCGGGGCCCGGCCGCCACCCGCTGGTCCTGATACAGCAGGCTGCGGTAAACCTCGCCGCCGCGACAGCGGCAGGTGAGATATTGGCCGTCAACGGCCCGCCGGGCACGGGAAAAACGACGCTGCTTCGCGATGTCGTCGCGGGTCTCGTGACGGAAAGAGCGAGCGTGATGGCTGGATTTGCGGATCCTGAGCAGGCCTTCACGGCGTCAGGCGAAACGCTGAAGGCTGGTGCGGCGTGGATTCATCTCTACCGCCTCGATCCGCGCCTCAAGGGCTTCGAGATGCTCGTCGCCTCGTCGAACAACAAAGCGGTCGAAAATGTCAGCGGCGAGCTGCCCGCGAAAGGCGCCATCGCCACGGATTCAGAGATGCGATATTTAGAACCCATTGCCCAAAAGATGGTCGGCGCGCCGAGTTGGGGGTTGATCGCCGCGGTTCTCGGCAATTCATCCAATCGTTATGCGTTCAAGGATGATTTCTGGTGGAACGCGGACAATGGTCTGTTCGCTTACCTGAAGGCGGTTGATGGCCGGGAAGTCGAGATCGACGAGCCCGGCAAGCCGTCACGACCACCCCATATCGTCACCGCGCTCGATCCGCCGCGCAGCCGGCGCGAGGCACTTGGCAATTGGCGGCAGAAGCGCGAGCACTTCCGTCAGCTTGAAAAACGCGTCAACGACACGCTCGCGCAAATCGAGCTTCTGCGCGTGCGCGGCATCCATCTCCCGCTTGTCGAGCAACGCTTCGAGGCAGCAGAAAAGCATGGCACCGATCGGCCAGGCTGGTTCCACCGCCTCTTCGGCACTCGCCGGTATCGGGACTGGAAAACCGATCACGCTCCGCTTTCCTACGCGCTCGTCGAGGCGTGCCAGATCGCGTCGCAGGAAAAATTATGGCCGGAAGGCAAGTCTCTGAAACTCGGCCGCTCGCCCTGGCTCGGATTTGGCGCCACAAAACAGGCGGCCGCTTTTCGCCAGCGGCTCGCGCCGATGGCGACCGAATGGCGGCGCGACAAGCGAGCGCGTGCGGCCGATATCATCGACGAGGAGTTTTTCGAAAATGGCCACACAATCGTTCAGAAAGCGGCGCCCTGGCTGACCGAGGCTGAGCATCGCGAACGCGATGCGTTGTTCGAAGCGGCAATGGATCTCCACCGGGCCTTCCTCGATGCTGCGGCCAAACCGCTTCGCCACAATCTCGGCCTCGCGATGCAAGTCCTGGATGGAAAGGGTCTCGGTTCACCCGCGCGCGACGCGGTAATTCCGGATATCTGGTCGAGCCTGTTTCTCGTTGTGCCGGCGGTCTCGACGACTTTCGCCTCGGTCACCGCGATGCTCGGAAAGCTCCCGCCCCAATCGCTCGGCTGGCTTCTCATCGACGAGGCTGGTCAGGCGGCGCCTCAGCAAGCGGTCGGCGCGCTCCTGCGTGCGAACCATGCGATTGTGGTTGGCGATCCGATCCAGGTACCGCCAGTCGTGATGCTTCCCGATTGCCTTGTCGGCGCCATTTGTCGCAGTTTCGGGGTCGATGCCGAACGCTTCAGCGCGCCGGCCGCATCGGTCCAGACCCTCGCCGACGATGCCACCGCCTGGTTCGCCGAATTCCCGGCCGGCGCCGGCAGCCGGACGGTCGGGGTACCACTGCTCGTGCACCGCCGCTGCTCGGAACCGATGTTCAAGATCGCCAACAGCGTCGCCTATGAAAATCTCATGGTGCAGGCGAAGGCCCCCCGCAATTCGGCGATTCGCGCTTGCCTTGGCCCGTCGCGCTGGATCGATGTCCAAGGTTCAGGACGCGACAAATGGTGTCCGGCGGAAGGCGACGAAGCGGTCCACCTGCTTGAGCAGATCATCGCGAAAGGCATTGCGCCCGACCTCTATGTTGTGACGCCCTTCGTGCAGGTCGCCGACGGGCTGCGCGCCGCGATTCGCGAGAGCGCCGCGCTCAATGCAGCCATCCCCGACATCGGCAGCTGGGTCTTTGAACGGGTCGGGACGATTCACACGGTGCAGGGCCGCGAGGCCGAAGCCGTGATCTTCGTGCTAGGCGCCCCCAATCCCGATCAAACCGGCGCGCGCGGCTGGGCCGGGAAGCAGCCCAACCTCTTAAACGTCGCTGTAACTAGGGCGAAGGAGGCACTTTATGTCATCGGCAACCGCAACCTCTGGAGCACAGCCGGCGTGTTTGCGGTGCTTGACGCTCGTTTGGAATAATGCCCTCTCTGCTCCGCCGCGGGATTTCGTATGTCCGGCGCGCAATTTGATCAGTTGCAAATTCCTACGGTCTGCTTAGCAAAAGGTCGAGTAGCTGCTGTTCAATAATGGTTCGAAATGGACTAACCGGCCAATCCCCACATTGATTTCTACTCTCGAATTTGCCGCACGGAACGTTATGTACGATTTGGGCGAGGGGAAATAATGCGGTTCATACACACATCGGATTGGCAACTTGGAAAGCCCTTCGGGCGCGCGCCCGAAGAAGCGCGCGCCGCGCTGCTCGAGGCGCGGCTTGATGTCATTGACACCCTCGCGGCTTGCGCACGCCAGAATGGCGCCGCTACCATTCTCGTGGCTGGCGATGTTTTCGACAGCCCCGAGCCCGGCGACCGAATCTATCGCCAGGCGCTCACCCGCATGACGCAGGCCTCCGATATTCGGTGGATCTTGCTCCCAGGCAATCACGATCCGGCGCGCACGGGCGGCCTGTGGAGCCGGCTCGTCGGCGAAGCGCCGCCGTCGGTCGATGTCTGCCTCGAACCCGAGCCGCTCGACCTCGGCGATGGCCTCTGGATCCTCCCCGCCCCGCTCCAGTTCAAGCGCAGCCTAGACGATCCGACCGCCTGGTTCGATCAGGCCGAAACGCCAGTAGGCGTCAAGCGCGTCGGGCTCGCACATGGGTCGATCCGCGATTTCGGGTCGGCGGGCGCAACGCCCAACCCGATCGCTCCCGACCGCGCGGCACGCGCAGGTCTTTCCTATCTTGCGCTCGGCGACTGGCATGGGCGGATCGCCGTCGACTCCCTTACTCACTATAGCGGCACCCCCGAGCCCGACGATTTTGGGCGCGAGCTGAGCGGCGTCGCGCTCAGCGTTGACCTTTCGGGCGAACGGGCAGCAGTTTCCGACATCGAGACAGGACGCTATCATTGGGCCGCAGAGACTTGGTCGCTCGCCGCCATCGACGATCTCGACCCGCTGATCGCCGCGCTCGCGCCCGGCGTTGAGCGCCGCCACCTTGTCGCGCGATTGAAGCTGTCGGGGATGCTGACGCTCGCCGAGCGTGTTGCGCTTCGCGACCGCCTCGAAGGCGAACTCGCACACGAGGTGCGCTGGCTCGACCTCAATCTTGCCGATCTGTTTGCGCGCCCGACCGATGCCGATCTCGCCGAAATCGATGCCAACGGCGTACTCCGTGCCGCGGCCGAGACGCTGAAGGCGGCTGCGGCCGACGGCGGCGCCGAAGGCAGGGTGGCCGCCGCTGCCCTCGAGCGGCTCTATGTCGAGCAGAAGCGCGCCGAGCGCCAGGACGCACGCTGATGCGGATTCACGAACTCACGATCGAAAATTTTCGCAAATTTCGCCAGCCGCTGCGGCTCGCCGGTTTCGAACCCGGCCTCAACCTGCTCTGCGACCAGAATGAAGCAGGCAAGTCGACGATTCTCGAAGCGTTGCGCGCCGTCCTCTTTGAACGTCATGGCTCACGGAGCGACCGCATCCGCTCCTTTCGCCCGCACGGTGATGAGGTCGCGCCCACCGTCGAGCTCGATTTCGAGATCGACGGCACGAGATGGCGCCTCCGCAAACGCTTCCTCCAGTCCGCTTCGGTCGAGCTTGAGAGCGCAGCGGGACGGGCAACCGGCGACGAGGCCGAGGAGCGCCTCCAAGAGCTTCTGGGATTTTCGCGAGCGGGCAATCGCGGTGCCGACGACGACAGCCGCGGTGCGCTCGGGCTTCTGTGGGTCGAGCAGGGTCAGTCGTTCATCATCGGATCGCCGGGGGTTAGTGCCCGCCGCACCCTCGAGGATGTGCTGGCCGGCGAAGTTGGTCTCGTGACCGGCGGACAGCGGACGCAAGCGATCCTGCAAAATGTCGAGCGGTCGCTCGCCGAGCTTCGCACCGCTACGGGTCGTCCAGCGCGGCGTCTCTCCGCCGCACAGGACGCTGCTGCTGCAGCGGCCGAAGACGTGCGGCTCGCGCAAGCCGAGCTCGACCAGTTCGATACGACTCTCGATCGTCTCGACGCCAAGCGGAACGAACAACGGCGCCTGCTCGATGAACTCGACGATCCCGCCGAGCTCGAGAAGATTCGCAAGCTCGATACCGACATCGACAGCGCCAAGACTGCAGCACAGAGCCTGAAGACTGCGGAGGCGCTTCTGCGCGAGGCCGCAGGCGAGCGCGAGCGCCTCGAAACGCACCAGACTAAGCGCCGCGACCTTGCCGAAGCGCTGGTTCGCGCCGAAACCGCCGCCGAAGGCGCTCGCGTCGCCGCCAAAGAACATGACGATGTGCTAGCGGCGGCCCGCACCGCCGAAAGCGACGCCGTCACCGCGCTCGACGATGCCCGTGCGGCGCTTCGCACCGCCGAGGACGCGCGACAGACGGCGCAGCGAGCGCGCGGTGCCCGCGTACGCAACCGCGCGCTTGCCGCTGCCTTTGAACGGCTCGATGCGGCCGAGGCGATTGCATCCGACCAAAGCGCGTCGGCCGAAGAGCTCGCTGGCACCGCGATGACACCCGAAGCGAGCCGCGAGCTCCAGGACCTTGAGCAGACGGTTGCCGAAACGAGAGCCGCGGCTGCCGCAGGCGCCGCAACGCTCGAAATCGCCCTGCTGGCCGCCGCGCCGCCCGCAAGACTCAACGGCGAGGCGGTAGCTTGGGATATCCGCACGCTTGTCACCGAAGCGCAGACGCTCGAAATCGATGGCTTCGGAACGGTGGCGATCACGCCTCCTGCGTCAGGCGAGCCGGCACAGGCACGGCACCGCGCGGCCGAGCAGGATCTCACGGCATTCTTGGCGAAGGTCGGCTTCGAAGACGCCGCCTCGGCGCGCGAAGCTGCACGCACGCGCGTAGACTTGGCGCAGCGTGTCGCGCGCCTCACCGCGGAACTCCAGGCCGCCTGTCCAGCGGACGACGCGCTTGACATCGCTGCGGGCCTCGACGCGCTTCGCGGCGCCTTGGCCGAAGAGGAGCGTCCCTCAGCGGCGAACGCGGCAGAAAGCGAAGACGAGGGCGCGCTCGACGAAGAATGGAATAAGGCTCGAACCGAAGAGCGCACCACCGAAGGACGCCGCACTGCCGCGCTCGAAGCGCTTCACGTCGCGAATATCGCCGGCGTCAAATGCGCGGCGGCAATCGAACAGACCGCCGCCGAGGTCGCGCGCTTCGAAACGGAGCTCCAGGCTGCGATCGGCGATCAGGACGATGCCGCGCTTGAGGACGCACTCGTCGAGGCGCGCGCCGGCGAAGCGCGCACGACCGTCGCTCGCGACGAAGCCCGCCGCGCGGTGGAAGGGCTCGATGAAACTCAGCTTACACAGCGCCGCGAAAACCTTCGGCGCCGACGCGTTCGGCTCGCCGACGACCGGGTCGACCTTGCCAGCGATATTTCGCAGCTTGCCGAGCGCGCCAAGACCTTGGGCGGCGTCGGCCCGGCGAGCCGCCTTGCGGCCGCCACCGAGCTGTCCGATGCCGCAGCCGCGGCGCAAGCCAAACTCGAAGAGGAAGCCGCGATGCTGTCACTCCTCGCGCGGACTATCGCCGAGGCACAGACTGAAGCCTCGCGGCAATTCCTGGCCCCCGTCACGCAGCGCGTTGCGCCCTATATCGGCCGCTTGCTGCCCGGCGCGAGCATTTCCTTTTCCGAAGATCTTCGTCCAACGCTCCTGACCCGCGGCGGGCGCGAGGAGGACACAAGCGATCTCAGCAAGGGGACGCAGGAGCAGCTCGCGGTCCTCACCCGCATCGCGTTTGCGGACCTTCTGATCGAGAAGGGCAAACCCGCTTCGCTTCTCCTCGACGATGCGCTCGTCTTTGCCGACGACGACCGGTTCGACGCGATGCTCGACATATTGACCGAGGCGTCGCGGCGGATGCAAGTGATCGTACTGAGCTGCCGCACGAGCGCCTATCGCGGGATAGATGCGACGCGGATCGCGATCGCATGACGTCCCTGTCCCGCCGCGCCTAACCCCACCGAGAGGATCTGTAATGTCGACCAAGAGCGCGGCCGAGAACGCGCAGGAATTTGCCCAGTCGGCGATCAGCGCAGCACCGGTGATCATTCTGGGCAGCGGCGCGTCGGCGGCGCATGGCATTCCTGGCATGGGGCCGCTTGCCGATCATCTCTCGACTGCGGCGATCAATCCCGACTGGAACGTCGACGAGCAGGCCGAATGGCAAAAGTTCCTCGTGCACCTTAAAGCCGGGATCGATCTGGAAAGCGCGATGCAGGACATTCGTCCGACGGTGCGCCAGACGCATCTCATCGTCACCATGACGCGCGACTTTCTGCTGCCCTACGATCTTACTGTGCTGGAAGAGCTGCTGCTCGATCGGCGCGCTTTGCCGCTCTCGCGGCTCTTCCGGCATCTGTTCGACAGTACGCATATGACGATCGACGTCGTGACGCCCAATTACGACCGGGTCGCCGAATATGCCGCAGATGCCGCAGATATCGCCTGTTTTACGGGCTTTAATTACGGCTATTTGCAAACGCGCGCGCGCAACGCGAAAACGCGTGTGTCGGTCGACGGGCGCGCGGTGCGTACCGTCGCGATCTGGAAAGTCCATGGCTCTCTCGACTGGTTCCAGGATTCAGCGCAGCAAATTTTCGGGGTGCGGAGCGCGCTCAAGATACCCGCTGCGCTCACGCCGCTGATGATCACACCCGGCATCGAGAAATATCGCCTCACGCATGGCGAGCCCTTCACCACGGTCCTCGCCTGCGCCAATGCCGCGGTAGAGAAAGCCCGCGCCTACTTCTGCGTTGGTTACGGGTTCAACGACGAACATCTGCAAGCAAAGCTTCAGGCCCGCTGCGACTGGGATTCGGTTCCGCTGGTCCTGATCACGAAGGAGCTGACGCCGACGGCGCGGACGATCCTCAAAAGCGGTCAATGCCGACGCTATTTGGCGATCGAAGACGGGCCGGCGGGCGCCCGCGCCTATATGCATGACGTTCCCGACGGTTTCGATCTCGACAAGCCGCTGTGGCAGCTCGATCCATTTCTCGACCATATGACAGGGGCACGTGCATGAGCATTTTGGACTTCGCCGACGAAGACGCTTTGGGCTGCGTCCAGTCGGTCGACACCACAACCGTGATCGTGCGCGTCGACGATGTCGAACGGCTCCGCGCGCTTCAGGTCAATCGGCTCGTCGCGCTTCGAAGCAGCCTCGCGGGGCACAAGCTGATCGGCGTTATTCACAAGATTACGCGGACGGCGATCGAGGAATCGAAGCGCGCGGATGTCGAACAGGGCGAAGAAGCGCATCCCGAGCTCAATCTGGTTCGCATCACGCTGATCGGAACCCTCCTCGACAAGGATGGCGCACGCAGCAATGTGTTCCGCCGCACGCTTGAGACGGTCCCCGAGATCGACGCGCATTGCTTCGCGATGGAAGGCGAGCATCTCACGCGCTTCATGGGGGTGATTTCCGAAGTGACCGGCGGGGCGCAGCGCCTGTCGCTTGGAACTTATACGCTCGATCCCAATGCCGAGGCTTATATCAACGGCAACCGCCTGTTTCAGCGCCACGCGCTCGTCGTTGGCAGCACCGGCTCAGGGAAGTCCTGGACCACCGCGCGCCTTCTCGAACAGGTAGCCGAGCTCGACAGCGCGAACGCCATCGTTTTCGACATGCACGGCGAATATGCCTCCATGCAGGGCGACGGATTCGTCCATCTCCGCGTTGCCGGGCCGGGCGACATCGACGCCAGGAAGACGCTGGCCGACGGTGTGCTCCACCTTCCTTATTGGCTGATGAGCTACGAGGCGCTCGTTTCGATGTTTGTCGATCGCAGCGACCAGAATGCGCCCAACCAGGCAATGGTGATGTCACGCGCGATCATCGATGCTAAAACGCGCTTCCTGACAGCCGGAAATCACAACGAAATCCTTGCTAATTTTACGATCGACAGCCCTGTCCCCTTCGCGATTTCAGATGTATTGACCGAGCTCGACCGGCTAAACAGCGAGATGGTCGAAGGCGCGCGCGCGGGGACTGAGAAGCAGGGCGAGTTTCACAGTAAGCTCAGCCGTCTGATCCAAAGGCTATCTGGAAAGCAGACCGATCGCCGTCTTGGCTTCTTGTATCCGGCGGCGGGCGTCGCCGACGACTATGCCTGGCTCGACCAAGCGGTGACGCTCCTTCTCGGCGGACGTTCGGCGAAGGGCGGCCGCGGCGGCGTGAAGATCATCGACTTTTCGGAAGTGCCCTCGGACATTCTGCCGTTGATCGTCGGCATGGTCGCCCGGCTAGCCTTCCTTGTGCAGCAATGGAGCGCACAGGGTACCCGACATCCGGTCGCTCTTTTCTGCGACGAGGCCCATCTCTATATCCCGCAGGACGCGAACTCGGGCGCCGCCGAAAATGCGATAGCGACTTTTGAGCGCATCGCTAAGGAAGGCCGCAAATATGGCGTGGGACTCGTGGTGATCAGCCAGCGCCCTGCCGAGGTAAATCGCACCGTGGTCAGCCAGTGCAACAATCTCATCGCGATGCGCCTTACCAACGGCGACGACCAGAATGTCGTCCGGCGTCTGCTGCCCGACAGTCTCGGAGGCTTCGGCGACCTGCTCCCGATCCTCGATACTGGCGAGGCGCTTGTTGTCGGCGACGCCATCCTGCTGCCGACGCGCATCCGGATCGCAAAACCCGTCAACGAGCCGCTCAGCGGAACGATCGACTTCTGGGATCGCTGGGCCGACGGTTCGGCTGCGGCTGCGCTCGAAAAAGCTGTCGAGAGCTGGCGGCGCCAGACCTTGATAAAATAGCTTCTAGCCCGGAGATATGTCGGTTCCCGTATGAGACTACGGTTGCCGCCGCGGTCAGATATCCAAGTTGGCCCTAATGGTCCAGTTTAGGATTGGAGCCACTTGTCATAGACGGATTTTGAACTGGTTGGGATACTGCTTGGCTGGAGTGAATGGACGATTTCCCTGAACTTTGTCTTGCAGCGGTGATGCGAGGCAACACGCCCTGCCAACACCGTATGAGCCGAGACCACTTCGAACATCATTTGTATCTCGCGCGGCGAGAACCCCTTTATCATCTGCATATAGTAGAAGTCGGCTGAATTGGCCGTTCCATAGGGGTTGCCCACCGAACAGGTGACGACGGTCTCAACGAACTCGCGACGGACCGTCTCCGGGACTTGATGACCCTCAGAGAGTTTGGCGACGCGCTCCGCAAAAGGCGCCTCATTGTAGAAATTATTGATGCCCTGGTGGATCGTCATCAGGTTCTTGCAAGCTGTCGAGATCAGGGCGTGCCGCTCCGTTTCCGACAAAAGCCCGATGATCTTGAGGTTCTCGAAGAAGGCCTGTGAAGCCTTGAAGCGTTCTTGCTCACCCTTTGCCTGATATTTTTGGTGCTGATTGATGAGCAGCGAGATCGAACTGGGCGAAAAGGTTGTAGAAAAATGGCTACAGACGGTGATTGCCGTTACCCTAGAATGTTCCTCCTTGGTCGGATCGCAATAGATGCCGTGGAGCATCCCGAAAATTGCGTCGCGCTGTGCGTTGAAGGTCTGCGTGATGCGCTGACACCAAATCTGCATCTGCTCCTGAGAGAAGCCGGCGGCGTTGAGCGCGGTCATGAATTCCTTGATGTCCACGCCTGCAGTGTTTTGTTCGTCGCTAAGAGCGTGTCGACTGCACCGGTTCAGGAAGCTGATGAACTCATATTCATCGATATTCCCGATAACTGGATGAGCAGCAGAAAAATTATTTCTGATGTCCCGGCATTGATCGAGCATGAAGTAACCGGTTTCGGAGATAAGGTTCAGTTTCAGGCACAGATTCAGCAGTTCCGAATCTTGCATATCGAGCAACTTCTTCTCGTCGAAGTCCTTATCTATGATCTGCGGTATTATATGGATACCGAAGCGTCTAACTTTATCACGAAGCTCAACGACCGCTGCGTTCCACGCGTAGTTTATGGCGGAATCAAAAAGGCCGGTGGCGACTGCCACGCACATCCGCATCACACCCTCAGTCCTCAGATGTGGAGGAATGTTGCTCAGCAACTGGGGAAGGTTCTGCCAAGCGTTCTGGATCTGACTGTCCGATGCCAGCACCGAGCGATCTATGCCCAAGGCTGACGTTAGAGCCATCAACATGGGAGCCGAAAAAGTGGAGACTGTGGGAAGCTGCACGGGACTTAAGACAAGTTGGTTTGCCACAAGGTATCTCCAGCGACTAATTAGGCATTGAGGCCGTCTCCTATCACCGCTTTTCTGGAAGCGACAGGTAGTAGCCAGTGGCCTGCGCGAACGGCCGGTTTCGGGAAGCAGTCTCGCGGCTAGCTACGACCTAGATGGTGAAGGGTTTCGGGCGCTTCAGCGTACAAAAGCCTCTCATGCAGGAACCCGCGTGGGCTCTGGGACTGAGCTATGGGGATTTGTGCTTTGGCCTGGTCGGGATGCCGCCGCGCACAGTTGAAAGACGGCCGAGGCGGCATCCCGAGACGCGACCTCGACCATAATAATCGAGGTCCGGAACGTCGATCTGTCGTCGTTCAGCGGACGTGTGGCACCGCGCTGAGGCGATCGGCGCAAGGCGACCCGTTGGCCAGCGCCGGCATCGCGCGGTCATTCTTGCGGATAAGCCATGCCGGTTCATGACGCGATCGTCCGGATCGGAACGGCGGCACTCGGCGGGGCGCGAGGTTGGCGCCATCGGACAAACACCTCGATGACGGTCATCTTGCCGCCGCAGCATGGGCATAGCGGCGTTGGATCGACCGGTTCGTCGATAGGCGCATCCCCGGCATCCGGCATGACATCGAGCAGTTCGCGGGCGAGCGCGAGACTGGCCCTCCGGGTGGAACCGGCAAGCAGGCCATAGTGCCGGATGCGGTGAAAGCCGCGCGGCAGAACGTGGAGCAGGAAGCGGCGGATGAACTCGTCAGCGCTGAGTGTCATGACGCGTTGGCGGTCGGCGCCGTCGCGGCGGTAGTCCTTATAGCGCATTGTCACGCCGGCATCGCCGAACGCGAGCAGGCGCCGGTTCGAGATCGCGACCCGGTGGGTGTAGCGCGACAGATAGGCGAGCACGGCCTCGGGCCCGGCGAACGGGGGCTTGGCATAGACGACCCAGTTCTTCTTCCGGGCCGGCGACAGGTGGCGAAGGAATGTCCGTCGTTCGGCGAGCGGAACCATCGTCCCAAAAAAGCTGAGACGCCGGGCATCGTACAGCGCCAGCAGCTGGGTCAGGAACAGGCGACGGAACAGCCGTCCGAGTACGCGCACCGGCAGTAGGAACGCAGGCCGAGACGATATCCAGCGCTTCCCACCGGGGGCGACGCCGCCGCCGGGCACGATCATGTGCACATGCGGATGGTGCGTCATCGCGGATCCCCATGTGTGGAGCACAGCGGTGATGCCGATCCGGGCGCCGAGGTGCTTGGGATCGGCAGCGATGGTCAGCATCGCCGCCGATGCCGCCCGGAACAGGAGATCATAGACCACTGCCTTATTGTAGAACGCGATGTCGGCGACCTCGGCGGGCAGCGTGAAGACGACGTGGAAATAGCCGACCGGGAGAAGGTCGGCCTCGCGGGCTTCAAGCCATGCGCGCGCCGCAGCGCCCTGGCACTTGGGGCAGTGACGGTTACGGCAACTGTTATAGGCGATGCGCCAGTGGCCGCAGTCCTCGCAGGCCTCGATATGGCCGCCGAGCGCCGCGGTCCGGCATTGCTCGATCGCCGACATGACCTTGAGCTGCTGGAGGCTGAGGTGCCCGGCATGGGCGGCCCGATAGGCGGGACCAGCGCTGCGGAAAATATCGGCGACCTCGAGCGAGGTCTGCACGGCTCAGCCGGGCGGCGCCTTGTCTGCCATCAAGGCGGTCAACCGCTCGAGCGGGCCGGCGACGGCATGGATCGTTCGCGTCGATACCTTGGTGTAGAGCGCGGTCGTCTCGAGCTTGCTGTGGCCAAGCAGCACCTGGATCACGCGGATATCAACATCCTGCTCGAGCAGGTGGGTCGCAAAGCTGTGGCGCAATGTGTGCGGACTGACGCGCTTGCGGATGCCGGCGACCTCGGCGGCTTCCTGGACCGCGCGGTGTAGCTGCCGCGTCGAGACCGGATCGGTATAGCTGCGCCCCGGAAACAGCCAGCCATGGGGAAGCATGACGTTGCGACGCTTGCCCTCGCGCCACCACATCCTGAGCAGCTCCAGCAGCTGCGGCGAGAGCATCGCATTGCGGTCCTTGCGTCCCTTGCCCTGCTCGACGCGGATCAGCATCCTGGTGCTGTCGATATCATCGACCTTGAGGTGCGCTACCTCTGACACGCGCAGACCGGCGCCGTAAGCGACGCCGAGCGCCGCCTTGTACTTGATCCCCGGCGCTGCCTCGAGCAGCTGCGCCGCTTCCTCGACGCTGAGCACCTCGGGCAGCTTGCGCCGATAGCGGATAATCACCAGCGAGCGCGCCAGATCCCGCCGCCCGAGGGTCGCAGCGAACAGGAAGCGCAACGCCGAAACGGCCCCGTTGATAGTCGAAGGGCTGACGCCCTGCTCGTGCTGGTGCACCTGAAAGCGCCGAATATCCTCCGCCGTTGCCGTATCGGGCGGGCGTTCAAGGAATGCGGCGAAGCGTCGGACGTGGCGGATATAATCCTGCTGGGTGTGCCGACCCAGCCCGCGCATCATCATATCGTGCTGCATGCGCTGGCGAAGCGGGGTGATCGGGGCGTCGGTCGTAACAATAGTCATGGCAGGCTCCTCTTCGTTGAAGGAGCTCCATGATCTGCCCACTGTCGGCCTAGCTCAACGTCCCTGCGTCCCCTGCCACCTCAGTCCAAGGCGCCCATCCCGCGAAGCGGGTTAGTGCATGAGGCGCAAAGCCGACGGCGCAATCGACTCTCAATTCGGGTGCAATTGCGCTTTCGACCAAGGAAGATCTCGATATCTTTGCCTCCTCATCAAACATGGAGGATCCTTTGAAACCGCCCGTCATTCTGCTCCTCGCCGTTTGCCTTTCGGCCTGCGGTCAAAGCGAACCACGAAGCGTTCAATATTTCGAGGCGAACCCCGACGCTGCTCGTGAGGTCGCCGCCAATTGCAGGGACGGATCAATCCGCGGCGACGAATGCAGAAATGCAGATATCGCCTTGGAGGTCATCGAAGGTCGGGAGCGTTTCGCGCGTTTCCGAGGCAAAAAATGATTTAGGCGCCGACGCGAGCTTCCAACTCGACGATGCGCTCGGAGCAGATGGCATGGACGGCCCGGCCGAGTTTCTCGACACATCCGGCCAGCCAGAGGAGCTCCTCCTCACTGATGCGATAATGCTTCGAATAGCGGGCCTTCACATAGGCCTCCTTGAGTTTCTCGAAGCGCGATCGATCCGCTTTTACTTCGCGCGGCCAAGCATCGACCAAACGCATATCGAGGCGCTCGGCTTGCGTCCGCAGAAAGCCCAGGTTGTGAACGTGCGGCGTGTAGAACGTGCAGACCAGAAGCGCGCAGTGGTATAGCGTTTCAGTGGTCTGATGCAGGAGAAATGCGGCTTCCTTTGTAAATGATTGCTCGATCGCATCACTCGACAGCTTGGACTTTCGCAGGGCCGCCGGAAACCATTCGTCAAAATATTCCCGCGCCATCGCCAGCGCCTGCTCAGGCGTCTTCGGCTTCGGCTTGTGCAACTCCTTGTCGTCAAACTCGTAGAGCGCGATCCCGTCGCGCGCGACGTCCATGAAGAAATAGCGCCCGTGCGCGAGCCCGTCATTCACCTCCTGCAGCGTGTGAACGATGAAGTTGACCGGCGTGTGCAACGTCTTGTCGATCGCAAGCTCACGGGTCAGCCGATCGTCGAGCTTCGACCAGAAATCGATCTTGTCGGTCAGCCGCTTGTCGTTGACGATGATCAGCAGATCGAAGTCCGAGCGATAGCCTTTGGCGGTGTGCGGCTCATCGACCCAGCCGCCGCGCGCATAGCTGCCGTACAAGATGATCTTGTCGATCCGGCCCTTCTTTTTCCAGCCCATGGTGCCGAGCGCGATCGCATCCTCGAATTCTTCGAAGATGATCGCTTTCACGCGCTCGAGCTCGCGCTGCTTGTTGGCCGGGAGATGATCGAGATCGGTTCGCATGACTGTTCTCACCTGTGTAATTTCGCTCGCCGGATGGCAAGCGCCGTCGGATCCAAATCGGCACCTCACGCCCCTTCCTTGATCCGAAAATCCCAGACCGGGATGCCAAACGCCCGCGCCTTGTCGACGAGATTGTCCTGGATGCCGGTCCCCGAGAAGACGATCAGCCCGGTGGGCATCGCGTCGATCAGCCGCTCGTTGCGCTTGAACGGGGCAGCCTTCTTGTCGCGGTTCCAGTCGGGCCGGAACGCGACCTGCGGCACGCTGCGGGCGTCGGCCCAGCAAGCGGCGGCACGCTCGGCCCCGGTCGGGGTCGCACCGTGCAGCAGGATCATGTCGGCATGGCGGGCATGAACCTTGTCGAGCGCCGACCAGATATGCTGGTGATCGTTGCAGGAAGGTCCACCGCTGAAGGCGATGCGCGTCCCCTCGGGGATCAGGGCTTTGGCCTTTTCGCGGAGACGCTTGTCCATGAAGTCGCGGCTGTCGATCATCGCAGCGGTCATCGTCTTGTGGCGGATGCGTGAGCCGGTGTGAGGCTGCCAGGCCTTGCGGGCATGGATGCGATATTGCTCGGCGGCACATTCACGGAAAAATTCCATCGTATCGCGCCGCTCGATCATCGTGATGCCCTCGGCGATCGTGCGCTCGAGTTCGACCGAGCGGATTTCGCTGCCATCCTGTTCGCGCTGCAGGTCGCGCTGCGCCGCCTCGTTGCGATCGAGATCGCGTTCGATCCGCGTGCCCGCGCCGTGGAAGAGATTGACGACGCCCCAGAGCAAATCCTCAAGATCGGGTTCGATCCTGGTGTCGATCAGACAGCCCGTAAGCGCATCGAAGATGTCGGCGACCGCGCCGCTGGCGAGCCGGTCGTCGGGCAGCGGGCGCCCGTCGGGTTCGTCCTCGAAGGGACGATGGCCGTAGAGCTGCATTTCCTGGAGAAGATGCGCGCTCGCGCCGGGTTCGAAGGGTTCGTCGGGATCGGGCTGTTCGGCATCATAGGTCATGGCGCTGTTCTCCGGCTGAAGGCGCGCGCCTTTCGCGGCCTTCGCGGCGACGCCTTGCGGCGCGCGGGCCGGGTCCGCACCGAAGGGGGCTTGCCCCCGCCCGGCCGGAGCGCCAGCGGAGGATGGCGGCCGAAGGCTATTTTGGATCGCGATGCAAAGGGGCGTCAGCCCCGGCGGAAAATAGCCGCCCGGCAAGCCATTGCGGTACCGGCCCCGCGTGCCGCAGTCGCCCTCCAGCGAAGGCCGAAGGCGCAGCCCTCCCGGAGACGCACGCGCCCAAACGCCGACACGCCCGCCCCCACGCCTTCCCTCCCGGCCGCCTCAACGAACGAGAAAGCGTGCTGTGTCTTCGCCCCGAAGCAGGCACCCGAGCCGGTCCGCAAATCGCGCTCGTCCCAGCGCGCCGAGATCGTCGTTGAAATCGCCTCGCTCCGGGACCAGCGGCACGACCTCGATCCCAGCATGGACGCCGCGTTCGACAAGGGTCTTCAGCGCACCCGCCCCGGCGGGATCCTTATCGCAGGCGACATAAAGGCGGCGCAGCGGCTGCGGAAAGCGGATGGCGGCAAGATGCGCCGCCGACAGCCCCGCGATCATCGGGAGGCTCGGCAGGGCCTCGCGAAGCGAAAGCATCGTCTCGATGCCTTCGCCGGCCGCCATAGTCGCGTCAGAGCGCCCGAACCGAACACCATGTCCGAGAAGGTGTCCCATGGCGCGGCGCGGACAGGCGACCGGAGCCTTGCCGCCTGCCGGATCGAGCCAGGTGCGATGGACACCGACGATATCGTCCTGATCGTCGGTGACCGCCGCGATCATGGCCGGCCATGCAGAACGGACGCCAGGCGCGTCGTCCCGTGACGCCTGGTAATAGCAGCGAGGATGATAGCGCAGCCAAGCGCCGCTCCCGGCGACGCCGATACCGCGCGCCGCGAGATAGGCTGCAACCACCGTCTCACCGACAGGCTTTGCCGCCGCCCAGAGGCGCCGCGCCGTGACAGGCGTCCCGGCCGGTGTCTTGCGGGCACGCGGCGATCGCGTGCCGAACGACGTCGGCAATGGCAGGCTCAAAAACCTTCGGGCTTCGGCGAGCGTTTCGCGCATCGCGCTATGCACGCAACTGGCGGCGATGATGTCGAGCAGGTCGCCATGCTCGCCGCTCGCCGCATCGGTCCATTTGCCGACCTGCGCGCGCGTGTCGCCTGCCGCCGACAGCAGGACATAGAGACTGCGACCCGGCGCATTGTGGATATCGCCGACGAGCCAGTAGCGGCCTTCGCGGCGACCGTTCGAAAGATAGCGGCGGCAGACGGCCTCGGCGTTTTCGGCCAAGCGGCGCACGATGTCGGAAATACTGTCCATGGGGGCTCCACGGCGACGGACGCGGCGCAAGGCCAATCGTCAAGGATCGGCCCGCCCGCGCATACGGCGCCGACAGCCCCTGCCGGCAGAGCAGCGGAGGATGCCATAAACGACGCGCCGATTTCAAGAAAATGCGGCAGCGAACGGCATGATGCCGTCCGCTGCCGCGCGAGCAAACGGGGCGACCGAAGCCGCCCCGTTCGTAGTCACTCGGCCGCAACCGGGAGTTCGTCCCAGCCGTCGTCACTATCGACACCGTCCCGTTCGCCGGTCCCGTCCGCCTCGGTGCCGTCCGTGTCGGCATCGGATGCGGCGACCTCGTTTTCGACGCCGTGGGATTCCCCGACCGACACCTCATTGGACGACACCTCTTCGACAGGCACCTCTTCGCCAGACGCCTGTTCGACCGGGGTGCGCAGCGGCTCGGGCAGCCAGTCCGATTCCTCGAGCAGCGCCTCCGCCTCACGGACCATGTCGGGTTTCTTGAGATGATCGATCATTCCGGCGAATTCCGCCCCGCGCGCTTCGGTGACGTCGGCCAAAATGCGCGCCTTGGTGACATGGCGGAAATAGCCGTCACCGGTCGCTCGCCACCCCGCCGCGATCGGGTCGAGTGCCACGATGCGCGCGAGGGCATGGCTGTGGGCCACACGACCGGCGATGTCGCTGCGCGCGGATTGACCCGCGTCGATCTGGGCGTTGAGCGACAGCGACGCACAATGGGCGAACAGGCTCGCCTGCTCGTTCGCGTCGAGCGCGATGAGCGCGTCCCACAGTTCGGCTTCGGTCTGCGGCAACCGCTCGCGCCATGCCGCATGCCGCGCATCGATTGCCCGCGCCGGCCCACTGTCGCGAAGGCCTTCCGGTGGATTGGAGAAATAGACCTCCGTGACCCGCAGTCCGAGACAGGATGCGTGGCTGAAGCGATAGAAGAGCGACAGCACGAACGCGTGAAGGACGGCGCCGAACGCCAGCTGCGGATTTTGCGCGAAGGCATCCTGCAACGCGAGCGTCCGCCAGGCGGTGAGGTCGGCGACGAGACGATCGGGCAAAGGCTTGAGCCCTTCCTCTTCGACCGGCGCGACGTCACCGCCGCGGGGTTCGGCCTCCGGAACGCCCGCATCGCCCTCGCCGTCGCCGACGGGCACCTCGCCTGCGGGATTTGCGTCGCCGCCGTCTTGTTCTTCGACCGGCTCGTCCTCAGGCCGCACGAAACCGCGATCGACACGGATCGTCCCGTCATACTCGATCGACACGAACACACCCGCGAGGCCGACTTCAGCCTCGTCGAAGATTTTCGGTCGATCAATCAGCGCACCGATCTTGGCCTCGATCGCCTCGAGTTGTGCGTGAACCTCCTCCGGCACCTCGGGCTCTTCAGACCATTTGTCCGACAGCGTCTCGGCCTCGGCTTCGAGCGCAGCGAGGCTGGCCTCTTCGTCCTCGGTCATCGCGACCTCGCTGCTTTCGAGCCAGCGCAATCCCCGCGCCGCACCGTGGGGCAAGTCGATCGTGGTCTGCACCCATTTCCAGCCTTCTTCTCCGATGCGCTGGCCGATCGCGGTGAGCTTCTCGTCGACCAAGCGGTCGAGCAGCGGCGGATTGGTAAGCCAGCCGCCGTCATCGGCCTCGAACAGGTCGCGCACGATGCTACCGCCCGCCGCGACATAGGCATCGACGCTGACGAAGCGCACGCGCTTGTCCGCCGCGCGGACGCTATTCTCGGTGAGTTTTTGACGAATGAACGCCGGCGACTTGTTCCAGCTGTGCGCAAGCAGTTCCCAGACCTGGACCTGCCGCTCATGGTCGTCCGACACCGTGAAGGCCATGAGTTGATCGAGTGACATGTCATCCGCGGCATAGAGGTCGTGCAGCGTCGGCGACACCGCGGCGAGCTTGAGGCGCTGGCGCACCACGGCGGGCGTGGTCATGAAATGCGCCGCGATCGCTTCGACTTCGTTGCCCTTGTCGACCATCGCCTGCATCGCGCGGAACTGGTCGAGCGGGTGCAGATTTTCGCGCATGGCGTTTTCCGCATAGCTGTCTTCTTCGGCAAGGATGCCCGTGGCCGACTGAATGATGCAAGGTACCGGCGCATCCTTCGCCAGCCGCTTCTGCTTCACGAGCAGTTCGAGCGCGCGGTAGCGCCGGCCGCCGGCGGGGACTTCGAACAGGCCGGTATCCGCGCCATCGTCACCGATGTGTGGCCGCACATTGAGGCTTTGCAGCAGGGTGCGGCGGGCGATGTCATCGGCAAGCTCGCCGATCGACACCCCGGCCTTCACGCGCCGGACATTGGACTGGGACAGGATCAGCCGGTCGAACGGAATGTCGCGCGACGGGCTGAGGACGATCTTCTGCTTTGCTCTGGCCATGGCCATTCTCCATGACGGGCCGCCGCGAGACACTCTCCCGGCTCTTGAAGCCCGTCACGAAGCCCCGGCTTCTCTCTTCCTCGAAGGGGGCCGCCACCGGCGGCCCCGGACAAGGCCCGCGTCGTCAGCCGCGGCCGGAAAGCCGGCGGGCCGCCGCGCGGAGGCGCTGCTCGCCAATGATGATCGAGCCCGCTGCGCGGGCGGCTTCGGCATAGACCGAGAGTGGATGCGCCGCCTCGAAATGGAGATCGCGCTCGATGCCGAGACCATAGGGGAGCCGCACCGCCTCGAGTTCGGCGGCCGAGAAGCTGCCCAGTTCCGGACAGCCGAACCCCAGATCGGCGAGGCCGAACAGGATGCCATCCGCGTCGATCTCGGTGGCAAGCCAGGTCGCGGCGCCGACGGGATTGAAGAAGCGCACCACGGGTTTCGGGTCGGGTTCGCACGCGCCGCGTTCGATCGCCGCAACCCGCGCGCGAGCGTTGGCCGCGAGGCGGGCGGTGATTTCGGGGGTGAGCAGTTTCATGCCGCGATCCCCTCGATCTGCAGTTTGTCGTTGGCGCGGCAGCGCACGGGCGACGCAAGGGCATCCGCCGCCAACTCGGACCGAAAGGCGAGGAGATAGTCGGCCGCTTTCGACGCGGCGCTGGCGGCGCGGAGGATCGCGCGATGATCCTCGCGGATGATATCGAGCCAAGAGCCGATATAATCCGCATGACGCACGCTCGGCGCGATGCCGAGCGCCGCGCAGACGAAGGCGCCCGCCATTTCGGCGATCAGTTCTTCATGGCCATAGGGCTTCGAGCCGAAGCTGCCGGTCTGATCTCGACCCAGACGGCTGTCATGGCCCGTCCAGTGGCCGAGTTCGTGGAAAGCGGTCCGGTGCCAGTTGATCGGTTCGTAAAAATCGTCCGGACGCGGCACCGCGACGAAATCATGGCGGGGGCTGTAATAGGCCGACGCCCCGCCGATCCGAAAGTCCGCCCCAGTGGCTGCGATCAGCACCTCGGCGTGCGGCAGGATCAGGCCCTCAGGGATCGGCGGCGCCGGGACATGATATTTGTCGGGAAGCCCGTCGCATTGATCGACCGAAAAGACAGTGAACTGCTTCAGGAAGGCAAAGCCACCCTTCCGCTCGCGCTTGCCATCATGGCGCGGCTCGGAGGCATCGGTTCCTGCCCGCCGTGTGTAGACGACGCCGATGCCGCGCTCGCCGCGCCGAACCGTGCCGCCGAGCGCGGCGGCCTGGCGAAACGTCAGGAAGCCGTGTCCCTGAAAACCGCGAGTCAGTACCGCGTGCCAGAGCGTCAGGATATTGATGCCGCTGTATCGCCGGTCGCTTACGACATTATAGGGAAGGCCGACCGCAGCTTGGCCCGCGTCCCACGGCTGCACCCAGGGAAGGCGCCCCGCTTCGAGTTCCGAGATGATTCGGCTGGTGATATCTTCATAGAGCGACGCGCGCGCGTCGCCGCGATGGTGGGATGTTGCCAGTTGGGGCATTTCAGGTCTCCGCGGCGGACCGGCGGCGAGCCTCTCTCGCCGCGCCCAATCCGTCCCGGTTTCCCGGCCCTCCTCTGCCTCTCGTGCGGCGGCATCACCGCCGCACGGCCGACGTGCGCTGTCGCTGCCCGACCCGACTACGCCGCGGGACTTGTCAACATGTTCTTCCTATGTTCTCATAGGGGGATGGACAATATCGATACCGCCCGAGTCGCAGAGACCATCCTTTCCGCCCCCGGCTGGGCGCGCGTTGGCATCACCGCGCCGACCAGCCATATCCGGGTCGAGGCCGCGTTCGAACTCGCGCGCGTGATCGTCGAGAGCGTGCGCGCCGGCGCGGAGCCACAAAACCCCGACCAGCTCGGGCTCTCCCTGTGACGTGGGCGGCTGGACAAAGGACGGACAGCATCGCGCCACGCATGTCTTCGAGGCCGCGGCCTGGTTTCGGGCGATCAAGCCCGTTTGCCGCTGCGGGCATAGCGCGACGTTCAATCCATATGGGATCTGGTGGCGCTTCGAGTGCAGGATGTGGGACGGCAATCTCGTCAAGGCGTGCCAAAAATTCTGGTGCGTCCGCTGCGGCGCGCGGACAGGCAAGCGCGTTCGCCCGGTGCGGATCGAACTTGTCGACCCGAGCCCCGATGACATCGCCCTGCCGATGCCCGAAGAACGCGAATGGAAGCGCGCGCTCAGCCGTTTCCGCGCCTGAGGACTGATCTTATGGATATCGAGACGGACGACGCACTGGTCGGCATCGGCAAGCTCCACCGCGTGATGGTATGGGACGGCCAGCGCGAACGCGAGAAGGAGATGCTGTGGGGGCTGCCCTCGCGCGATGCCGATATATTCCAGATCCCGCTCCTGAAGTCCGAGACCGCGATCATCGATCGGCCCTGTCTGCTGCTCGCCAATGAGTTCGGCCTCGTGAAGCGCGGTAAGACGGTCTATGCCGCAATCCTCATCAGCGACGAGCCCTTCTTCTGCATCGCGGCGGTCTGGCGGCCGGCGCACCGCCTGTGGCCCGAGAGCTTCGCGGCGCTCACCGTCCCGGCCTATGACGATTTGGCGCCGCACAAGGATCGCCACGTCGGCGTGGTCCGCCCCGAGGACTGGTTCGACTGGTTGATGGGGGCGCGGCCGCCGCTGGACATGTTGCGGCCTTTCCCCAAGAATAGCTTCAGCATCATGCCGCCGATTCAGCAGAATTTCGACGAAATGCTCGGCGCGGCCTGACCGAAACCGTCCAAGGGGAACCGCCGCCATGTGCAATCTCGTGACCCTCAAGGCTTCGGTTGCCGAAGTGGCCTCGGCCTTCGGAGCGCGGCGCCCCCTCACTAATGCTCAGCCCGGCGAGGTCTATCCGGGCGGACAGGGGTTCGTGGTGCGCGAGGACGGGGGCGCCCGCGCGCTCCAGTCGATGACCTGGGGCTTCCCGGTTCGGCTCAAGCATATGAAACCGACGAGCAAGCCGAAGCCCGTCAACAATGCCCGCGACGACAAGCTGATGACCTATTGGCGGACCTGGTTCACTAATCCCGCCCAGCGCTGTCTCATCCCGATCAGCGCCTTCGCCGAGGCCGAGGGCGCGAAGGGCAAGATGACGCGCACCTGGCTTCGCGTCGCCGATCAGCCGCTCGCGGCCTGTGCAGGATTGTGGCGCCCGACCGATGAGTGGGGCGACTGCTATACGATGGTGATGGTCGATGCGACCGAGGAGCTCTTTGATATTCACGACCGGATGCCGGTCATTCTTCACGCCGCCGATCATGATGCCTGGCTGCAAGCGCCCCCTGAGGAAGCTATGAAGCTTGTGACCCAATATCCGGCAAGCCAGCTGGAGGTCGAGCGGACCGACGTCCCGTGGTTTAGCCGCAAGCCCCCGAGCGCCGAGACCCCGACGCTCCTTTGAGAGTTTGGATCGTGGGGCAACGCTTCATCCGCCGAACAGCGATCGGATCGCGCCGACGAGTCCGGCAATGAAGGAGCCGCCGACGAGTACGGCGGCGAACCAGAATTCGATCGCCAGCGCGCGCGATTTCCATTTCGGTTCCTGATCCATTGGCCGTACATGCCATGGCCGGACAATGTAGGACAGACCCCGTTGCTCCGTTCGCGATGTGACAAAAGCTCTGACTCATCGCAATTCAGTTGGAGCTTTTGTCACATGAAACTGCCCGCGATCCACGGGCAAGGCGTCCGATTTGATCACCGTAAAAGCAAAGCACCATCCTTGTGGTCGGTGAAATGCCGTGGGACGATTATCACCCATGTGCGTCGGCTCCGCTTGGAGGATTATCGCGGTCCAGTCTCTACATGGACCGATTGGTGTCAATCTGGGTCCGATTAGCACACCAAGCCGCTTTATCAGGCGATTTCCTGTCGTTACACCGAAGAGGCGATCGGCATTGCGTATAGAGGCTAAGGTATTACCTGCCCGCCGCAGTGCGAGGACCATCGCGAAGCTTGTCCAACTTCATTGTCTCCCGGAGAGGAAACGGGAGCGATGAGCCATGGAGCGGATCGCGGGCGGACGGGTCGGGAACGTGCCGGCGGCCGATGAATCGACGTGAAGCATTTTAATCTGACGGAGGAACTCGCACACGACATATCAGGCGCCGACAAGGAAGAGCGGCTCTTTGCTGCCCTCTCGAACGCCGCTGACCGCATGGGATTCGATCTTTTCGCGCTCGCCTTCGACCGCCGCGGCGGCGGCGAAGCCGCATCGATGCTCGTGCATAATTATCCCGACGCCTGGGCCAATGTCTATGTCGGCTTCGACCTGAGCGGCACCGACCCGATCCGCCGCGCCGGCGAAAAATCCATGACGGGCTTTCAATGGCGCAATGTCGACCACTACATCCCGCTTTCCCGCGGTGACCGGCAATTGCTGAAGGTCGCCCGCGAGAGCGGAATCGGCGACGGCTTCACGGTGCCGCGGCACTTGCCTGGCGAAGCTACCGGAAGCTGCTCCTTTGCCGTCGCTCCCAATGCCAGGCTCCCGCTCGAGATGCTCCACGCCGCCGAGATTGTCGGCGCCGTGGCGCTCGCCGCGGCGCGGCAGCTCATCGGGACAGGCTCCTATACTCCGCGGGCGGCGCTGACCGAGCGGCAGCGCGAGTGCGTGCTCTGGTCGGCGCGCGGCAAGACCGCCGGCGAGACCGCCGGCATCCTCGGCATCAGCGAAGAGACCGTGGTCCGTCATCTCAAGATCGCGCGCGAGCGCTATTCGGTGCCGTGCCGGCAAATGCTGATCCTCTGCGCCCTGTTCGACGGCGTCATCGGCTTTTCGGATGTCTATGATTGGTGGCGCCCGCTCTGACGAGGAGCAGACAAACGCACAAAGCTTGCCCAGAAATGGGCATAGGCGTGCCGCGGGATTGATGGTCTGATTCCGGCTTCAACAGCCAAGGAAGTTTCATGATCACTCAATCCACGCGGGCGCATGACGCGCCCGGGAATGCGGCGCTACGCGCCATGTTCGCCGCCCGCAAGCAGGTCTTCATCGACAAGCTGCAATGGGATTTGCCCGCCCTCGATGGCCGCTTCGAGCTCGACCAGTTCGATACCCCGGACGCACGATATCTCATCCTGCTCGATCCCGATGATCTGCGCCACCGGGCGTCGGCGCGGCTCCTGCCGACAACGGCGCCGCACCTGCTCGGCAACATCTATTCGCATCTTTGCGCCGGCGAGGCGCCGTCCGGCGAAGGCATATGGGAGATCAGCCGCTTTTGCCTCGACCCCGCGCAAACGCCGACCGAGTGCCGCGATGCGCGCAACCAGTTGGTCACCGCGCTCGCGGACTATGCTCTCCACCACGGCATAGGCGAATATGTCGGTGTCGCCGAAGCCGGTTGGTATCACACGATCTGCAAATTTGGCTGGACATGCCGCACGCTGGGTCCCGTTCAGCGGGACGGCGCGTGCCGGATACTCGCCCTCAGCATAGCGATCGACGAGGACACGCTCCCCGGGTTGCAGCGCACCGGCACCTACGCGCCGCTTGTCCTCAAGTTCGAAGAAGGCGGGGAGCCGGGGCGATGAAAAAGGATCTGACCGAAGCCGATCTTCCTGGCCTGCTCGTCGATGAGCTGCGCCGCAAAGGCTATTGCATCATTCGCAACGAGGCGGTCGCGCGTGTCCATGCGCTCGCAAGGGATCTCGACCCGATCTTCGCCGCGACGCCCTTTTGTGAAGGCAATTTCTATGGTCGCCGCACGAAAAGGTTCGGCAGCCTGCTCAAAAGGTCGCCGCATATGGCCGAACTGGTGCTCAACCCCATCATCCTGTCTGCGGTCGAGACGATCCTCGGCACGGGATGCGACCGGATCCAGCTGAACCTCACCCAGGCGATCGAGATTCATCCGGGCGAAGTGCGGCAGTTTCCACACCGCGACCAGGATATGTGGCGCGGCGCCGACGGCAGCCAGGAATATCTGGTCAACGTCCTCTGGCCGCTGACGCCTTTCACGAAGGAAAATGGCGCCACGCGGATCTTTCCGAAGAGCCACGGCGTGAAAGGCATCGCGAAAACCGATCTTGGTCCGCCCATTTTCGCCGAAGGCAAACCGGGCGCAGCAATCTGCTTTCTGGGATCGACGGCGCACGGGGCGGGCTCGAACCTCAGCAACGAGGTCCGGCGCGGCGTACTCGTCAGCTACAGCCTGGGATGGCTGAAGCCCTATGAGAATTTGTGGCTCGCTTATCCGCCCGAGGTCGCCCGGACGTTTCCGCCTGAATTGGCTGCGCTCGCCGGTTATGCGCAGCACCGCCCCAATCTCGGCAATTACGAGGGCCAATGTCCTTCGGTTTTGCTCAAGGACGACATTCCCGCCCATATCGGCGCGATCGACGCGCTCAGGCCCGACCAGTCGGATGCGGTCGCCGATTTTGCCGCTGCCGAAAGGAACGGCCAATGAGCCCGGCGCATGTGTTCGAGCCGACCTATGAGGCAATCAAGCGTCGGCTGATGAGCGGGGAATGGGCCGGCGGTACCCGGATCGAGGCGGCCCGTCTCGCCGACGATCTCGGAGTCAGCGTCACCCCGGTACGCGATAGCCTTTACCGGCTCAATGGCGAGCGGATGGTCGATTTCATGCCCGGCGAGGGTTTTCATGTCCATCGCCTGACAGAGACCGAGTTTCGCGACCTGCTCGAGCTGCACCTGATCCTGCTGCTCGCGGCGCTAGCGACGGCGCAAAAAGGGTCGGCAACGTCGGTCCCCGCTGACCAGCCTTATCCCGATCGCGTCGCCGACCTGTTTCTCGCGATTGCCGAGCGCTCGTCGAACAGCGAAATAGTCGCGAGCATCGCTGCGATCGGCGACCGGCTTCAGCTTTCGCGTCATTTCGACGTGACGATCCTCGCCGATGCCGACGAGGAGTATGAAGCAATCGCGATCGCCTTCGCCGATGCCGAGCCGCAGGCGAAAGTGCGCAACTTCCTGCTCCGCTATCACGAGCGGCGCGCGCATGAAGCGGCTACCTACGCCCGAACGCTCGCCGGTCATCCAGGTCGACAGCCATGATCGCTGGCCGAAAAGAGAGTGACGTTTTGCTTGTCAGGACCGCCCACAATTGACATGATTCGACCGTGCAAGAGCATCGCTGGCAGCTCCTGCGCGGAATATTTCGCCAGGCATCATATGCGCCAGTCCCTGACCGGACCGGCGGCCCAACCGGTCCATGGTTCGCGCGAGCGACCAAACGGCGGCACAGCACTGGGAGACGGGTCTCTGGCGAATGCCGGCTGGTCCCGCTCGTGCCTCCGGGATTTTCTGTCGTGTCTTCCTGTACCTGCGGCGACCGTGCCCCGCCGCGTCATCCCTTTTCGGTGTCCTCGGCCTGCCATGCCCATCCGGCCGATCGTCCGCCGCCGGTCGAGCAGCAGCCTGAAGCCGGGCACGATCTGGACGCGATATATCGGACGCATCGCATATCGCTATTCCATTTCCTGCGCCGCAAGGCGGGATCCGAGGAAGCGCCGGATCTCGTGCAGGAAGTCTTTGCTCGCGCCGCCGGGAGCACGCAGCGCCACCAACTCATCAATCCGGGCGGGTTTCTTCGCCGCATCGCCCAAAATCTTCTTATCGATCGCGCGCGGCGCCAAACGTCCGCGCGGGCGACTTTCTTTCCGCTTCGCGAAGACAGCGACGGCGCCACGCCTGCCGCGCAGGAATGGAACCTCGAAGCCGCGGACTTGCTGCGATTGTACGAAGCCGCAGTTGACGCCATGCCGCCAAAGACGCGGCGCGTTTTCCTCATGCACCGGGTGGACGAACTCAGTTATCGCGAGATACATGAACTGCTGGGCATCAGCATCGCGACGGTGGAATATCATATGATGAAAGCGCTCGGTCAGATTTCCAAGGTGGTGGACGGCGGCCGATGACCAGCACAAGCGGCGGCGACTATCCCGTCGACGAGGTGGCCCAGGCGTGGCTGATCAAGATGCGCGGCGAGGATGCCGGCGCGCTGCGCGGAGAGTTTGAAGGATGGCTCCTCGCATCCGCCGATCATGGCGAAGCCTATCGCCGTGCCGAACACCGAATGGCGGCGTTGGCGGTTCTCAAGGGATCGCAGCGGTACGGAAGCAGCCATGCCGAAGCTCGGCGGGGCCGGGTAAGCGGCTGGCTGCCATGGGGCGCCGCCGCGACGGCAATTGCACTCCTGATTGTAGTAATCGGAGCTGGAGGCGCCTCCCTTCCCGGCCAGCCGGGCAGCGCCTCGATCGCCCGCGCCGCCGAACCCCTGATTACGCAGCGCGGCGAGATCCGCACGTTCCGGCTTGCCGACGGCTCGAGCGCGACGCTTGATACCGACAGCCGGCTGGACGTCGCGTTTGGAAACGGCGACCGCAGCGTCCGCTTGGTAAAGGGCAGGGTCCGTCTTTCCATCGCCAGCCAAGCTATACCGCTCCATATCGACGCCGGGCCAGGCGCAGCAATCGCCAACGATGCCGAGATCGACCTCAGCCTCGACGAGGCGGGAACGGTTAGCGCGGTACTCCGGCGCGGCGATGCGGACCTGCGCGCAGACGCCAAAACCGGTCCCGCGACGTCGCTGTCACGGGGAAGGACGCTGACCTATCGGGATGATGGCAAGTTGCAGCTTAGGACGCCTCAAGCGTCGGACATTCCCGCAACCTGGCCCGAAGGCTGGTCCGAATATCGGTCGATAAGGCTCGACAAACTGGTTGCCGAGGCCAATCGCTATGCCGTCATCCCGATCGTGATTGACGATAGAACGAGCGCAGCCCTTGAGGTTTCCGGCCGCTTCCATCTCAGCGAGACCGAAGCTTTCGCCGAACGGATCGCAATCCTGTTCGGTCTCAGGGTCGACCGCACGGCGAGAGGCATCCATCTGCGCCGCCGATAATTTTTTCACCCAAGACTAAGGGGCTCCCCTTCGCCCCGTCAACGCACCCCCACTGGCCGCCTGCCTGAAGCACGGCCGAGAAAATGGGGGAGTGATAATGTTGAAGAAGTCCCGTTCGCTGGTCGCGCTGCTGGTCGGCAGCGCCGCCTGTTTTTCACCTGCGGTTGCGCTGGCCATGCAGCAACAGCGCCAGTCTTATGATCTACAGGCGCAGGATCTCGGCGACGCGCTGCGCAGCGCTGCCACGATTGCCGACATCGAACTCTACGCGTCATCGCGCGATCTTGATGGAAAGACTGCGCCGCCGTTGAAAGGCGAGCTGACGAGCCGCGAAGCAATCGAGGCGCTCCTCAAAGGTAGCGGGCTCACCGCAAGGTTCGAAGTCGGCTCGGTCGTCATTTCCAAACTCACGTCCGCCGACGATACCACCGCAACCGACGCCGAGCCAATCGTCGTGACGGGGTCGAGGATCACGGGCGCGCCCACGGCAACCCCCGTCATCCGGGTAACGTCGGAAGACATCCGCAATTCGGGTCATGCCGATCTTGGCGAGGTGGCGCGCAGCTTGCCGCAGAACTTTGGCGGAGGCCAGAATCCCGGAATCGGAAATTCGCAAGGCGCGGCGAATGAAAACGTCAACGCCAATGGCGCATCGACTTTCAACCTGCGCGGTATCGGTCCCAATGCGACACTGACGCTGATCAACGGCAATCGCTTTGCCTACAGCAGCGTCAATTCGGTGATCGACGTCAGCGCCATTCCCATCGCGGCGGTCGACCGCGTCGAGATCGTGGCCGATGGGGCATCGGCCATCTACGGCGCCGACGCGGTCGCCGGGGTGGTCAATATTCTCCTCAAGCGCGACTATGAGGGCGTGTCGACCAGCGCCCGGATCGGCCTGTCGACCGACGGCGGCAATTTCCAGCAGCAATATAATCTTCTCGGCGGCTCGCGCTGGTCGGACGGCGGCATCATCGCAGCTTATGATTATTCGCACGGCACCGCGATCCGCGCGAAGGATCGCAGCTATGCCTCCGCCAACAATCCCGACTCCACGCTGTTCCCAAACCTTCGCCGCCACGCGGTTCTGCTGAGCGGTCACCAGTCGCTTGGCGGCGGCGTCACCCTGGCTGCCGATCTTATTTACAAACGCGGACGGATGGAGTCCGCGACCGGTTTCACCGTGGCCCAGCCGCTCCGACACTCAGGGCTCGAGGCGCGCACCAAATTCGCAACATTCGGTGTCGCACCGACGCTGTCGGCCGAACTGTCGGCCAATTGGAAGCTGAAAGCGGGCGCGTTTTTTGGCACCGACACGACCGATGGCCTCAGCCAGAATTTCAGCGGCGGCGCGCCGAGCACCGCCACCGCCCGGCACTTCTTCAACCGGAATATCGCGGTGGAGGCGGGACTGGAGGGGTCGCTGTTCGAGCTCCCCGCGGGCGCCGCGCGACTGGCCTTTGGCGGCGGCTATCGCACCAACCGTTTCAAATCCGAAATCGGGACGCGCAGCTTCTCACGCTCGCGTCGCAATCACTTTGCCTATGGTGAACTGCTGCTGCCGATCGCGGACCCCGATCAGGGTCTGGCCTTTGCGCATCGCGCTTCGCTGACCGGCGCGCTACGCTATGAGGATTATTCGGACTCCGGCAACATCGTCACCCCGAAGCTGAGCTTCGTCTATGATCCGGTCGAACAGGTCCGGCTGGGGGTGTCATGGGGCCAGTCCTTCAAGCTCCCGACGCTCTATCAGCAATATTCAGGCTATGTTGCGCTGCTCGTTCCGGTCGGCGGCTTCGGGCAGGGTTTTCCCGCTGGATCGACCGTCGCTTATGCCCTCGGGCCGAACGACCAGCTCGAGCCTGAACGCTCCGAAAACTGGACCTTCAGCGCCACCGTGAAACCGGTCCATGGTCTGGAGGTGTCGGCAAGTTATTTCCGGATCGACTACACGGATCGGGTTGCGCCGCCGCTCGCCTCGGGCGCCGGGGTTCTGAACAATCCGATCTTTGCCGATCTCGTTACCTTAAGCCCTGCGCCTGCCCTGCTCGACGCCATCTTCGCCGGTGCCGATGGCGGGCTCCAGAACATTACGGGGTTTCCCTACGACCCGGCGCGCGTCGTCGCCTTCCTCGATGCTCGCGACCGCAATATCGCGCGGCAGAAATATCGCGGCGTCGACATCGCGGTGCGATATGATGCCCAGCTTGGCAGCGACCGGCAGCTAAGCCTGAACGCTGGAGCCACCTGGCTCGACAGCAGCCAGCAATTGCTTCCCGGCCTGCCGGTGACCGACCTTGCGGGAACGATTTTCCGCCCGCCGCATTTTCGGGCGCGCGGCGGGCTCACGCTGAGCGACAAGGCGTTCTCGCTCGCAGCTTTTCTTAATCACAGCGCGAGCGTCACCGACAATCGTCGTCCTGCAGCCGTCAAACTCAGCGGATCGACAACGCTTGACCTGACCGGCCGATTGCGGCTCGGCGCAGGCACGGAAGTCGCACTGAGCGCACAGAATGTGTTCGACAGCAAGCCCGAGCCGATCTTCACCACCTCGCCTTTCGATGCACCGTTTGACACGACGAACGGGTCAGCAATTGGCCGCTTCCTGAGCTTCACGGTCCGGCATGACTGGTAGCGCTCGCATATTGCCGCTCCTTCTGTTGGGCAGTCTCGCTAACGTCGGCACGGCCGTCGCGGAGGAAGGTCGGCGCTGGACGGTCGAGGATGTGGTGACCGTCCCGGCGGATTTCGATTTGAGCTTGGCGAGCGACGGCAAGTCGCTCGCCTATCTCGAACGGCGGGCGGATCTCGAAAAGAATGAGACCGTCTCGATCCTCCACCTGTTTGACCCGCGCTCGCGCGTCTCGCGCGAGATTCTGCGAGCGGCAAGCGCAGAACAGCTCCGGCCGCTGCCGAAAGGCAAGGGCTGGAGCCTCCTGCTCGATCAGGGCGACGGTCTTCAGCTCTATGCTCTCGACGCCGAAGGGACGATCAAACGGCTGCTGGTGCGCGATGGGAAAGTCACCGTCGGCCAAACCGAAGGCGGGCTGTTCGCGGTCCGAAGCGGTGCGCCTCGCCGTATCGGTATCTTGTATCACGACTGGTCTCCCGACGGGCAATGGCTCTGGTACGCCGCGCTCAAGCCGCGTTCGGAGCCCGTCGATGTAGCCATCGACGACGCGGTGGTTAGCCAGCGCAATCGGCGTCGCGCGCCAGTCAAAGCAATGGTTGAGCTGCGAATACGGTCGGCGACGGGCGAAGACTGGCTAGTGGCATCGCGGCCATCGGGCGACCGGCTCGCATTCTATTATGGTGGCAATGTCGAATGGACCGAGGAAGGGCCGCGCTATCAATTGGAGCAATCCGATGCGGAATGGACCGAAGGCGTCGGAACTTTTGCCTGGAGCTTTGCCACCAAGACGAGCCGCCCCATCGAGAAAAGTTCGGGTTTTCCGGCAATCGGGCTGCTGCACGGCCCTAACGGCGGAACCGTCGCGAGCGAAGGTTTCGGAAGCGCGGTAGCGCTTACCGAGACGCGAACCGATGGCCGGAAAATCCAATATGGCGGCCAGCCCTATTATGTCGGCGACCCGCGGTCCGCGGGAAACTGGCTCGCGGCGGATGGGCGAACTGCCCTGCTGGGGGTGCGAACGCTCTCGCATCCGCGGTACGGCTTGGTTCTGCTTACAAGCCGGCACGCAAAGCCGCTGATCCACTCGGGCAGCTTGACGGCCTGCGATTTTCGCAAGGATCTTGCCTGGGGTATTTGCGTCGAGGAGGGGCTGAACCAAGCCCCGCGCCTCGTGCAGGTCTCACCGCATGATGGGCGCGTGCAGACATTGGCCCCGCTGGCCTCTGTCCATGAGTCAATCGCACCGCTGCGCGTCACGCCCCATCAATGGACAAACCGGCTCGGTTACCGATCGACCGGATTCATCATCTGGCCTCGCAATTACCAGGAAAACAGCCGCTACCCGGCGATCATCATCACCCATGGCAGCGACGCGGACGAGCGCTTTGCGAGCGCCGACTTGCAATGGAACTACCCGGCCCAGCTGTTCGCCGAGCGCGGATATGTGGTTATCCTCATAAATGACCCCTCGGCGCGGCAGCAGGCACATCTGTGGAACGCCTATATGGAGTGGTCGGGAGGCCCCGGCACACTCGGTCCCGCTAAGCTGCGCGAGCTGATCTGGCTCAACGGCGTCTATAGTTTCGAAGACGCGCTCGCCGAGTTGGCAAGCGAAGGCATTGTGGATCCCGACCGCATTGGCATTGCCGGATACAGCCGCGGATCGCAGATGGTGAATGTCGCCATGACCCAATCGGAGATATTCCGCGCTGCTTCCAGTGGAGACGGCAATTATCTCGAACCCGCATCCTATTCGGATCCGAAAGACGGGTACCACGCCATCTTCGGCGGTCCCCCCTCCGGCCAACACCTCGATGCCTATCGCCAGCTGTCGCCGTCGCTCCGTGCTGACAAGGCGTGCGGTCCAATCCTGCAGCAGATGGCTTCTCCCTTTGCGGGAGCGATTGATTTCTATGCCGTGCTTCGCGAAGCCAATGTTCCCGCGCAGATCAGCCTCTATCCTGGCGAGACGACTGCCACCGATGAGACCCATCTGTTTCATATCCCGTCCAATCGGATGCGCGCGATGCGAGAGAATCTGGCCTGGTTCGACTTCTGGCTACGAGATCGGCGCGACCCGGAACTGGAGGACAGAGGCGCATTTGATCGCTGGTCAAAAATGGCGGCGCAATGGAAGCCAGGGTGCAGGCGAGCGCTGGGCGCCGAGCGAAGATAGCGTCACGACGCGCCAACGTCCGTCCACCAACGAACCCAGCTTTCGGCGGCACACAGCGCGAGGATCCGCTGCGCCTTCTCAAACCCCTCGACGGTCGGTTGCGACGCCCCTTCCAAGATCCTGAGATCGAGCAGACCGGCCCGCGCGAGCAGGCCGTTGCGAAGCAGATCGCCGGCCTCTTCGGCATTCGACTGAAAAATTCGCTGCATGAAGCCGCCCGGCCCGCCCTTGGACGTGCGGCGCAGCAACGGCGCAGGAACGACGGATTTGAATGCCGCCCGCGCGACGGCCCGATCCCTGCCGCCCTCGATCCACTGCCATGTCGGGATCGACAGGCATGTTTCGACGATCGGTTGCGACAACAGCGGCGCGACATGCTGCGGATGGGTGCGGCGGGGATAAAGCTCAATGCTGCGCTGGGCGCGCGCAAGCAACCTGACATGCGCAGTCTTGCCGGGCGGCGTCCCGTCGGGCGCTTCTATCCACGGGTGCGAGGGTCCGGATTGATCCAGTTCGGCGATCGCGGCGGAAGATAGCCCGGAAGTGTCGCGATGAATTTTCGCAGGCCGGCTGCAGTCACGATAGCGATCCCAAGCGTGCCGCAAGATGGTCGCACCGCTGGCTCCCGTCAGATCGCTCAAATCGCGCAAGGTGTCGAATAGCCCATGGCGCGGTCCCTGTGCCATGAAGCGATCGACGAAGGGCGAGGCGCTTCGAATTGCGCAGAAGATATTGTCCCCGCCATTGCCCGAAAAGAAGGCATCAATCTGATGCTCGCGGCGGAGTTCTTGATGAACCGACGCGATGGCCTGCATATAGAATGGTGCGTGCGGCCATGGATGGTGCGGCGCCACGGCGCGACCGATATCAACCTCGCTGAGGTCGTAGCGGGCTTCGCGCAATGGTACGCCAATCGCCTCCGTGAGAAGGGAAGCATAGCGGCGCTCATCCCCAATGGCATCGTCTTCTACCATCGTCAGGCAAAGAAGCGCGGCGGCGCGGCGGGCAGCGGCGCCGGCAACGATCGAGGAATCGAGCCCACCAGACACGCCGATCAATATGGAGTCAAAGCAAGTCGCCCAGCTTTCGATACAGTCGAGCGCCACGACGCGAAGCTTACGGGTGGCCACGTTGAACCGCTTGTGGGGGACCTGCGTCCAATCCCACGGCGACCACCAGCTTTCCAGACAATGCGATCCAGGAGAAACTATCAGGCATTCGCCGGGAAGCAGGACTCGAACGCCCTCGAGACAGGTCTCTCGGCTAGGCGCGCCTCCATTAGCCAGAAACCGCGCAACTGCCGGATAATCGACGCCGCCACGTCTGCCGAGATCGGCGGCGTCGCTCGACGCTGTGACGCCCGCCCCATCGGCGCGGTAATAGACAGGCAACAACCCGGACGGGTCGCGAAATATCGCGAGACCTCCACCGGGCCGCGCCAAGATGGACACATAGCCGCCCCAATAGTCGGACACGAGTGACCGACCGCTAGACGCCTCGATTCTGGCGACTGCCGTCTCGTGGAGATCCAAGACGCGGCGGCTCTTTTCACCTCGCTCGAACAGGTGGCCGATCAGATATCCATGCCCACCCATGGCAAGCGGCTGCTGATCGCACCAGAGTCGAGCGCCTGGAAGCGATAAGGTGGATGAGTCCGCTTCGATGTCGTCACGATCAGCCTGTCCTGACGCCTCGGAAATCTCGATGCGAAAGTACCCCGGCATCAGGCGACCAATATCGGTGTGTAGGGGGTCACCACATCAAGCGGATCGGTCAATACCGCCGAGTCCAGCTGCACCCAGCAATGCGCGGCGAATGGCAAAGTTACGCCGATCACCAGCCGGGCCTCGCACCCCTTTCCGGCCAGCACACGGCGCATTGCAACGCCGCGGCTGAGGCATTCATCCATGCCGGAAAAATAATGCCGCGCCCGCTTAAACGCGGCGGCTACCTGGCGCGCATCCGACCGTTGAACTTGCAGCGGTACCGGCACGACTTGCGAACTACTGGGCAGAATTTCCTGAAGAGGGAGTTTCCGCACATGTCGCTGAGCTATGGCCAGGGCCAATACCGCACGGGCTGTCTCAACCGCCGAAGCCCTTTCGAGATTTGGCTCCTCGAGAACACTGCTGGTCGGAGCGATCCTTGCGGAACTAGATTGATCGACCGGCGGCGCCAGATGGTGCAAGCCGCGTGCGGCAAGCCAATCATTGTCACCCTCCTCTTGCGCTCCCGCGACAATCCGGGAAAAGCGATCAGCCACACTTTGCTCAAGCATGAAATAGCGATCGCGGGACAAGTCCAGAAAGACGAAGGTGCCGCCGACTCTGCACCAATGCGTGGCAGCTGAAGTGATGACATTCATCATGGAAGCGCGCGACGGAGCGGTGGCGTGCAGTGCGAGGACTGCACGCCACGCGTCAGTCAATCGTCGGCGCTGATGCCGCCGAGGATAAACTTGTCCCCGGGCTGTACGTCCTGCTGGCCCGACGGCAGCGCGCCGAGGGTTTCGTCCTGGGCGGCGCCGAGATCGATGATGTCGTCATGCGTTTTCATGTCACGTTCCTTTTCAAGGTTGCGACCAAGATGAGTCGCAGTTGAAAAGTATGCCTCTCGCCAGAGCGATACTATTTAATAATCCAATTATTATTCTAGGCGTTGCATCGCGAAAAAGTGACCGAGCAAAGGAAACGCGCGTCTGGAGCACGTACCGCCACCTTTAGCAATTGCCTGGACATACGTGGCGGAACCCGGTCACTCGCCCAGTTGACTATACGGGCGGGCGCCTACTTCCAACAGATTGATCATAATCAGCAACCAAAACTGGAACCGAAAATGGATCTAATTAGAGTATGCCGTCCAAAGCTGCGCCAGCGGGGTTGCGCGTCTTCGATGTCGGCGATCGCTAGATCGAGCGACCGCTCTTGCGCCTCACGCGATCTGAACCTGTCAGGCGGTGGTAGCCTAAACTGGTCCAATGTTGGGTTGAGAGGTACTAGATTCTTACCCACGGCCCGGCACTTCTCGCCATCTTTGGCGAGGCTAACTGAGGGAGGATATGGGAGGCAACCTACAGGATTTGAACCGGTGACCTTCGCCATCGGACAGTCGTCAAGATTGGTCTTGGAAAGGTCCGATCGACGAGCAGATTTGCGCGTGGACACGAGGTTTTTTCGCCCCTGGAAACGGTGATTGCTGGGTGATTGCTGGCCAATTTTTTGAGGTCAATATTTTGTGAAAAATCATTCTATTTCAATAGTATGATTGACTTGGCACATGAAGTCTGGTATTTCCGGTACCGCCGCAAGGACGACAGCGCAGGCTAAATATTACAGCGCGCGAGCGCCGATCAGTTCGCCGCCGCAAATTCGCGCAGCATATGCTTGGCGATCTGAAGTTGCAGGATCTGCGTCGTGCCTTCGTAGATGCGATAGATGCGCGCATCGCGAAAGAAACGTTCGGCGTCATATTCGGCCAGATAGCCCGCGCCGCCATAGACTTGGACGCAGGCGTCGACGACACGGCCGCACATTTCGCTCGCATAGACCTTGAACGCCGCGGCCTTGCGCAGGACATTCTCGCCCGCGTCGGCGCGGCGCGTGACGTCCTCCATCATGCATTCGGCGGCGTAGATGTCGATCTCGCTCTGCGCGAGCATCTGTTGGATCAGCTGGAAGTTGGCGATCGGCTCGCCGAACGCCTTGCGCTCGGTCGCATAGCGGACCGCGCTGTCGAGCGCGCGGCGGGCGTAGGCGGTGGCGGCGGCGCCGACCGACATGCGGCCGTTGTCGAGGCTCATCATCGCATAGGCAAAGCCCTTGCCAAGTTCCCCGCCGAGCAAGGCTTCGCCGCCGACGCGGACGTCGTCCATGACGATGTCGGCGATGTGGCTGCCCGCCTGGCCCATCTTCTTGTCCGATTTGCCGATCGAAATGCCGGGCGCATCCATCGGCACGACGAAGGCCGAGACATGCGCGTTCTTCGGCAGATTTTCCTTGGACGTGCGCGCCATGATCAGGCCGACTTTGGCGTAAGGCGAATTTGTGATGTAGCGCTTGGTGCCGCTCAGCACCCAGCCATTGTCGGTCTGTGTCGCGGTGGTTTGCAGCCCCGCCGAGTCCGATCCCGAGCCGGGTTCGGTGAGACCGAAGCAGGCGATTTCGCCCGATGCGACGCGCGGCAGCCATTCGGCCTTTTGCGCCTCGGTCCCGCCATTTTTCAGCGCCGAGGCGAACATGCCGATGTTGATCGAAATGATCGAGCGGAACGCCGGCATTGCATAACTGATCGTGTGGATCGTCCGGATATATTGGCTGACGTTCATCCCCGCGCCGCCGAACTCCTCAGGGATCGTCAGGCCGAACAGGCCCATGTCGCGCATCTCGGCGAGGATCGCGCCGGGGATTTCATCGCTCTCGATGATCTCCTTCTCGGCGGGGAGAAGGCGCTCGCGGACATAGCGTTCGAGCTGCTCGATGAACTGGTCGAAAATGTCGGCGTCCATGCCGGGGTTGCTCATCGGGTCGCTCCTCAAATCGGGTCGTAGGGAAAGACGTGCGCCGACACCTCGTCGGCGCGCGCAAAGGCGGGGCGGAATGCCGGGATCAGCTCATCGGCGATCGCTTGCGCGGTCCAGCCTTCCAGCTTGGCCATCGAGCGGACGGGCCGCGGTTTCGAGAACAGCAATATCTCGTTCTTGCGGACGCTGAAGATCTGGTTCGTCACATCCTTCGACAGATCGGACGCGAGAAAGGCGACCAGCGGGGCGATTTTGTCGGCCGACATTTCCTGCAGCCGCTTCACCCGTTCCTGCTGCTCGGGCGTGTCGGCGGGGATCGACGAGGTCATGCGGCTCCATGCGAAGGGGGCGATGCAATTCGAGCGGACGCCGACGCGCGCCATGTCGAGCGCAATCGACTGCGACAGCGCGACGACGCCGAGCTTCGCGGCGGAGTAGTTCGCCTGGCCGATATTGCCGATGAGGCCGCTGGTCGAGGTGAAATGGATGAAGCTGCCCGACTGTTGTTCGCGGAAATAGGGCGTGGCGGCTTTGGACACGTTGAACACGCCGGTCAGGTTCACGTCGATGACGCTCTTCCAATCCTCGTAGCTCATCTTGTGCCAGATGGTGTCGCGCAGGATGCCGGCGTTGTTGACGACCGCGTCGATTCGGCCGAATCTCGCGACCGCATCCTCGATGATGCCCGCGGCTTCCTTCGGGTCGGCGACATTGCCGAAATTGGCGGCGGCCTGGCCGCCCGCGGCGACGATGTCGTTGGCGGTGGTTTCGGCGGGAGCGGCGTCGCCGCCGTCGCCCGCCTGCGCCACGCCGGGGTCGTTGACGAGAATCGCCGCGCCCTGCGCCGCGCAATGCAGCGCGAGTTCGCGCCCGATGCCGCGACCGGCGCCGGTGACCGCGACGACCCTGCCCGCCAATATCCCGGCCATCCCTCTCTCCCTCGCGGTCCTAAATCACTTTGCCACAGCTAAAGAGCGTAAGGCCGCGATTGGCAAGTTCCCTGCGCGCTCCGGTGCCCAAAATCTGCTCCCGCAGCGCATCGAAGCAGCCGGGCTTGAGCGGTTCGTCAATTTTACGCATTCACCGGCGGCGCTAATCGGCCTATCGGGCGCACGCCTCCCCACTCGAAAGCGCCAGCAGGGGGGTGCGACATCATGGCGCGTGACGGGAGACGATGATGGCCAGATTGTTCGAGCGGATCGCGATCGGCGGATTGTCGCTGTCCAACCGCATCGTCATCGCACCGATGTGCCAATATTCGGCCGAGGACGGCCAGATGACCGACTGGCATCTGATGCACCTTGGCCAGCTTGCGATTTCGGGCGCCGGAGTGCTGACGATCGAGGCTGCGGCGGTCGTCCCCGAAGGCCGGATCACCTATGCCGACGTCGGTCTGTACGACGATGCGAGCGAAGCGGCGATGGCGCGCGTGCTGGCGGCGGTGCGGCAATGGTCGGACATTCCGATCGCGATCCAGCTGGCGCACGCCGGGCGCAAGGCGAGCACCGCGAGGCCGTGGGACGGCGGGACGCCGATCGCGCCCGACGCTCCGCACGGCTGGCAGACGGTGGCGCCGTCGCCGATCCCCTTCCTCGATACCGGCTATCCCCCCGTCGCGCTCGATTCGGCCGGGCTCGAGCGGGTCCGCACCGGCTTTGCCGATGCGGCACGGCGCGCGGTGCGGTTGGGGCTCGATGCGGTCCAGTTGCACGCCGCGCATGGCTATCTGCTCCACCAGTTCCTGTCGCCGCTGTCGAACCGGCGCGACGACGATTATGGCGGTAGCCTCGCCAACCGGATGCGCTTTCCGCTGGAGGTGTTCGATGCGGTCCAGGACGTGTTCGGTGCCCGCGGCCCGGTGACGGTGCGCGTGTCGGGCACCGACTGGGTGCCCGGCGGCTGGTCGATCGACGAGACTGTCGTCTTTGCCCAGGAGCTCGAAGCGCGCGGCTGCGCGGCGATCAATGTGTCGAGCGGCGGCTTGCACCCGGCGCAGCAGATCGCGCTGACGCCGGGGTATCAGGTGCCGTTGGCACGGCGGGTCAAGGATGCGGTGGCGATGCCGGTGATCGCCGTCGGTCTGATTACCGATCCGCTGGAGGCCGAAGCCATCCTGGCCAATGGCGACGCCGATGCGATCGCGATCGCCCGCGCCGCGCTGTACGATCCGCGCTGGCCGTGGCACGCCGCCGCGGCGCTCGGCGCGACCATCGCGGTGCCGCCGCAATATGAACGCAGCGAACCCAGCGAGCACCGCGGGCTGTATGCGCGGCGCCCGTCCTGAGCGCGGTCAGACCCCCATCATCCCGGCGGTTGTCGCGCCGTCGATGACATAATCGCTGCCCGAAATGAAAGCGGCCTCGTCGGACGCGAGGAACGCGACCAGCGCGCCGATTTCGTCGAGCTGCGCCATGCGCTTCATCGGCGCCATGCCCTCGAACGCGGCGCGCGCCGCGGCGGGGTCGGGCGAGCGGTCGATGACGCCGCGGATCATGTCGGTTTCGACCACCCCCGGCAGGATCGCGTTGACGCGGACCCGGTACCCCTTGCCCGCGCAATGGATCGCCGCCGATTTGACCAGCGCGACGACCGCCGCCTTGGTTACCGAATAGGCGGCATAATTGCCCATCGCACGGTGCGCGTTCATCGACGAATTGACGATGATCGAACCCGTTGGGCCATGCGGATTCTTCGCCATCGCGCGGATCGCGTGCTGTACGGTCAGCATCACCCCGGTCAGGTTCACCCCGACGATATGGTTCCAGGCGTCGATAGCGATATCTTCGACGCTGGCATCGCCCGCCTCGGTCCCGGCATTGGCGAAGGCGATGTCGAGGCGGCCGAATTCGGCGTCGACCTCGGCCATCAGCGCGTCCCACGCAGATGCGTCCTCGACGCGATGGGCGCGAAAGATTGCGCCGGTTTGGCTTTCGACCGCCGCCGCCGCTTCGGCATTGGACCCGGTAAAGACGACCCGCGCCCCCTCGCGGGTCAGCCGGGCGACCGTCGCGGCGCCGATCCCGCTCGTCCCGCCGGTGACCAAAGCGACCTTGCCGCTCAGCCTCTGCTGCATCCTGCCTCTCCTCTCCCCGCCCTCTTGCCAGTTTCGCTCCGTTCGGGAACCTATCAATACAGCAAGGTGACGGCCACGCCGTACCCCCGCATCATGGCGACATAACCGAAGGAGAGGACCGGCGATGAGCGAGAGCGAGCACCCACCCCGGATCGATTGCGTGCTGATTTGCGGCGGCGTCTGGCACGACATGGATTTTGCGCGGCTCGAGCTGCTCAAACTGCTCGCCGAGGATCCGCGGATCCGCACCCGGGTGTTCGAAAATTACGACAATATCGCGGCGATCGAGGCGGCGGATATCCTGATCACCTATACGTGCGACGTCACCCCGTCGCTCCCGGCGCAGGAGGCATTGCGGCGTTGGTTGACGAAGGGCGGGCGCTGGTATGCGCTGCACGGCACCAACTCGATCCTGCGCCTGCTCGACAGCGGCGTATGGGACGCGCCGCGCTGGGCGCCCTTGATGATGGACCTCTTGGGCTCGCAGTTCATCAGCCATCCGGCGATCGAGCCCTATACCGTGCGCGTCGTCGATCCCGATCATCCGTTGACCCAAGGGATCGAGCCGTTCGAGACGACCGACGAGCTCTATCACCTCGAAACGCACGGCGACCTGCATGTGCTGATGGACACCGAATGTTGCGGCCCCGGCACCGGCTTTGTCGAGGCTGAGGATGCGCCCGGCACCTACCCGGTCTTCTATATCAAGCCGCATGGCGCAGGCGCGGTGCTGTACCTGACGCTCGGCCATTGCCGCGGCCATTATGATTTGCAGCCGATGATGGACTGGTGGCCGACGGTCGACCGCTGCGCGTGGGATTTGCCTGTGTTTTACGACCTGTTGCGGCGTGGGATCGGGTGGCTGAAGGAACGCGAGAGCGTTTGAGCGAGGCGGTGGGTTCGGGCGGAAGCGGACGTTTTGATGGATTTCTCTCTCCCCCTGAGGGAGAGATACGAAGGCTTGGCAGCTTGCTGCCTAGCCGTAGTTGAGAGGGGGATTTGCGCACGCTTACGTTGCACCCCCTCACCAAGCTTCGCTAGCTCCTGACGGAGCAAGCTACGCTATCCTCTCCCTCTAGGGGAGAGGAGTTTATGTCCGCTTTCCACCCCAGACCCGCCATCGCCCGGTGCTTTACGCCACCGCGCGCAAGGTCCGCCGATCCTCGCGGATCAGCCCGGCGGCGCGCAGCGCCAGCGCCATCGCGGGGGCGTTGGTGTTGCCGGTGACCGGCGACGGCATCACCGAACAATCGACGACGCGCAGGCCCGCCACGCCCTTGACGCGCAGCCGCGCGTCGGTGACGGCGCGATTGTCGCTGCCCATGCGGCAGGTGCCGACGCCGTGGAGGCCGCAGGTGGCCAGGCGGCGGAAGGCGGCGAGGATTTCGGCGTCGCTCTGCACCGCGGCGCCCGGGAGCAGCTCGCGTTCGACGAGCCCGACGAGCGCGGGCTGCGCCATATAGCGCCGCATCGCATGCACTGCGGCGATCGCGGTGTGCTCGTCATCGCGGGTCGACAGCCAGTTCGGCGTGATCGTCGGCGGCGCGTCGCTGCCCGGCCCGGCAATCAGGATGCTGCCTTCGCTCGACAGGCGGAGAAGCTGGCCATAGATGGTCATCCCCGGCTTGCGGTCGATGGTGCTGAGCGGCACCGGATGCTTGTCGTCGCCGAGCGCAAAAGTGTAGCCGCCCAGATAAAGCTGCAAATCGGGGCGCGCGTCGCGGCTGGTCAGGTTCAGGAAGGCGCCGACCTCGAACGGTCCCGTCGCCATGATGCCGCCGCGGGTCAGCACATATTGCGCCATCGCGCGCGCCAGCCCGAGCCCGTAAAAGCTGCGGTTGCTGCCGACGTCGCGCGACAGGCGGTGCGGCATCGAGAAGCCCAGATGTTCGCGGAGCCGCCCGCCAACGTCGGGCGCATCGATCAGCGGCTCGACCCCGGCGGCGCGGAGTACCGCGGCGGGACCGATTCCCGACCGCTGGAGCAGCAGCGGGCTCTCCAGCGTGCCCCCCGACACGATCACCTCGCCGGCGCAATCGAACCGCTGCGGCCGGCCCGCGACCTGGGCCTCGACGCCTGTCACGCGCCCGCCCGCGACGATCAGCCGTTCGGCCATCGCGTGGGTGACGATTTTCAGGTTCGGCCGTTTCTTCGCCCGCGCCAGAAAGGTCGTCGCCGCGCTTTCGCGCCGTCCGCGACGGACATTGTGCGCATAGAAACCGACGCGGTCCGACGTCGCGGCGTTGAGGTCGTCGACGGGGCGCAGCCCCATCTCGGTCCCCGCCTGCACCATCGTCTCCGCCAGCGGATAGCTGTGAATCTTCGGCGCCACCCCGACCGGCCCGCCCGCGCCGCGCATCGCGCTCGCCCCCAGGCCATGATCTTCGAGTTTGCGAAACGCGTCGGTCATCGCCGCGCCGTTCCAGCCGGTGCAGCCGAGCTTTTCCCATTCGTCGTAATCGGCGGGCTCACCGCGGCTCCAGATCATGCCGTTGACCGCCGACGATCCGCCCAGCCCCTTGCCGCGGATCCACACCTCGCCGGGCGCGCTGCCGTCGCCACGCGGCTGCGACACGCCATAGGCCCAGATATGGTCGGGATTGGTGACCAGCTTGGCGACCCCCTTTGGAATCGCGACCCAGCGGCTGTCGTTGCTACCGCCCGCTTCGAGCAGCAGCACGCGAATGGCGGGATCGGCGCTCAATTGCTCGGCGAGGACGCAGCCCGCCGACCCGGCGCCGATGATGATATAGTCCCAGTCCGTCGTCATGCGGCCTCTCCTGTCCCGGGCCAACCTTGGAACCGTCGGCGCAGCCGGCGCACCTAGCGCAATAAATAGTCCCCTCGTCCGCTGTCCGGCATGATAGTGCCGGGACAAAATAAGGGAGGATGCGATGGCGGGAGCAAGCGGGCGGATTGCCGGGAAGACGGCCTTCGTCACCGGCGGCGCGTCGGGACTGGGGCTCGACATCGTCCGCCGCTTCGTCGCCGAGGGCGCCAGCGTCATGATCGCCGACATCGACGTCGCCGAGGGCGAGGCGCTCGCCGCCGAGCTTGGTCAGCGCTTCGTCAAACTCGACGTGTCGCAGGAAGCCGAATGGCTCGCCGCGCTCGAAACCTGCGAGCGCATCGACATCCTCGTCAACAATGCCGGGATCACCACCCACGGGTCGATCGAGGATCTGACACTCGAAGCGTTTCGCCACGAATTTTCGGTCGATGTCGACGGGGTGTTCCTCGGCTGCAAGCACATCATTCCGAAGATGCGGGATCATGGCGGATCGGTGATCAACATGTCGTCGATGTGCGGCGTGCGCGCGCAGGCCGATCTCGCCGCTTATAATGCCGCCAAGGCCGCGGTGACGCATCTCACCAAGTCGGTCGCGCTACATTATGCACGCAAGGGCTATGGCATCCGCTGCAATTCGGTGCATCCGGGCGCGATCCACACCCCGATCCTGGAAAAGGTGATGGCGCAGGTCGAGGACGGCCAGGCGCTCTACGACAGCTGGGTCGCAACGCATCCGGTGGGCCGGCTGGGCAAACCTGAAGAGATTTCGGCGATCGTCCTCTATCTCGCCTCCGACGAATCGGCCTTTGCCACCGGGGCCGAATTCCGCATCGACGGCGGCAGTTCGCTGTGACGGCGGAGCGGCTGGGCGGCCGCGCCGCGCTGGTCACCGGGGCCGGATCGGGGATCGGGCGAGCGACGGCGCAGCGGCTGGCCGCCGATGGCGCGCGGGTGCTGACCGTCGACCGCGCGGGCGATGTCGATATTCGTGCCGACGTGACCGAACCCGGTATCAATGCGCGGCTGGTCGCCGAAGCCGAGGCCCGTTTTGGCGGGCTCGACATCATCGTCGCCTGCGCCGGGATCACCGGGATGCAGCCGCTCGACGGGCATAGCGACGAATTTTTCGAGACGATGATGGCGGTGAACGTCACCGCGGTGTTCCGGCTGATGCGCGACGCGATGCCGCTGCTCAAGCGGTCGCCATACGGACGGATCATCCTGATCGGATCGGTGATGTCGAGTTTCGGCGAAGCCGGAATGACCGCGTACAGCGCGTCGAAACATGCGGTGTTGGGAATGACCAAATCGGTCGCCGCCGAAGTGGGCGCGTTCGGGATCACCGCCAACTGTATCCAGCCCGGCGCGATCGACACGCCGATGACCGCCCCCGCCTTTACCGCGATGCCCGCGTTCAAGCAGCACTGGATCGACAAGGCCGCGCTCGGCCGGCTCGGCCAGCCCGAAGACATCGCCGACGTCGCCGCCTTTCTGGCGTCGGACGAGGCGCGATTCATGTCGGGTCACGGGCTTTTCGTCGATGGCGGCGCGACGCAACGCCAGTAGATTCAAGCATATGGGCGCCGCTACGGCGTGCCTGATATTTTTGATGATTGTTCATTCGGGGCATAAAGCGGACCTTGCTCTCTAATGTGACCGGCGAGCCTATGCGCCGGCGCGAGAGGGAGGAAATCCGATGTCCACGCATGCCCGAACGCTGCCCGCCATCCTGACCACCGTATCGCTCGCGGCGCTGGTGATCGCCAGCCCCGCCGCCGCGCAGGACGCGCCGCCCGCCGCCGAAGAGAGCGGCATCCGCGAAATCGTCGTCACCGCCCAAAAGCGCGAGGAAAGCGCGCAGTCGGTGCCGGTCGCGATCACCGCGCTCGACGCCGAGGCGCTGGATACCGGCATGGTGCAGGACATTCGCGATGTCGCGGGCCGCGTTCCCAGCCTGGTGATCGACAGCGTGTCGGCCGGCCCGAGCGCCGCCGCGATTTCGATCCGCGGCATTTCGTTCGAGGACATCGAGAAAAGTTTCGACCCGACCGTCGGCGTCGTCGTCGATGGCGTGTTCATCGGCACCAACACCGGGCAGTTGCTCGACAGCTTCGATCTCGAAAGCCTGCAAGTTCTGCGCGGTCCGCAAGGCACGCTGTTCGGCCGCAACACGATCGGCGGCGTGATCGAGGTCAAGCGCAGCACCCCGACCGACGAGTTCAGCGCCAAGGGCCGCTTTTCCTATGCCCGGTTCGATACCAAGAGCGCGCGCCTGGTCGTGAACAGCGGTAAACTCGGCGATTTCATCGCGCTCAAGGCGTTCGGCTATTATGACAAGACCGACGGCTTCATCCGCAATCTCAGCACCGGCGGCCGCGACGGCAAATATGAAACGCTGACCGGCGGGGTGACCGCGCTGATCGAACCCAGCGACGCCTTTTCGGCCGAAATTACCTATGAACACACGCGCGAGCGCGGCGAAACGGTGTCGATCCCGACCTCGTCGAGCCTCGACCTGATCTGTCTGGCCGCGGGCGTGCCCGGCTTTTCGCCGGTCGCCGAATGCAACCGCTTCGCGCTGCCCGATCGCGGCATGAACGCAACCTATCAACGGGCGCCGCACGATGTCACCAACGACACCGACGCGGTGACCGGCAACATCACCTGGTCGCTGGGCGACAATCTGACGCTCTATTCGGTCACCGGCTATCGCACCAACGACGAAAATGTCGCGCAGGATTTCGACGGCAGCTCGGCCGATTTCTTTTCCACCCGGCGCATCCAGCAATTCGAACAGTTCAGCCAGGAGCTGCGCGTCCTCGCCGAAATCAGCGATGCGGTGAACCTGCTGGTCGGTGGCTATTATTACACGAGCAATTACCAGCTGGATCAATTCACCCGGTTGGGTCCGGTGCCCTCGCAAAGCCCCGCCGGGGCGACGCTGCGCGCCTATACCGATAACAAATCGACCTCCTACGCCGGGTTCGCCGACGCGCAGTTCACGATAAGCGACCGGTTCAAACTGTCGGTCGGCGGCCGCTACACCCGCGACAAAAAGGAGACCTTCAACAACTACGGCCAGGTCGTCGGACTGGTCGAGTTGAGCCAGCCGAATTTCGACGGCCGGTCGTGCGTCCGCGTTACCGGCGTCTTTGGGCCGGGACCGCTGGCGGGGCTGCCGACTTACGGCCCGGCGACCAATTGTACCGGCGAAGCGTCGTTCGGCAAATTCACCTGGCGCGCCAACGCGACCTACGAAGTCGGCGACAACAAAATCCTCTATGCGTCCTATTCGACCGGGTTCCGATCGGGCGGGTTCAACGGACGCGCGGCGTCGCCCACCTCGCTGGGCCCCTATTTTCCCGAAACGGTCGATTCCTACGAGATCGGGCTGAAGGCCGACTGGCTGGACCGCACGCTGCGCACCAACATCGCGCTGTTCCGTACCGAATATAACAACAAGCAGGAGGAAATCGTCCAGCCGTCGCCGCCAGGATCGGCGCAGCCCCAGGAAACCGTCGTCGCCAACGCGGCGTCCGCGACGATCAACGGTGCCGAACTGGAACTGATCATCCAACCCGTCGATTCGTTCAACTTCACCGGGTCGTTCAGCTATCTCGATGCCGAATATGGCACGTTCCTGAAGGACCTGAACGGCGATAACATCGGCGACGATGTATCGACATTGACGCTGCGCCGCGCGCCGAAGTTCCAGATGTCGGCCGGCGTCAATTATTCGAAGGAAATCGGGTCGGGCCGCTTCGACGCCAATGTGCTGCTGCGTTTCCAGAGCAAGACGGCGACCTGCATCACCGCCAATCGGCCGATTATTTTCGGGTCGGTGACCAACGATGTTCGCTGCGTCACCAAGGACCGCGAAAATCTGTCGGGGCAGGTGTCGTACACCTTCCTGACCGGCAGCGGCGAAGTCAGCGTTGCGGTGTTCGGCCGCAACCTGACCAACGTCCGCGACCTCGGCAGCACCCTGCCGGTGGCCGGCCTGTTCACCTTCTCGGGCGCGCTCGAACCGCGCACCTATGGGGTCGAACTCGGCTTCAAATTCTGACCATCCCGGGGGTGATCGACCTATGGCTCAAGCATTTTTCGATCACCCCTATCTGTCGGGGCATCATCAACCGGTGCGGTTCGAGGCGACCGCCCCCGACCTGATCGTCGAGGGCGAGATTCCGGACGATCTGGTCGGTGTCTTTTATCGCAACGGCCCCGAGCCGCTCTATCCGACCCGCGAAGGCGATTATCACTGGTTCGACGGCGACGGCATGGTCTATGCCTTTCATATCGAAGGCGGCCGCGCGTCGATGCTGAACCGCTGGGTGCGCACCGAGAAGTTCGAGCTGGAAAAGGCCGCCGGACAGCGATTGTTCGGGATGTTCGGCAACCCGATGACCGCCGACCCGTCGGTGGCGGGCAAGCGCTACAACACCGCCAATACCAACATCATCGTCCATGGTGGCAAGCTGCTCGCGCTGATGGAGGGGGCGCCCGCGGTCGCGCTCGACCCGCGCACGCTCGAAACGCTGGGCGAGGAACATTATGGCGGGACGATCACCACGACCTTTTCGGCGCATCCCAAGATCGACCATGCGACGGGCGAGCTGATCAATCTGGGCGCGATGATCAATGGCCCGATGGGGGCGCCGCAGATCCGCTACGACGTGATCGACGCCAATGGCCGGGTGACCAAGGCCGAACTGATCGACATGCCGCACAACGCGCTGATGCACACATTTTTCCTGACCGAAAACTGGGTGGTGTTTCCGGTCATTCCGATCGACGCCGATCTCGGCCGCTTCATGAAGGGCGGGCCGATGACCGCGTGGGTCAACGGCCGCCCGACCAAATTCGCGATCATGCCGCGCGACGGGTCGGCGGGCGACATTCGCTGGTTCGATTATGAGCCGCGGCACATGTTCCATGAACTCAACGTCTGGGAAGCGGACGGCAAGATCGTCGCCGACGTCGCCGCCGCCAACGGCACTGCGCTGTTCCCCGACGAAACCGGCGCGCGCCGCACGCATGGCGACACCCAGCAGAGCCTGCGCCGTTGGACGATCGACCCGTCGGGCGAAGGCAGCTGGATCAAGGAAGAAACGCTCAACAATCGCGACATCCAGTTTCCGCGCCCTGACGACCGTTTCATGACCCGCGCCTCGCGCCACAGCTTTGCCAACATCAATCTGAACAGCCGCGACGGCCGCGCCGAGGGGATGGACGCGGTGCTGCGTTTCGACACCGTCAGCGGCCAGGAAGACTATTATCACTTCGGTAACGGCACATCGTGCGGCGAGCTGATCTTTGCGCCCCGGATCGGCGCGCAGGGCGAAGCCGACGGCTATGCGATGACGCTGGTCCACCGCGCGGGCGCCGCGACGAGCGAACTGGCGATCTTTGCCGCGCTCGACATCGCGGCGGGACCGGTCGCGACAGTGCACGTCCCGTTCCGTGTGCCGTCAGGATTTCATTGCAATTTCTACGCGGCGGACTCCATGCTTTACCGGCAGGCGCTCGGCACAGCATAAGGGAGAGGTCGGTGAAGGTCGCAGCATTTGAACGCGTCGCCGATGTCGCCCGGCAGAACGGGCGCGAGCGTCCCGACAAGATCCTGTTCCATTTCGAAGGCCGCGCGACGCGCTACGCCGATTTCGATGCGAACAGCAGCCGCGCCGCCAACGGTCTGATCGCGCTGGGACTAAAACCGGACGATCGTGTCGCCTATCTCGGCAAGAACAGCGATCTCTATTTCGAACTGCTGGTCGCGGTGGCCAAGGCGGGCGGCGTGATGACGCCGGTCAACTGGCGGCTTGCGGTGCCCGAGATCGCGTGGATCATCGACAATTGCGGCGCACGCATCCTGTTCGTCGGGCCGGAATTTACCGAACTGGTCGCGGCGAACCGCGACTCGTTCCCCGGAGTCGAGCATGTCGTCGCGACTGAAAGCGCGGCGAGCGGTTTTCCCGATTATCGCGGCTGGCGCGACAGCTTCCCGGCGACCGACCCCGACATCCCGCGCGGCGAGACCGACGCGGTGATCCAGATGTATACGTCGGGCACCACCGGCAAGCCCAAGGGCGCGGTGCTGACCAACGGCTCGGTGCTGCGCTCGCAGCTCGACCGCGACCCCGCGCTACAGGCCGACTGGGAGCGGTGGGACGAGGATGACGTCGGGCTGGTCGCGATGCCCTGCTTCCACATTGGCGGCACCGGATACGGCATCACCGTGATGACCAACGGCGCGACCGGTGTGATCACCCGCGAGTTCGATCCGGGCGGGGTGCTCGACCTGATCGAGGCCCATGGCATCTCGAAAATCTTCATGGTTCCGGCGGCGATGCAGATCATCGTGAACCAGCCGCGGGCGCGCGAGGTCGATTTCTCGCGGCTGCGCCACATCGCCTATGGCGCGTCGCCGATCCCGCTCGACCTGCTGCGCCAGTGCATCGACGTGTTCCAGTGCGGTTTTGTCCAGATGTACGGGATGACCGAGACATCGGGCACGATCGCGGCGCTGCCGCCCGAGGATCATGACCCGGCAGGCAACGAGCGGATGCGGTCGGTCGGCAAGCCTTTGCGCGGGGTCGAGATGCGGGTGATCGATGCGGGCGGCAATGCCCTGCCGCCGCGCGCCATCGGCGAAATCGCGATCCGCACCCAGGCGAACATGCGCGAATATTGGGGGCGGCCCGAGGCAACGGCGGAGACGATCGACGCCGACGGCTGGCTGCGCACCGGCGACGCGGGCTATACCGACGAGAACGGCTATTTCTACCTCCACGACCGGGTCAAGGACATGATCATCTCGGGCGGCGAAAATGTCTATCCGGCCGAGGTCGAGAATGCGATCTATGGTCATCCTGCCGTCGCGGACGTGGCGGTGGTCGGCGTGCCGGACGATAAATGGGGCGAAGCGGTGAAGGCATGCGTCGTGCTGCGCGACGGCGCGAGCGCCGACGCGGGCGAGATCATCGGGTGGGCGCGGGAGCGCATCGCGGGGTATAAATGCCCGAAATCGGTCGATTTCATCCCGGCGCTGCCGCGCAATCCGTCGGGCAAGATCCTGCGCCGCGAACTGCGGGCGCCCTATTGGGAAGGGCGCGAGCGGCAGATTGGATGATCGATCCTCCCCATCGCGAAGCGTTGGGGAGGGGGACCGCGCCCGAAGGGCGTGGTGGAGGGGTTAAACGCTAGCGCCATTACCCCTCCGTCAGCGCGTCGCGCTGCCACCTCCCCATCCCTTCGCGTGGGGAGGATCTTCAGGCCTGCAATTTCGCCATCGCGGCGCCAACCGCCGCCGCAATATCGCCCTCCTGCGGATTGCCGCGCAGCGCGAGCCCGCCATTGGGCTGCAAATTCTCGCCGGTCACAAAGGCTTCGTCGCTCGCCAGCCAGAGGCACGCGTTGGCGACATCGTCGGCGGTGTTCAGCCGCCCGAGCGGATAGCGCGGCAGGAAGGCATCGACGAGCCCGGGGGTCGCGAAGGCACCCGCGGTCATCGGCGATTCGGTGAAGGCGGGCGAGACGATATTGGCGCGAATGCCCGCGGCGCCGAAATCATTGGCGACGCAGCGGATCAACGCCTCCGACCCTGCCTTGGTGCCGATATAGGCGGCATGATTGCCGATCGGCGCGCGCGTCGTGGCCGAAGAAATTTGGATGATCGACCCGCCGGTCGGATCGTTCGCCAGCATCGCGCCGACGAACGCCTGCAGGAAATGGTGCACCCCGGTGAATTGCAACGCGACGATGCCCGCCAGTTCCTCTTCGGTCACCTCGAGGAGCGGCTTGAGCAGCCCCCAGCCGCTCGCGTTCAGCGCGATGTCGACGCCGCCCATCTTCGCCTTGGCCGTATCGGCGAGCGCGAACACCGATGCCTTGTCGGTGATGTCGCAGAGCGCGGCATGACCGCCGATTTCGGTCGCGAGCGCATCGAGCGGTTCCTGCTTGCGCCCCGCGACCAGCACCGTCGCGCCCTCGCGCGCGAACCGCCGCGCGGTCGCCTGCGCCATATTGCCCGCCGATGCCGCGCCGATGATGACGGCGCGCTTGCCTGCCAGCCTGCCCATGTCGCTCTCCTTACAGCTTCAACAATTGTTTGCCGCGGTTCTGGCCGCTGAACAGACGCTTCAATGTCGCGGGGGCATTTTCAAACCCCTGCTGCACATCCTCGCGATAGGTGAGCCGTCCATCCTGCACGAAACCCTCCAGCCGTTTGCGGATCGCGGGGAACTCGCTCGCCCAGTCGATCACGATGAACCCCGCCATCGTGCCGCGGCGAAAGACCAGATTGAAATAATTTTGCGGTCCCGCGGGCAGCGATCCGGTCTCGTAGCGGCTGATCCCGCCGCAGATCACGACGCGCGCGCCGGTCGCGATTTCGCCGAGCATGTCGTTGAGGATCGCGCCGCCGACATTGTCGAAGATGACATCGACCCCGCCTGGACAATGCTCGCGGATTTGCCGCCGCACGTCGCCCGCCTTGTAATCGATCGCGGCGTCATAACCCGCTTCGTCGACCAGCCAGCGGCACTTGTCCTCACCCCCTGCGATGCCGACCGCGCGGCACCCGGCGATCTTGGCAAGCTGGCCGACCACCGACCCGGTGGCCCCCGCCGCGCCCGACACCAGCACCGTATCGCCGGCGACCGGCCGGCCCACCTTGAACAGCCCGCACCAGGCGGTCACCCCGGTGGTGCCGAGCACCGACAGCATCGCGGTCGGCGGCAGCGCGGTGTCGATCTTCACCAGCCCGTCGCCGGTCGACACATGAAATTCGGTCCAGCCAGTCGATCCCATCACGAGGTCGCCGACCGCGAAGCCGGGATGGTTGCTCTCGATCACTTCGCTGATCCCGCTGCCGCGCATCACGTCGCCGATCGCCATCGGCGCGACATAGTCGGCGATATTTTCCATCCAGCCCTTCTGCGCCGGATCGAACCCCAGATAGAGCGTTTTCAGCAGCAGTTCGCCCTCGCCCGGCGCGTCGATCTCGGTTTCGACGAGCTGGAAATCGCCGTCCTCGATCCCGCGCCCGCGCGGATGTCCGTTCAGCAGCCATTGGCGCGATGTCGGCATCGATACTCTCCCTGTTTCTCGACGGGAAAGTGCGCCTGCGCTGGACGGGCATCCACCGCCAAAAGTGCCAGTCGCCTGCCAGCGACAGCGGCGTAGGGTGCAATCAGGGAGAGATATGATGCCTGAGGTTCGCCGCAGTTTCTGCCGCTTCTGCCACGCCAATTGCGCGATGCTGGTCACGATCGACGGCGGCCGCGTGACCAAGGTGCAGGGCGATCCCGACGACCCCGTGTTCGGCGGCTATACCTGTATCAAGGGTCGCCAGCTCCCCGAAGCGCACCACGGCCCGCAGCGGTTGACGGTGTCGCAAAAGCGCGTCGACGGGGTGTATCAAGATATAGCGATGGAGACCGCGCTCGACGAGATCAGCGCGAAACTGTCGGCGATCATTGCCGAGCACGGCCCGCATGCGGTCGCCATCTATGCCGGCACCTATTCATTCCAGAACAGCGCCGGAGTCGGCAGCGCGATGGCGTTCGCGCAGGGGCTGGGGACGCGCAATATCTATACCTCGGTCACGCTCGACCAGCCCGCCAAAGTCTATACGACGATGCGTTACGGCAACTGGATGGGCGGGATGCACACCTTTGCCGAGGCCGATGTCGCCTTTTTTATCGGCAACAACCCGATCGTGTCGCATTATGGCCCGCCGGGCGGCCTGCCGCCCTTCTCGCCCTCGCGCCGACTGCGCGACGCGCTCGACAAGGGGCTGAAGCTGATCGTTGCCGACCCGCGCGAGAGTGACGTGGCGGCGCTGGCGCACATTCACCTGCCGGTGCGCCCCGGCGAAGACCCGGCAATGCTGGCCGGGATCATCCACGTCATTCTGGCCGAAGGCCTGTATGACAAGGGTTTCGTCCAGCAATATGTCGATGGCCTCGACGACCTCACCCGCGCCGTCGCCGATTTCACCCCCGCGGTCGCCGCCGCGCGCGCCGGGGTCGAGGAAAGCCAGCTCGTCGCCGCGGCGCGGATGTTCGCGGGCGGCACCAAGGGCGTCGTCTCGACCGGCACCGGTCCCGAAATGGCGGGCAACGGTACGCTGACCCAATATCTCGTCTCGTCGCTCAACATCATCTGCGGGCGGTTTTGCCGCGAGGGCGAGAAAAGCTCGATCCCGCGGATCTTCACCGCCGTCACCCCGCGCCGCGCGCAGGTCGCGCCGCCGATGGCGCTTTTTGGCGAAGGCTTTCCGGCGTCGCGGATCCGCGGCCTGACCCATCTCGGCATGGAGATGCCGTGCAACGTCCTCGCCGACGAAATCCTGACGCCGGGCGAGGGACAGGTCCGCGCGCTGCTTTCGATCGGCGGCAACCCGCTGGTCGCCTTCCCCGATCAGGACAAGATGACCCGCGCGCTGGACGGTCTCGACCTGCTGGTCAGCGTCGACGTCAATGCCGAGTCGGCGACCGCCAAACGCTCCGATTACATCCTGGCGCCGACTATGTGCCTCGAGCGTGAGGACATCAGCAACCTTAGCGAATGGTGGTATGAAATCCCCTATGCCCGCTATACCGAAGCGATGATCGACGCCCCTGGCGACCTGATCGAAGAATGGGAAATGCTCTGGGGCCTGGCGCACCGCATCGGCAGCCCGATCCCGCTAGCGGGCGGCCCCTGTCCGATGGACGAAAAGCCGAGCAAGCAGACCTTTCTCGATTTGATGAGCGCCGGCTGCGTCGTCGCGCCAAGCCAGGTCCGCGCCGACACCGTCGATGGCCAGGCGGTGATCTATCCCGATCTCCACCCGATCGTCGAGCCCGGCGACCCCGATGCCCCCGGCCGGTTCGACCTCACCGCGGGGGCGATGCCCGACCAGTTGATCGCCTATGCCGCCGCCGACCAGCCGACCCCCGATTTTCCGTACCGCATGGTGTCGCGGCGCAGCCGTCACCGCTTCAATTCCACCGGCCAGAACCTGAGCGCGCTGACCGCAAAGCGCACGACCAATCCCGCGTTCCTACATCCCGACGACATGGCCCGCATCCCGTGCCGCGACGGCGACATCGTTCGCATTCGCTCGGCGGTCGGCGAGGTGGTGGCCGAGGCCCGCGCCGCGACCGGAATACGTCCCGGCGTCGTGTCGATGGCGCATGCCTTTGGCGGCCCCGACGTCGGCCCCGATCAGGTCCGCGAACGCGGCAGTTCGACCAACCGCCTGGTCAGCGAGAGCGCCCACTACGACCCGGTCACCGGCCAGTCGCTGCAAAGCGCGATCCCGGTTTCCATCGTCCCTGCCTGAGGAGTTTACATGCCCGACAACCGCCGCTTCCTGCTCGTCCGCCGTCCCAAGGGCGAACCGGTGCCGGAAGATTTTTCGCTGGTGACCGAGCCGACGCCCGAATTGGCCGACGGGCAATTCCTGATCCGCAACCATTATGCCTCGCTCGACCCCGCGATCCGCGGCTGGATGGACGATGCGCCGAGCTATATGCCGCCGATCCCGCTCGGCGCGCCGGTGCGCGCCTCGACCGTCGGCGTGGTTGAGGCGAGCAAGGCGGAGGGTTTTGCGCCGGGCCAATGGGTGATGGGGCTGAACGGCATCGAGGATTATTCGGTCGGCACCGTCGGCGGCTTCACCCAGCCGATCGATGCGACCATCGTGCCGTCTGTCACCAACTATCTTTCGGTCCTCGGCGCGGTCGGGATGACAGCCTATTTCGGCTATCTCGACGTGTGCGAGCCGAAGGGCGGCGATGTCGTGCTGGTGACCGGCGCGGCCGGCGCGGTCGGTTCGCTCGTCGGCCAGATCGCGAAGATCAAGGGCGCCAGCAAGGTCATCGGTATCGCGGGCGGCCCCGAGAAATGCGCGCGGCTGATCGAGCGTTACGGCTTCGACGCCGCGATCGACTATCGCGGCAAGGACGTGCAGGCGCTGACCGACGCGATCCGCGCCGAAGCGCCCGACGGGGTCGACATCATCTTTGAAAATGTCGGCGGCGACATCCTCGACGCGGGGCTCAACAATCTGCGCCACGGCGCGCGGATCGGCCTCTGCGGGCTGATCAGCGAGTATAACAGCGTGGAGAAGGTCGGCGCGCGCAACATCTGGCAGCTCATCGTCCACCGCGCCTTGATCCGCGGGCTGCTCGTCGCCGACTACATCCCGCGGTTCGCCGAGGGCGGCGCCGAAATGGCGGCGTGGCTGCAAGCGGGCAAGCTGATCGCCGACGAGCATATCGACGAGGGGATCGAGAACAGCTTCGACGCTTTCATGCGGCTCTTCGCCGGGAGCAACCAGGGCAAGATGATCCTCAAGGTCGCATGACCGGATCGCGCCGCCTGCTCGTCCTGTCGGGCGGCCATCCGTATGAGGCCGCGCCTTTCGGCGAGCTGCTCGCGAGCTTCGAGGGCTGGGCGGTCAGGCACCTGATCCACCCCGAAGCCGAGATCGCGGTCGCCGAGGGCGCGGCGACCGACGCCGACGCGATCCTCTTCTACGACATGCCCGGCTATCGCTTCGAAGACGGCCGGGCGAAAACGCGGCCGCCGTCCTTTACCTATCGCCGCGCGATCACCGACTATTTCGCGCGCGGGGGTGGCGCGGTCGCGATGCACCACGCGATCGCGGGCTGGGCCGACTGGCCCGAATGGGCGGACATGCTCGGCGGCCGCTTTCTCTACAGTCCCGGCACCGCTGGCGGCGCCCGCCACCTCGACTCGGGCTATCGCCACGATGTCGCCTATGACGCCGTCGTGCTCGATCCTGCCCACCCGGTCACCGCAGGACTGCCGCCACGGTTCGCGCTGTGCGACGAGCTGTATCTGGCGCCGATATGGGGCGACGTCACGCCGCTGCTCCGCGCCGACCATGACTTTGTCGCCGCCAATTTCTATTCGGCGGCGCAGGCGGTGGCGGGGCGGATGTTCAGCAACGCCGACTGGCTGCATCCGCCCGGCAGCGATCTGATCGGGTGGGAAAAACCCGTTGGCGCAGGCCGTCTGGTCTATCTTCAGCCCGGCGACGGCCCCGCCGCCTACGCCGATCCGCACCTCCGCCGCCTGCTCCAGAATGCGCTCGACCATGTCGCGGCGGCCCCCGTCGCCTAGGGTCAGGACCCATTAATTTTGCGATCGAGGCGTCGAAATGGCGAAGCTATCGGGCCTCGGCGGGTGCAGCGGGTAGCATCGCTACCCGCAAGGCCGCGGAGGTTCGAGATCGAAGCCATTTCGGCGTCCCTGCGGGATTTGACCGATTTTGCCCATGGCAGCGTCGAAAAGTCTTGAAATATAATCATATTCCTGCGCCTTTTCTCCTCGCCCTGAGCAAAATCGCTTCAAACCTCGGTCGCAGAATTAATGGGTCCTGACCCTAACGAAATTGTGCATCGCCTGCCACAACGGCGGGCATATAGTCAGCGGGATAAAGATAGGGCCAAGGGAAGAGGCGCCGCGTGAACGACATCGCTGCAAGCAGTTTTTTCGAACCGCAGGTGATTGCGGACCCGTTCGACTATTATCGCACCTGGCTGCCGAAAAGCCCGGTGGTCCAACTGTCGGACACCATGTTCCTCGTCCTGTCCTATGAGCATTGCGCGCAGGCGACCGGCGACGTCGAAACCTTTTCCAACAATTTCCAGGGCACCTTGTCGGGCGCGATGGCCGAAGACGGCGATGTCGCGGCGATCCTGGCGCAGGGCTGGCCGCAGGTCGATACGCTGCTGACCGCCGACCCGCCGGTGCACACCCGCTTTCGCAAGCTCGTCAATCTCGCCTTCTCGATGAAGCGCGTCGCCGCGATCGAAGAGGATATGCGCGGCGTCGTCATCGATCTGGTGGAAAGGATGGCTGCCCGGCAAAGCTGCGATTTCGTTACCGATTTTGCGATCCCGTTGCCCGTCGCGATGATCGCGAGCCAGATCGGCATGACGGGCGATGATCTCGACAAGGTGAAGCGCTGGTCCGACGCCTTCGTCGACCGGCTGGGGCGGATGATCCCCAAGGAGCGCGAGCTGGAATGTGCGCGCGAGGTCGTCGAGTTCCAGCATTTCGTCAAAGCCAAGATCGACGAGCGCCGCGCCAACCCGACCGACGATCTGCTGTCCGACCTCGTCCATGCCGAGGTCGATGGCGAACGCCCGCTCGAGGATGCCGAAATCCTGTCGATCATGCAGCAGCTGATGGTTGCCGGGAACGAGACGACGACCTCGGCGCTCGCCGGCGGGCTGCTGCAGCTTATCGAAAACCCCGACCAGATGGCGAAGGCGGTCGCCGCCGCCGACGCAGGAAACGAGCGCGCGATCATCAATCTGGTCGAGGAAGTGCTACGCACCGAAAGCCCGACCGCGGGCATGTGGCGCATGGTGCTGAAGGACGCCGAGCTTGGCGGGGTGAAGATCCCCAAGGGCGCGATGGTCCAGCTGCGCTACGCCGCGGCGAACCGCGATCCCGCGAAATATCCCGACCCCGACCGCTTCGACATCGAACGCGCCAATGCGCGCAGCCACCTCGCCTTTGGCAAAGGCATCCATATGTGCGTCGGCAACATGCTGAGCCGCAAGGAAATGGCGGTCGCCTACACCGAATTGCTGACCCGGCTGACCGATTTCGCCGTCGCCGACGGCCATGCACCGAGCTGGCCGCCAAACATGCTGCTGCGCGGGCTGACCACCCTGCCGATCACCTATCGGCGACGCGCATGAACTTCGATCTCGACGAAGACCAGCAGCTGACGCGTGACACGATTGCCCGTTTTCTCGGGCCGGTCGACATCGCCGCACGGCGTGCGATGCGCCAGACCGAAGGCTCGTATGCGCGTGCGCGTTGGCAGGCGATCGCCGATCTTGGCCTGCTGGCGCTCGCCGCACCCGAGGCGATGGGCGGCATGGGCGGCACGATCGTCGATCTCGCGCTGGTCGCCGAGGCGCTCGGCAAGGGGCTGGCGATCGATCCGTGGCTGGAGAACGGCGTGTTGCCGATCCGGCTGGCGGCCGCCGCCAGCGACGCCGCCCTCGTCGGCGATCTGGTCGGCGGCACGCGGTTCGCCGCGGTCGCCTTTGCCGAGCCCACCCGCCGCTATGAAACCCGGTCCGTCGGCACGCGGGTCGAGGGCGACCGTGTCGGCGGCGCCAAGACCTTCGTCCTCGGCGCCTCGCTCGCCGATACGCTGCTGGTCACCGCCGCCGACGACAAGCTCGCCAGGATTGTGCCCGATGCCGTCGGGGTCGTGCGGCAGGCCTATCCGATCGTCGATGGATCGAGCGCTGCGACCCTCGACCTGCACCGCGTCCCCGCCGAAATCTTCGATCTGCCCGAAACCAAATTCCAGCGCGTGATCGGCGACGTCCGACTGCTCGCCGCCGCCGAAATGCTCGGCCTTGCCCAGGCGATGTTCGACGACACGCTCGCCTATGTCGGCGAGCGCCAGCAGTTTGGCGCCGCGATCAGCAGCTTCCAGGCGCTGCAGCACCGGCTCGTCGAATGCTATGCCGCGCTCGAGCAGGCGCGTTCGATGGTGCTGCGCACCGCGATGCTCGACCCGACGACCGACGATGCCAACTGGCCGCGCATCGCCGCGGGAGCGAAGGCCTTCGTCGGCGAGGCGGCGATGCGGATCGGGCTGGAGGCGGTGCAGATGCACGGCGGCATGGGGCAGACCGACGAACTGGCGATCGGCCATGCGCTGAAGCGGGTGATGCTGCTCGACAAATTGTTCGGCGATCAGGATCATTGCCTGCGCAGCTTTGCGAGGGCGGCATGAGCGCGCTCGCCCCCATCGCACCGGGCCTGTGGACCGACGAGGCCGAGCCGCGGCTGGTCGGCGGCCGCCGCGCCGACGGCGAGATCGTCTTTCCGGTTCCCGACGGCGATGCCGCGGCGCTGGTCGAGCCCGTCGCGCTGTCGCGCCGCGGCACGCTCTGGTCGTGGACGACGCAGAGTTTCGAACCCAAGGAACCGTACAGCGGCCCGCAGCCGTTCCAGCCCTTCCTGATCGGCTATGTCGAACTGCCCGGCGAGGTGATCGTCGAGACGCGGATCGTCGACGCCACGCCCGCCGACCTGACCATCGGCATGCCGATGGAATTCGCCGTCGTCCCCTTCGACGACACACGATCGACCTATGCCTTCCGTCCGGAGCGCCAGCCATGAGTGACGACGTCTATATCATCGGCGCGGGCATCCACCCCTTCGGCCGCACCGACAGCCGCTCGGGGCGCGACCAGGGCGTTTATGCGGTGCGCGAGGCGCTGGCCGACGCCGGCATCGCGTGGAGCGACGTCGAATTCGCCTATGGGGGCTCGGCGGCGGCGGGCTCGGCGGACATCATGGTCAACGAACTCGGCCTGACCAGCGTGCCCTTCATCAATGTTGCCAATGGCTGCGCGACCGGCGGCAGCGCGCTGACCGCGGCGCAAAACGCCATCGCGGCGGGGGCGTGCGACGTCGCGCTCGCGGTCGGCTTCGACAAGCATCCGCGCGGCGCGTTCAATGCCAAGCCCTCCGATTACGGCCTGCCCGATTGGTATGGCGAGACGGGGATGATGCTGACGACGCAATTCTTCGCGCTCAAGATCCAGCGTTATATGGCGCTGCACGGGATCAGCCGCCGCACGCTGGGGCTGGTGGCCGAAAAGGCGTTTCGCAACGGCACCCTGTGCGATCATGCGTGGCGGCGCTCGCCGGTCGATCTCGACACGATATTGAACGCGCCGATGGTCAATGATCCGCTGACCAAATATATGTTCTGCTCACCCGCCGAGGGTGCGGTGGCGCTGGTGCTGGCCTCGGCCAAGAAGGTCCGCGAGCTCGGCGCCGACGCGGTGCGCATCGCCAGCGTCGCCTTCCGAACCCGCCCCGAAGGCTCGTTCGAGGTGTTCGCGCCGTCGATCAGCGTCAATGGCGGCGGCAAACCGACCGAGATCGCCAGCAAGGCCGCGTTCGAAATGGCCGGTATCGGCCCCGAGGATGTCTCGGTCGCACAATTGCAGGACACCGAAAGCGGCGCCGAGATCATGCACATGGCCGAGAACGGCTTCTGCGCCGACGGCGATCAGGAACAATGGCTGGCCGAGGGGTGGAGCGAGATCGGCGGCAAGCTGCCGGTCAACACCGACGGCGGCTGCCTGGCATGCGGTGAGCCGATCGGCGCCTCCGGCCTGCGGCAGGTTTACGAAAATACGGTGCAGCTGCGCGGTCGCGGCGGCGCGCGGCAGGTGCCGAACAGCCCCAAAGTGGGTTACTCTCATGTCTATGGCGCGCCCGGCCTGTCGGCCGTCGCGATCCTCGAGCGGTAGGGCATTATGGATCTGGACCTCACCACGGCCGAACTGGAATTTCGCGACGAGGTTCGCGATTTCCTCCGCACATCGCTCCCCGACCATGTTCGCGACGGCGCCAGGCGCACCCCCGGGGTGTTCGTCGAACCCGATATCGGCCTCGTCTGGCACCGCATCCTCAACGACAAAGGCTGGGTCGCCTATCACTGGCCCGAAGATTGCGGCGGCACCGGCTGGTCGCCGATGCAGCGCTATATCTTCGAAAAGGAATGCGCGGTCGCGGGCGCCCCCGCGCTGTCGGTGCTCGGCCTCCGCCTCGTCGGCCCCGTGATCTGCGCATTCGGGACGCAGGAGCAGAAGGACCGCTTCCTCCCCGCGATCCGTGCCGGGACCGATTATTGGTGCCAGGGCTATAGCGAACCGCAAAGCGGCTCCGACCTCGCCTCGCTGCGCACCCGCGCGCGGCGCGAGGGCGACGAATATATCGTCGATGGGTCGAAAATCTGGACGACGCACGCGCATCACGCGAACTGGATCTTCTGCCTCGTCCGCACCGACGGCGAGGTGAAGAAACAGGCGGGGATCAGTTTCCTGCTGATCCCGATGGACCAGCCCGGCGTCACCGTCACCCCGATCATCACCATGGCGGGCGACCATGAGGTCAATCAGGTCTTCCTCGACGGCGCGCGCACGTCGGTCGACAACCGCATCGGCGAAGAGGGCCAAGGCTGGGCCATCGCCAAATTCCTGCTCGAAAACGAGCGCGGTGGGTCGTTCCACGCCCCGCGCCTGATTTGCGCCATCGACCATCTGGAACAGCTCGCGGGCGCCGCGCCGAGCGGACATAATGGCGCGCTCGGCGGCGATCCGCAGATCGCGATGCGAATTGCGCGGCTCCGCCTGGAAGCCGAAGCCCTCGAGACCACCGAGTTGCGGATCCTCGCCGACATCGCCAAGGGCCGCCCGGCCGGGCCGCAGACCTCGCTGGTCAAGCTCATCTCATCGGAGATTCACCAGCAGATCGACGGACTCGCCATGGACCTGCACGGTTATGACGGACTGCAGCTGCCGACCGTCCGGCCGCTCTATGGCAATGAAGCGCCGCCACCGATCGGCGACGAAGACGCGCAGGTTGCCGCCGCCCGCTACCTCAACAGCCGTGCCTGGACCGTCTTCGGGGGTTCGAGCGAAGTCCAGAAGAACATCATAGCCAAGACGGTGCTCCGCTTATGACTCCTGCATTGCGACTTGCCAGCCACTATGAAATACTCCGGCCCATGGGAGAGCAGGCAGAAAAACTGCCGGTCGACGGGTTTGCACCGCCAATGGACGCCCGGACGCTGGTCGAAGCGGTCACGATCCGCAATGTGGAGGATATTCACGATGCGGCGGTCGTGCTGCGCGACTATGCCGCAGCTTATGACCTGCGCGTCGCGCTGTGCGACGATATCGCATCGAAAGAGACGATGGTCGATGCCGACGGCGCGGTCCTGGCCGCCGACCTGTTCGGCTGGCTGGGCGACGGCGAACGCTGGTGGGAGGACCATCGGCTGGCGCTCCATTCGCCGCTGCCGCGCTCGTGCCGCTACGAAAGCGAGCCCTTCTGGTGCAACAGCGACGGATTTCGCACCGCGCAGCCCAACCCCTATCTCGAAGAGATCGATCCGGGGCGCTATTTCGCCGCGAACCCGCGCTACAAATCGGCGATCGTGGTTCCGGTCCATCTGCCGTTCGGCCAGATTTCGGCCAACAGCTTTCATCCCGGCGATCCCGACATCGTCGATCTGACCGATTTGTTCGCCGAAATCGGCGACACGCTGGGCCTCGCGACGCGGCGCTTCATCGCGGGCTATGCGTCGGCGATGCGCACCAAGCGGCGTATCCCGTCCGACTGCGAACTCTCCAAGCGCGAAGTCGAGTGCCTGCGCTGGGCGGCGATCGGCAAGACCGACCGCGAGATCGGCATGATCATCTCGCTGAGCCACGCGACGGTGCGTTACCATGTCCACCGCGCGGGTGAAAAGCTGAACTCGGTCAACCGCGCGCAGACGATCTTCAAGGCCGGGCAGCTGGGGTATCTGGGGGCGAATAGCTAGCCATTTGTTCCATCGTCATTGCGAGGAGCGAAGCGACGCGGCAATCCAGAGTGTGCGTAAACCGCTCTGGATTGCTTCGCTACGCTCGCAATGACAAACCTTTTTTGCCGGACGGCCCTTTCCCTACCCCAACGACCTTAGCGGCGCGCTCCCGTCCCAGTCCCGCGCCGCATCGCGCATCATCGCGAACAACTCGCGCGTCCCCGCCTGCGGCTCCAGCAGTTCGACCAGCGTCCCCGGCCCGGTTCCGGGATCGGCGTAGATCACTCCGCCGGTATCGCCGACCGGCGCCTCGAAGATGATTTCCGCGCCAACCTCGGCGCAGCGCGTCGGCGCCTCGGCGATCGAGTCGACCAGCACGCACATATGGTGCAGCCGGTCGGTTACGCCATAGTCGCCGCGATAGATCGACGGCGCGTCATTTTCGGGCCGGATCAGTTCGATCTGCATGTCTCCCCAATAGCCCAATGCCATGGTGAATACGGGATCGCTGGGCGCGCCGCGATAGCGCCCGCCGGGCAGCGACACGTCGGGCAGCAGGAAGAAGGGGCCCGCGCCGATCACTTCGGTCCAATGCCTCACCGCCGCGTCGAAGTCCGACGGCACATAGGCCAGCTGCATGACGTCGCCGAGCGAGGCGAGCGTTCGGGTTCGGGCCATGGGACATCCTCCTCAAAAGCGATAGCGCACAAGCTGGCAACTCTGTGCGATAAGATAGCCGAGACCCGGGCGCATACTGGGCAAAATGTGAGGAGAGCCATGGCCGAGTCCGATCCGCAGATCGCCCACAAGGATTGGCCTGCCATCCGCAAGCGCAATGCGCGCACCGGATTGCGCAAGCTGGTGTCGATCATCGCCGAAAATCGCACCGACATGGCCGACGGCCCGCTGCCGCTGCACAAATCGGTGTATACCGGCGAAGCGCGCAACGCCGCCGAAATGGCGCATATTTTTCGCCGCGAGCCGATTGTGGTCGGCCTTTCGGGCGATATTCCAAAGGCGGGCGACACTTTGGTGTTCGATTCGGTCGGGCCGTCGATATTGGTGACGCGCGGCAAGGACGGCGTCGCGCGCGCTTTCCTCAACATGTGCACCCACCGCGGCGCCAAGCTGGTCGAGGAAAAGGAACCGTGGAGCGGACCGCGGCCGCGCCTCGTCTGTCCGTTTCACGCCTGGACCTTCGATCCCGCAGGCCAGCTCGTCGGGCAGCCCGGCAAGGAAGGGTTCGCGAACTGCGAGATCGGTGCCCGCAACCTGATCGAACTGCCCTGCGCCGAGCATCTCGGCCTGATCTTTGTCCGCGCCGATCCCGACGGGGAGCCGATCGATGCCGCGGCGCATCTCGGCGACTTCGGGCCGGTGTTGGCGCAGCTCGAACTGCACCGCGCCGAGCCGGTGAAGAAGGGCATCCTGACCGCCGACTCCAACTGGAAATTCGCGCTCGACACCTATGGCGAGGGCTATCATTTCAAGATGCTCCACAACACGACGATCGGACAGACGCATTACAGCGACCGCAATGTCTATGAACCGATCGGCCGCCATCACCGCGTCAGCTTTCCCGACCTGTCGATCGGCGAGCTGGTCGGCCAGGACGAGAGCGCGTGGCCCGACACCGAATATGGCGGGGTGCATTTCCTGTTCCCGAACACTGTCATCTTCTTTGGCGCGGTGACCCCCGGCGTGTATTTCACCCAGGTTTTCCGCCTGTTTCCCGACGGGCCGGGCAAGATGTTCTGCCAGTTCGCGGTCTATGCCCCCTTTGGCGTCGAGAGCGACGAGCATCGCGCGATGTGCGAGATGGCCTATGACGCCACCGCCACCGTCGTGCAGACCGAGGATTATCGCGTCGCGAGCAGCGGCTACGCCAATTTGCTGACCGCGCCGGCCGACTTTCACGTCGTGCTTGGCGCGAACGAACCGGCGCTGCACGGCGTCCACCGCGCACTCGCCGCCGCGTGCGGCATGCCGCTCGACCAGATCGCCTGACCCTTCGGAGTTTATCGATGAACGACCTCTCGCCTCCCCAGGACCAGAACCGCGACGATCGCTGCCCCGGCACCAGTTACACCGACATGCTGAAAGCCGACACGCGGCGCGTGCCCGACTATCTGTTCGCCGAATCGAATCAGGACCTGGGCGACGCGCCGATCCCGATCGAACGTTATGTCAGCGAGGATTGGGCCCGGCTCGAGCGCGAGAAGATGTGGCCGAACATCTGGCAATGTGCGGCGCGCGAAGAGGATATGCCCGAACCCGGCGATACCGTCGTTTACGACATCAACGAGAAAAGCATCCTGCTCGTCCGCCAGAAGGATTATTCGGTCAAGGCCTTCTACAACGTCTGCCTCCACCGCGGCCGCAAGCTGCGCACCGAAAGCGGCCCCGCGGTCCATCTGCGCTGCCCCTTCCACGGCTTTGCCTGGCACCACGACGGCCGCTTCAAGGAAGCACCGTGCGCCTGGGACTTCAAACATCTTGAAGACAAGGACATGAGCCTGCCCGAGCTGAAGGTCGAAAGCTGGCAAGGCTTCATCCTCGTCACCGAAAATCACGACCTGCCGGCGTTCCGCGATTGGGTCGGTCCCGGCGTCGAGCATTATGACAATTGGCGGCTCGACGAATGTTACACCGGCGCGTGGGTCGGCCGCGTCATCCCGGCGAACTGGAAGGCGGTGGCCGAAGCGTTCATGGAGGCGTGGCACAGCATCGTCACCCACCCGCAGATTCTGGGCTTCACCGCCGACGCCAACACGCGGTACGACCTCTATGGCGATTTCCTCAATCGCGCGATCACCCCCGCGGGCGCGATGTCCCCGCACATCAAAGGCAAGGACCAGTTTTATGTCCTGAAATCGCTGGAGGATTTCATCGGCGCGGGCGACAGCCGGGCGCGGCGCGCGACGGGCGATCCAACCGACCTGAAAGGCTTTGACGCCGACGACCCGATGCTGGCGCGCAAGGTGCTGGCGCAGGCGAACCGCGACGCTTTTGCGGCGATGAACGGCCATGACTATTCGGACGCGACCGACAGCGAGATGCTCGACAATTTTACCTATAATGTCTTTCCCAACTGGTCGCCGTGGGGCGGGCTGGTCCCCAACATCGTCTATCGCTGGCGGCCGTGGGGCGACGTCGATCATTGCCTGATGGAAGTCCGCATCTTGATGCGCACGCCCAAGGGCGAAAAGCCGCCCAAATCGGCGCCGATGTATCTCATTCCCGACGACCAGCCCTTTGCCAGCGCCAGCCATCTGATCGGCGCCGCGCTCGCCGGGGTGTTCGACCAGGACATGGAAAACCTGCCCTATGTGCAACAGGGCATGAAATCGTCGCCGAACGGCGTGCTCGAACTTGGCCATTATCAGGAAAGCCGGATCCGGCATTTCCACCGCACGCTGGAAAAATATATGGACGGGACGCTGCCCGCCTGATGGCGACCCCTGGCCCGTTGCTGTCGCTCGCGGCAGGCGTCATGCCCGACTTCTCGCCGCAGCAGACGGTGGCGGCCGCCGCCGCCAGCGGCTGGCCCGCCGTCGGCATCTGGTACGATCCCGCGACATGGACCCCGGCGACGACGATCGACATCCGCGACCGGGTTGCCGACGCGGGGCTGGTGGCGCTGGACATCGAAGTGATCTGGCTGAAGCCCGGCCCCGACGATCCGGCGCATTTCGCCGCGATCGATGCCGGGGCCGCGATCGTCGCGCGCAATGTGCTGGTGGTGACGTCCGAACCCGACCCCGCGCGCACCGCGGAGAAGCTGCAGAGGCTGAGCGATCATGCGGCGCCGTCGGGGATGCGCGTCTGCCTGGAATTCGCGGCGTTCACCACGGTCGGCGATGTGCATGCAGCGCTTGCTATCCTCGACACGGCGGGATGCGAGGACGTCGGCTTGCTGATCGATCCGCTACACTTGGCCCGCACCGGCGGTTCGCCAGCGGATCTCGCTGACATCGACCCGCACCGATTCCCCTATGCCCAATTCTGCGATGCACCGGCGAGCGGCCCGCCGCCGAGCGATGTTCCCGCGATTATCCATGAAGCGCTCGACCTGCGGCTGATGCCCGGCGATGGGGCGCTGCCCCTCCGCGAATTGTTGGCGGTATTGCCGCCCGATACACCGCTGAGCGTCGAGCTGCGCAGCGCGGCCTTGCGCGACGGCTATCCCGATCCTGCCGAGCGAGCGCGGGCGTTGCTCACCGCAACGCAGCAATGGCTGTCCTAGCCTAACCCCAATCCTGCCGTTTCGCCCAATCCACCAGCGGCGTCGCGGTCAGTCCCAGTCGCGCCGCGGGGGCGGGATCGACAACCAGCGGCGACACGGGCTGGTCGTTGTACCAGCGATAGAAACGAGCCATGCCGTCGTAGATGCTGTGCGGCTGGATCTCGCGCGACCCGGTGACGAGTTCGCTCATGCTGGCGGCAAATTCGTCGGGCGCCAGGCTGAGGAAGCGGATCGGGCGGCCAAGCGCCGTCGACAGGCGTTCGGCAACCTCGTCGCCGACCAGCGCTTCGGGTCCGCCGAGCGGCAGGTGCAGCGGCGCGTCGGGCCGTTCGAGCGCCGCGACCATCGCCGCGGCGACATCGTCGAGGCACACCCAGTTGATGCGCAGCGTCGGCGACGCGGGATAGGCAAAGATGCCGCGCTGCGCGATCGACGGCTTGCTCCAGACGCGGATCATATTGTCCATGAACACAACCGGCTCGACAAAGCAGCAGCGCGCGCCGCTCGCCTGCAACGCCGCCTCGATATCGCGCCGCCCGTCGTGCGCCGACAGGCCGAGGTCGTGGTCGGCGACGAAACAGGCGGTGTTGAAGATGATGGTACCGATCCCCGCCGCCTTGGCCGCGGTCCCGATCGCCTGCCCATAGGCGGCGGCGCGGGCGCGATCGAATTCGAACGGCAGGTGAAAGGCGAGCGCGTCCTGTCCGGCGAAGGCGGCGGTCAGTGACGCGCTGTCGCCGATATCGGCGTGGACGGTCGGCAGATCGGGAAAGGGCGTCGTCGCCATCGCATCGGCGCGCCGCACCCCCGCGGCGACCCGATGCCCCGCGGCAAGCAGCGCGCGGACGAGCGGGACGCCCTGATCCGCCGACGCGCCGAGGACGAGCACCCGCATGTCAGGCCTGCAGCTGGCCGACCATGTGCGCGGTGTCGAAATAATGGATACGCATCGATGCCATCTTGCCGGCGTCGTCGAATTTGGTGACTTCGGCGATATGCGTCTCGAAGCGTTTGCCGCTCGATTTCGCGGTCACGGTGAAGTGGAGCAGCGCGACGGCATGTTTTTCGCCGCCGACCAGTTCCTGCCACTCGACGACGGGGTCTTCCCAAAAGCTCATGACATGCGCGTAGAGCCGCTGCAGCGCATCGCGCCCGCGCCATTCGCCGCCATAAGGAAGCGAGGTGGGTTCGTAGATGACGAGATCGTCGGCCATGAAATCGGCGACCGCGTCCCACTCGCCGCGTGCGACCGCGGCGTACATCGCCTTGCTGGCTTCGAGCGGGGTCATTCGATCGTGCCGACGAGCGCGCCGACCGGATAGACCTCGCCCTCGACCCCGGTCGGGCGGATCGTGCCTGCGACCTGCGCCTCGATCTCGACCGTCGTCTTGTCGGTTTCGACCGTATAGATGATATCGCCGACCTCGACGCGTTCGCCGTCGCCGAACATCCATTCGTTGAGCGTCATTTCGGTCGCCGACATGCCGACCTTGGGAATCCGCAGCTCTTCCGCCATGGCTCAGCCTTTCCAGTTGACCGCAGTGCGCACCGCATCGGCGATGGCATCCTTGTTCGGGATCCACGCCTGTTCGAGCGCGTTCGCCATCGGCACCGCCGAGAAGGCGCCGCCGATCCGCGTCACCGGCGCCTTCAGCTTGCCGAACAGCTTTTCATTGAGCCGCGACGCGATCTCGGCGCCGGTGCCATATTGCTTCACCGCCTCGTGGAGCACGACCGCGCGGCCGGTCTTTTCGACCGACGCCGTGACCGTCGCCTCGTCATAGGGGGCGATGGTACGCAAATCGATGACCTCGACCGAAATCCCCTCGTCGGCAAGCTTGCCGGCGATTTCGAGCGCGTCGAGCACGGTGCGGCCATAGGTCACGATCGTGCAGTCGCTCCCCTCGCGCGCGACCGCCGCCTTGCCGAGCGGGACAATGTGCCCTGGCCCTGGATCGTCGGATTTGAGGCCGTAGCAGAGGATATTTTCGATGAAGATCACCGGGTCGTTGCACGCGATCGCGGCGCGCATCAGCCCCTGCGCGTCGGCGGCGTTCGACGGGGTGACGATCTTCAGCCCCGCGACATGCGCGAACCAGGCCTCGAGCATGTCGCTATGCTGGCCGCCAAAGCCGACGCCGACCCCGGTCGTGGTGCGGATCACCAGCGGGACGTTGGTCTGCCCGCCCGACATGAAACGCAGCTTGGCGGCATGGTTGACGATCTGGTCCATCGCGACCGTTACGAAGTTCATCAGCATGATCTCGGCGATCGGGCGGAAGCCCGCGAGCGCGGCGCCGACGCACGCGCCGACGATCGCCTGCTCCGAAATCGGGGTCGCGCGGACGCGGTGCTCGCCATATTTCTCGGTCAGCCCCGCCGAGATTTTGAACACCCCGCCGCCCTGCTTCGCCGCGACATCCTCGCCGAGCAGGATCACACCCTCGTCCTCGGCCATCGCCTCGTCGATCGCGCGGTTGATCGCCTGCGTCATCGTGATCTGGGCGCTCATGCCGCAATCTCCTCTTCGAAGACATCCTTGCGGATTTCCTCGGGCCCCGGCAGCGGGCTGTTCGCAGCGAACTCCGCCGCGGCGTCCATCTGGGCATCGAGATCGGCGACGATCGCGTCGAGTTCGGCCTCGGTAAACTGATGGTCGAGCATTAGCTGGCGCAGCCGCGGCAGCGGGTCCTCGGCCGCCATTTCGGCGAGATGTTCGGGCGGCATGTAGGAGAAATCGGCGCCGAAGAAATGGCCCATCATCCGGTAACACATCGCCTCGATCAGCGTCGGCCCCTCGCCCGCGCGGGCGCGATCGACCGCGGCCTTGGTCGTATTGTACATCGCGATCGCGTCGTTGCCGTCGACCTTCACGCCGTTCATGCCATAGGCCTGGGCGCGGGTGACGATCGAATCGACCTTGGTGTGGTCGGCAAAGGCGGTGTGCTCGCCATAACGGTTGTTCTGGCACAGGAAGATCACCGGCAGCTTCCACAGCTGCGCCATGTTCATCGCCTCGTGGAAGGCCCCGATGTTGGTCGCGCCGTCGCCGAAGCAGACCATCGTCACCTTGCCGTCGCCGCGGTTCTGCGACGCGAGCGCCAAGCCGTTGGCGATCGGCAGCCCCGATCCGACGACGCCCGTCGTCACCATCACCCCGGTCTCGGGATGGGTGATGTGCATCGACCCGCCCTTGCCGCGGCAGGTGCCGCCGACCTTGCCCGCAATCTCGGCAAACAGCGGGTTCAGCGGCACGCCCTTGGCGATCTGGTCGTGCTGGCCGCGATAGGTGGTAACGAGATAATCATCCTGTTCGAGCGCCGCCATCGCCGCCGCGGACACCAGTTCCTGCCCGCGCACGGTGTAATAGATGACCGCGAGCTTGCCCGTCATTAGCAGCGAGCGGAATTTCTCGTCGGCGCGCGCAACGCGCATCGTGCGGGTGTAGATATCGCGCAGCTTTTCGCGGTCAATCGTCGTCTCGGTCATGCAGGCTCTCCGATGCCCAGTTTGGGGTTGGCGCTGGCGGCGGCGCTGGGGCGCGCGGCGACGCGGTCACGCCAGGCGGCAAGGTTGGTCAGCGCGGGGTCGGGCGGCTGCCCGACCATCGCGCCGAATTCGACGAAGCTGTAAAGCAGGATGTCGGCAAGGCTGAAGCGGTCGCCCGCGAGCCAAGGCCCCGCGCCGATGATCCCATCGACTTTCGCCAAGCCATCGGCGGCGAGCCGTTTGAGGTCCGCCGCAGCATCGGGCAGGCAGAGCAGCCGGCTCTGGAACATCGGCAACCCTTCGGCCCCGCGGAAACCGGCGGTCATCGGGACGACGACGAGTTGATCGATCATCCGCACCAGCATCCGCGTCTGCGCCCGCTCCTTGGCGGTCGCGCCGAGCAAGGCGTGGCCGCCCAGCGTCTCGCCCAGATATTCGCAGATCGCGATACTTTCGGCGATGCAGCCGCCATCGTCGAGCTCGAGCAACGGCGTGTGGCCAAGCGGGCTTTTGGCGCAGAAATCGGGCTGGCGGTTTTCCGCGGCCATGATGTCGACGAACTGGCGGTCGATCTCGATCCCGGTCTCGGCCAGATACATCAATACGACACGCGGGTTGGGGCCGAGCGATTGATAAAGTTTCATCGTGCCACCCCGATCAGAACTGGACGCGCTTGGTAAAGCCGCCGTCGATGACCAGATGCGCGCCGGTCATATACGGGCAGGCAGGCGAGGCCATGAACACGATGCCCTTCGCAACTTCCTCGGGCTCGCCGAAACGCCCCAACGGCATCTGCGCCAGCGTCGCGTCATAGAGCGCGGGCACCGCCGTCTTGATGACCTCCCAATTGCCGCCCGGATAATAGATGGCGCCCGGCGAGACGATGTTGACGCGAATATTCTGCGCCGCGAGCGCCTGGCTCAGCTGCGAGCCATAGGTGATCAGCGCCGCTTTCAATGCGTTGAACGCCTGCGGTACGATGAAGGTCTCGACCGCGGCGGTCGACGACATGAAGATGATCGATCCCGACCCCGACGCCGCGAGCGCCTCGGTCAGCGTCTCGACGCCATGCACCGCGCCCATGATGTCCATGTCGAGCCCGCGCTGCCAGTCGCCGGTCGCGCCCTGCCCCGACGAGCTTGCGGTGTGGATGAAAATGTCGCAGCCGCCGAGCGTGTCGCGCGCCTTTTCCAGCCAGGCGCGATAGCCGTCGGGGTTGCCGGTCATGTCGAACTGCTCGCCATGGACCTTGCCCGGCCCCGCGGCATCGATCGCCGCGACCGCGGCCGCGACCTTCTCCGCGTCGCGCGAGAAAAAGGCGACATCGGCGCCCTCGGCGGCAAAAATCTTGAGCGACGCGAGCCCCAGCCCGTGTGCGCCGCCGTTCATGATGACTTTCTTGCCCTTGAGACCCAGGTCCATCGCATCCTCCTCATGTCATTTTGGAGGGGAGCGTATCGTGCCGCGGCGCGGCGGGACATCAGCAAAAATGGGAGCGCAGGACGATCGCGCCTGTTCAGCGTCAGGCCGCAAGTGCCGCGCGCAAACAAATGGGGCGGCCTCTTTGCGAGTGCCGCCCCAGTTTAGTGGAACCGTCGGGGAGAGGGAGAGGACGGTCCGGAGATTGGTGTCAATCTGTCTTAGCGCGACGCCATCTGGCTGTCGGTTTCGACTTCGGCGACGCCGGCGATCTTCAGCGCGGCGCGGAACTGCTTGGCGGCGGCGCGTTCGTTGCCCGCTTCGCACAGCTTCTTGCCGGTCGAAACAAAGCGCTTGGCGCTCGCCTGCTTGCCGCCTTCGACGCCGGTGGCGGCGACATGAGCCTGTTCGGCCAGACCGGCACAGCGATAGTCGCTGCCCGACTGGGCGTAAGCGGGGGTTGCGGTTGCCATCAGGCCGGTAAAGGCCAGCGCCGACGCGGCGACGATGGCGAAGGCGGCGGGAAAGCGGCGGAATGAGGAGATCTGATAGGCCATGGGAGAGGTTCCTTTCGTATCGTTGTGCAACCTTTTTAGGCGCGGTTGCGCACATAGATAATCCTCTATAATCTGCAAGTGCTTTGAAGCAGGATTTAACAATCCCCCACGGGGCGCTCGACGGGATCGAAGCTTTCCTGCGCGTCGCGGAACGGCGCAGCTTTTCGGCCGCCGCAGCCGACCTGGGCGTTTCGCCGTCGGCGATCAGCCAGACGATCAAGGGGCTGGAGGCGCGCGTCGGGGCACCGTTGTTCATGCGCACGACGCGCAGCGTCGGGCTGACGCAGGCGGGCGAGATGTTCTTCGAACGCGCCGCCCCCGCTTATTCGGGGCTGGCCGAAGCCTATGAAGCGGCCCGCAATTTGGGCAACCGGCCCGCGGGACGGCTGCGGATCAACCTGATGCGCGGCGCGATCCAGCCGATGTTCGAGCCGATCCTGGCCGGGTTCTGCGACGCCTATCCCGACATCGAGCTGGAAATTTTTGGTGATGACGGCCTCAGCGACCTCAGCGCCGGGGGTTTCGATGCCGGCGTCCGGATGGGGGAATCGCTCGACGCCGATGTCATCGCGGTGCGGCTGACGTCGCCATTTCGCTTTACGGTCTTTGGCGCGCCGAGCTATTTCGAACGCCACGGCCGCCCGCGCGATCCCGCCGACCTGCGCCATCACCGCTGCGTGCGGCTGCGCCTGGCGAGCGGGGGCTTGCTTCCCTGGTCATTCATGGAGGGCAATCGCGAAGCCGAAGTGCCGGTGACCGGCCCGGTCATCGTCAACGAACAATCGGCGATGATCATGGCGGTGCGTAGCGGTGTCGCGCTGGGCATCACCGCCGAACCGGTGCTGAAGGAGCATGTCGAGCGCGGCGAACTGGAAATCGTGCTGGGCGAGCGCGCGGTGTCGACCGCCGGGCTGTTCCTCTATTATCCCAGCCGCAAGCAGGTGATGCCAAAATTGCGCGCGTTCATCGACTATGCGCGCGACCATCTGCCCGACAATCTGAGCCGCTGACCTTGGGCGAGCGGGGCATTATCGACGGGGCGCGGAAACAAATCCCTTCATCGGCAGCAGAAAAATTGGACTCGCGTCGTGCGCCAAATCGCGGCAGCAGGTTCTCTACTAAAAGGGTTGGGATGTTACGATGATGGATTTCGCGGCCATAGACTTTACTGCCCTGCTGCCGTTCATCCTGATCGGTTTTGCCGCGCAGTTGGTCGATGGCGCGCTGGGCATGGCGTTCGGCGTGATCTGCAACACCCTGCTCGTAGCGGTATTGGGCGTGCCGCCGGCCACCGCATCGGCGCGCGTCCATGTGGTGGAGATTTTCACCACCGGCGCGTCGGGGCTCAGCCATTTGTTCCATCGCAATATCGAGTGGCCGCTGTTCTGGCGCCTGCTGATCCCCGGCGTCATCGGCGGCGTGCTCGGCGCCTATGTGCTGACGTCGTTGCACGCCGACGTCGTCAAACCGTTCGTGCTCGGCTATCTGGTGCTGATCGGCGTCTGGCTGCTGGTGCGCGGGCTGCTCTATCCGCCAAAAGTTGGCAAGCCGAAGGTCGTCGCGCCGCTGGCGGTCGTCGGCGGCTTCCTCGACGCTGCGGGCGGCGGCGGCTGGGGTCCGGTCGTTACCTCCAACCTGCTGGTCCAGGGCGGCGAACCGCGCAAGGTCGTCGGCACCGTCAACAGCGTCGAATTTTTCCTTGCCCTGTCGGTGTCGGCCGCCTTCATCTGGCATCTGGGTTTCGAGGAAATCCTGGGCCCGACACTGGGGCTGATCGTCGGCGGCGTCGCGGCGGCACCGCTCGGCGCCTATATGGCCAAGCGCTTTTCGCCGCAGGTGTTGCTCATCCTCGTCGGCGTGGTGCTGATCGCGACCAGCGCCTATGGGCTCTACCGGGCGTTGAACTGATCAGATATCATATCGTTCGTCATTGCGAGCGCAACGAAGCAATCCAGAGCGGTGCTGCACCGCCCCTGGATTGCCGCGTTGCTTCGCTCGTCGCAATGACGGGTAATCAATTCGCCGGCTTGGTCTCGTCGATCTTTTCGACCCATTCGGGGTAGAAGCTCGGCTCGCGCGCCGACCAGCCCGGCGCGGTTGCGGCGGCTTCGCTGATCGACTGGAGCAGCAGGCGGCGCTTGTCGGGATGCAGGTGCGGCAGCGACGCGGCGGCGCAAAAGGCGCCGGGCAGCCACGGCCGCGCATGCGCGCCGAGCAGCCGTTCGTAGAGGAAGCGGTAGGAGGCGAAGCCCGGCAGACGGTCCTGCCCCAGGTCGAAGGCCGAGACCGCGACCAACGGCGCCATAAAGCCTTCGAGCGCGTCGAGGCCGCTGTCGTCGGGAATATGGGCGCGGATGTCGGTGATCCGCTGATAGACGCGGGCCTGAACCCGGATCGCGGTTTCCTCGACCATGTCGCGCGACCAACGGGCGATCGCATCTTCGCGTTCCAGCCCGATGTCGAGCGAGCGGCGGATGTACCGCTGCGTCGCCGCAGGGAAGCCTGCAAATTCCTTGATTTCCGCAATCGACAGATCACCGGCTGCCGGTCCCGAACGCGTCGCCATGGTCATGCTCCCGCACGGCGCCCGGGGAGCCATCCCCCCGGAGGCCTGCAACTCTGCAATATGCCGCTAAAATGGTTAGCGGCGGGTTAACCATGGTGTCGGCTGTCGTTCAGCCGGTCGAGGGGCGTTGCGCGGCGGCGCCAGCGGGCCTAATCAGCGTGCCCCTGAAACCATAAGACACACGCAGGTCCCACATGTCGCACGCACCGCAGCCGGTCATTTCCGCCACCGGCCTGTTCACCCCCGCCGAACGCATTACCAACGAAGAACTTGTTGCGAGTTTTAACGCCTATGTTGCGTCGCACAATAGGAAAAATGCGGCAGCGATCGCGGCCGGCGAAATCGCCGAACTGGCTGAATCGAGCGTCGAATTTATCGAAAAGGCGAGCGGCATCGGGTCGCGCTTCGTCGTCGACAAGGCGGGCATATTGGACCCCGAACATATGGCGCCGCGGCTGCCCGAACGCAGCAATGACGAGCTGTCGATCCTGGCCGAAATCGGCGTCGCTGCGGCGAAGGATGCGCTGGCGCGCGCTGGACGCGATGCCGCTGACGTCGATGCCGTGCTGTGCGCCGCGTCGAACATGCAGCGCGCCTATCCGGCGATGGCGGTCGAGATTCAGGATGCGCTGGGCATCGACGGCTTCGGGTTCGACATGAACGTCGCCTGCTCGTCGGCGACCTTTGGCATCCAGACCGCCGCCGATTACATCCGCGCGGGTCATGCGCGGAGCGTGCTGGTGGTGAACCCCGAGATTTGTTCGGGGCATTTGAACTGGCGCGACCGCGACAGCCATTTCATCTTTGGCGATGTCGCCACCGCGATTCTGGTCGAGGACAAGGCGATCGCGCCGGCGGGGCATTGGGACATCCTCGGCACGAAGCTGAAAACCGTCTTTTCGAACAATATCCGCAACAATTTCGGCTTTCTCAACCGCACCCATGGCGGCATCGACCAGGACGGGCCGAAAACCGACAAATTGTTCGTCCAGGAAGGCCGCAAGGTGTTCAAGGAGGTGGTGCCGATGGTCGCTAACCTGATCGTCGAGCAGATGGAGGTCCTGGGCCTCGAAGGCGCCGACATGCGCCGCCTGTGGCTGCACCAGGCGAACACCAACATGAACCGGCTGATCGCGCAGCGCGTGCTGGGCCATGAGGCGAGCGAGGACGAGAGCCCGACGGTGCTCGACACCTATGGCAACACGTCGAGCGCGGGGTCGATCATCGCCTTTCACCTGAACCATGAAGACATGGTCGCGGGGGATACGGGGCTGATCTGTTCGTTCGGCGCGGGGTATAGCGCGGGGACGGTGTTTGTGCGGAAGACGTGAGGCGTAAGTCTTAAACCGTCATTGCGAGGCGCCGAAGGCGACGCGGCAATCCAGAGCACGCGTAAACCGCTCTGGATTGCGTCGCTTTGCTCGCAATGACGGGTATCTAATGAAAGTGGGCGCTACGGCACGAAGGTCGTGAACAGATAGATCGCGAACAGCATCAGGTGGATTACCCCCTGCAGCACCGTGGTGCGCCCGTTCGCCAAGGTCTGCGACGCGACGATCAGCGACAGGAACAACAGCACGGTAGACTTGGCGTCGAGGCCGAGGCTGATCGGCAGGTCGGTGATGATCGACAGCACCGCGACCGCGGGAATGGTGAGGCCGATCGTCGCGAGCGCCGAGCCGAGCGCGAGGTTGAGGCTGGTCTGGAGCCGGTCGGCTTTCGCCGCGCGCACTGCCGCGAGCCCCTCGGGTGCCAGGATCAGCGCCGCGATCAGCACGCCGAGCACCGCGGGCGGCGCGCCCCATTCGGCGAGCAATACCCCCATCACCGGCGACAGGTTTTTGGCGAGCAGCACGACCGCGACCAGGCTGGCGAGCAGCAGCGCCCCAGAGATTGCCGTGCGCTGGACGGTCGGCGGGGCGGCGTGGTTGTCGGGCTCGCCGTCGCCGTCGGCATCGACATCCGCTTCGGGCAGGAAATAATCGCGGTGCCGCACCGTCTGCACCAGCGCGAAAGTCGCATAGAGGATCAGCGATACCGCCGCGACGAAACCGAGTTGGACCGGCGAATAAAAGGGCCCTGCGACGCTCGACGTAAAATTGGGAAGCACCAGCGTCACGACGGTCAGCACCGTCAGCGTCGCGAGCGCGGCACCGATGCCGGTGCGCTGGAAACGCTGTTCGTGATGCCGGATCGCCCCGCTCAAGAGGCAGAGGCCCATGATCAGGTTCACGATCACCATCACTGCCGCAAACACCGTATCGCGCGCCAGCGTCTGGGCCTTTTCGGGTTCGGCCTGCATGAGCGTGAGGATCAGTCCGACCTCGATCACCGTCACCGCCAGCGCGAGAATCAGTGTGCCAAAGGGCTCGCCGACGCGGTGCGCGATGACCTCGGCATGATGGACCGCCGCGACGATTGCCCCCATCAGGATGATCGCGACGAGCCAGGCATTCAGCGGCATCGCGAGGCTGGCCATCGCGGCGACGAAGCCGAGGACGGGGAAAAGATCGTTGGTGCGGTCGGCGAGGCGGAGCTTTTTAGTCATGCGACCGCTATTGCAGTCCCCTCCCCCGATGGCCACCCCCTTAACCGGCGGAAATCCGGAAATCCTCCCCCTTGATGGGGGAGGCAGCGAACCACGGATCAAGTCCGGGGCGCAGCGGTGGGGGTGTGGCTGCGGTTTGAGGCGAAGGCGCGATAAGCGCCATCACCCTCATCCAACTTCGTCTGGCCGTTAAGCGGCAAGGCTGCATATCCTTCTCCCATCGAGGGAGAAGAAAATTCAGTGCGCGCGGACGGGCAATCCGGCGGCGGCGAGGCGCGCATGCGCCTCGGAAATCGTCGCTTCGCCGAAATGGAAGATGCTGGCGGCGAGCACCGCACTCGCGCCGCCGTCGATCACTCCGGCGACCAGATGGTCAAGATTGCCGACGCCGCCGCTCGCGATGATGGGGATGCTGACCGCATCGGCAATCGCGCGGGTGAGCACGAGGTCGTAGCCGTCCTTCGTGCCGTCGCGGTCCATGCTGGTGACGAGCAGTTCGCCCGCACCGAGCTCGGCCAGACGGACGGCATGCTCCAATGCATCGACCCCCGTGGGCTGTCGCCCGCCGTGCGTGAAGATTTCCCAGCGGCCGTCAGCAACGCGGCGCGCATCGATGCTGCCCACGGCGCACTGGCTGCCGAAGCGGTCGGCGATGTCGGCGACCAACTCAGGCCGCGCGACCGCGGCGCTGTTGACCGCGACCTTGTCGGCGCCCGCGAGCAGCAGCGCGCGCGCATCATCGGCGCTGCGCACCCCGCCGCCGACGGTGAGCGGCATGAAGCAGACTGCGGCGGTGCGGCTGACCATGTCGAGCAAGGTGCCGCGGCCCTGATGGGTGGCCGAGATATCGAGGAAGCAAAGCTCGTCGGCGCCCGCGGCGTCATAGGCGCGCGCGGCTTCGACCGGATCGCCCGCGTCGCGCAGGTCGACGAAATTGACGCCCTTGACCACGCGCCCGTCGGCGACGTCGAGGCAGGGGATGACACGGACGCGGACGGTCATCGGCTCCCCTCCCATTCATGGGAGGGGTTGGGGGAGGGCATGTTGGTGAAGGTGGGCTTATAAAACATGCCCTCCCCTAACCCCTCCCGCCAGCGGGAGGGGAATTTCCCACCGCAATCGCCTCGGCCAAATCGAGCCGTCCGTCGTAGAGCGCCCGTCCCGTAATCACGCCTTCGATACCGTCGGCGACATGCGGGCGGAGCGCGCGGATGTCGTTGATGTCCGCAACGCCGCCGCTCGCGATCACCGGAATATCGACCGACCGCGCCAACGCGACCGTCGCCGCGACATTGCAGCCCTTGAGCAGCCCGTCGCGGCCGACGTCGGTGAAGAGCAAAGCCGCCACCCCGGCATCCTCGAACCGGCGCGCGAGATCCTCGACCCGGACGTCGGAGACATCGGCCCAGCCCTCGGTCGCGACCATGCCATCGCGGGCATCGACGCCGACGACGATCCGGCCGGGCAGGTCGCGCGCGGCGGATTTGACGAACTCGGGATCTTTGAGCGCGGCGGTGCCGATGATCACGCGATCGACCCCGAGCGAAAGCCAGCGATCGACCCCGGCGCGATCGCGGATGCCGCCCCCCACCTGCACCTTGCCCGGGAAGGCGGCGATGATGGCCTCGACCGCGGCGCCGTTGACGCTGGCGCCCGCGAAGGCACCGTCGAGATCGACGACATGGAGGTGGCTCGCGCCTGCATCGGCGAACAGCCGCGCCTGCGCCGCCGGATCGTCGCCATAGACGGTCGCGCGCGCCATATCGCCCTCGGCCAGCCGCACCACCTGCCCGCCCTTGAGGTCGATTGCGGGGAAGATGGTCAGGCCAGAATCTACGGACGCCACTTCAGGAACCTTTCGAGCGTTGCGAGGCCGTATGCCTGGCTTTTTTCCGGATGATATTGGACGCCGACGATATTGTCCTTCGCCACCGCCGCGACAAAGGCCCCGCCATGGTCGCTCGTCGCCGCGACGTCGGCGGCGTCGGCGAAATGATAGCCGTGGAGGAAATAGGCCTCGCCCGCCGCGATCACCGGGTGGTCGGCGGTCGGAACGACATCGTTCCAGCCCATGTGCGGGATGCGCAGCCCCGGTGCGGAGTCGAAAGCGCGGACGGTGCCGCCAATCCAGCCGAGTCCGGCGTGCCGCCCATGCTCCTCACCCGCGTCGGCGAGCAATTGCATACCGACGCAGATGCCGAGGAAGGGCGCGGCCTCGCCGCGGACGCGATGCTCCATCGCGTCGATCAGCCCGGGGATCGCCGACAACCCGTTCATGCAGGCGGCGAAGGCGCCGACGCCGGGCAGCACGATCCGGTCGGCCCTCGCGACGATGTCGGGATTGGCGGTAACGGCAACCTCCGCCGCGCCCGCCGCAACGAGCGCATTATGCACCGAGCGAAGATTGCCCGCGCCATAGTCGATCAGGGCAATTGTGGTCATTGGCTGGTCCTACAGGACGCCCTTGGTCGAGGGAATCGCATCGCCCTTGCGCGGGTCGATTTCGACCGCTTGGCGCAATGCGCGGGCGAGCGCCTTGTACATGCTCTCGGCGATATGGTGGTTATTCTCGCCATACAGCGTCTCGATGTGCAGCGTGATCCCCGCGGTCTGGGCGAAGCTGTGGAACCAGTGCGGGAACATCTCGGTGTCCATCTCGCCCAGCCGCGGCTGCGAGAAGCTCGATTTATAGACGCAGTGCGGGCGCCCCGAAATGTCGAGCACGCAGCGCGTCAGCGTCTCGTCCATCGGCGCATGCGCCTCGCCGTAGCGCGCGATGCCGCGCTTGTCGCCAAGCGCCTTCAGCACCGCTTCGCCCAATGCGAGCGCGCTGTCCTCGACCGTGTGATGCTGGTCGATATGAAGATCGCCCTTCACCTGCATCGCGATGTCGATCAGCGAGTGGCGCGACAATTGCTCGACCATATGGTCGAGGAAACCGATGCCGGTCGAAACCGTGTAATCGCCGGTGCCGTCGAGATTGACGGCGATCGCGATGTCGGTTTCCTTGGTCGTGCGCTGGACGGTGGCGGTTCGCATATCCTGCCCCATAGCAGCCACTTTTCACCATGCAAGGCGACTCTCCCCCCTTGACCGACCAGCCCGCTCCGTTCATCCCCCTGCCCCATGAGTGACGAAGTCCGCGACAGCCTGATTCCCTATGACGAAATCGTGCAGGACGCGCTGCGCGCCGTGGTCGGCCGCGTGCTGCGCCAGATCGAGGGCTATGACAGCCTGCCCGGCGAGCATCATTTCTATATCACCTTCAAGACGCAGGCTGCCGGGGTCAATATTCCGGCGCATCTGATCGCCAAATTCCCCGACGAAATGACGATCGTGCTGCAGAACCGTTTCTGGGATCTGAAGGTCGCGGCCGATCATTTCAGCGTCAGCCTGTCGTTCAACCAGACTCCGTCGATCCTGACCATTCCCTATGCCGCGATCACCGCTTTCGTCGATCCGTCGGTCGATTTCGGATTGCAGTTCCAGGTCAGCGACGACGATTCCGGCCTTCAGCCCGAGCCGCATGACGAGGCCGATAACGATCGCCCCGAGGTCGTGAGCGACGATGGATCGAACGTCGTGACGGTGGATTTCGGCAAGCGGAAATAAGGGCCCTGATGGCACCGCCATGGCCCCCCAGCCGGTTCTGGCAATATTGGGCGCTCGCCGGGATGCTGGTGCTGACCGCCGCCTTCTGGTGGGGGGTCGAAGGCTATACGCTGTTCGAAGAGGCGACGTCGCGCGGCCAGATCGCCGACGGACTGCTCCGCTTCAGCTTGATGATCCTGACCCCGGCGCTCGTGCTGGTCTGGCTGATCGCCGCCTGGCTGCGGCGCCGGGTCGGCGAAACCGGTTATTGGAAGATGCTGAGCCTGGTGGCGATTATCTGGGCCGGTTCGGTGGTGGTGACGCGGATGCTGGTGGGATGAACGCGACGCGGACCGAGACCGACAGCATCGGCGCGATCGAGGTTCCGGCCGAGGCCTATTGGGGCGCGCAGACCGAGCGGAGCCGCCATAATTTCCCTTTCCCGCCGCATGAGCGGATGCCGGTCGGGATCATCTATGCTCTGGCAATGGTCAAGCAAGCCGCGGCGCGGGTGAACCGCCAGCATGGCCTTGATACCAAAATTGCGGACGCCATCGAAGCGGCGGCGGCGGAAGTCGTGGCGGGCCAGCATGACGACCAGTTCCCGCTGACGATCTGGCAAACGGGCAGCGGCACCCAGTCGAACATGAACGTCAACGAGGTGATTGCGGGCCGGGCCAACGAGATGCTGACCGGCCAGCGCGGCGGCAAATCGCCAGTGCATCCGAACGATCATGTCAACATGAGTCAGTCGTCGAACGACAGCTTTCCGACCGCGCTGCATGTGGCTGTGGCGCTTGCGACCCGCGACCGACTGACCCCGGCGCTCTACTTGCTCAACGACGCCATCGCCGACAAGGCCCAGGCATGGCGCGATGTGGTGAAGATCGGGCGCACGCATCTGCAAGATGCCACCCCGCTCACATTGGGGCAGGAATTTTCAGGCTATAGCTGGCAGCTCGCGGCGGCATCGACCCGTATCACGGGTTCGGTCATCCTGCTCCATGACTTGGCCCAAGGCGGAACTGCGGTTGGCACCGGATTGAATGCACCCGCCGGGTTTGGTGAGGATTTCGCAATCGAAATCGGTGCATTGACCGGCATCGCGTTTCAGTCCGCGTTCAACAAGTTCGAAGCCCTGGCGACCAACGACGCATTGGTCGAGTTTTCGGGGACGCTCAACACGCTGGCCGTTAGCCTGACCAAAATCGCCAACGACATCCGCTTGCTTGGCTCCGGCCCGCGCTCGGGGCTGGGCGAACTCATCCTGCCCACGAACGAACCGGGCAGCTCGATCATGCCGGGCAAGGTCAACCCGACGCAGTGCGAAATGCTGACGATGGTCGCGGGCCAGGTGATCGGCAACCATCAGGCGGTGACCGTCGGCGGGATGCAGGGGCATCTGGAGTTGAATGTGTTCAAGCCACTTATCGGCGCCAATGTGCTGCGATCGATCGAATTGCTGAGCATCGGCATGGAAAGCTTTGCCAAGAACTGCGTCGCCGGGCTGGAACCCAACCGCGCCCGCATTGCCGAGCTGCTGGACCGCTCGCTGATGCTCGTCACCGCGCTGGCGCCCGAGATCGGTTATGATCGCGCCGCGGAAATCGCCAAGCAGGCGCATGAGAGCGGCAGCACGTTGAAAGAGGCTGCCCTCGCCTTAGGCTATGTCGATGCGGCGACATTCGACCGGCTGGTCGACCCGCGATCGATGCTGAGGCCGGAACCCAAGGCCCCTTCCGCGAATTGATAGGGGAGAAGGAGACATGGGCATGATTGGCAGGATCGTTGGTGGTGCTTTGGGCAGCGCAATCGGGAAGCAAAAGGGCAATCACCCCATCGCCGGAGCGGTCATTGGCGCCGGGGCCTTGTTCGCAGCGCGGCGCCTGTTCCCGCAGCGTTATGCGGCGATCGCCGCCTGGGCCGCCGCGGGCTATCTGACCAAGAAATGGGCCGAACGCGCCGAAGCGCGGCAAGCCGCCGAAAAGGCGCATGCAGCCGATCCCGAACTGGCGCGCGCGGGCGTGATCGACAGCTATGCCGGGACCGCCAATGCCGCGCCCGACGGGCAGGCGATCGGCGATGCGCTGCCGCCGGCGATCCCGCTGGACAGCGACGGCAAACGCCCCGCCGTTCATTGAACCGGCGGCGCGCATCGTATCATCCCACCGTGAGCTGATGTTCCATATAGGTTAAATTTCTTGACATCTTCACGCTGATGTGGCACATGGAGTGCCTATCAGCATTTGCGAACGGGTCGGCGCGATTCGCGTCGGCGGCGCGCCGGGCTTTGGATTGACCCGGTACCTTGCCATCACCGATGCTTGCTGTATTGTTGAATTAATACACAGCAGTGAGGTGGCGGGACATGGTGCGGCGCGGGATATGGCGAGCAATCTGGGTGGCGGCGGCCGCATTCGCCGGTCAGGCGGCACTGGCGCAGACCGGCGATGGCGGGACGACCGCGGCGCCGGTCACCGAAATCCGTGAGCCGCAGGATCGGGACGCGCAAGACCGCGCCTTTGCCGCCGACTTCGATCGCTTCCTCGACACCGCGATGGCGCGCTTTCCGTCGGTGCCCGCGCTGTCGGTCGCGGTCGTCCGGGGCGGCGCACCGGTGTTCGTCGGTGCCAAGGGGCGCGCCGATGTCGAGGGCGGGGTCGCGGCCACCGCCGACACCCCCTTTTACATCGCGTCGTCGACCAAGGCCTTTGTCGGCACCGCGCTGGCGCGGCTTGAGGCGCGCGGCACGATCGACCTCGACTGGACGATGCACGAGCTGGCGCCCGACATCGCCTTTGCCCCGGAGATCCGCGCCGACCAGATCAGCCTGCGCGACCTGCTGTCGCATCGCCACGGGCTGGCGGGCGATGCGATGGCATTCCGGCTGGCGTATAGCGGCGATTATGACGCGGCGGTGCTGGAACGGCTGCTGGCCGGGCTGACGCCCGATGCCGCGACGCCCGCGGGGACGTTCCGCTATGGCAATATCGGCTATAATGTCGCGGCGCTGCTGATCGAGCGGCGCACGGGACTGCGCTGGCAGGATGCGGTCGAGGCGGAGCTGTTGACGCCGCTGGGCATGACCGGGACGCTGGCCGAGGGACTGGCGGAGCGCGGTGCCCGCCCGGCGGTGGCGGCGCCCTATAGCGGGGGCGAGCGGGTCTATCTGACCAAGGTCGATCAGACGATGCACGCGGCGGGGGGCATGGTCGCCAGCGCCAATGACATGGCGCGCTGGCTGGCGCTGCAACTGGCGGACCGCGGAGCGATCGCCGAGGCAGCGGCGGCGGCGCGCAAACCGGTGGCAACGCTCGACAGCGCCTTCGGGCCGTTCCGGCGGACAGGATATGGGCTGGGCTGGTATTCCGGCCTGTTTGAGGGCGGCACGCTCTATCACGCCTTTGGCTCGTTCGCCGGGGCGCGGGCGCATGTGTCGGTGCAGCCGGATATTGGGCTGGGGGTCGCGGCGACCGCGAATGACGATGGCGCCGGGTTCCGCCTCGTCGATCTGGCGGCGCTTTATGCCTATGACTGGTACCGGCTTGGCGCGGCGGAGGCCGAGACCAGAGCGACCGCGCAATTGGACGCGCTGGCGACACAATGGGCGAAGCAGGTCGAAAAGGTGGCGGCGCAGCGCGCCGAACGCGCGGCGCGGGTGTCGCAGCTGAGCCTGCCGCCCGCGGCTTATGCCGGCGATTATTGCAATGCCGACTACGGGATGATCCGCGTCGCGCCGCGGGGGACGCAGATCGATCTGGCGATGGGGCGGCTGCGCGGCGTGACCGAAGCCGGCACCGACCCCGACACGGTACGCGCCGAGCTGATCCCCGGGCAGGGCGAAATCTTTCGCTTTGCCGTCGCGGGCGGCGTCGCGACCGCAATCGAGGCATTCGGCAGCCGGTTCGATCGCTGCATGGATCGCGGCGGGTCGGTTACGCCGCCGCCTGCCACTCCTTGATCGCCTCGACCGGCGAGACGAGCATCAGGACGTTGAGGGTCAGATTGTCGCGGATCGTCCACAGCGTGAAGAGTTCGAAGATAATGGCGATGGCGACCGTCACCCACCAGCGCATGCGGCTGGCGGCGAGGCAGCCCGCGATCATGAACAGCGCGTCGCTGACCGAATTGAGGATCGAATCGCCGCTGTAACCGAACGCCATGGTGACTTCGCGGTAGCGGTCGATGATGATCGGGGAGTTTTCGAGGATTTCCCAGGCTGCCTCGATCCCGATCGCTAGCCCGAGCAGCACCCAGAGCGGCTGCCGCGGCAGCAGCCAGCGGCCGAGGCCGTAGAAAATGAAGCCGTGGATGATGTGGCTGAAGCTGTACCAATCCGAAATCTGTTGGCTGTTCTGGTTCGACTGGACGGTGCCGTGCCACAGGCTGATCGTGCCGCACGGGCAGATCGGCGGGCGGCCCATCGCGAACAGGATCGCGGTGAAAAGCGCGAGCAGCGCCGCGGCGACCAGCCAGCCCCTGCGTGAAATCCCCAGCATGCCGCATCCCCTTCGCGCTTGACCCGTGGCGTCGCTTTCGCGAATAGCGGCCATGGCTGAAAGCGTCCACCTCGACCGCCGCGGCGTGTTGTTCGTCCTCTCCTCGCCGTCGGGCGCGGGCAAGACCACCATTTCGAAAAAGATGCTGGGGGTCGATCCCGACATCGCGCTGTCGATCTCGGCAACGACCCGCCCGCCGCGCCCCGGCGAGGTCGATGGCAAGGATTATCATTTCGTCGATACCGAGACGTTCAAGAAAATGGCCGCCGACGGCGAATTTCTGGAATGGGCGCATGTGTTCGGCCACCGCTATGGCACCCCGCGGGCGCGGGTCGAGGAGCTGCTGGCGGCGGGCAAGGACGTGCTGTTCGACATCGACTGGCAGGGTGCGCAGCAGCTGTATCAGGAGGCGGGTCCCGATGTGGTGCGCGTGTTCGTGCTACCGCCCACGATGGAGGAACTGGAGCGTCGGCTGCGCGCGCGCAAGACCGATAGCGACGAAGTGATCGCCGCGCGGATGGCGCGCGCCGCGAACGAGATCAGCCACTGGGACGGTTATGACTATGTGCTGATCAACGACAATGTCGACGAATGCTATGGCGAAGTGATGGCGATCCTGCGCGCCGAGCGGTTGAAGCGGCGGCGGCAGATCGGGCTGATCGGCTTTGCCCGCGACCTGATCCGGTCGGTGCCCGAGGGCGATACGGCGATTTAGGACTGATCCCCTCCCCCTTGATGGGGGAGGCAGCGAGACTTGCCAGCTTGCTGGCTTAGTCGCAGCGGTGGGGGTGCGCTCTCGGCCTGCGATAACGGTGCAAGGGCGCACCATCACCCTCATCCAACTTCGCCTAATCGCTGCGCGATAAGGCTGCGTCTCCTTCTCCCGTCAAGGGAGAAGGAATTTAGGCAGGCGTCACCAGATTGGCGGTCAGTTCGGCGACCATTTCGGCGCGTAGCGGTTTGGCCTGATTGTCGGTGCGGCAGACGACCACGGTGTCGCAGGTGGCGATGCAGCGGCCGCGCTGGAACATCGCCTGGACGATCGTCCAGCTGGAGGTGCCGAGGCGCCCGATGCCGGTCGCGATGTCGACCGGATCGGGAAAATTGCCCTCGGCCAAGTAATTGATCTCGACCGCGGCGACCATCGTGCGTTCGTTCGCGGGCCGCTCGTCCCATGGACGAATTTGCCGGTTGAGCAGGACGCGGCCGCTTTCGAACAGGGCGGCAAAGGCCACATTGTTGAGGTGGCCATTGATGTCCATGTCCTGAAAACGCGTCTGGAATTCGGTGCTGACGGGGTAGCTGGCGGCGTTCAGCCGCCAGCTCTCCGGTTTCGCCATATCAGCGCGGACCCATGCGGATGCCGCCGTCGAGGCGCACGTCCTCGCCGTTGAAATAGCCGTTCTCGATCATTGCGAGCGCGAGCGCGGCATATTCGGGCGGATTGCCGAGCCGCTTCGGGTTGAGCACCGAGGCGCCCAATGCATCGCGGACATTCTGCGGCGCACCCGCGAGCAGCGGGGTGTCGAAGATGCCGGGCAGGATCGTGTTGACGCGGATATTTTCGCTGGCGAGGTCGCGCGCGATGGGGAGCGTCATGCCGACGACACCGCCCTTTGACGCCGAATAGGCCGCCTGGCCGATCTGGCCGTCCTCGGCCGCGACGCTCGCGGTATTGACGATCGCGCCGCGCTCGCCGTCGTCCATCGGATCGAGCGTCAGCATGCCCGCGGCCGACTTGGCGATGCAGCGGAAGGTGCCGACGAGGTTGATCTGGATGATCCAGTTGAACGCATCGAGCGGGAAATGCTTGATGCTGCCGTCTTCCTTCGACCGGCTCGCGGTCTTGATCGCGTTGCCGGTGCCCGCACAATTGACGAGGATGCGCTCTTGGCCGATCGCTTCGCGCGACTTGGCGAAGGCGGCGTCGACCGAGGCGTCGTCGGTGACGTTGCATTCGCAGAAAACCCCGCCGAGTTCGGCGGCGAGGGCGGTGCCCTTTTCTTCCTGCAGGTCGAAGATCGCGACTTTCACGCCCTTGGCGGCGAGCGCGCGCGCGGTCGCGGCGCCGAGGCCCGAGGCGCCGCCGGTGACGACGGCGGATACGGTGGAATCGAGTTTCATGAGGTTTCTCCGTTGAAGCCCTCCCCTTCAGGGGAGGGTTTGGGTGGGGCATGTTGGGGGATTCTGGCTAACACGCCCGCCCCCGACCCCTCCCGCAAGCGGGAGGGGAGAAAAAATCAAAGCCGTTCGATGATCGTGACGTTGGCCTGACCACCACCCTCGCACATCGTCTGGAGGCCATATTTGCCGCCGGTCGCGTCGAGCACGCCGAGCAGGGTTGCCATCAGCTTGGTGCCGCTGGCGCCGAGCGGGTGGCCGAGCGCGATCGCGCCGCCATGCTGGTTGAGGCGGGCATGATCGGCGCCGAGATATTTGAGCCAGGCGAGCGGCACCGGGGCGAACGCCTCGTTGACCTCGTAAGCGTCGATATCCTCGATCTTCATGCCCGCGCGCTTCAGCGCCTTTTCGGTCGCGAACAAGGGTTCTTCGAGCATGATCACCGGGTCGCCCGCGGTCACCGACACATGGTGGATGCGCGCGCGCGGGGTCAGGCCATGATCCTTGAGCGCCTGTTCGGAGACGATCAAAGCGGCCGAGGCGCCGTCGCAGATCTGGCTCGACGACGCAGCCGTGATCGTGCCGCCTTCCTGCAGCAGCTTGACCCCCGCGATCCCCTCCAGCGTCGCATCGAAGCGGATGCCTTCATCGACCAGATGCGTTTGGCGGCCTTCGGGGGTGTCGATGTCGAGCCCGACGATCTCGCGCTGGAAATGCCCCGCCTCGGTCGCCGCCTTGGCGCGGCGATGGCTTTCGAAGGCATAGGCGTCGAGATCGTCCTTGGTGAAGCCGTGCTTCTTGACGATCATTTCGGCGCCCATGAACTGGCTAAACATGATGCCGGGATATTTTTCCTCGAGCCGCTCCGACTTGTAGTGGCCGAGCCCTTCCTTGATGAACAAGGTCGCGACGCTGCCCATCGGCACGCGCGTCATGCTTTCGATGCCGCTGGCGAGGACGATGTCCTGCGTCCCCGACATCACCGCCTGCGCCGCGAACATCATCGCCTGCTGCGACGATCCGCACTGGCGGTCGATCGTCACCGCGGGGATCGAGTCGGGGAGGTTCGAGGCGAGCACCGCGTTGCGGCCAAGGTCCATCGTCTGCTGTCCGCCCTGCGACACGCAGCCCGTGATGACGTCGTCGATCGCCTTGGTGTCGAAATCATTGCGGTCGGCAATCGCATCGAACACTGCGGCGCCAAGGTCGACGGGGTGCACGCCGGCGAGCTTGCCGCCGCGCTTGCCGCCGGCGGTGCGGACGGCGTCAACGATATAGGCTGTGGACATCAAGGGTTCCTTTCCGAAAGGGTCATTGTGCAAGGAGATAAAGGGCCGCCGCGGCATCGGCGACGGTGAAGGTCGCGTCGATGACGAAAATCTTCAGCATCGGCCCCGACAGGACCGGCCAATATGCACTGCCGATCCTGCCGCCGCGCAGCGCAACGGGGACGTTGAACCAGAATTGGCTGAAATTGACGGCGGCCAGAAAGGCCAGAAGCACCACGCTTTGCGCCGGAGCGGCAAAAGCCGCGGGCGCGGTTGCGAGGTAAAACGCCAAGGCCGCAATCGCGAGGTTCATGCCGCCGAGAAAGGCGACCCCGGCCTTGATCGTGGGCACCAGTGCATTGTCGCGGGCCTCACGCGGGACCAGGATTTTGGCGGTGTTACCCTGCGCGATGCTGAACTGCACGAAGGCGGCGGTGAACCACAGCCCGTTGAGCAGAAAGAGGAGCTGCACCCAGGTCACAGCTTCCGCCCGATCAGTTCCTTCATAATCTCGTTCGTGCCGCCAAAGATGCGCGTCACGCGCGCCGCGCGCCAGGCGCGGGCGATCGGATATTCGTTCATATAGCCCGCGCCGCCGTGCAGCTGGAGGCATTTGTCCATGACTTCCCACTGCAGGTCGGTATGCCACAGCTTCGCCGCGGCGCCTTCCTCGGGGGTCAGTTCCTTTTTCAGGTGCCGCGCCAGCGCCCAGTCGAGATGCGCCCAGCCGACCTGCAATTTCGCCTTGAGGTCGGCGAGGACGAAGCGGCTGTTCTGGAAATCGAGGATCGGCTTGCCGAACGCCTTGCGCTCGCGGGTGAATTCGACCGTGTCGTCGAAGGCGCGCTGCGCCGACGCTTGCGCCGACACCGCGATCGACAGGCGTTCCTGCGGCAATTCGCTCATCAGATAGATGAACCCTTGCCCCTCTTCGCCGAGGCAGTTGGTGATCGGAACACGGACGTCGTTGAAGAACATCTCCGACGTGTCGGCCTCGTCCTGACCGATCTTGTCGAGGTTACGGCCGCGCTCATAACCCTCGCGATCGGCCTCGACGAGGACGATCGAGACGCCCTTCCACGCCGGTTGCACCTCGGTATCGGTCTTGACGCACACGAGGATCAGGTCGGCGTTCTGGCCGTTGGTGATATAGGTTTTCGAGCCGTTGATGACATAATGATTGCCATCCTTCTTCGCGGTCGTGCGCATGCCCTGCAGGTCGCTGCCGGTGCCGGGCTCGGTCATCGCGATCGCGGTGATCACCTCGCCCGCGACCATCTTGGGCAGCCAGTGCTTCTTCTGCTCTTCGCTGCCATATTTGACGATGTAATTGGTGACGATGTCCGACTGGAGCGAGAAGCCGGTGGTGGCGCGGCCATAATAGGCGCTTTCCTCATCGACGATTGCATTATAGCCGAAGTCGAGACCGAGCCCGCCATATTCCTCGGGCACCGTCGGGCAGAGCATGCCCAGCTCGCCCGCTTTCGGCCAGATCGATTTGGGGACGATGCCGTCCTCCGCCCATTGCGCGGCGTTCGGCGCGACTTCCTTTTCGAGGAACTGGCGGACGGTGGCGCGGAACGCCTCATGATCCTCGGTGTAGGCGGAGCGCGATAGCGTATCGAGCGACATGGTCATCCTTTCCCTTGCGCAGCCGAACGCAGGCGGGGAGTCGGCCGCAACTTTTCGAACGTCAAAAGACCTTACGTTTACGTGCACGTCAAGTGGAAAGACGTTACGGCATGAAAGTTTGAGGGTCGGTCGGCGCGAAGGCGGGGGCCGCTGGCAGCCTTATCCGGCGGCGCCGCGTAAATCGACAGCGGCCGCGCTCAGAGGCACGTGACTCTGAAACGCCCTGCGCGGGGGCGACGAACGGGTGTGTGCACTGACGAATAGGTTTGCAGCCGCTGGGCAGCGTCCCCTCTCCGCGCTACGACACCCGCATGGTCCAACTTCTCCTCGATGCCGGCGCGCCGCTCGGCGAATCGCCGCGCTGGAGCGTGGCGGAACAGCGGCTGTACTGGGTCGACATCGAGGGACGGACGATCCACCGCACCGATCCGGTGACCGGGACCGACGAGGTGATGCAGCTCGATCAGCAGGTCGGCTGCGTCGCGCCGCGCGCGGGTGGCGGGCTGGTCGCGGCGCTGGAGGATGGCTGCGCGCTGATCGACCGCTGGGGCGCGGCGCCACGGCCCTTTGGTCCGGCGGTGCTGGCGGACAAGCCCGAGCAGCGGTTCAACGACGGCTGCGTCGATGGCGCCGGGCGGCTGTGGGTCGGTAGCCTGACGAGCGACAAGGCGCATCCGGCGGCGACGCTGTATCGGCTCGACCCCGATGGTACGCTGAACGAAATTTTCGGCGGCCTGACCACCAGCAACGGCGCGGCGTTCAGCCCCGACGGGCAGACTTTCTATCACGCCGACACGCCGACGCATGCGATCCGCGCGTTCGATGTCGATCCGGTGACCGGGACATTGGGCGAAGGCCGCATCTTCCACCAATTTCCGCTCGGCAATGGCCGCCCCGACGGCGCGGCGGTCGATGCCGAGGGTTGTTATTGGTCGGCGCTGTGGGACGGGTGGCGCGTCGTCCGCCTGTCGCCCGCGGGCGAATTGCTCCAGACGGTCGAGCTGCCGGTGCAGCGCCCGACGATGATCGCGTTCGGCGGCGCCGACATGCGGACCGCGTTCGTGACCAGCGCAGGCAAGAATTTGTCCGACGACGAGCGCCGCGCACAGCCGCATGCGGGCGGGGTGTTCACGTTTCAGGTCGATGTGGCGGGGTTGGTGCAACCGATGTTTGGGGGATAAATCCTCCCCATCGACTTGCGATGGGGAGGTGGCAGCGCGAAGCGCTGACGGAGGGGTAGCGGCGCGACGTTGCTGCCCCTCCACCCCCGCTTCGCGGCGGTCCCCCTCCCCATCGCAAGTCGATGGGGAGGATCTGATTGTTCGGTTCGTCCCCGCAAACTTGCACCACGCCGCAATGTCGGGCTAAGGCTCCGTCCAACATGGTTTCGATCGAAACCTTTTCCTCCGGGGAGATTTATTGATGCCGCGCACCGCGCACCCTTTTGCCTGTCGCCTGTCGCTTTTGCTCGCATCCACTGCCATGCTGGCGGGGTGCACCAATATGGATAGACCGATGACCGCTGCCCCCGCGCCCGCTGCCGAATCTGCCTCGCCCGCCCCGGTCGTGGCCGGCGCCAATCCGCTGCTGGCGGAATGGACCGGCCCCTATGAAGGGGTGCCGCCGTGGGACAAGATGGACCCTGAGCTGTTCCCCGACGCCTTTACCAAGGGCATGGCCGCAACGCGCGCCGAGGTGCAGGCGGTGATCGACAATCCTGCGCCGCCGACGTTCGAGAACACCCATGTCCCGATGATGCTGGCGGGCGACACGATGGAACGGCTGTTCGCCTTGTGGGGGGTGCAGACGTCGAACAAGTCGAACGACCGCGTCGAAGCCATCGACGCCGAATGGAGCCCCAAGCTCACCACATTCTACACCGAACTCTTCCTCGATCCCAAGCTGTTCGCGCGGTACAAGGCGGTGTACGACAAGCGCAAGTCGAGCGGGTTGAACGCGCAGCAGATCCGTATCGTCGAGCGCGCCTATGACGAGATGGTGCGCGACGGCGCCAATCTGTCGGCGGCCGACAAGACAAAGCTGGTCGCGCTGAATTCGAAGCTGGAAGGGCTGTTCTCGGCCTTTTCGTCGAAGCTGCTCGGCGATGAAAAGCTGTACACCTTCGTCACCAACAAGGCCGAGCTGGCCGGGCTCGACGCAGCGTTCGTCGCTTCGCTCGCCGCCGCCGCCGAAGCCAATGGCAAGCCCGGCCAGTGGGCGATCAAGAACACCCGGTCGTCGGCGCAGCCGGTGCTGCAGAACGCCACCAACCGCGCGCTGCGCGAAAAAGTCTATAAGGCGTTCGTGAGCCGCGGCGACAATGGCGACGCCTACGATACCAACGGCACGATCGCCGAAATCCTGGCATTGCGCCAGCAGCGTGCCGAATTGCTCGGCTTCCCGACCCATGCGCATTACCGCATGGCCGACACGATGGCCAAGACCCCGGAAAATGCGATGGGGTTGATGATGAAGGTGTGGCCTGCCGCGGTCGCGCGGGTGAAGGAAGAGGTCGCCGACATGCAGGCGATTGCCGACGCCGATGCGAAGGCGGGCAAGGGGCCCAAGATCACCATCGAGCCGTGGGATTATCGTTTCTATTCGGAAAAGGTCCGCAAGGCGAAATACGACCTCGATGAAAGCGAGGTGA